>ERZ869936.1442-NODE-1442-length-16966-cov-5.040624_pt1 | contig 16966 bp, 12 predicted proteins | sample MGYA00520876_ERZ869936 | MGnify/ENA primary metagenome ERZ869936 (study PRJEB32218, sample SAMN09650985) | biofilter metagenome | isolation source: enrty point of leading RO module | place: Saudi Arabia: Thuwal, RO plant located on Red Sea | collected 2016-02-17 ...
GCGCGACCCGATCTATCTCTCGACCTTCACCGGGCGGCCGCCGGACGAGCCCTCCGTGCTCGGCCTCGCGCTCAACGAGGTGTTCGTGCCGCTGTTGCAGCAGCAGTTTCCGGAGATCGTCGATTTCTACCTGCCGCCCGAGGGCTGCAGCTACCGCGTCGCCGTGGTCTCGATCAAGAAGGCCTATCCCGGCCACGCCAAGCGCGTGATGCTGGCCGTGTGGTCGTACCTGCGCCAGTTCATGTACACCAAGTGGGTCATCGTCGTGGACGACGACATCGACGCGCGCAAGTGGGAGGACGTGATCTGGGCCATCTCGACCCGCATGGACCCGGCGCGCGACATCACCCTGATCGAGAACACGCCGATCGACTACCTCGACTTCGCCAGCCCCGAAAGCGGCCTCGGCTCAAAGATCGGCCTCGACGCCACCAACAAATGGCCGCCCGAGACCAAGCGCGAATGGGGCACCAAGATCCGCATGAGCGACGAGGTGATCGAAACGGTCACGAAGAAGTGGGCCAGCTATGGCTTGCCGGGGACGGGGAAGAGTATTTGGTGAGAGTTAACAGGTCATACTTCAGCGTAGTGAATTCAGGCTCTGCACTTTGTTGTGGGAGACGCCAAAGGCAATAGCGAACAAACACAGTATGGCCATTCAATCTACGCAATCACTCTTGAGACACGCGCACCAGTTTTCGAAAGTTTACATCGTTTGCAATAGCAGTGCGCGCACGCTCAAATACAGCGCCATCGCCCTCCAATAACTTTGAATTTTGGAGAATGGAGACCGCTCGACGAGCGACTAGTTCAATATCCTCTGGCACTGCCTCTAGGATGTTTCTAGCGTCCTCAGACGTCATTTCTTTGTTAGGGTTGTCTCTGTGCCATTTACTAACCAGTTTTTTTAGTTCACGTATTTGCGATGGGCTGAGCCATGCCGTCCTTCTATGAAGCACCTCATCAAAGAATGAAGATTTATATGCTAGCGCAGCGTCTTCCATATGATCTTCAATGTCCGGCGTCCCAACCCTTGAGTAGAGATTCCCGGTGAGCCAACCTAGCTTCGCTGCAAAGATGTCATCGAGTTGCGCTATTTTAGATTCCAACAACACTTCATAGTGGCTCGCACGCAATGCAATTGATAGCGGCAAGAAAGCGCATAGATCGGCTTTCACGTTAGGGGCGCTATCCTTTCGGATAAAGAAAAATGCATCCTCTGTGTTGTGCAACAAGCGTTCGAGGAATTGATCGGCAATAATCTTTTTATCTTTATGGCAAATCTGCAGGGGAAAGTTTATTCCTGCATCTCTGTATTTACCGATCTCACGCTCAACAAGAACCTCAAGTGGCCTAACGGCGGCAATCGTAATATATCTTGATTTGCATTTTTGCCCCCTTCTTACTAGGTCACAGGATTGCGTAAGCACTACGAAATGTGAGTACGATTCTTCGTTTGCATAATAAGCGTGCGCCTGTTCGATCGCTGCCCTTAAGCCTGCTGTCTTCTGGAGAAGATCACCTTGACGAAGGTTCTTATAGTCAATCTTGCTTTCCTTAGCGAAAAGGAACTCCATGGCAGCCGCTCGATCTCGCCTCACTCAGGACAAGCAGTAAATTTTGCTCTTATTCAGTAGCTTCCATTGCACCACGCCCTTTAGAAGTATCGGTATCCCCCTCAAGTGGTCTACGATGTCCACGCAACCGGCGATTGACATCGTAGAGATCGAATCCCTCTTCTTTTCTGTCAACCGGAACCGCCGCCAAGCGGAACCAAAGCGAGTTGGCTTCTTGGATTCGACGCGTATCGTCAAGCGTGTTTTCTCCCGCGAAAATACCTGTAGCGAAACTTGGGGTATCAACTTTGCCTGATATGATCGCAATGACTCGGACGTCTATTTTTTTTGCCTTCATTCTTTTGCTTCCATTTCCTGCTTGTCGACCGCAACCTGAAACGATACGGGCTCAAAGCCCTCTATATCATACAAGGACTTGATCAAATCAAGTGCGTGATCTTTACATCGATTTATACTACCTCTTACTTTATCTGGCAAATTCTTAGCATTCACATCTGCATGATGATAATTAAAATCAAAAATTATGGCCCCGCTATTATTAATAGTAACCGTAAAATTTAGGTCAATATTCTTGTCATACGCAATAACAGACTTGAATATTTGTGTTTTAATGGGGTACTTTTCATGAATCCCGTCATTAATTTTAAGCCTATCAACCACAACGTCTTCTGGATCTTCTTCAATAAACAAGAAATTGCAGCCGAAAGCTCCTACTGGCGTGTGCGGCAACACTTCGACTACACGTATTGCCATTTCCTCTACACGCCCTATTAGATTTTTTTCAAAGTCATTTAAATAGAACCTGACCCTCAATTGGTCGGCGGAAAATCCAATACCATTCAACATTGTAATTGAATTTGTAGGCGTCGGGGCTGGAATCTCGGGCGACGCGCTTTGGGTTACAACAGTGACTTTGACCTCTTCGCCTTCCGGCACACCATAAATATGATGAAACACCCAAGGACCGCTGCCAAAAATTGCGGGGTTCCAATTCCCTGCAATTACGAGCACTGGCTTCTGTAGGTCTAGTTTCATCAAGTTCTCCTTTGCCGAAAAGACGGGCTTCGGCACAACCCATACCGAACCATATCGCTGGCCTTGCCCATTCTTGCTCTTCGTAACTGCAAACTAGAGTGACTACCTTACTCTAGCGTGAGCAAAGTTCGTTCGATTCTCCAACAATATCATACTCAACTTTTCTAACGTTTGGCTCAATTTAGTAAGCGCCAAAAACCTGTTGATTTGTGACTATAGCCGATCAGGAGATACATCACTTATTTCGGCAACTGCATCACGTCGAAAACTCCAGTAAGCCCGAATAGTCGAGGATAATCCGCCGGACGGCACCAACATGGCCATGGATTCCGGGAGGCTAGGCCGTTCAAAGCAGCTATACGGCATTGGATTCTATTCTCCCTCACCCCTTCCCCCACACCTTCCTCACCTCCGCAGCACTCGCCGGCCTTTTGCCGGCGGCGGCGATGCGTTTGATCGCGGCTTCGACGCGGGCGAGGTTGCCGCGCTCGGTGCCGAGCGGCGCGTCTTCCAGGCCGACGCGCAAGTGGCCGCCCTGGGCCATCGCGGCCTCGAACAGCGGCTCGATCTCGACGCCCAGGCCGGCGACCATCCAGGGCGCGCCGGGCGCTTCGCGCGCCAACAGCTTGAGATAGGCCTCCAGCGCCCAGTCCGTGGGCGGAAAGCCGAAGGTCATCTGGTCCGAGAACATGAATCGGTAGACCGGCGTCGGCGCGCCCGGCGTGGCGGCGTGCAGCGCGGCGCCGAGGCGCAGGAAGCCGGGCTCGTAGACCGCATAGGACGGCACCATGCCGTAACGCTTCGCGAGCGCCAGGCCGTGGCGCACGTGGCCTTCCGGGTTGGCGTAGACGAAGCCCTCGCGCCCCTCGGCGATGCCGGCGTACTCGGCAATGTTGGTCGAGCCGGGATCGACCACCGCCCATTCGATCAGCCCGGCCTTGAGCAATTTCTCCACCGCCGCGAAACGCGCCTGCGGGTTGAGCGGCGCGGGCGCGTCCGGGCCGCCGGCGAAGGGAATGGTCGGGCAGCAGATCGCGTCGGCCTTGGCGCGGATGCGCTCGATGATCGGGGCATAGAGCTCGTAATCGTCGCGCTGGCGCCCGGTTTCGGGGTCGTAGGCGTGGAAGTGCAGGATCGCCGCGCCGGCCCCGGCGCAGGCCAGCGCCTCGGCCACGATCTCCTCCGCCGCGATCGGGATCAGCGGCTGGCGCGCCCGCGACCAGGGCCCGTTGATGGCGGCTTCCAGCCAGACGGCGGCGGCCATGGTGCATCCTTCGTTTTCGCCTCGGGTCCAGCCTAGCAGGCTGTTGAGAAGCCCGGATTTGGCGGACTTGACCTCTCCTTCGACAAGCTCAGGATGAGGTCAAGTCTTTGCTTCCACACACCCTCATACTGAGCTTGTCGAAGTACGAGGGTGTGTGGAATGGGTTTTTCAGCGGCCAGCCTAGAGCATTTGCGCCGCCGTTGGCACCGGCCCTCGCCTTGCGATGCCGTGCGAGCCGGTTAGACTGGGCGGCGCGATGCAACGGATCGAGCATAGCCGCGGCTTGGCTGCGGGGCTCGCGCCCCCGGTTTCGGCCGTGGTTCTGGTCTCGGTCCTGGCTGGGGCTGGTGCCGGGCCGGCGGCGGCGCAGAGCGGCGAGACCTCGAGCCTGGCCGACGAGCTGGTGGCCTGCGCCGCGATCCGGGACGAGGGCGAGCGCCTGGCCTGCTACGACGGGCTGGCGCAGCCGCTGGCCCGGCTGGACGCCGAGGCCGTGGACGAGGACGAAATCCTCCACACATTCTCGGGCAAGGACGACGGCGACAGCGGCACCGTCGATATCGGCCAGCCCTGGCGCGCGGTCTGGCAGAGCGACGTCAGCATCCTGACCATTGAGCTGCGCGAGCCCGACGACAACCTGATCGGCACCATCGGATTCCAGATCGGCAAGGGCGGCGGCCGCTCGGATGTCCAAGAGCCGGGAGTCTACAAACTCGCCATGCGCGGCAACGGCACCTGGCAGGTCAATATCGTCCCGGCCGAATAAGCGCCGCCCCGCACGCCGCGGTTATCCACAGTGAACCCAATCCGAACGCCGCCCGCGCGCGCCGCCGCTTGCCTCGCCCGGCGTTTCCGCCTATGCGGTGCCAGGCCATTTCCTCAAACCCGAAACCGGGAGGCACGCGCCATGACGCAGCCGGGTCAATCCCAGGGCCAACCCCAGGGCCAGCAACCACCTCAGCTTTTCGCCGATTCGCGGGTCGTTTCCATGTTCCCGACCTGCGTCTGGGTCCACGACCTCAAGCCCGCCGATATCGAATCGGTCAACGGCCAGATCCTGCCGGCGATCCGCGCCCTGCTCGCGGAACAGGACCAAGCCCCGGCGGAGGACAACGCGATTCGCCAGACCCGCCACGACCTGCAGAACGACGAACGCTTCCAGGGCCTCCTCGCCTTCGCGCGCCGCGCCACGCAAGGCGTGCTCGATTTCATGCAGATCGACCACTCGGGTTTTCAGATCACCGGCTGCTGGGCCAACATCAACCCGCAAGGCTCCAGCCACCGGCCGCACAGCCATCCGAACAATTACCTGAGCGGCGTCTACTACGCCCAGGTGCCGGACGAGCGCGACGGCCTGGTGTTCCACGAGCCGCGCGCGGAGGCGCTGGTCATGTCGCCGAAGCTGAAAAAGGTGACCGAGCTGACCAACAGCGAGGCGCACCTGGGCGTGCGCACCGGGCGCCTGGTCGTGTTCCCCTCATGGCTCAAGCATTCGGTGGCCAAGACCAAGGGCCCGGGCGAGCGGATCAGCGTGAGCTTCAACGCGATGCTGTCGAACTTCGCCGAGCAGATGAGCCCGCCGCGCTGGTGAGGGTTGTGCGCTGAAACGGCACCGGCGCGCCTAACCTAAAGCGGACTCCCCGCGGGAGACGTTGCGGCTGGCGGGAAAGCACAACGTGACCGTGGTTCCGGCGCCGATTTCGCTTGTCAGATCCATGGTTCCGCCGTGCATCTCGACCAACGCCTTGGTCAGGGGCAGGCCGAGGCCGGTGCCTTCGTGCTTGCGGTTGAAGGCGCTGTCGACCTGGCCGAACTGCGACATGGCCTTGGGAATGTCTTTCTCGGCAATGCCGATGCCGGAATCCGCAACCACGAAAATGTGCCGCCCGTCCCGGTCGCAATGGCAGTCGATCGATACCTTGCCGCCGGTGTCGGTGAACTTGATGGCGTTGGTCAGCAGGTTGACCAGGATCTGTTTCAGCTTGCGCTCGTCGCCGAACAGCCACGGCAGGTCCTTCGTTATCTTGGGCTCCAGGGCGACGCCGCCGGTGCGGGCGCGCTGTTTGACCAGGCGCAGTACCGAATCGACCATCTCGGGCACGTCGATATTGACCTCGTGCAATTCGTCGAGACCGGATTCGACCTTGGACAAGTCCAGGATATCGTTGATCAGTGACAATAGGTGCAGGCCCGACACGTTGATGTCTTGCGCGTAATCGCGGTAGCTGCCGGTTCCGATCGGGCCCAGGCGTTCGGCCATCATGATCTCGGAGAATCCGATGATCGCGTTCAAGGGCGTGCGCAGCTCGTGACTCATGGTGGCCAGGAATTCCGACTTTGCCCGGTTGGCCGATTCGGCCTGGTCGCGCGCAACTTGCAGGTCGGCCGCCAGGCGCACCAGATCGGCGCCCTGGCGCTGCAGGCGCTGCTGCGCCTGCTCGAGCTCGGCGATACGCTCCTGCAGCTGCGCCTCGCTTTCGCGCAGGGCCGCTTCGACCTTCTTTCGATCCGTGATGTCGGTGCCGATCGCGCCTACGCCGGTCACTTCTCCGGCATGATCGCAGATCGGAAACTTGATGGTCAGGAAGGTGCGCAACTCGTCGCCGCGTTGCCACTCCTCCTCCTGCTCGACGGCCTTGCCGCTGTCCATCACCATGCGGTCGTGCGCGGCGAAGGCTTCGGCCTTGTCCTTTGGGAACAAATCGAATGTCGATTTGCCGAGGGCCGTTTCTTCCGTGAAGCCGAAAAGTTGGCCGGCCAGATCGTTGATCAGCAGATAACGCCCTTCGGCGTCCTTAATGTGGATCTTGGTCGGCGAGTTGTTGACCACGGCGCGAAATCGTTCCTCGCTCTCTCGCAAGGCCCGTTCAGCCAACTTGGAATCGGTGATGTCGCTGAGGATCAGGATGGTGCCGCCATTCGGCAACCGCTGCTCAAAGACGCGTGTCCGCCTGCCATTCTGCCGCGTCAGTTCGAAGGAGCCGGTTGGATTGCGATGGCGCTCCATCCGCTCGCGCAGCCACTCTTCCTCGCGGCCGATCGCTTCCGGGATGAGCTTCCGCGCCAAAAGAGCGCGCAAGTGATCCTCGAATTTGACTCCAGGCCGGGTCGTTTCCTCGACCTCTTTGTTCAGGTCCCGCCATGCCGCGTTGGCGATAACGATCCGGTCCGCGGCGTCGAACAGGACAACGAGTTCGGCCAAGGCCTCGATGGCCAAGAAAAGCTGCTCTTCGGTCGAGAGCGTGGTGGTGGCAGCCTCTGACTTCGATTGTTCGCCGGACGGCATCAATATTGCCCCGAATCCCAGGATATTTTCATTGGGCGGGGCCGCGCGGACTGCGGCCACGGAATATAAAGGGAGTCATCCTTGCAAGTCTTGGTTACGGAATACCTAAAAGGGGGCTGGAGCCGATCTGCGAATGCATATCCCGGTCTTCGAATCGGTCGCTTGACCGGGGCTCAGGGGCCACCTAAAATTTCGGCTATGCGGATCAATCCTTTCCAGAACCGGCTTCCGGCGCGACTTACGACCCTGGCCGCTTGAGTACAAGCGCGCCGGCCCCGCCTGCGCTCTGCCCGGCATTCTGCAATAGGTATTTCGTCTTATGATCCGCCGATCCCCCCAGCCTCTCGTCATTGCCCATTCGACGGCAGCCGGCCCGGTTTTCGCTCTGGCCCTTCCGCGACTTATCGGCAGCCGCCAAGCCTGACGGCAGCCTGGCGGCTGTATCCGCGCCGAATCTTCTCACCCCAAATCGCGGACCAGCGCGATCGGCCCCGCAGCCAGGGCCATCGCTCGGGAAACGGAAGCAATGACATGACAAAGACACCCATCCAACCCATGCCAATCCACAAGTACCGCGCCTTTCCGCCGGTCGGTCTCAAGGACCGCACCTGGCCGGACACGGTCATCGACAAGGCGCCCCTGTGGTGCAGCGTCGATCTGCGCGACGGCAATCAGGCCTTGATCGAGCCCATGGACGGCGCGCGTAAGCGCCGGATGTTCGACACCCTGGTGCGTATGGGCTTCAAGGAGATCGAGGTCGGTTTCCCCTCGGCCTCGCAGACCGACTTCGATTTCGTGCGCGTCCTGATCGAAGGCGATCTAATTCCGCACGACGTGACCATACAGGTGCTGACACAGGCGCGATCGCATCTGATCGAGCGCACCTTCGAATCGCTCAAGGGCGCCAAGCGCGCCATCGTGCATCTCTACAACTCGACGTCGGAATTGCAGCGCCGTGTCGTCTTCGGCCAGGAGCGCGACGGCATCAAAGAGATCGCGGTCAAGGCGGCCGCCTTGTGCCGCGATCTGGCCCCAAACCTGCCGGACACGGATTTGCGCTTTCAGTATTCCCCGGAAAGCTTCACCGGAACGGAACTCGATTTCGCCAAGGATGTCTGCGAGGCGGTTCTGGACACCTTGGGCGCGACGCCGGAGCGGCGTGTCATCATCAATCTGCCCTCGACAGTCGAAATGTCGACACCCAACATCTTCGCCGATCAGATCGAATGGTTCGGCCGCAACGTCGCGGGCCGCGACCGCTATATCCTGAGCGTGCATCCGCACAACGACCGCGGCACAGGGGTCGCGGCGGCCGAACTCGCGGTCATGGCCGGCGCCGAGCGCGTCGAAGGCACGCTGTTCGGCAATGGCGAGCGAACCGGCAATGTCGATGTCGTCAATCTGGGACTCAACCTGTTCTCGCAGGGCGTGGATCCCAGGCTGGACCTGCGCAACATCGATGCCTTGCGCGAAGTCGCCGAATACTGCAATCAGTTGCCCATCCACCCGCGCCATCCCTATGCTGGCGACCTGGTTTTCACCGCGTTTTCCGGGTCGCACCAGGACGCGATCAAGAAAGGCATGGCGGCCATGGAGCGGTCGAACAGCGATCTGTGGGAGGTCCCTTACCTGCCGATCGACCCGAAGGACCTAGGCCGCAGCTACGAGGCGATCATCCGCGTCAACAGCCAATCCGGCAAGGGCGGCATCGCCTATATCCTGAAAAGCGAATATGGACTCGATCTGCCCCGGCCCCTGCAAATCGCGTTCGCGCAAGAAGTTCAGGCCATCACCGACAAGACCAGCCAGGAGATCACGCCTGAGCAGATCTGGCGGACCTTCGAGGCGGCCTATGTCGGACGCAGCGCGCCCTACGCCTTTGTCGAATACCGCACGCGGCCGGCAGCCCATGCGTCGGAGCTGCGCGACCTGACCGCGAAGATTGAGGTCAACGGCAAGCCGCGCGAGATCAAGGCGCGGGGCAACGGGCCGATCGATGCCTTCGTCAAGGCGATCAATCAGGAATGCGGCCTGGGCTTGCGCGTGGTCGAGTATCACGAGCACGCGGTCGGCGGCGGCGCCGATGCCAAGGCCGCGGCCTATGTCGAGGTTGAGGATTCGGCCGGTGGGAAGCATTGGGGTGTCGGGGTGCACCCCAATATCGTGACGGCGAGCCTGCGTGCCATCGTCAGCGCGGCCAACTGGTCGCATCATGCGCGAGGGACTTAGCCTCTGCACGACACGGGATGCGGCTGAGCAAGAACCGAGCCGCTTGCTTTGAGCACGGGCGATATAGGCGCGCACCAGATCATGCGCGCGCTTACATTCGCACGCTTGCTATCGTTTCGGGCTATGGCACAACGCGAAATTAGATCCTGCAATATCATAGGCTCTATCGTGCGTGCGGGCTCATCGGCTGTTTCCAATTGACTTCTCGCTGTGGGGCCCGCTCTCATACTTCCATAATCGCCTGGCGTCATCCCGACGTCGGATGCGGGGGAGGATTCGATGAGAATGCGGGAAGAATTATTAGGACGGCCCAAGTGGGCCAATCGTGCTCTTGTCGCGGTGGGGGCTCTCGCCCTCGCGGCCGCGGCAATGCCTGGCCCCGTCCAGGCCAAGAACTTCGATCGCGATCGTCATCATGCGGCAAGAAGCGTCGGCATTCCCGGCACCGACGGCGGTGTGGTGACGACCAGCGAGCCGATCGCGGCGCAAGTCGGCGGCTCCATCCTGCGCGAGGGCGGTAACGCCATCGACGCAGCCGCCGCGATTGCTTTCGCGCTCAACGTCGTCGAACCGCAATCGGCCGGAATCGGCGGCGGCGGGTTCATGATGGTTCATCTCGCGAGATCGGGCCACACCTTCGTGGTCGATACCCGCGAACGCGCGCCTGCGGCGGCGACGCCGAACATGTTCGAGAATCCGGCGAGCCCCGGCAGCGCCGTTGGCTTCGGGGTTCGTTCCACCAGCGGATACGCGGTCGGCGTGCCGGGCATGGTGCGCGGTCTTGCACAAGCCTTGGACCAGTGGGGCACGATTTCCTTCTCCGACGCCTTGGCCCCGGCCATCGACCTAGCGGAAAACGGGTTCCTGATTTCGTCCCGCTTTGCTTCCAGCATTCCAAGCTCGCGCCTGCAAAGCGACATCGGAAGCCCGGCCTACGACGAAGCGCGGAACGTATTTCTGCCGGGCGGCAGCGCCTTGCAGGAAGGCGATCTTCTGGTTCAGCCGGCGCTGGCCCGCACGTTGAAACTCCTGTCGGATTTCGGGCCGAATGTGTTCTACCACTGCGGTTTCGATCCCGCGAACGACATCGCCCAGGCGATCGTCGACACGCAACTGAACACCCGTGCGGGCAATCCTTCGGGTGTCGGGCGCATGACCTGCGAAGACCTGGCGAACTACGAGGTTTCGATCCGCCAGCCGGTGCGTGGCCGCTATCGCAATTTCGAGATCGTGTCCATGCCGCCGCCGTCGTCCGGCGGGCTGACCGTCATTCAGATCCTCAAGCTGCTCGAACAGTTCCCGATCGGCGACGAGGGTGAAGGCTTCGGCTTCGGCACCGGCAAGACGCTGCACGTCATGGCCGAGGCCATGCGTCTGGCCTTCGCCGACAGGGCGGTGTGGATGGGCGATACCGATTTCGTCGATCTGCCGGTCAATGGCCTGATCAACGACAGCTACATCGCGACGCGCGAATCGCTGATCAATCCCGATGGCCCGCGTATGCCAAACAGCAGCGCCGTGGCCGGCGATCCGCGCCCCTTCGACTTTGCCGGCATCCCCAGCAAGGTGAAGCTCGCGGCCGTCACGCTTCCGGATGAAGAGGGCTTGAACACCACGCATTTCAGCGTCGTGGACCGGCATGGCAACGTCGTGACCTACACCAACACGATCGAATCGGCCTGGGGTACCGGCTTGATGGTGCCGGGCTTCGGCTTCCTGCTCAACAACGAGTTGACGGACTTCAATTCCTTGCCGACCGCGAATCCGGATCCCGCCAATTTCGATCCCGGCGCCAACGACGTGGCGCCCAACAAGCGGCCGCGCAGCTCCATGGCCCCGACCATGATTTTCTACCGGGGCCGGCCCTTGGCGGCGTTCGGCTCGCCCGGCGGTTCGACGATCATCAACTCGGTCCTGAACGTGACGTTGAATCTGATCGATCACCAAATGACCGCGCAGGAAGCGGTCGATGCGCCACGTCTGTCGCAGACCAGCGCCACGGGCAGTCCGTCGCGCGAGATCGGCTTCGATCCTGACGAGATTCAAGCCTTGCGCGACCTAGGCCACAACCCAGGCAGCCCGGGCGAGATCGGCTCGGTCCAGCTTGTCGTCATCGATCAGTTCGGCGACAAGCTGCAGTACGGGGCCGCCGACAAGCGGCGCATCGGCGGCGTGGTCTCGCTGCCGGAACGCAAGGCGCGCGGCCGCTGGAGCAAAGGCTGGGGCGGCTGGGATCGTTGGCGCCGCCACTAAGTTTTTGCGTTGATAAAGTGAAATCGGCAACGGCCTCCGAAGCGAAAATTTCGGGGGCCGTTTTCCGTTGCAGCCGCCGCTATTCGTAGCGCGCCTGTCCGCGTAGGCCCTCCCAGATCGCCTGGTAGTCGGGATCGTCGGGCGTCAGGAAGCCGTGACGTATGGCGAAATCCAGGATCACGAGATTGACATTGAACTTGAAATCGTCAGTCTCGCGGATGCGCTGTAACACATCCGTCATGGGCCAGAGCTCGAAGGACTCGACCTCGCCGTCGGTGTTGCGCGGCACGACCTCCTCGGGCAGCGGCAGGTCGAAGCAGAACAGCACATCGTCGCGCAGGCCCTCGTCGCGCTCGCAGATGTAGGAGACGGCACCGACCGGCACCGCGCGGCGCGCCAAGGATTCGGACAATCCCGCTTCCTCCCCCGCCTCCTTGATGAGATTTTCCATGATACCCAGGCCGTAAGGCTGACCGCCGGCAATGATGTGGTCGAGTTTGCCCGGCGCGGTGTGCTTGTTCTTCGCCCTACGGCCGACCCAAAGCCGCACGCCATCGATTCCGTCGTGCGGGTCGCCGACATAGCCGTTCACGTGAACGCCGAAGCCCCGCACGCCAAACAACGGCACGGCGGCGCGCTCCATCTTCAGATACGGCGTATCGTTCCAGCGGCGCAGCACGGGATAGGCTTCGTCGCGCCAGCGCCGGATCAAGCCATCCTCCGCCAAGCTCCGCAGGCAGACCTCGACCGCCGCGCTGCGCGAGTCGAAATCCGCCAGATCGGGATTGAGGCCGACCGCGCCGTCGCTGACGGTGAAGACTTCCGGAAAGGCGCGCAGCCGTTCCGCGATGGGCGCGGTGACCCGGCCCAGCGAGGCGCTCTCCACGATGAAGGGCCGGTAGGCGTCCGGATCCCAGCGGTGACAGACGGCGATGCGGTCGAGATAGCTCATGGCCCCGCCGTCATAGCACCGCCGGCCGGCTCATGCCCAGAGCGTCGCCCTGACGTCCGGACTCTTTTCCGAGGTCAGAACCGTGCTGACGCCATAGATCTGGCGCAGGCACCGGGCGATGTAATCGCAAAGCTCCGGGCTCAGACCCTCGACCTGGAGGTCGATGGAAAGCTCCCGGGCCGGGCCGCCGTGGGCCGAGGCGCAGAGGTCGCTGACCCAGCGGCTGGGCACCAGGTTGCGCTTGGCGAAGAGTTCCATCACCCGCGGCAGGATGCCGGGCTCGGCGGCCGCCTGGATGGAAAAACAGAACACGCGCGGCGCGGATTGGGCGCGCGCGGACGCGTGGCTGGATTGTCGGGAAAGCATCGCGGAAAAGCTCCAAATCGGAAGGAAATGTGTCGAATCGGCTAGGCCCGGCCGCTCAAGCGAGCGCCGGGTCGCTAATTCGAAGTATCCGTCCGAAAAGGAGTTGTGCGGTCATAACGGCCCAGCATAGGCCGGCCCGCGCGCGAGGGTCAAGGTGGCGGCCATATCTCACGCCGCCTCGCGGCTGGCGCGGTCGACGATTTCGACGATGTCGGCCAGGATCGCGGTCAGGTCGTAATCCTTCGGCGTGTAGACGGCGGCGGCGCCGGCAACAACTAAAGAAAACTCAGTCTTCGCTGATATTCTGAATTCAAATACGTTTCACTTGAAGTTGAAAGTTGTTCTAGTAACGCGTCAAGCTTAGCCCTACCAGTACTCTTGCTCCGAAGAAGTGGCTTAGCTCCTTTCTCGATCAAAATTTGATTCCCAGCGGCGCTTTCGGGCATGCCACTATAAACTGGAGCAAACAAAGGCCGTCTTAAGTTTAGAGTAGATATTCCACAGGCCATTGTTCCGCCCTCTTCGCCTGCTTCTACGACAATCATCACATCGCTTAGCCCTATTATTGTCAGGTTTCTCTGCATTGCGTTTCCGGAATTCCACGTAATTCCAGGCTCGAACTCACTGATAACTAAAACCCGACTCCAATCCCACACTTTCCGAAGATCACTTCGGATGCGGAATCGCAAAATCCCTTCCGGAAGAACAATTATCGTTGATCCATTGCTATTTAACGCTGTGAAATGCGCTGCTGTGTCTACGCCGGCTGCATTCCCTGATACGATTGCAATATCTGTACTCGCAATTTGCTCTGCACAGTCGCGGGCGGTTTCCAAGCCTCTTTCACTTGCTTTTCGTGATCCACAAAACCCAACAGACCTGCTCGCCAAAAGGTTCAAATTTCCCTTGTACGACAAAATCGGAGGAGCGTTGTCCCTGAGTGTTTCGATAAGTTGCTTTGGATAACGCTCGTCAGCCCACGTCAAGAAGCCTCCTTCGTCAGCAATCACCTTCTGTACCTGATCGGCAATCCTATCCTTCGCGATAAATAATTGGCCGATTTGCTCGCGATTCAGCAGCCCATTCAGAGCGCTCGAATTGCATGAATCTGCTACTAAATCGGCTAATCGACTGCCGTTTCCTGCGAGCCTCCCCAATAGTTTATTCGCTGTCGCGCGACCGACACCCTTGATCGACAATAGCCGGTAGACTATGGCTGATTCAATTTCGTTCAAAGGTTTTCTCAGGCTACTGGTTATCGGTAAGACGCCACGACTTCACAATCGCGAGTCCGTAAATCCGTTTTGCTCCCACATCAATGAGCTGCTTTCCGACAAACTGCATCGTGCGTCCAGATTGATAAAGGTCGTCCAATATCAGGACGGTCTTTCCCTCAATGCAGTCATCGACGAACTCAAGCCCGGCACTTTCTAGCCGATCCCACTTCTCGTCTATTTTCGCGTCTTTTAGTTTGCCTTTTTCTCCTCGCCAAACAAATCTGTCGGTAACATTGGTAATATCAAGTTTCTGCGCAATTAGCTTTGCGAGAATAGAGGGTAGGTCGAACTCTTTTTTAGGCTCTGGCGGAACCGCTGAAACAAATTCGACGTCACGATAGTACGCAATCTCAGATATCGTGCTCACCATGATATCTGCAAGCTGATGAACTGAGGCCAAATGCCTATCGTATTTCGCACGGTGCTCCAGGTCACCAATTGCGGTATACTTTCCCTCCGACGCTAGGTTAAAATCAAGAGCAAGCGACATGGCAAGTGCGTCTCTAATGAAGATTCGTTGGCCCTGATTGCGTATCCAATTTTCAACCGTCTCAAATTCACCGTCATCGCGGATCGAGCGCCACCACGTGTTGTATTTTGTGGGAAAAAGCTCGAGGTCAGTATCCTCTTGGAATATAGGCTTGATCGTCTCGCTGAATGGAACAGTGAAACGGCCAACCCAGCTATTGCCTGGGTCATGTTTGAGCGCGGAAGAATGTGTTGTGGGAAAATGAATAGTGCGCGGTCTATTGTCCGCCGAGATCGCATCAACACGCTCTCGCGAGATTTTTTCTTGTACCGGAAGAATTAGATCTGACAAGTCGAACAAGGGTTTATTTCCATCACACATAACATAATTTCTACCATAAGTTAAGCTGTTTCAAAATTATTCAATTATTCCTCTCACGCCGCCTCGCGGCTGGCGCGGTCGACGATCTCGACGATGTCGGCCAGGATCGCGGTCAGGTCGTAGTCTTTGGGCGTGTAGACCGCGGCGGCACCGGCCTTGCGCAGCGCGGCCTCGTCCTCGGGCGGGATGATACCGCCGACCACGACCGGCACATCGGATAGGCCCGCCTTGTTCATGCGCGCGATCACGTCGCCGACCAGTTGCACGTGCGAGCCCGACAGCACCGAGAGACCGACGACATGCACGCCCTCTTCCAAGGCGGCACCCGCGATCTGCGCCGGGGTCAGGCGGATGCCCTCGTAGACGACCTCGAAGCCGGCATCGCGCGCGCGCACGGCGATCTGTTCGGCGCCGTTCGAATGGCCGTCCAGGCCCGGCTTGCCGACCAGCATCTTGAGCCGCCGGCCCAGGCGCTTGGAGACGTCGCCGACGCGCGCCCGCACTTCGGTCAGCGCCTGCGCGCCACTGTTCGATAAGGCGGCGGCCCGGCCGACCCCGGTCGGGGCCCGGTATTCGCCGAAGGCCTCCCGCAACGCGCCGGCCCATTCGCCGGTGGTCACGCCGGCGCGGGCGCAGGCGATGGAAGGCTCCATGATATTGCGTTCCGACCCTGCGGCGGCTTTCAAGTTCGCCAGCGCAGCCTGCGCCGCGGCCTCGTCGCGCGCTGCGCGCCAGGCCTTCAGGCTTTCGATCTGTCCGGCCTCGACCGAGGGATCGACGCTCATGGTGCCGCCATCGGCGCCGGTAGTCAGCGGCGATGGCGCGGACTCGGTGTATTCGTTGACGCCGACCACGGTCTGCTCGCCGCTTTCGATGGCGGCCAGGCGGCGCGCGTTGGATTCGACCAGGCGCTCCTTCATGTAGGCGCTGTCGATCGCGGCGACCGCGCCGCCCATCTCCTCGATCCGCGCCAGTTCGGCGCGCGCTTCGTCCATGAGTTCGATGACCTTAGCCTCGATGACGTGCGAGCCGTCGAAGATGTCGGCGTAGTCCAGAAGGTCGGTTTCCAGCGCGACGATCTGCTGCAGGCGCAGCGACCACTGCTGATCCCAGGGCCGCGGCAGGCCAAGCGCCTCGTTCCAGGCCGGCAACTGCACGGCCCGCGCGCGCGCGTCCTTGGACAGGGTGACGGCCAGCATCTCAAGCAGGATGCGGTAGACGTTGTTTTCCGGCTGCTGTTCGGTCAGGCCGAGCGAATTGACCTGCACGCCATAGCGGAAGCGGCGCAACTTGGGATCCTCGACGCCATAGCGCTGTTCGCAAATCTCGTTCCACAGGCGGGCGAAGGCGCGCATCTTGCACATCTCGGTGATGAAGCGCACGCCGGCGTTGACGAAGAAACTGATTCGCCCGACCACGACCGGGAACTCCGCCTCCGGCACCTGACCGCCGGCCTTAACGGCATCCAGGATCGCGATGGCGTTGGCCAAGGCGAAGGCCAGTTCCTGCACCGGCGTCGCACCGGCCTCCTGCAAATGATAGGAGCACACGTTGACCGGGTTCCACTTCGGAACCTCGCGGCAGGTGAAGGTGATGACATCGCTGATCAGGCGCATCGAAGGCCGCGGCGGGAAAATGTAGGTCCCGCGCGACAGGTATTCCTTCAGGATGTCGTTCTGCGTCGTGCCGCTCAGCGCCTTGCGCGCGATGCCGCGCTCCTCCGCGACCGCGATATAAAGCGCGAGCAGCCAGGGCGCCGTCGCGTTGATGGTCATGGAGGTGTTCATGCGCTCGAGCGGGATTTCCTCGAACAGGGCGCGCATGTCGCCCAGGTGCCCGACCGGCACGCCGACCTTGCCGACCTCGCCCTTGGCCAG
>ERZ869936.1443-NODE-1443-length-16963-cov-67.924947_pt1 | contig 16963 bp, 27 predicted proteins | sample MGYA00520876_ERZ869936 | MGnify/ENA primary metagenome ERZ869936 (study PRJEB32218, sample SAMN09650985) | biofilter metagenome | isolation source: enrty point of leading RO module | place: Saudi Arabia: Thuwal, RO plant located on Red Sea | collected 2016-02-17...
TGACTGAAAACGCAGGGTATACCAAATCCATAATGAACATTATGCGACATTTGCCAGAAAGTTAACCAGATTTCGGTAGACCCCCCCGTCTCGCACACGCGGCCGGGCCGGTAAAAAAATATATACCCCTCTCACCCCCACCCCCGTCCTCGGAGATAACGCATGAACCCCATCGGCGCCGAAAAAAATGACCTCGTAGCGATGATTTCGCAGTTTCGCGACGACCCGCGTTTTTTCGTGCAGTCCGTCCTCGGCGCAACGCCGCAGAAGTGGCAGGGCGAGGCGCTCGACGCGATCGCGAAGCACGACAAGGTCGCGATCAAATCGGGCCACGGGGTCGGGAAATCTGCGCTTCAGTCGTGGGTCGTGCTGTGGTGGCTGTTGACGCACTATCCCTGCAAGGCCGCCGTGACCGCCAACAGCGCGCACCAGCTTTCGGACGTGCTGTGGACGGAGATCGACCGCTGGGCGCGGAACATGCCGCAGGCGTTCAAGGATTTGCTCGAATTCAAGTCCGACAAGATCGCGCTGAAGGGCGCGTCGGACAGTTTCGCTGTTGCGCGGACGAGCCGCCGGGAGAACCCGGAGAGCCTCGCCGGATTTCACTCCCCCCACATGCTTTTTGTGATCGAAGAAGCGTCCGGCGTGCCGAACGTGATTTTTGAGACGGCGTCTGGCGCGCTGTCCACCCCCGGCGCGAAGATTATAATGTGCGGTAACCCGACCCGCTCGGATGGGTATTTTTACGACGCCTTTCATAGCGACCGAGAGAAGTGGCATTGCATGACTGTGTCGTGTGAGGACGGCGACTATGTCGACCCGAAGTTCATCACCGATATGGCCGAGAAGTACGGGGAAACAAGTAACGTATTTAGGGTTAGATGTTTGGGTGAATTCCCTACGCAGTCGGACGACGTGCTTTTGCCGCTGCATCTTGTGGAGGATGCGACGCACCGCGATGTAGAAGCGGGCCCGACCACTCCGGTCATTTGGGGGCTGGACGTTGCGCGCTTCGGCTCGGACCGCTCAGCGCTCGCGAAACGGCAGGGAAATGTGCTGATTGAGCCGATCAAAACGTGGCAGAATAAAGATTTGATGGAACTGGCCGGAATAGTGCTTGCGGAGCATGACGCCGTGCCGTATTCAATGCGTCCCCAAGCGATTTACATCGACGCCATCGGGCTGGGCGCGGGACTGGCCGATCGCTTGCGAGAGTTGGACTTGCCTGCGGTCGCTGTGTCGGTTTCCGAGACGGCCAGCCTGAAGGATCGGTTCAATCGCTTGCGGGACGAATTATTCTGGGGCGCCCGCGAGTGGTTTGAGGCGCGCGACTGCAAGATACCGCAGGACGACACGCTGATCTCGGAGTTGACCGGCATTCGGTACAAATACCTGTCCAGCGGCAAGCTGAAAATCGAGAGTAAAGACGAGATGAAGAAGCGCGGCCAGCGTTCGCCAGACGTGGCGGATGCGTTCGTGCTGACTTTCGCCGCTCAGGGTGCGGTTGCCGGGGGATATTCAAGAGGTTACAATAGCAACCGCGTAGTCAAGCCGAAAACGAACTGGGTGGTGTGATGGACAGATTTTCGCAGTCCCTGCTTGGGCAGGGAGACTATGCGGACGCTGGCATGATTTTGCCCCTTGCCCGCACGTCTGACGGCGAGATTGTTCTGTCCTTCCCGCAGTCCGTTCAGGGCTTGGGGCGCACGGCAGCCCGCGCGACCGGCCTTTTGCCGATGGAATACGACGCTGAGACGGGCCTGCCTTCTGAAGACATATTGATGGACGCATTTGACGCGGCCGGGTCGTTTACGGGCGCGGGCCTGCTTGCGCCGCGCCCCGCTAACTCGCTTGGGATGGGTGGGCGCGTAAAGCCGCCGACAAAGGAAGAGCTAGACCCGATGGGGTACAGCAATATCAAGCTGGATCAGCCGATATCGGAGGTCGAGTTTGACATGGCTCCACGCAGCCTTTTAATACCGGAGCGCAAGGTCGTAAGCCCGGAAGCGCTTCAGGGCAAAATCATGCTTTTTGGCCCCGGAGACAGAACCGGCGTTGGCCTGCTGAGCGGAGTTGAGGGGCGCACGTTTGACACGCCTGTTGAGGCGCTTGGCGGACGCGACTATCAGCTTGCGACGCCGTATGCGTGGGCCTCTGACGAAGGTGTAATCACCGGGCTTCTAAATCGTGCCAAAAAGGCGCAGCAGGAGACGGGCATTGAGGACGTGTTTCTGGCTCACTCGACTATGAACCCGCAGTCGGTCGATTTTACCGAAATGATGTCCAGCACCGTCGCCGAAATGCTGAAAACCGCGAAAATAACGAAAAAAGACGCGAAAGCCTTCGACGCCGACGTTCGCAAGAAGCACAAGGACTTCCCGGGCGTCAAATCAGACGGATTTAGAGAGTGGATGGCGTCCCAGTCCGGCGCGACTAGGAAGGACATCATCACTCGCATGGACAATAGCAAGCGCCGCGCAGAGGGCTTCCCGTTCATTGGCAAGGCGCGGTATGCGCTCACTGAAGAGGCGCAGCGAAATGTGCCGACCTTCGCCAGCGGAATGTCGTTTATTCCGATTGACGTTGAGGCGGGCGCCATCCGAAACCCGATTATTGATCATGGCAGCTATAACACCTCGATGGGCGCGCTTGGCCCGCCGGTCCAGCTTCCCGGCACCGTGCCGAATGACCTTTTCTACAGAGACTTTTTCAAGACCCTTGAGGGTGCTGTGACGAAAAGCGGAGACCCGCAGCCCATGAGCATGAAGCAGTACACGACCCGCTTGACGAACCCATATCAGGTTATGGACCAGCAGCAGGTTGACAATCTGGCTCAGTTCCTTGCCGAGGGAGGTATTTGATGGCCCCACGCGCCCCTAAAGACCCCCGCCTAGCGCGCGCAGGCGTTAGCGGCTATAATCGCCCTAAACGCACCCCGAACCACCCCACAAAATCGCATGTGGTTGTGGCGAAAGAGGGTGATAAGGTTAAGACGATCCGCTTCGGCCAGCAGGGCGTGAGCGGCGCGGGCAAGAGCCCGAAGACAGCTTCTGAGAAGGCGAGACGCAAATCATTCAAGGCGCGTCACGCCAAAAACATCGCCAAGGGCAAGATGTCTGCGGCGTACTGGGCAAACAAGGAGAAATGGTGATGGCATACGGCAAAGGTAAGGGCGGGAAGAAGGGCACCAAGGGTGTCAACATGAAAACCGGCAAATACTGCAAGTAATGGCTTCCCCCAAGCCGACGAACCCGTCGCTTTGGTCTCGCGTTAAGGGCGAGGCCAAGAAAAAGTTCAAGGTTTATCCTTCGGCTTATGCGAACGCATGGGCCTCGAAGGAGTACAAGCGCCGTGGTGGCGGTTGGTCTGGCCCGGACAACAGGGTGAAAAGGAAGAGACGTGGCACGGGCAAGGCGTAAAAAAGCTGGCCTCGGCAAGTGGTTTGGCGAAAAGTGGGTAGACGTGAAGACCGGCAAGCCCTGCGGGCGTAAGGCCGGTGAAAAGCGCGGATATCCAGCCTGCCGACCGGCTAAAGTTGCCAAGCGCGTCACCAAAAAAGAGGCGTCGAAGAAAACTGGCCCGGGCCGCGTAAAGTGGTCCGTCACCGCCTCTGGAAAGAAGAGGAAGAAAAAATGAATTTGTGTCAAAACTGCGGCCATCCGCGTCGCTGCTTTTACATGAACAAGTGCATCATGGGCGTGCAGCGTCCTCCCGAAGAGGCTCCAGAAGTTCGTCCTGATGTTCATGTGAACACGACGAAGGGGTCTGTTCTTGTCAAATCGCCAGCGAAGAAGGCGAAGAAAAAGGCGAAATAAATGGCCGAAATGGATGAAGTTCAGCTTGGGTCGATTGTCAGCGGCGAGATCACTGACGCTCTAAATTACTTCGACAGCGAGTATTCGCAGGACCGTCTCCGGGCGCTCGACTTTTACATGGGCGAGCCGCTCGGCAACGAGATGGACGGACGTTCTTCTGTGATCGCCACAGAGCTTGCAGACACGGTCGAGGCGATCATGCCTAACCTGATGCGGGTGTTCACAACCAACGACAAATATGTCCGTTTTGCGGCGAGAACCGCTGAGGACGTCGAGGCTGCTGAACAGGCGTCAGATTATGTGAACTATATCATCCAGAACCAGAACGACGGGTTCAAGTTACTTCACACTTTCTTCAAGGACGCGCTCCTGTTCCGCATGGGCGTGATCAAATACTTCTACGAGGAGAGCGAGCAGGTTGACGAGGAGGAGTACAGCGGGCTGTCTCCGGCCGAGCTCACTTACCTGCTGAACGACCCGTCGGTCGAGATCGTCGAGCAGAACGAGAACGTCAGGTCGAGCTATGTTGACGATGACGGCGAGACGCAGCCGCTCGATGTTGATTACGATCTGTCGGTTCGCGTCACTCGCAAATCGGGCCAGATTAAGGCAATAAACGTGCCGCCCGAGGAGTTTCTGGTTTCGAAGCACTGTGTGTCGCTCGATGAAGCCACTTTCCTCGCCCACAGGACGTCGCTGACGGTCTCTGAGCTTGTCGCTATGGGTTATGACCGCGATCTGGTCGAACAGTACGCAGGCGAGAGCGAGATCGACAACGACCGCGAGGTCAACAACCGCTTCGAGGACTTGGAAGCGGCGCGAGGCGAAGAGCCGTCCGACCCGACGCTGCGCTCGGTTATTTACTACGAGTGCATCATGAACGTGGACTTCGACGGCGACGGCATTGCCGAGCGTCGTCGCATCTGCGCGATCGGGCCCGACGGGGATCACATTTTGCACAACGAGGCGTTTGACCACGTCCCGTTTGCTGTGTGCTCGCCGATCATGATGCCGCATCGTCTGATCGGCCGGTCGATCTACGACCTGACCGAGGACTTGCAGGTGATCAAGACCACGCTGATGCGGCAATATCTCGACAGCGTATATTCTTCGACCCTGCCGCGCATGATCGCGGTCGAGGGTCAGGTGAACCTCGATGATCTGCTGGACGGGTCGGCCGGTGGAATTATTCGTGCACGCCAGCCGGGCATGGTTCAGCAGATCACCGGGGCGTCTGTGGGCGGCGAGATCAGGCCGCTGATGGATTATCTCGACAGCGTCAAAGAGAACCGAACCGGCATGTCGAAGGCGTCGATGGGTCTGTCGCCTGATGCGCTTCAGTCCTCGACCGCCAGCGCCGTTGCGGCGACTGTTCGCGGCGCGCAGGTGAAGCTGGAGAGCTACGCCAGAGTTATGGCCGAGACCGGTCTCAAGGACCTCATGAAGGGCATCCTGCATCTGGTTCTGAAGCACGACAACAAGCCGAAGGTTTTCCGCCTGCGAAACAACTTCGTGCCAATCAACCCGGCCGAGTGGAAGTCGCAGTTTGACACCGTTGTGCAGGTCGGCCTCGGCACGACCGATGACGAGACGAAGATCGCATTCCTGACGCAGGTCGCTGGCAAGCAGGAGCAAATCCTGCTGCAAATGGGCCCGCAGAACCCGATCGTGTCGATGGAGCAGTATGTGAACACGCTGCGCTCGATCGCCGAGATCGGTGGCTTCAAGGATGTCGATCAATTCTTCAATTCGCCGCAGATGATCCGCCAGCAGCAGATGATGCAGCAGCAACAGCCGCCGAAGCCTGATCCGGCCATGATGAAGCTGCAACAGGAGCTTGAGATGGACAAGGCTAAGGCTCAGGCGCAAATCCAGCTTGAGCGCGAGAAGATGCAGGCGGAGATCGAGCTTGAGCGCGAAAAGATGATCATGGAGATGGAGCTTCGCAGGCAGGAGCTTCAGGCTGAGGCAGAGCTCCGCGTCGCCAAGGCCGTCACCGACAGCGACATCTCCACCAACCTGCCGAGGAATTAGGGATGCCGAGAGGTTTTGCAGGAGAAGAGCGCCGCGAGGCTATAGAGCGCGAGAACGAGTTTCAGCAGCGCATGGCGGCTATGCCGTCGGCGCCCATGAACATCGACCCCGTGACTGCAAGAGCGGTCGCGGATGCTGTACAGCTTAACCTCTCAAGGGCTCCGGCATATGGGTCCGCTCCGCAACCCTTCGATCGTCAGGAAACGGCATTCTCTGGGGGCGTTCCTATGGGCCCGACGATCGCGCCGCCACTGATGTTTGGTGAAGGCAACAATATGCAGGGGCCACGCGCCCCGGGGCAGGCCGCTTACCCGATCGCATACAACACCTTCACGCCGGGCCAGAGAGGCTCTCTGAACGAGTATCTGATGGCCGGGCCGGGCAATGACCCGTCTCTAGGCGCCGGGCCCGCCCTGATGCGTCTGCTGGGCGCTAAAACGAAATATGAGCAGCTTTCTAGCGGCGACTACCGGCCGGTCTTTGTTGGCGATGACCTTTACGGCAGTTTTGGCGAGGGTCCGTTCGGCGGCATGGTCTATACCGGCAAGCCCCTTCCGCCCGATGTTGCGGCCGAGTACGGCATCCCGGGATACGATGCTCCGGGCAGCGACGACAGCGAGGCTGTTGTGGCGCCGGTTGTTGACCCGGTCACCAACGCGAAGGAGTGCCCGGAGGGTTACATCTTCGACGAAGACTTGCAGGCGTGCCGACTTGATACCAGCGCGCCAGTCCCGGCGGCTCTTGAACCTCGCACCCCGGTTCGCACATATGGGCTGCTGGAACAGGCGCCCGATGGGCTTCTGGAGTTTCAGCGCCGCTATGGCATAGCGCCGTCAACAGGAAATGGTTTGCTTACATGAACGAGCACAAGATCAGGCAGCGACAGGACAGGGCCGCGAAGGCCGAGGCGCTGCTGCGGAATGAACTTTTCATCGAGGCGTTCGAGTACCTCGATGAGCAATTCGTCGAGGCTTGGAAGACTTCCGGCGTCGATGATGCAGAGGCACGCGAGAAAATGTTCCATTTGATGCAGGCACTTGGCGCCGTGAAGGGGTATTTTCAAAGCGTTGTCGAAGATGGTAAATTGGCCCAAGTCCAGCTTGATGAATTTCAGCGCTATGGACGCATTAACTAGGAGTTAAAAAATGTCCGACAATCCGCAAGGAACCGGAGAGATTACGTTAAATGATGCAGTTTCTCTCCTCGTCACGCCCCCAGAGGACACCGTGGCAGGAGAGCAGGAAGAGGCAATAGCGCCTCAGCCGCCAGAGGACGAGACAAGTCAGGTCGAAGACGATACCGCCGAAGAGGCAATCGAGGACGAGATTGGCGAGGTCGAGGACGATGAAGGCGAAGACGCCTACGAGGCGGATGACGAGGAAGAAGACGAAGAGCCCCTCGAACAGGTCTACACCGTCAAGGTTGACGGCGAGGACATTGAGGTAACGCTCGACGAGCTTCAGAACGGTTATTCGCGACAGCAGGCGTACACTAAGCGCTCAATGGAACTCGCCGAGCAGCGCAAGGCCTTTGAGGCCGAGCAGGCAGAGGTGACCCAGCTTCGAGACGCTTACGCGCAGCAACTAGATCAGTTGGCTGCCCAAATCCAACAGGCAGGCCTGCAACAGGAACCTGATTGGAGAGCACTGGCCGAGACGATGTCCGAGCGTGACTTGTTTCTAGCGAAGGCCGAGTATGACCAGCAGAAGGAATATCAGAAGCAGGTCGAGGCCGAGCAGAAGCGGGTTGCAGCGGAACAGGCTCGCGAGAATGAGAAGAAGATGCGAGTGCACCTTGAGGAGCAACGCGCCGACATGCTCAACCGAATTCCTGCTTGGCAGGATACGGACATTCGCGAGACTGAGCGCCAACAGGTGATTACCTACGCGCAGAGACGGATTGGGTTCAGCGAGGAAGAGATTGCGTCGGCTACCGATGCCCGCGCCATTGAGCTCCTCTACAAGGCATGGAGATGGGATACCTTGCAAGACAAAGCTCCCGCTGCAAAGAAGCGAACCCGTAAGGCTCCGAAAATGGCTAAAGCAGGGCGACCAAAGACGAAGCGTGAAGTTGCAAATCGTTCTCGGCAAGACGCGAGAAAGCGGTTTGAGGCCGCTGGAACCGTGGATGCCGCCCTTGATTATCTAATGAGCAAGTAGCTCAGGAAGGACTAGACACATGACGGTCTACAAAACAAGTTCAGCTATCGGCGAACGGGAAGATTTGGCAAACGTAATTTATCGGATTGATCCGAGCGAAGTGCCTTTTTTCTCGAACGTGAAGAAAGAAACCTGCTCCTCGATCTTTACCGAGTGGCAGACGCAGGAACTCGCAGCGGCGAGCTCCACCAACTATGTCAATGAAGGCGCTTCGATTTCGACGGCAGCGGCAACACCGACCGTAAGGCTCGGAAATTATTGCCAAATTTCCGTTAAGAGCTTCGCCACAAGTGGCACCCTCGACGCCGTAGATACGGCGGGACGCGAGCGTGAGCACCAGTACCAGAAGCTGCTGAAAGGCATCGAGCTCCGTCGTGACATCGAGAAGGCCATCACCGATACCGATGTGGCCCGCTCTTCGTCTGACCCGCGCAAGTCGGCATCGCTGACCACTTGGATGACCAACGGTTCTGTTGGCGCATCTGGTGCGTTCTCAAGCGGTGACGGCACTGACACGCTGACCAACGGCACCGACCGCGCTCTGACGCTGGCCCTTATCGAGGACGGCATGCAGGACGCATGGACCGACGGAGGCAACCCTTCAATGATGCTTTGCTCGGCGACTAACCGTGCGAACTTCTCGGACCTCAGTGCTTCCGGCAACCTTGTATCGAACGACGTGAACATGACTGCGGCGAAAGAAGTCGCGTATGTCGGTTCGACCTCGGTCTTCCTGACCGACTTCGGCACCGTCAACGCTACCCCGTCGCGTTACATGTCGAACGACAAGCTGTTCCTGCTTGATCCCGAGTTTGCATCGCTTTGCACTCTGAACGGCCGTAACTTCCTTGAGAAGGACATGGGCGACACAGGGGACAACCAGCAGACCATGATCATCACGGAATGGGCACTTAAAGTCCAAGCCCCCAAAGCCCACGCGCTTGTGGCTGACCTTTCCGGTTCCTAACCAATATGGCGGGCGGCTTCGGCCGCCCGCTCTCTTAGGTGAAGCATGAAGCGATATCTTTACACTGACCCGCGCACCCGCAAGGAAGTCACCATTGATCAGAACAATGATGGCTCGACTGTGATCCATCAGGAGCAGCGCTTTGACGGGCTGATGCGGCTCAACAAACAAATGAACAACGACTGGCGTCGCGGCGACTTGGCTGGCAATACGCAGCGCCACATGGCCCATGTGGCCGAAATCCCGAACGTAGTGTACAATCACCTTCTGGAGAAGCTCGGCCCGATCCACCAAAACCAGAAGGCGTGGAAGGCGTGGCTGAACGATCACCAGAACCGTGACTTCAGGACAGGCGGCGGACACATCTGATGGCTATCTCGACCTACAGCGAACTGAAGACTGCGATCGCGAACTTCTTAGCTCGCGACGACATGACCAGTGTCATCCCCGATTTCATCCAGCTTGCCGAGGCGCGCATGTCTCGCGAGCTTGAGACGCGGTCTCAGGAGAAGCGGTCGCAGGCAACGCTGACGGTCGGAGACGAGTACATCGCCCTGCCCTCTGACCTGAGAGAGGTTCGCGAGGTCAAGCTGAACACGACGCCTGTCACGGTGCTGACCTACTACAGCCCGACCTCGCTTGATCAGACCTTCTCCTCGGGTGGTAACGGCAAGCCGCAGGGCTTCAGCATTGTTGGCGTCGAGATGAAGCTGCGGCCGAAGCCCGACAGCGCCTACACCGCCGAGATCATTTACATCGGTGGCGTCCCCGCCCTATCGGACAGCACGCCGTCGAACAACATTTTGCTGCGCTCGCCCGATGCCTACCTATACGGGAGCTTGGCAGAAGCGTATTCTTACCTTCTGGATGAGGTCAGGGCGGCGCAGTACATGCAGCGCTTCTCGGTTGCCCTCGAAGAGATCAAGGTCGATGAGCAGCGCGCTCATTATGGAACGGGGTCGCTGCAAATTAACAGCATCTACTCCCGTCAAAATGCAGCAGTGGAGTGATTAGATGTCTGCAATGTCGAATTACCTAGAGAATGAAATTCTCGACCACATCCTCGGGACGGGCGCCTACACGGCGCCAACAACCGTTTATGTGGGCCTCTCGACGGGATCGTTCGGCGAGGGCAACACCGGCACCGAACTGACCGGCAACGCATACGCTCGGGTGTCAGCCTCTTTCGGGGCGGCGTCCAGCGGCACAGCCTCAAACGACGCGGCGATCGAATTCACTGCGGCGACCGGGGACTGGGGTTCGGTGTCCCATTTCGGTTTGTTCGACGCCTCGACCGGCGGGAACTTGCTGATCCACGGCGCGTTCACCACGGCGAAGACTATCGCTTCGGGCGACGTTCTCAAGATTGCAGTCGGTGATCTCGACATCACGGCAGACTAGGTGAAGACATGGCTCTGGTGCTCAAAGATCGCGTCAAACAGCAAAGCACGACAACCGGCACTGGAACCTACACTCTGTCTGGTTCGTTCAGCGGGTTTGAAACATTCGCTGAGGTTGGCGACGGCAACACCACTTTTTATTGCTGCACCGATGGCACCGACTTCGAGATCGGCATCGGCACATACGCATCTAGCGGCACGACGCTGGCTCGCACGACGATCCTGCAATCCAGCAACAGCGACGCCGCAGTAAGCTGGTCAGCGGGCACGCGCACGCTGTTCTGCACGATGCCAGCGCAGAAGCTGGTTCACACCGACAATCTTCAGACACAAGGCGCGACATTCTTTGACCCCGCTGGCGAGGCGGTGGCACTTGCGATCGCATTGGGGTAAGGCATGGCTAATTCATTCAAGCTGAAAACATTCGACGGCAGCAGCACCGCCGCAAATACGGACATGACGATCTATACATGCCCGGCCTCGACTGAGGCGACCATCATCGGCATGTCGATCGCCAACATCACCACCAGCCAAATCACGGTAGATGTGAAGGTCGAGAACAACGACGGCGACAACATCTTTATCATTAGGGATGCGCCGATCCCGTCTGGCGGCACGCTGATCCCGGTTGGCGGCGATCAGAAGCTGGTGCTTGAGGCGTCTGATCTTGTGAAGGTACAGAGCGATACCGCGAACAGCGCAGATACGGCTTTAAGCGTTCTGGAGATTTCATAATGCCGATCATAGGCAACCGTCCCGCCATTTCTTATTTTGCCACTCCGGCTGTGCAGCAGTTTAGCGGCAATGGGTCTACGACTACGTTTACCCTGAACCGTACCGTTGCTGACAAACAGTCGGTGTTGGTGTCTGTAGACGGTGTTGTTCAAGATGCGGCATCTGCGTACACTGTGCCGGACGGTACGACACTCACCTTCACTGCCGCACCCTCTAGCGGCACAAACAACATCTTCGTAAACTTCCTTGACCTGACTGCCGGTTCCGTAACACCCCCAGCAGCTAACAAGGGCAACTTCAAGGGTGGTGGCCTGTTCCGTACCAACGCACAGAACCTGACTGCCGACACAACCATCCTTGCAACTGAGAACGCAAACGTGACCGGGCCGTTCACTGTAGACAGTGGCGTGACCCTGACCGTTGAAAGCGGCGGGACATTGGTGACGCTATGAGTACGTTGAAGGCAGATACCATCCAAAGCACCAGCGGCGGTGCAGCCACGCTAACGAAACAACAGGCTGCAAAGATGTGGATTGCCTTTGACCAAGGTTTTTCCGCAAGTTCTGCTCAAAGCATTGATGGCAGTTTTAATGTGAGCAGTATTACTGATGCCGGAACTGGTGAAACAACAATTAATCTAACAAACTCTATGGCAGATGCTAATCATGCTGTCCTTTGTATGACAGGAAGCGGTTTTCACAATCGTCGGGGGGTATTTAATCTCCCGCGCACAACTTTGGTGAAGATAGAGGTTTATGAAATCGCCACTAATAGTAACGCTGGAGATGCAGGTGAAGCATCAGCAGCGACTCTAGGAGACCTCGCATGAGTGAAGTAAAGACAAACAAAATCAGCAGCGTCTCCACCAACGGTGACATCACCCTCGACCCGGATGGTACGGGCGATGTAATTGTTGCGTCGGGTCATAAACTAGGTGTAGGCACGACTTCGCCGCAGTCTGACCTTTCGGTCAAAGTTTCAGCTTCCCGCCAGCTTGATGTCATCAAAGACAGCGGTGATGACCACCTTGTTTTAAAATCATCTGCGCCTGATGCGTCATATAATATGCGTTCTATTGAACTTGCTGGTGAGAAAGTAGCGTTCTCAACAGGCGCAAGTAGCGGGACAAGCTACACAGAACGCATGCAGATCACATCGGCTGGCACGGTAAAAATCGGCGCACTTACAAACTCAAAGTGGGAACTAAGAACGCCGACAGATGGCGCTTATGTGCTAATAGACCACGCAACTAACGCAGGGACAGGCTACTCGTATTTCGTTTTTAGATACAACGGCACGTCGATAGGCGGCATCGCGCAAAACGGCACGACAGCCGTCAGCTTCAACACGACCTCAGACCATCGGTTAAAGGAAAATGTGACCGATATGAGCGGGGCAATCGCCCGAGTAAAAAGCCTCTCGCCCAAAAGGTTCAACTTTATCGGGGAAAGCAACAGAACGGTCGATGGTTTTTTGGCGCATGAGGCGCAGACAGTCGTGCCAGAAGCAATCACCGGCACGCACAACGAGGTTGACGACGACGGCAACGCGGTCATGCAGTCCATCGACCAGAGCAAGCTGGTTCCTCTGCTAACAGGCGCACTGAAAGAAGCCATCACCAAGATTGAAGCCCTAGAGGCTCGTGTAACCGCACTGGAGGACGCATAACATGCCTAGCTTCGGTACACTCAAAGCAGATACCCTGACGCACTCGACTGCGGGTTCGCTGGCTACGAATTACGTGGTGAATGGTAGTGCGAAGGCGTGGATTAAATTTGACATGAGTTCAAGTTTTACCACAGAGGACAGTTTTAATGTGTCTTCGCTAGACGATGATGGTTTTGGTGATTTTGGGCTAAATTTTACAAACAGTATGAACAATGCAAACTATGCAGCACCTGCATCAGCGGGTGAAGATAATGCAAATGTTTTAACAAACTTCGGCACTGTTACGACTTCGGCTATGGATGGTCAAACAAGACAGACTCAATCTAATGCAGCGATTGATAAAGCAAACAATTCTGTGTGTATTTTGGGAGACCTAGCATGACGACTACCCCTGACTTTACCGGCACACATCTATGGGACAGGCTCTGCTGGGCCAAAGAAAACCTTGATGGTGTGCAGTCAGACTACCGTGTCGTGTACGAAGATAGCATCGACGAGTGTGCAAAGATACTCGTACCTGACCCCAACTGGATGGCGTGTGCGTTGCAGGGTGGCATCCTACCGCCTGTGTGGGTCTACCACGAACTTGCAAAGGACGAGGCCGAAGAGGGCTTTACGAAGCACACCCGTGGCTACCTGTTGCACGACACCCCGCCTGTTGACGCTATGACCGAAGAACAGGCGATTGAATACCTGATTATGAAGGATGTACCACAGTCTGTATGGCAGACGTGGGACGAGGGCAACCGCCCGAAGATGGTAATCTGCAAGAAAGAGCAGTTGCCAGCAACTCGTGAGTGGCGCAACGCATGGCGCATCTCCGACGACTTAGACCTAGCAGCATAAGGAGTAAACTATGGCTGTAACAACCTACATCGTAGACAAGGACGGGAACCAGATTGACGCTTCCACGGCTACCGTTCCATCTGACCGTCACTTTCGTGGTGCATGGTCTCTGTCAGGAAGCGTCATCTCTGAGGACATGACGAAGGCCAAAGAGATTTTCAAGGACAAGATTCGTGAAGTACGCAAGCCACTGCTTGAGGCAGAGGACGTGACGTACATGAAGGCACTTGAGGCTGACGACAGTGCGGCTAAGACTGCATCGGTAAATGCCAAGACTGCACTGCGGGATGCAACAGATGCCTCTGCTATCAGCAGTGCCTCTGACATTGCAGCACTCAAGGCGGCTTGGGACACAAGCGTTCTTGGCGACTCGCCCTACGCATAAGGATAACTAGCATGGCTCTGACAACAGTAAGACCAGAAGGTATGGGCTTCAACACTGGTAGGAGAAATCTTATCATCAACGGAGCCATGCAAGTTGCCCAGCGGGGTACATCATCTACAGCCGCAAATTATGAAACAGTTGATAGATTCCAGAACTCAAGGTCTACAGATGGTGGCGTTACACAGTCTCAAACAGATTTGACTAGCGGCAGTCCGTATGATGAAGGCTTTAGGCATGTCTATCGACAAACAATGTCAACCGCCTCATCGACCCCTGATGCCGGTCACTATTTAGCTGCGCTGCAACTTATTGAAGCATCAACGGTAGCCACATCTGGATGGAACTATACCTCTGACAGCAGTTACTTAACCGTGTCATTTTGGGTAAAGTCTAGCGTAGCTGGCACATATGTATTTCAATTCCGTACAAATGACGGTACTGCACAGGCTTACACATTTGAATATACTCTGGTCGCTGACACTTGGAAAAAGGTGACGCACAGCATACCGGGCAATTCTAATATTACTATTAACAATGATAATGGACGAGGCCTAGAACTGTATTGGTGGGTTTATCTAGGGACAAATTATGACGACAGTTCACACACTAACGAAGTGTGGGAAGCATACTCTGGCAGTAGTCAGTCCAAGCCATTTGCTCAAAACTGGATGACGACGGCAAACGCAACATTTGATGTGACCGGCGTCCAGCTTGAAGTCGGCGAGAACGCATCCGACTTTGAACACCGCAGCTTTGGAGAGGAACTGGCTCTGTGTCAGAGGTACTTTTTTGCAGAGCCACAAACTCGTGCATATCATGCAACTCTAAATGGGTTTTTTGCATCCACAACGATGTTTATTGGTTTGAAACACCTACCTGTTCCCATGAGGGCTGGGCCTTCTCTGAGCATTACTGGTAATTTTGCTGCGGCAGGTACGGCCAACAAAACAACATCTAGCGAAACTATAACAAATGCTATAGGCGATGACCTTACAAGCATAGAAATTCGTGGCACGGTTTCTAGTGCGACTGCTGGGGAAGGTGCAAATTTTAGAAACGATAATGATGCTACAGCAACCTTCCATTTGGATGCGGAGTTATAAACATGGATGATATGACAATAACATCGGCTCAATACGTTCAAACTGATGGCGTAACTGTAGCTATCAAAGCAGTTATTGATGGCGTAACGTGGTCAGTTTCTATGCAACCCGGCAACCGTCACTACGACGAGATCATGCGCCAAGTAGCTGCTGGCACCCTAACCATACAGGACGCTGACTAATGGCTTACATCGGTAAATCATCCAACTTCGCTGTCCGCAACCGCTATGTCTATCAGGCTACGGCAGGACAGACATCGTTTAGCGGCAGTGACGCTGACTCAAAGACGCTGACGTACAGCGACAGCCTGTACATGGACGTGTACCAGAACGGTGTTCTCTTGAAGCCCGGTACGGACTACACAGCCACAACTGGTACGACTGTCGTGCTGGTCACTGGGGCATCCTTGAATGACGTAGTTGAGATGGTTGCATACGATGTCTTCGGTGTTGCTGACTCGTACACCAAGTCGCAGTCGGATACACGCTACCCGTTCAAGGGTAATGACAGCATCATCCGCCTCAACGGTCAGACCATCTCTGCTGACATCACAATCGACAGCGACGAGAACGGTGTGTCGGCTGGCCCGATTACGCAGGACAATGCCACCGTCACTGTTAATGGATATTGGAGCATCGTATGACCAGCGTATTGAATGTAGACACGATTGCTGACAAGGCGGGTACGGGGCCGGTAGGGCTGACGAAGCAACACGCTGCAAAAGGTTGGTTTCATTACTCTGGTTCTGGCACCACTCTAGAAGATAGCTTCAACGCAAGTTCAGCTACGGACAACGGAACTGGTAGCTATGACATGAATTTTACTAATAACATGAGCAACGACAATTATTCGTTTTTTGGGGCATGTATGGCGGGGGGCAATCGGCATTTTGGAGGTTCTGGTGATGGGTCTCCCGGTATTGCTACTGGAGAATGTAATATACAGATTTATGATGGGGCTTCACTTGGTGACAGCACCCATGTACTTAGCGCAATGCACGGAGACCTCGCATAATGGCAAGCATACTCAAAGTCGATGAAATGCAGGGTGTGTCCAACACCAACGAGATGACCATTGCTGCTAACAATGTGACGGTTACTGGCGAGGGCGGCAGCGCAACAATGCAGTTGCAACAAGGTCTTTGTAAATGTTGGTTTGTAAGTGAAACACTTGCTGCTAGTGGTAACACGGATGAGGATTCTCTTAACTTATCTAGTACAACAGATGCTGCTCTTGGTGACTTACGGCCTACCTATACAAATAATTTTTCTAATGCAAATTATCAAGCACTAGCGGGCAATCACGGTTCTGCAAACGATGTTGTAAGCACTAAGTACAGCCCCAATACTACATCTACAACAAGATACTTAAACTACGAACCTAAAAATGAAGTATATAAAGATATCTGTCTTGGCGGAGCATTATTTGGAGACCTCGCATAATGGCTAGTGAACTGAGAGTAAACACCCTGAAGGATGCCAGCGGGAACAACAGCATTGGCATGTCGTATGTCGCAGAGGGTACGGTGAAGGCATGGCATGAGGCAAATGGAAATGCTGCAAGCAACCATATAGCAGACAGCTTTAACATAGCTTCATTTACGGATAATGGCACTGGAAGCTACTCTGTATCTTTTACAAACAACATGTCTACAGCGGCTTATCTTCAAGTGGCATCTAGCAATCAGTATCACGCAGTCCCTACTGGCGGAGGACACGCTACGACGGGTCACAGCTATCAAGTATTTAGTAACGCTAATGTTCAGTCAGATGCAGGTTATATTGGTGGTTCAGCAACAGGAGACCTCGCATGAGTAAGGCAGCAGAACTCGCCGCACTGATTGGTTCGCAG
>ERZ869936.1445-NODE-1445-length-16944-cov-4.931731_pt1 | contig 16944 bp, 12 predicted proteins | sample MGYA00520876_ERZ869936 | MGnify/ENA primary metagenome ERZ869936 (study PRJEB32218, sample SAMN09650985) | biofilter metagenome | isolation source: enrty point of leading RO module | place: Saudi Arabia: Thuwal, RO plant located on Red Sea | collected 2016-02-17 ...
GCACACCCTGGTCCGGCCGCCACGCCCGGTGGTACCGTTCGCGACGCCTCCGACTCCTGAACCGAAGGACCCGACGATGCGCACCGACTTCCGCCCCGGGGCTCTTCTCGCCCTCGTCCTCCTGACTGCCACCGCAGTCGCGGGCTGCGCCCCACCTGAGGCAGACACCCGGTTCGAACCCACGGTGGTCATCGCGGTTCGCCACGCGGAGCGTGCCGAGGACGGCACCTCGGACCCACCCATCTCCGAAGCCGGCGCCGAACGCGCCCGCCTTCTCGCCGAGATGCTCTCCGACGCCGGCGTGACCCATGTCCACACCACGGACCTGAACCGAACGCGGTCCACCGGGCAGCCGACCGCCGACGCCGCGGGACTCTCCATGGAGGTCTACGACCCTCGCGACCTGACCGGTCTCGCCGCTCGGCTCACGGAGAACCCAGGAGGCCGGCACCTGGTTCTGGGCCACAGCAACACCACGCCGGATCTCGTGGCGGCCCTCGGTGGTGACCCTGGATCGCCCATCGACGAGATGGAGTACGATCGACTCTACATGGTCACCGTGACCGCCCGCGGCGTCAGCACCGTGCTCCTTCGCTTCGGGGAGCCCTTCACCCCGGAAGAGCCGGCCGGGCAGTGAATCCGCCGGATGCGGTGGTCGTCGGAAGCGGGCCCAACGGGCTCGCGGCGGCCATCGAGCTCGCTCGCAACGGGCTGCAGGTGCTCGTGGTCGAGGCGGAGCAGACCGTGGGCGGCTCGGCCCGGACGGAAGAGCGGACCCTCCCGGGCTTCCTCCACGACGTGGGCTCGGCGGTTTACCCACTGGGGGTAGGATCTCCGTTCTTCTCCTCGCTGACCCTGGAGGAGCACGGGCTGGAGTGGGTCCACCCTGATGTCCCATTGGCCCATCCTCTGGACGGAGAGCCCGCCGCCCTGCTTCACCGGAACCTTTCGACGACCGTCGCCGGGCTCGGCAGCGACGGTGCGCACTACCGCCGGCTCGTGGACCCCTTCTGCCGCATGTGGCCCACCTTCGTCGATCAGGTTCTGGACGCACCGACGCGACCCCCACGGGACCCCGTGCTCATGGCGCGTTTCGGGCTCCGAGCGCTCCGTCCCACCGCATCCCTCGCCCGCCCGTTCCGCTCCGGCGCGGCCCGGGCACTCCTGGCCGGCAACGCGGCGCACAGCGGCGTGCCGCTGCACCGGCCCCTCGCGGCAGCCGTCGGTATCACACTCATGGCCGCAGGGCATGCCGTGGGGTGGCCCTTTCCACGAGGCGGTGCGGGCTCACTGAGCACCGCGCTGGTGTCGCTCTTCGAATCGCTGGGCGGGACCATCGAGACGGGCGCTCCCGTACGGTCCTTGGCGGACCTGCCCGACTCCAGAGCGACACTCCTCGCCCTCACCCATCGGCAAGTCACCACCATCGCCGGGGACCGGCTACCCGCTGCCCACCGTGACCGGCTCGCCGGATGGACGTACGGACCCGGCGCATTCAAGGTGGACTGGGCCCTCGACGATGCCATTCCGTGGTCCGATGCCGACGTGGCCCGTGCCGGGACCGTGCATGTCGGGGGCTCGCTCGACGAGATCGCTCTCGCGGAGCGGCTCCCGTGGGAGGGTCGCGTCGCCGAGCGTCCTTTCGTCCTTCTCGCCCAGCCGACGCTCTTCGACCCCAGTCGTGCGCCGGCAGGCAAACACGTCGCCTGGGCCTATTGCCACGTCCCCAACGGCTGGAAGGGCGACGCCACCGAGGCCATCGAAGCGCAGGTGGAGCGCTTCGCCCCGGGGTTCCGCGAGCGCATCCTCGGCCGCTCCGTCATGGGCCCCGTCGACCTGGAAGGATGGAACGCCAACCTCGTCGGGGGAGACGTGAACGGCGGTGCTCTCACGCTGTGGCAGACCCTTGGTACCTGGCGCTCCTTGCTCCATCCCTGGAGCACGCCGGTGAAAGGACTCTACGTCTGTTCGGCCTCGCGGCCGCCGGGAGGGGGCGTCCACGGCATGGTCGGGTACCGCGCGGCCAGGGAGGCGCTCAGGCGAAGCTTCGGAGTCGGCTGACCGCGTTCCGTTGTACGGGCCCCGCGCGCTAACGAATCCGAAGGGACCGAGCCGACCTCAATGCGGCCGGGGCGCCTGCCCCCGGGGCCCGGCCCTGCGAGCCGACGTCACCCCGCCCGGGGTAGCCCGAAATGCTCGGCGACGCGCTCGGCGACCGCGGCGGCCGACAGGTCCGTGTTGTCGATGAAGAGGTACGGCTCGAAGGGAAAGTCTCCGTTCGAACTCAGTTGGTGCCGCTCTTCGTCGCTCAGCAGGACGCGCCTGGAATTCTCCACGTCCCGCTTCGACGGCTTCGCCTCGAGCCTCGACGGCGCGGCGTTCCGCTCGAGGCGGGTCCCCTGGTCCGCCCACAGTTCCACGTAGACCACCCGCCGGCCTTCCTCTTCGTAGGGGCGCCTCAACTCCTCCACGTAGCGCCGATCCGACTCCTGGTCGAAGGCCCAGACGTACGTGAAGATGATGCCCGGGAGGTCGCTCTCCGCCGCTTCCGCGATAACGCGCTGACGGATCATGGTGACGAGCCGATTGAAGGCGGGATCGCCGAAGTAGAAGACGGGGAGCACCGCCTCGATGGAGAGGTGGTTGTGGAAGAGCGGAAGCCCCGTGAGGCGGCTCAACTCTTCTCCCACCGTCATCTTTCCCACGGCGGGAGGACCCACCAGCAGGACGAGGGTCTTGGCGTCAGCCCCCTCCGTCACGGCCTTCCTCGTCGGAGACGACCTTCCCCCGCTCGTCGAAGTGCTCGGCGAACCAGTCGAACATCCTCTGCCAGTGGTCGTGGAAGTCGGCTTCGGTGCTTGCCCGTCCTGCTCCGTGTCCGCCGGCGGTGTAGTGCACCCACACCACGTCTTTCTCGAGACGCCGCAGCGCGTAGTACATCTCGCGCTGGTTGGTGGCGGGCACGTTCCAGTCGCCTTCGCCCGACAGCATCAAGAGCGGCGTGTCGATCCGATCCGCGAACATGACGGCCGAGTGCTCGATGTACTTGTGCGGCTGCTCCCACAGCGTGGCGCCGATGCGGTCCTGGCCCACTTCCGCTGCGCCATAGTTGCGCGTGGTGATCTTCGGGGAATCGCCGAGGAAGGAGATCATGTTGACCTTCCCCGAAACGTTGGCTGCAGCTGCGAAGCGATCCGTCTGGGCGATGAGCAGGTTGGCCGCGTACCCGCCGTAGCTCTGACCGTACACGCCGACCTTCTCCGCATCGACGAGGCCCCGCTCGATGAGGGAGTTCACGGCATTGGGCACGGCCTTGAGCCAGGCCTCCCCCGGATATCCCTCTTCGAATTCCACGGACGGCCGAAGACCGAACCAGCCCTGGGCCGTGACGAGGTTCATGTTCTCGTTGTAGCCGTTGTCGAAGAAGCGCTCGTAGATCTCGACGACGAGGGGGTACGTCCGCGCCGGGTCGTAGTCCACGGGATAGTAGAGGATCCCGTAGAGGGTCTTCCCGTCGACGTCGAGGTATTCGATGAGCTCCGTCCGGGTGAGAGCGACGTCCCGTAGCTGCGGGTTCAGTTCGGTGAGCCGGGCCCCGGCGTCCGACGTTCCTCGCTGGACGAACACGTCGGCGGGGCGGTCCCCGTCCGACTTGGTGTAGACACGGGTCCGGCCGTCGTTGGAGATCATCCAGTTCCGGTACAGATCCGAGTCCACGAGGACGTCGCTCACGCGCCCGGACTCGACGTCCAGACGACGCAGTCCACGCTCCCAACGGTCCGCCGCCGAGTAGCTGAAGAAGAGCGCCGAACCGTCCTCGGTCCACCCTTCGACGCTTCGACGCGGACGCGCGTCCTCGTCCTCCTCCAGAGTGAGCAGGGTCCGGAGCTCGCCCTGGTCGACGTCCAGAAGATGCCAGCCCTCGGAGGAGGTGAGGAGGAGCTGGTCGCCGTCGGCGCTCCATCGGGCCACCGAAAAACGGACCTCCGTCGTGTCCCCCTCCATGCCCCGGAGTCCGTCGGTCACGTCTCGCGGCTCGTCCTCGTCGATGGCCCGCACGAAGACGGCACCGTCGTCGGAGAAGGCGTAGGCGTCCCGAGCGTCGTTCCACTCCACGTTCACCCGCTCCTCCGAGGGGGCGATGAGCTCCTGGGGCTGCCCGCCGCCCAGCTCCAGCGCGTACAACCCGTAGTCGGTGCCGTCGCGGCGGGTGTACGACGTCCGGGTTCGCTCCGCGGTCTGATAGGTGATCCGCGTGCCGTCCGGACTGAAGGCCACGTCGACGGGCACGACGTCGGTGAGGATCTCTCGGACGCTTCCGTCGGCGGTGGAGACCAGCGCGGTGATCTGCTCGTTGGCCATGTTCCGGACGCGGTCCCAGGCGAGGAAGTCGTTTCTCGAATCCTGGACGATGACGGGCGCCTCGGTCATGGCGAAGAAGGCGTCACGAGCGCGCTCGGCCCATCCCTCGGCGCGGAGCGTGAGGAGCACCTCGTCACCTTCGGGACCCCAGAGGAGGAAGGACGATGACGCGATGGGCTTGGTCGTCTGGAGGCGGACGTCGTCGGTCTCGCCCGACGAGACATCGTGGACCCTCAGGCGGAAGGCATCGCCGTCGAAGAGGAGATAGGCGAGGCGCGAGCCGTCGGGCGACCAGGTGAAGTCGCTGACCTGCGCCGGCTCCTCGTGCAGCCACGTCCGCTCACCCGACTGCGTCTCCAGGATGAACGCCTGCAGCCGGTTGGGGGCGACGTAGGTGGGATCGCCGAACCGCTGATGATCCACGTCCAGGCGGCCCCTGCGTGTGCGGGCAGTGACCACGATCCGAGCCCCGTCATCGGTCATGGCCGCCACGGCCGGCGTCACGACGTCGAGGGCGAGTTGGGTCGTAAGGCCTCTCCGCTCCTGAGCCGACAGATCGGCCGCCAGGAAGGGAGCGCCTGCCAGAAAAAGGGCGGCTGCCAGGAGAGGGGCTGCGAGCGCCGAGCCCGCAGGCCGACGGGCCATGGCCAGCCGGGGCTGAACTCGAGGCGCGAAGGGACGACGGGAGTGGGCGAAATCCTGCATCATCGACTCCGGTGGGGAGGCCGGCGACCCTCGCCGACGGTCACGAAAGGGCGGCGGCCAATATGCGCACCCTCCCGTGGACCGGCCACCGCTTGGCTCAGCCCCTGCGTGTGAACTCCGCCCGGCTCAGGCCCCGCCGACCTGCCGGAGGACATCCTGGAAGCCGTCGAGACCGCGCAACGCGTCGTACGCCGGATTCACAAGCAGGTACTGATCCACCCACGACCGATCGTCGATGGACGCCCGAAGCCAACGGAGCGCCTCGTCGTCGGCTCCGAGGCGCGCGAGAAGCCCGGCGGCCGTGCCCGCGCGGATGCGCCCCTGACTGGCGCTGGCCTCGAGGGCGGCGGGTGCCGCTTGGGGTTCACCCGTCTGGCGGTATCGCAGCATCCCGTCGGAAAGCTCGGCGGCCAGAGACACCGGGAGGCCCACCATGGCCGCCCACTGGGTCAGGTTCATGCGGAGCCCGACCTCCTGCTCCTGCTCCAGCGCCACCATGGCCGAGCCCAGAAGGGAGGGCCGGAAGCCGAAGTCCAGGGACTGGGCCGTTTCGAAGGCTTCCCCTGCGCCGTCCAGGTCACCGCCCCACAGGAGGATGTATCCCAGATCCGACGCGATGGCCGGTGAGAGAGGGTCGAGGGCGGCGGCGCGGCGCGCATCGGCGGCGGCGTCCTGGAGGCGCCCCATCTCGGCGAGGACGTTGCCCCGCCAGTGGAGGGCAGGCGCATACGACCCGTTCAGTTCGATGGCCCGACCCAGCGATGCCAGGGCGCCCAGACGGTCCTGGCGAAGCGCCCGCACCAACCCCAAGGACGCGTGGGCCTCGGCCAGCCGCTCGTCGAGTTCGATGGCCCGCTGGGCATGCCGCTCGGCGCGAAGCATCGCCTCGTCCGCGTCGACGGACTGCACGAACTGGGGCATGAGCGCCCACGAGTCGGCGAGTCCCGCGTACGCGGCGGCGTAGAGGGAATCCATCTCGATGGCGCGACTGAAGAGCTCGATGGCACCCGGGATGCCCACTGCGTCGCGACGGGTCCACTGGGCGCGTCCTCGCCAGTACAGCTCCTGTACCTCGGCGGACACCTCCCGCCGGCTCGCCGCCACGGGGGTCACCTCGAGCTCACCCAGCAGCGCTTCCGCGATGGCACCGGCGATCTCGTCCTGCACGGCAAACAGGTCGTCCATCTCCCGGTCGTAGGTGTCCGACCACAGGTGGAATCCGGTTCGCGTGTCGATGAGCTGGGCGGTGACCCGTACCTCGGTGCCGGCGCGGCGAACGCTTCCCTCGAGGATGTGGGCTACATCGAGGCGGGACCCGATTTCGCGGATGTCGTCATTCTCCCGGAACGCGAAGGACGACGTGCGGGCCGCGACCTGGAGCCCGTCGACACCTGCGAGGATGTTGAGGATCTCTTCGGCGACTCCGTCGCCGAGGTAGGCCTGGTCCCCGTCGGCGCTCATGTCGGCGAAGGGCAGAACCGCGATGGACGAGGCCGACGGCGCCAGAGCGCCCACCGGGTCGACATTTCGAACGGCCCACCAGCCCACTCCGCCCAATGCTAGAGCGCTCATGACCACGCCGGCGAGGATCGCCGGATGGGGGCCGGTCGGGGCATCGTCGCCATCGGTCCGGGTCAGACCCGATCCGGTGACGTCGTAGACCCACGAGACGGCGAGCACGATGGGGAAGAGGGCGAGGAAGAAGGCGAAGAGTACGCGCAGCGCCCCGGGGCCCAGGTCGAAGGCGGGGAAGAGGATCTCGCCGAGCTGCAGCCCCACGAAGGCCACCGCCAGATACGCGGCCGCCGTGCTGACGACGCGACGGCGTCGAAGCTCGCTCCAGATCTCCTTCACGCGTCGGTCCGCTCCCCGGTGTCACACGCCACGAGCGAATCGCCTTCGCGCGACCCGCCCTGCCCACCCGCCTCTTGAGTGTACTCCATAGACAGTACGAGATCCCCTGCCGTTGCCGCGATACCGGACGGCGGTGCCTACCCCGGGAGCGGCCGACAGTCCCGCAGGAACCGACGGTGGGCCCGTTCGTCGGTCTCGAGGGCGTCGAAGAAGTCGTTCAGGAAATCGACCGCGTCGGAGCGCACGTCGTCGGGGAGGCGCGCGTCCCCGATCCACAGGTCGAGAACGGACGTCCGAGCAGCACTAAAGCGGTCCAGCACATCCTTGGTAATGAGCGGGTTCTCGCACCAGCCCCTGTAGTAACGCTCGCGCACCGAGTCCAACTGATACTCCGGCGGTGCCACGGCGTACGGAGCATTCACGAGGCCGGAGAAGTCGAAGTCGTATGGAATTGCCAAAGCAGCCCCGCCCCGTTCCAGGATCTCGACGTTGTGGCCGGCGACTCCGGACCAATCCGGATTCGCCACCATGTACTGAGCCACGGCATTGGTCATCCGGGACAGGGGAAGGAAGGCCGTCGCGGGTAGGTTCCTGCCCTCCGCCAGTTCGAACACGGTGGAATCGAGCCGGCGGGCGAGGGCGTCTTCGTCCTCGATGACGAAGGCGAAGCGCGGCTCGGACGCCCGGGAATCGGCTCCGAGGTCGACGAAGGACGCTTCGAGGAGCCGGACGCGGAAGCTCTCGTCGCTGACGACGCCAACTGTGCGGTACGCCAGGTATTCCCTGAGGACCAAGGCCTCCCAGGAGGCGCGTTCGGGCCGACACGACGAGACGAACTTCAGGTCGTCCTGTCCCTCGAAGGGGGTGCCCACCGCCTCCGGAGCCTCATCGACGTCGATGCGGAGGGGCGGGAAGCTGCAATTCGCGGGATCGAGCCGGAAGGCCCCCCGGGTGCGGATCTCAACGGGGATGTCGCGGCGACGGCCCTCGACGTCCACCGACAGCGTCCCCGGGCGGTCGGGCGACGTGGACCGGTCGGTCTCCAGCGCGGTGAAGTCCGCCGCGAGGACGATGGACAGAAGCTCGTGGGAGGCGAAGAGGGGCACCGCATCCGCGGCGGTCGTCGCCACCGGACGCCGTGCCTCCACCGGCTGCCATTCCTCCGCAGCCTGCCCCTCCGCCGACGTCGGCCCCGCGAATGCAGTGAGCCAGAGCAGGGCGAGGACCACCAGCGATGCGGGGAACCCAGGGGTGATGAGACGGCGCCCCGCCTTGGTGACCATCATCCCCTCGGCCTGGGGATGCGCCTCCAGATGAGCCAGTCCCGCCTCGGGGCCCAGGACCATGAGCGCGGTGGACAGGCCATCGGCTGCCATGGCGGTGGGGGCCACGACGCTCACCGAGCTCGTCTCGTCTGGCGAACGCCCCGTCCTCGGGTCGAGGATGTGATGGACACTGCCGTCGACGGTGAAGGTGTTCTGATTGTCGGCCGACGTGGCCAGCGCACCGTCGCCCATTCGCACCAACCCGTCGTGCCGGCGTGCGTCGTGCGGGTCCTGCACGGCAACCGTCCACGGCTCTCGGTCCGACGGGTCCACGGATGTCCGGATGTCACCCCCGGCGTCCACCAGGACGCGTTGGGCGCCCATGGAGGCGAGCAGCCGGACACATTGGTCGACGATGTAGCCCTTCGCGATTCCGTCGAGGGTCACCCGCATGCCCGGTCGGGCCAGGGTCACCACCGCATCCTCGACGACCACATCCTCGTGGCGCACCAAACGGAGCGCCCGGTCGATGGTCGCCTTCGCCGGGGGACCACCGGTGTCGGCAAAGCTGGAGGCGTAGAGGTCGAGCAAGGGCAGGACGGTGGGATCGAAGGCCCCGTTCGTGGCCGCGGCGAGACGCAGCGCCTCGGTGAGGACCGTGACGAGTTCCGTGGGTGCCAAAACCAGTCGACCCTCGGAATTGAGCCGCCCCAGCGCACTGTCCGGACGGTGCCGGCTGAGAATCGCCTCGAGCCGCTCCATCTCGGCGAAGCTCCGGCGGAGCATGACGTCGGCCTCTCCGGGATCGGCATGCACCACCGTGAGGGCGACCAGCGTGCCCATCTGGGTGCGGGTCCGGCGTACCCGGTGGAGTCGGTGATCACGGAGAAGCGCTTCCACGAGCCCCCCACCGAGCACCGCCGACACTCCCGCCACGGCCGTGATGCACAGGACATCCCGCCGGCCCAGCCCTCGCGATTCAGGCATCGCCGACCTCCACGGACCTGCGGACCGGCTCGATGTTCACGAGTCGGGTCCGGACCTCTTCCATGTCGTGTCGGCACACACCGGCACGGTCGCGGAGCTTCACCTCGCAGACGTTGCAGCGGACGCATTCGGGAAAGTCGATCTCGGGACCACGGATGGCCCCCGTCGGGCATGACTGCTCGCACACCTTGCACACGTCGCACTGGGGGACGCGTTGGATGCGCCGAAGCGAGAGGAAGGACATCAGAGCCAACGAGGCGCCGAGAGGACACGCGTATCGGCAGTAGAAGCGCGGCACCACGGCCGAAGCCAGAAGAATGGCGATGGCGATGGCCCACAGGACGGCCGAGGGGCTCAAGAAGAAGACCGTCCCGAAGGGCTCCACATACGGATAGATGGTGAACCCGGCCCCGAGGACGGCAGGGACCACCACCGCGGCGAGGATCCCGTATTTCACCCAGATGGCCTTGTCATGGATACGGCGAGGGAGTGGGCGCTTCAGACCGTCGGGCACCACCCGGTCGATGAAGTCCTGTAGCGCGCCGAAGGGGCAGAGGAAACCGCAGAAGACCCGGCCCCAGACCAGGGTCGTCGCCACGGTGAAGACCACGAACAGCAGCAAGGGGACGTCTCGGGTGTAGACGCCGAGGCCGGCCGTGATGCCGGCGGTGATGTGGGTGACCGAGAGGAAACCGCCGTCGACGAATCCCAACACCACGAGCGTCGTCCCGAGGGACGCCCACTTGAGCCCCGCGCTCTTGGTGAAGAAGGCCGCCAGCGCCAGGGAGAGGACGAAGACGAGGGTCGCCACGCGGCCCCACGACGTGGACGCCAATGTGCGCTCCAGGAGCGTCTCGTCCTCGGACACCTGGAACGGATCCGCGGCGGGCGACGCCGCTTCCGGCGCCGACCTGTCCGCGCCGACCCCGCGCTCCGGCGCCGACGAATCTGCGGCGACGCCCGACTCCGTCGGAGACGTGGGCCCCGGCGAGACCGGCTCCGCCGCAGCGGACTCTGGCTCCGCGCGTTCGGACGAGATGGGCTCGGATGAAGCGGGTGCCCCCGGCGCGGCCTCCTCCACCCCCTCCGCGGCCTGGGCACGGGTCTCGTCCGCCGCCGCGGCCTGGTCGCGAGCCGCCGCTTCGGCCTCGGCTCGGGCCGCCGCCTCCGCCTCGGCGCGGGCGAGGCGCGCCTGGCGACTCACGTATTCCACCGTGTGGGTCCCCAACTCGTCGAGATCGTACACGAAGGTGAACGGCTCGGAGATGTCGACCTCCCCACCCAGGAGCATGAGCCCAACCAGCGTCGCCTCGCCCGCGACCACGCCCCCGGAAGGCAGCCCCAGGCTGAGCACGTCGGACGGTTCGATGGCCGTGGTGTCGCCCCCCTGCGCCACCGACCAACCCTGCTGACGAAAAAGGCGGAGGCGGGAGCCGTCCAACGCATAGAGGACGAGGTGCTCGGCCCCTCCGCGTCGCTCTGCGGACTGGAGCCCTCGCGCGTACAGCGGCTCGCCGAGGAGATACGCGCCGAGACGCTCGTTCTCGATGAGGGCGAGGGCGATGCCCGCCGACCCCTCGCCGGGTTCGGTGACCTCGAAACGCTCCACCGTCCCAAGCTGGCGAAGCTCGAACCACGACAGACCCACGGGGTCGACGTCGTCACCTCCCATGGCCTCGACCCCCGGCGCCAGCCCGTACGCGTTGGCCACCCGGCGGGCCGCATCACGCACGCCGCGGGAGAGGGCCCGGATGCTGATGGAGACCCGCGAGATCCCGTCGATGTCCCCCCACAACTGGAAGGGGTCACCGATGTGCTTGCCGGCGAACTGCTCCTGGAAGCCGGGCCGCCGGAGGAAGTCGCCCATGGACTCCATGTACGACTCGCGGTAATCCACCACCCGAACGCCCGACAGGGTCCCGTCGGGTCGCATGCCAACGAGAGCTTCGATGGGTCCGCTGTACCCGAACTGCTCGGGAGGCAGGTCGGAGGTGAGGAAGACGTACCCGTGGAGAACCTCCTCCCCTCCCGGACCCTGGCGGTACGCAGCCACGACCGGGGGCGACCCCGTCGCTCCATCGAAGCGGTCGGCCCCGGGCATGACCTCGGCGAACAGGTCGGCATCCACGAACTGGATCCGCTGAGCGTCTGCCGGGGCGCTCCCGACCGCCACGAACAGGGCCAGGTGCAGGGCTACGAGACCCGACAGCCTCATGGAAGCCCGAACCCCTTCCGCCGGCCGAACCGGACATGCGGGACCCGAAACGACGAATCGGGGGGCGAAGAGACGGAAACGAAGTCCGGAAGGCACGCGACGGAGCGTTCGGGAAAGGCAGGGATGATGCTGGCGAGCATAGGTGGGGTGGGGCATCCGGGCAATCGGCCGGGCCTCCCTCTCCGCTCCGTCGACAGGGAGAGGCCACCGAGCGCCTACGTCGGGCGACGTAGAGCCCTCGCCCTCGTCCTCCGCTGACCTTCCGTCATCAACGAACCCTCATGGATACGGAGGTGTCCCATGACCCCGTCGACTCGAACGCTCCGCTGGCTCCTGCTTCTCGGAGCCCTGAGCCTGGGAGGATGCGTGGAGGACGAAGCTGCCTCGGTGACCGGCCCCGAGCTGGGGATCGTCGCCGCCCACGCCGGACCGCCGGCCCGCATGTCCTTCTACACCCAGAACATGTTCCTCGGGGGTGACACCGGCCCCCTCTTCACGCTGGACTTCGCCGACATCCCGGCAGTCATCGCCGCAACCGCGGACTTCTACGCCGAGGTGCTGGCCAGCGAGATCCCCGCGCGCGTCGCCTCCTTCGCCGACGAGTTGCAGCGGAAGAAGCCCCGCGTCGTCGCGCTTCAAGAAGCCGTGGGATACGCCACCGGGACGCTGAACCCGGCGACGTTCGAGTTCACGCCCACGGCTCCCGGTCCCGACCTCCTGGGATCACTCCTGGCCGAGATCGACGCGCGGGGGCTTCCGTACCGCGTGGCGGTTCTCCAGCCCACAAGCGCCATCGCCCTGCCCATGGGAGCACCCACGGCCCAAGGGCTGCCTGCTCTCGGGGTCCAGGATCGCCTGGTTCTTCTGGTCCGCGACGACGTGGACGTCGAGTCCACCGACCAAGGGCTCTTCACGGTCAACGTCGTCCTCGGACCGGTGGACCTGGCGCGAGGATGGGTGTCGGCCACGATCCGGGAGGGCACGACCACCTACCACGTGGTGGCGACGCACCTCGAGACCCAGGGAACTCCGGCTCCCGGGGATCCCCTAAGGGCGGTGCACAACGCGCAGGCAGCCGAACTCCGGGGCGTCATGGACGCTCTGGAGGGGGACGCCGTCCTGCTGGGTGACCTCAACTCGGACGCCCTCGCAGACCCCTCGGAGAACTCGTGGACGCCGACCTACCGCAGTCTCCTCGACGCCGGGTTCATCGACGTCTGGGCCGAAGCGCCCCATCGCCGTCGGGACCGCGGCGGAACGTGCTGCCTGCTTCCCGGGAGGGAGCTGGACGAGCGCATCGATTTCGTCCTGTACCGGCCGGGGGCGTCCGCCGACCGTGAGCACCCGGGTCGGCGGCGTGGCTTCTTTCGGGCCAAGGTGGTGGGCACCGACCCCGTGGCCCAGGACATCTGGGCCTCCGATCGCGCGGGCCTGATGGCCACCATCCGTCGGCCGAGGGTCAAGCGCCCACGGCGCTGACGGACGGTGCGGCGACCGGCGCACCCGGACGACACGCAGGAGGGGGCGCGCCCGGTCGGGCACGCCCCCTCGTTGCATTCGGCTCCCCTCCCCCCGTCGGACTCCGCGGACTCCGAGAGGAGCGAAGGACCGTCAGTTGTTCTGGAAGCTCCTGCGCGGCGGGCGGCACTGGGGCCACGATCTCACCGAGGCGGATGCCATGTACCGCCGTTCTTCCTCGCCGGTGGGCGCCGGTCTCGCTTCCGGCATCACCCGGGTCTCACGAGACATCCGCTCTGGATCCTCCGACGCCTGGTAGGCGAGCATGGCCGCCAGGGTCGCGTTGTTGCGCAGATCGGGGAAGACGATCTTGTCGAAGGTGTCGAGGTTCGTGTGCCACGTGTATTGGCGGTAGTCCGGGTAGTTGGACTGCAGTCGGAACCCCGGCGCCGGCTTGCAGATGAACGACATGTGGTCGCTGCCGCCGCTTTCCGGCATGCCGGGGATGTCCAGGATGATGTGGTCGGTGATCTCCGGGGGCATGGCCGAAAACCATCGCCCGAAGTGGGCACCCGCTGCGGTGAAGCCCATCATCCGGATGTAGTCCACGCGCCAGGTGCCGTTGTCCTGGTTGAAGGCCGCTTGCAGGCCGTCCACCACTTCGGGGTTGTCGGCGGCGAAGGCCGTGGACCCGATGAGCCCCTGCTCCTCTCCACCCCAGTGGCCGACGACGATGGTCCGCCGCGGGTTGGGATAGGCCTCTCTCAGAATCCGCATGGCCTCGAGCATCATGATCGTGCCGGTGCCGTTGTCCGTTGCGCCGGAAGCCCCGTCCCACGAATCGAGGTGGGCGCTGAGCACCACGTACTCGTCGGGAAGTTCGGTGCCGGGGATGGTCGCGACGATGTTGAAGGCGGGGACCTCGCCCAGGAACTCGGCCTGCGCGTCGATGCGGACTCGCGGACTCTGTCCGTTCTCTGCGAGCCGTGCGAGAAGCCCATAATCCTCGCAGCTCAGGTGTAGGGACGGGATCTCCGTGGTGTTGGCACCGAAGATCTTGTCGGCGCCCCAACCCTCGGACCACCGGCTGGTGAACACCGCGACGGCGCCGGCCTGCTCCAGGCGCCGCTCCAGAGCCGGCCACATGGACTGGGCGGACTGCAACCACGCTCTCCGGCCCTCATCGCGGATCCGGGTGATCTCGGCGTACGCTTCGTCGGTGGCGTGCTCCTCCCACGACTCCGGCGCCCGACACGTGGGCTCGGGAAACGAGGTGAGGACCGCCTTCCCGGCCGCCGACGGGAGCCACGCTTCGAACTCCTCTCCCGACTCCACCAGGGGAAGAAGGACGACCTCCGCCTCGACGGGGCCGTCCGTCCCCGGACTCCACCCCAGCATCATCCCCGAGAGGGTACGAACCCGCGGCTCCAGCAGATCGATGTGGGAGATCCCTCGCTCCCATCCCCGCCACGTCCCGTAGTCCTGCTTCTCCGCTTCGATTCCCCAGGACTCGTAGAGGCCCAGGAGCCAATCACCCGACGCGTCGTACGCCGGCGTACCCTGGAGACGCGGGCCGATGGAATCCATGAGCGCCTGGGCCAGAGGATAGACCTGAGAAGCCTCCCCCATGCCCTCCTCCCAGATGCGCTGGATCACCGGATCGTCGGTGGGAAACGTCTGGGCTTCGGCGGTTCCTACGCCACCGAGAACGGCCACGGTAACGGCTGCGAGCCAACTCTTCTTCATGCGCGTTTCCTTCATTTGATTCGTTCCTCGCCACGGAGCAGTATCAACATACCGCCCCGAGGGAGTGTCAAGCTCGGTACGCCCACCCGGTGAATCACAGGAGGTCCCATGGTCAGGTCCGTTGCCACGACACTGCTCGCGCTCACCCTCGCCCCCGTCGCCGTGCTCGGCCAACAGGGGCAGATGGCGGACATGGACACCTTCCCCCGCCCCATCGCCATGCCGGACAAGGTCTGGATGGAAGAGCTCACCATGCTCGAGGTCCGGGACCTCCTGGCCGACGGGTGGACCACGGCGCTCGTCCTCACGGGGGGTATCGAGGAGAACGGTCCCTACCTGACCACCGGAAAGCACAACCACGTGTTGAAGGTCATGGGCGACGCCATAGCCCGGGAGCTGGGGCAGACCCTGGTGGCCCCCATTATCACCATCGAGCCCGGCAACCCCGAGCGGGCCAGCACGCCCGGGGGCATCCGGTACTCGCAGGAGACGTTCCAGGCGGTCCTACGGGACTACGCGGTGAGCCTGAAGGCCCAGGGCTTCCGGAACATCTTCTTCCTGGGCGACAGCGGCGGAAATCTTCGGGGCATGGATGCCGTGGCCGAGGAACTCCAGTCCCGGTGGGCCGACGAGGACGTCGTCGTCGCACACATCCGCGAGTACTACAACTACGACGACGTCCTCGTATTCCAGCGCGACGAGCTCGGGATCGACGAGGACCCCCGTCTCGAAGGCCTCCACGACGACTACTACATCACGAGCATCATCGCCAACGACGATCCGGAGTACGTGCGCTTCCACCAACGCGTCGAGGCCGGCAAGGCGTCCATCAACTCCATTCCCATCGAGCCGTTGGACAAGCTCCTCGCCGACGGCCGCCGGATCATCGAGTTCCGGACCGAGGCCACCGTCCAGGCCATCCGGGCCGTGATGCGGGAGCGATAGGAAGCCACCGGGAGCGCTGGGGGCCACCGGAAGCGGTCGGATCCCCCCTCAGTACCCGCCAGGCCGACGCGTCGGACGCAGGAGGTCGCCGAAGCCCCGCGCCATCATGTCGATGAGGAAGGGAGCCGCGGCGACGGCGCCGGCGATGAGGCCGGCCATCCAATCCGGGCCGGCCCGGGACGTCTCGAGGCCGGCGATGGCGGAAATCGGTACCGCGCGTCCGTAGCCGTCGCCTCCGGATTCACGGCCCACCACCATGGAATCGACCACCATGGGGTAGTCGAGCTCGACCGTGCCCCCCTGGGCCAGGCGGAGTCGAGCGCGGTCGGGGCTCGCCGTACGGATGGCGCGCACGGGATCGCCGTCGTGGGGCTGCCAAGAAGCGCACGCCGTACCGCCCAGAAGCAGGGTGAGGACGGCGCAGGATCGGATGAAGTGTGACAGGGACATTTCGCCTCCTTGGAACGCGGAATGGAGAACCACCGCGCCAGGATGTCCTTGCTCACCACTCCCGGGCGTTCGGTACTTCGACGTAGACGCCGTGTAACGACCGCCCCTTGAAACTTCCCGTCCGACAAAACAGTATGGTTCCATATCGGTATGGTTCAATATCGACTTGGAGCACGTCAGATGGGCGACAGCGGACCCACCGCCATGAAGCGGCACTGGTTCCACATCCTTCTCGCGCTGGCCGACGAGGCGCGGCACGGCTACGCCATCCGGGAGGACGTTCGTGAGCGGACGGAGGGAGCCGTCGAACTCTATCCCGCCACGCTGTACGGCTCCATTCGAGCCATGGCGGAAGAAGGCCTCATCGAGCCGTTGGAGGGTGAGGACGACCCCGACGAGGACCAGCGCCGACAGTACTACCGGCTGACCCCCACCGGGCGGGCCGCACTCCGAGACGAGGTCGGCCGACTCCAGGGCATCCTGGACCAGGCCCGCGCCACGCGCGCTTTGGGCGGCACCTGAGGTCCCGATGATCGCGTGTCGTCTCTACCGGGCCATTCTGGCCCTGATGCCCCGAGCATATCGCGACCGGTACGGACGCGAGTCCGTGTCCGATCTGGAGCGCCTGCTGGACGATGCGCGCGCCTCGGGGCGGAGTCCGACGGCCACGGCGCTTCGCGCCGTGCTCGATCTGTTGAAGAGGCTACCGGTGGAGTGGTGGGCAGAACGAGGCGAGCGAGCGAACCGGCACCTGCACGACAACCGTGAACGACGATTGGGAGGAAGAGAGAGGATGATGAACCTCATGGGAGAGTTGCGCCTGGCGGCTCGGACACTCAGCAAGAAGCCGGGCTTCACCGCCGTGGTCATGGTGACCCTGGGTCTCGGGATCGGCGCCAACGTGGCCATCTTCTCCATCGTCACGCGGTGCTCCTCCGTCCGCTCCCGTACGAGGAT
>ERZ869936.1447-NODE-1447-length-16928-cov-6.343152_pt1 | contig 16928 bp, 10 predicted proteins | sample MGYA00520876_ERZ869936 | MGnify/ENA primary metagenome ERZ869936 (study PRJEB32218, sample SAMN09650985) | biofilter metagenome | isolation source: enrty point of leading RO module | place: Saudi Arabia: Thuwal, RO plant located on Red Sea | collected 2016-02-17 ...
TTCGAAGAGGCCCGGGCGGAGGCTGGTGCCGCGCCGGAAGCGAAGCGGAGGCGGGTCGGCACGAAGCACCCCGGGACTACGGCTCGGCAAGCCAGCCTGAACGAGTGGCACCGCAGAGGAAGGATGCACTACACCTACGTTCTCCAAAGTGACCGCGAACCCGACCGTCACTACATCGGCACCACCGGAAATCTCAAGTTACGGCTGGCCGAGCACAATGCCGGCCAATGCCCTCACACCGCCAAGTACCGTCCGTGGGTGATCAAGAGCTACTTCGCCTTCCAGTCGAAGGATGTCGCCCAGCGCTTCGAACGATACCTGAAATCCGGATCCGGACGCGAGTTCGCCCGGCGGCATTTCGATTAGCCCCGTCCCCGCGGGCTTCGAAGAGGCCCGGGCGGAGGCTGGTGCCGCGCCGGAAGCGAAGCGGAGGCGGGGAAAGGTCAACGGGTCGGCCGGTAATGCGCACCCCTACCCTTGCCATGAAGCTCCGCCACGCCGGCCCCGACCAATTCCCCAAGCTTGCCCTTCAGCGTGTGGCGATTTGCTCCGGTGGCCTCCACAGCCTCGGCCACCGACAAAGTGCCACGTTCCCGAAGCAGGTTGGCAAGTCGTTCGGCCAGCGGCGAAAGGGCGGTTGATTCCCCAATGCGCGAACCGAGCTTCTCCCGCAACCGATCCACCTGGGTGCGCATCGAGCGGAGGAAAAACAGGATGCACGGCTCCCAGTCGGCGTGATCGCTGCCGAGGCTCGTCTGGGTCCGGCGCAGCGCGAGGTAACAGGCCTCCTTGTCGTGCTCGATCACGCTCTCCAGCGAGCTGCACGTCACGAAGCTGTAGCCGCTCCGAAGCAGCAGCAGGTTGTTGAGGACACGGGAAAGCCTTCCGTTTCCATCCCGGAAGGGGTGAACGGCGAGAAACACCACATTGAAGACGGCAATGCGCAGGAGCGGGTGAAGGACCGGCTCCCGTTCTTCCCCGGCGAGCCACTCGAACAATTCCTGCATCCGCTGCGGAGTGTCGAATGGGGAGGCGGTCTCGAAGACGATGCCGATCTGCTCGCCATCCGGGCCGACGGCCGCGACGTGGTTCGGCAGGGTCTTCCAACCGCCACGATGCCTCTCGTCCTTGCTGCCGTACCGAAGCAGGTCCCGATGGAGCTGAAGGGCGATACCCTGCGTCAGCGGCATGTCCGCCCACGAGGCCTGGATGGTTTCCATGACGTAGGCGTATCCGGCGACCTCCTCCTCGTCGCGGGAACGGAACGATTCGGATTGAAGGTTCCCGAGCAGGGCTTCGACCTCGCGGTCGCTGAGCTTCGCCCCTTCGATCCGGGTGGAGGATCCAATGCTCTCGATGGTCGCCACCCGGCGCAGCGAGGTCAGCCGCTTGGGCTGGATCTTCTCAACGACCCGCCACTCCCCTTTGAATTCGTCGATCGACGCGATCAGGCGGAGGATCTCGTTGGAGGGCTGGAAGCGGGGCGGAAGCCTCGGATCGCGGCCATCCTCCCTCCATTTACATTCAATTCCATCCATTTATTCTCCAATTCCATCCATTTCAGGCGATCAACGAGCAGCGCCCCACCCCGGTTATTCCAGAGAAGGTTCCGTGAGGATTCCCATGAAAAGAGCCGCGTCGCGATGCCTCGGCCTGCGTCGTCGGCCGACCCTGAAAATGAACCAATACCGATGAGAGCCAACAACCACGAATACAACAGGGTGAACCAAGCGACTGCCACCATCTTCCCCGAGTCCGTGAACCAAGCGAAGCGGGACTGGCCAGACGGCCCTGCAACTGGCACAAGGGCCCCCGATGCCGGGGTGGCGGAATTGGTAGACGCACCTGACTTAGGATCAGGCGCCGCAAGGTGTGCAGGTTCGAGTCCTGTCCCCGGCACGCCCTGCGCCCCGCGGGCACGGCGATCCGCCTGATCGGCGGACCCATGGAGATGACTGGCGGGGCACGGAATTCCCGGCATGATAAGCTGCAGGCTGTCGAGCGTATCCGTTCGCCAGATTTTCATCCCAGGCTCCCGATGTTTCGTCCGATCACCATCGCGCTCGCCCCGGTCTCGTTTCTGACGATCGGAAGCAGCAGCGCGCAGTCTCCGGCGGAGAACCTGGAATTCTTCGAAAAGCGCATCCGCCCGGTGCTGGCGGCCCACTGCTACGAATGCCACAGCGTGGATGCCGAGAAACTCAAGGCGGACCTGCTGCTCGACTCGCGCGAGTCCATCCTCCGCGGCGGCGACAGCGGACCCTCGATCGTGCCCGGCAATCCCGATGAGAGCCTGCTCATCGAGACGGTGCGCTACACCAACGTGAACCTCCAGATGCCGCCGAAGACCCGGCTGAGCAACCGTCAGGTCGAGGATCTGGAAAAGTGGGTGGCGCTGGGAGCGCCGTGGCCGGACGAGCCCGCGCCGGAAGCAGGCGGAAACCGCGAGTCCTTCGACCTCGAGGCCCGCCACGCGGCACACTGGTGCTGGCATCCGGTCGAAGACGTCGCACCTCCGGCGGTGCAGGATGAGGAATGGCCTCTCGGCACCATCGACCGCTTCATCCTCGCAAAGCTGGAGGCGAAGGCGCTCAAGCCCGCCGCTGACGCCGACCGGCGGACCTGGATCCGCCGGGTGAGTTTCGATCTGCGCGGCGTCCCACCGAAAGCCGAGGAAGTCGAAGCCTTCGTCGCCGATACGTCGCCGGAAGCCCACGCCAAGGTGGTCGATCGCTACCTCGCGTCGCCGGACTACGGCGTGAAATGGGGCCGTCACTGGCTCGACCTCGCCCGCTACGCCGAGAGCTACGGCCACGAGTTCGATTACGACATCCCCCACGCCTGGAAATACCGCGACCATGTCGTCGAGGCCTTCAACGACGACGTTCCCCATGACCAAATGATCCGCGAGGCGATCGCGGGCGACCTGCTCGAGGAGCCCAGAGTCGACAACGGGCTCGATGCATCGGTGGCGGCGACCGGATTCTGGTGGCTCGGCGAGGCGACTCATGCCCCCACCGACGTCCGCGGCGACGAAGCGGTGCGCATTGACAACCAGATCGACGTTTTTTCGAAGTCCTTCCTCGGCCTCACGGTCTCCTGCGCCCGTTGCCACGACCACAAGTTCGACGCGATCTCGGATGAGGACTACTATTCGCTGAGCGGTTTCCTCCAGAGTTCGCGACGGCAGCTCGCGCCGCGTGACCCGGGCGGACGCATCGCCTCCGCGGCCACGCGCCTCCGGGATCTGCAGCGACGGGCGACCGAACGGGCGGGCAAGAACGCCGAGCCTCCTTCGCCCGGCGACCGGCCCGCGGTGTTGTGGAGTTTCGACAAGGGGACTCCCCAAGGCTGGCATCGGAGCGGCGAGGCCTTCCCCGAGAACCCTTCGGGCGCCGACCCGCTCGAGGTGGCGTTGCTTCCCGAAGCGGCCGAAACCGTTCCTGCCGGCGTCTGGCATGGCGGCCTCTACGGCAAGTCCCTGCATGGTGCGCTCCGCTCGCCCACCTTCACCCTTGAAGAGCCCGAACTGCACCTCCGTCTCGCCGCCACCGGCAAGGTCGCGGCGCGCGTCGTGATCGACGGCTACTTCATGGATGGGTTCAACCCGCTGCTCTTCAAGGGCATCGAACTCGAGGGCAAGGGCATCGACACCGGAGGGAAATGGCAGTGGAAGAAGTTCGGCGGCGACCTGAGGAAATATGTCGGACACCGGGTTTATCTGGAGTTCGTCGATGAAGGAGACGGCTACCTCGCGCTCGACGAGGTGGCCTATCAGCGCGGCAACGACGAACGTCCGACGGTCGTTCTCGATGACCCGGCCGCTCTGGCCCCGATCTTCGAAGAGGCCCGCTCGATCTGGAAGGCGATGCCCACTCCGGACTACGTCCTGGCGATGGCCGAAGGAACGCCCGAGAACGACCGGCTTCACATCCGCGGCGGCCACCAGAACCTCGGCGAGGAACTGCCCCGACGTTTTCTCACCGCCCTCGGTGGCGAGGACCGACCCGCTCCGAAGACCGCGAGCGGGCGCCGACAGTTGGCCGAGCAGGTCGCTTCTCCCGACAACCCGCTCACAGCCCGGGTGCAGGTCAACCGGATCTGGCATCATCTCACCGGACGCGGACTGGTCGCCACCGTCGATGACTTCGGCGTGATGGGCGAGGAACCGTCCCACCCCGAACTGCTCGACTGGCTCGCGGGTCGCTTCGTGGCGGACGGCTGGTCAAACAAGAAGCTGATCCGCGCCATCGTCCTGTCCCGCACCTACCGCATGTCCTGCCTGCCGCATCCGGACATGACCGACGACAGGATCGCCCGGGCGGATCCGACCAATGAGTTGCTGCACGCCTTCCGCGTGCGGCGACTCACTTCCGAGGCCATCCGCGACGGCATCCTCGCGGTGTCCGGCCGGCTTGACCCGAAGCTCGGCGGCCCCCCGGTGCCGGTTCACCTCACCGCCTTCATGCAAGGACGAGGCAAGCCGGGTTCGGGCCCGGTCGATGGCGCCGGCCGTCGCAGCGTCTACACCGCCGTGCGCCGCAATTTCCTGCCGCCCTTCCACCTTGCCTTCGATTTTCCGACCCCCTTCAGCACCATGGGCCGGCGTTCCCTGTCGAATGTGCCGGCCCAGTCGCTGGTGCTCATGAACGACCCCTTCGTCATCGGGCAGGCCGGCCTGTGGGCGATGCAACTCGCCGCTGAACCCGATCCTTCCAAGCGCCTCGAGCGGGCGTATCTCGAAGCCTTCGGACGCCTGCCCGAAAAGGAAGAACGCGCCATGATCGAAGGTTTCCTCGCCGAGCAGGCCGAACTCCACGGCGCCGGTCCCGACGACGCCAGGGTCTGGACCGACCTCTGCCACCTGCTCTTCAACAAGAAGGAATTCATCTTCCTCCGCTGATCCGATGCACTGTCGAAACTTCCGTCCCCACCCGATGACCCGCCGCGAGGCGCTGCAGACCGGTGCCCACGGCTTCGGCGCGGTCGCGCTGGCCGCGCTGCTCGGCGACCGCGCCTTCGCCGGCAGCGACCCGCTGCAACCGAAGCCGCCGCATTACCGTCCGCGGACGCGCAGCATCATCTTCCTCTACATGGACGGCGGCCCGTCGCAGGTCGATACCTTCGACTACAAGCCGCTGCTCGAGAAGCACCATGGCGAGGATCCACGCAAGGCGATCGGCAAGCTCGAGCCGACGCAGTTCGACTCGGTCGGCAAGGTGATGGCCTCGCCGTGGAAGTTCCGCCAGTACGGCGAAAGCGGCCACTGGGTCAGCGACCTTTTCCCGCATGTCGCGAAGCACGCCGACAAGCTCGCCATGCTCAAGTCGTGCACCTCGAAGTTTTCCGAGCACACCTCGGCGAACTACTTCCTGCACACCGGCTCCGGTATCCAGGGGCGGCCGAGCATGGGCGCCTGGGTCGGCTACGGCCTCGGCAGCCTGAACCAGAACCTGCCCGGCTTCGTCGTGCTCAACGGCGGACTGATTCCACCCGGCGGACTCGACAATTTCAACTCCGGCTTCCTGCCGGCCAGCTTCCAGGGTTCGGTCTTCAAGACCGGCGGAGAAGCCGTGGCCAACATCCGGCCCGCGGAGAAGTCGGACGCCCTTCAGCGTCAGAAGCTCGACGCTCTGCGCGCCCTCGACCAACAGGGGCTCGGATCCTTCGGCGGTTCGGAGGCGATCGAGTCGGCGATCCGCAACTACGAGACCGCCTACCGCATGCAGACGGCGGTGCCGGACCTGATGGATTTCGAGGATGAATCCGAGGCCACGAAAAAGCTCTACGGCTTCGACGCGAAGTGGAAGGGAACGCAAACCTTCGCCCGCCAGTGCCTGGTCGCCCGGCGACTGGTGGAGCGCGGCGTGCGCTTCATCGAACTCACCTGCCCGGATGGCGCGGGCGACCGCTGGGACCAGCACAACAACCTCAAGGACGGTCACGAGAAGAACTGCGCCGCGGTCGACCAGCCGATCGCCGGCCTGCTCGAGGATCTCGAGAAGCGCGGCCTGCTCGAGGACACACTCGTCGTCTGGGCCGGCGAGTTCGGCCGCACCCCCTTCGCCCAGGGCGGCAACGGTCGCGACCACAACCCCTTCGGCTTCACCATGTGGATGGCCGGCGGCGGGGTGAAGGGCGGCGTGAGCTACGGCGAGACCGACGAGTGGGGCTACAAGGCGGTGCACAACCGCATCGAGATGCACGACATCCACGCCACGATGCTCCACCTGCTCGGCATCGAGCACACCCGGAGCACCTTCCGCTTCGGCGGCCGCGACATGCGCCTCACCGACGTCCACGGCCACGTGCTTCACGACGTTCTGCTGTAAAACCCGTCCAGAATTCACGATACTCCTTGCCAATGACCAACGACGAGATCCCCGGCCGGCGGAGGTTCCTGCAGCAATCACTGCTCGCGCCCGCCGGCCTCGCGATCGCCAGCACCAGCCATGTCGTTCTCGGGCGCGACGGCATCACGGTCGGCACGGAACCCGAAGAACTCGCCCACGACCTGACCACTGACGTCGATGTCGTGGTCGTGGGTGGCGGCACCGCCGGCACCATCGCCGCCATCCAGGCGGGGCGTGCCGGAGCCCGGACGCTGCTGCTGGAACGCAGCGGTCAGCTCGGTGGCATGACCACCGTCGGCGGGGTTTGTTATCCCGGCCTCTTCGACGCCTGGGGCAAGCAGATCATCGCCGGCATCGGCTGGGAACTGGTCAGGGAATCTGTCGAACTCGACGGCGGCAGCCTCCCCGAATTCGCCAAGGTGCCCTCACGGCACTGGCAAAACCAGGTCACGGTCAACCAGTTCGTCTACTCGATTCTGGCCGAGGAGAAATGCGTCGATGCCGGCGTGGAGATCGCCTACCACGAGTTCATCCGGGAAGCCACCGCCACCCAGGCCGGTTGGGAGCTCAATTGCGCCGGCTTCGGAACCAACCGTCTCGTCCGCTGCAAGCAGATCATCGATTGCACCGGCGGTGCCGAAGTCGTCGGCCTGCTAGGTTTCGAACGGATGCGGGAAGACGAAATCCAGCCCGGATCCTACCTCTTCCAACTCGGCGGCACCCACGAAGTCGGCCGCAAACAACTGCACCAGATCTACGTGCACGGTGCCGATTCCACCAATTCCCGCACCGTCACCGAGGCCAAGCTTGCCGGTCGCAAGCTCGTGTTGAAGAAACTCCGCGACGCCAAGGGTGAGAAGCGACTCATGCACCTGCAGCCCGAGCCCGGCTTCCGCGAGAGCTACCGCATCGTCGGCGAAACGATGATCACCGTGAACGACTACACCGGCGGGCGGGTCTTCGATGATGCGGTGTGCCATGCCTTCTACCCGGTCGATCTCCACACCAGAACGGGGGTGAAACCCAAGCCCCTCAAGCCCGGGATCGTGCCGACGATTCCACTCCGCGCCCTGATCCCGAAGGGCAGCCGCAACCTGATGGTTGCCGGCCGGTCGGTCTCCAGTGACCGGCTCGCCAACTCCGGCCTGCGTGTGCAGGCACCCTGCATGGCCATGGGGCAGGCGGCGGCGGCGACGGCCGTCCTCGCCGCGCGGGCCAACACCACCCCGCTCGCGGTTCCGCTTTCCGACATCCACGGTCTGCTCTCGGAACACGGAGCCATCATCCCCGGTCGCGCCTGATGCGGAAGCCACAGCTCGGCAGTCTCCGACGGCGGTCGACGTCGCTGTTCATCTCGATCACCTTCCTGGTGCTCGCGGTCAGCGGGTTGCTGGCCTTCATCCTGCCGTTTTCGATCGCGATCGTCGGCCTGCACGCATTGATGGGGTTCCTGTTCATCGCGATCGTCGCGCTGCACATCCTCAACAACCTGCGCCCCCTCAAGGGCTACGCCCATGGACGGGCGCTCTGGGTCGCGCTGATCGTCACGGCGCTCCTCACCGGGCTCTTCTACTTTCAGCCCGCGCCGGTGAAGAAAGTGCTCGGCCTCAGCAACAACCTCGGCCCGTCCCGTGATCGCTTCGAGATGAGCGAGGACAAGATGACCTATCAGTACCAACCGGCCGACCACTACCGGATGAAGCTGAGCGTGAAGGCGGGCAAGGGCTTCGATCGCTCCGACCCCCCGCAATTCGCCATCTGGCTCGAGAACCAGGGGGCCTATCACATCAAGACGCTGCACGGCCCGGATGGCGCCCGTGAGGCGCTGCCCTACTGGCACTTCAAGAGAAGCGGATGGGAAAAGGCGAAGGCGGAAGCAGAGGAGCAGGGCGGGATCGATCTGGTGTCCTCCCCCACCCCGAACGGCTCCTTCGACCCCGCGGACTACATCCTCCCCGCCGATCCCGAAACCACCCTGCCCTATCGCCTCCTCATCGAGATCAACCAGCCGGGCGACGGCCAACCCTCCCTGGTTTATTCGGTCGAGATCGACGAACTGCGTCCCCGGACCTTCCAGGTTCTCGACCTCGTCGGCTACCCGAAGCGTGAGGACGACGACGGCAAGGAGGCGTGGGCGCTCTACTTCGTCGATGACTCCATCGACTCGGCGCTGGACCTCATCGACAGCGCGCTGCTGGAGATCGAGCGGGGGGAGAGGTGAGGTCTCAATCGAAATGACGACGCGCAAACTCGCGGCCTGAGCCCGACTTCAAGTAGCTCTCGAAGCGCAGCGCCACGTCCCTGCCCTGGAACGCAAAGTAGGTCTTGAGCACCCGCGGGCGGCATTTCGCTGTGTGCGGACATCGCCCTGCATGGTGGTCTCCAAGCCGCCGTTTCAGATCATCCGTCGAGCCACTGAAATGCCGGCTGGAATCAACCTCACTTTGGAGAATGCAGGTGTGGTGCATGCTGGATTGGAAACGCATGATCATTGGTGTAGACCCAGTCGATGCATACCCGACACAACTCATTGAAAATGAGTGGTCGGGCTGGTCCAGCCCCCGGCTTTGCTTTCTCATTTCGTGTCTTCATGGGCATTTCTGCTTCTGTGGCTTCCACCCGGTCGCGCGACGATCCGCTGAATTTGCGGTCCATTCGTGTGAATTCCGTGTGGAATCGTCCAATGTCTGTCACGGTGCCCGTGCCGATCAAGATCCGATTGCCTCAACGCACCTCGCAAAGGCGACCCGCGCCGCTGCGGCATATCGGTGCAGAGATCCGCAGCCAACCGCACCTTGGGTTTGACAGTTCTCGATCCTTCGCAAAGGCTTCCCCCGGCGTGGTGGGAAATACGATTGGCCGCATACTGCTTGTCCTGCTGCTTTTGTGCAGCCAAGGTCGCAGTGTTTGCTTCGATCAAGCTGGTAACAGCTACTTCTGCGCTCCCGCGCTGTTTTCATCCGACGACCGGCATGGCGATCCTTGCCAATGCCCTTGTGAAGACGACGGGTGCGAGGAGCACGAGCTTAGACTCGACCCTGTGCTCGTCGATTCGATCAAGGTGCCTTCAGAACCTTTTGCCATTCTTCCGTTCGAATACACGGTCCATTTTGACCTAGGGATCGTCACCTTTTTCAGGGGCTGGACGAGCGGGAAGCCGGCGGTCGTCGATGATCACGAACCGGGCCACCATCTAAGGGAGGCCCTCCTCTCTACAGTCGTTCTGCGACTTTGAAGTCCCGGGACGTTTCCCGGAAACGCCAACGTCGCGCCCCCATTCGGTAGGTGCCGCGTTGAGTTGGCGAAATTCGGTCATCCTTCTTCCACGGCAATTCCGTCGTGGAGCCCTCGTGTCTTCAGTCATCGATTTGACCCCATGCAACTTCCTGTCAGAGCTCACCTTTTCATCCCGATTCTCCTCGCATCCTGCGCGACGGAGCCTTCCTCCATTTTAACGGGAAACGGCGACGTTTCCGGCTACTCGGCATTCCATCGCAACTTCACTCCCGCTCCCGCGCTTCGGGGCTCGGTCAATCGCGGCCAAGCGATCCGTCATGCCCTGACTTACAGCCCGGCGTTGCAAGCCCAGCGAGCCGAACTCCGGGCATTGGAGGCCGAGATCGTTCAAGCCGGACTGCCTCCCAACCCTGAGCTCGGGTTCGACGTCGAGAACTTCGCCGGCAGTGGAGGCAGCCGCGGCTTCGATGGAGCGGAGATCACCGCTGCTGTCTCCCAGCGGCTTGAGATTGGCGGCAAACGCCCGAAACGGACGCTTGTGGCGGCACTTGAGGCTGAGGCTCTCCGTGCCGAGATCGCCGCTGAAGAGCGGGAGGTCCGGATCGCGGCCGACCGCGCGTTCACGACCTTGCTCGAAGCCCGTGAAATCCGGGAACTGAGCGAACGGAATCTCGATCGCTCGGGCGAGAACCTGAGCACCCTCGAATCGCTGCTCGAAGCCGGCAAAAGCAATCGGATCGATGTCGCCAAAGCCAAGCTGGCGGTTTCCGAAGCCCGTGAGCTGCTCGCCGAGGCCCGGTCAGCCGAAAGCAATGCCTCCGCCGAACTGAGCCAGACATGGGGCGGTGGAGCGGCTGACATCACCGCCACCGGATCACTCGACCCGTCCGTGGGCGGCTTCCCCGCCGGCGGCGAGTCCGCGCTGAAGCGTCATCCGGCGATGAAGGCCGCCGCCCTGCGGTTTGCCCGGGCTCAGGCGACCTACGAAGTGTACATAGCTCGCCGCTTCTCCGATGTCGAGGTAGGCGGCGGAGTCCGGCAACTCAGGGATGCCGACGAAACCGCGGCCGTCGTTGGACTGACCGTTCCTCTTCCGGTTTTTGATCGCAACCAAGGGAACATTCAGGCCGCGAAAGAACGGCTGGGCCGTGCCGAAGCAGAAGCGCGCGCCACCGAAAGCGAGCTGCGAACGCAGTTCACCCGATACTCCTCCGATCTCAGGACCGCCCGTACCCGTGCAACTGAATTCGACTCCCGAACCGCCGCAGCCGCCCGACAAACGCTTGAAGACACCCGTGAGGCCTACGCCGCAGGGAAGGCCTCCCTGCTGGAGGTTCTCGATGCCCGCGAGACCTTGTTCGAGGTCGAGCGCGGCCAAGCCCGGGCTAGGGCGGACCTCCTCCGTGCGCGAAACTCCCTTCAGACCCTGACCGAGAACTGAATCCAAAACGATGAAAACGACATACCGAATCTGCCGGGCCATAAGTCTCGGCACACTGTTGGCGTTCCTCGCAGCTTGCGGGGAAAAGACCGAATCCACTGCAAACCCGGCGGCAATCGAAACATCCGCCGAAGAAGGAATCGAGGCGCACGCCATGGCCGACTGCCCGGCCGGCGATGGCTGCTTCATTTGCGATCCATCAAAGCGAGAGGCGGGCCGGCTCTGGTGCAAAGAACACAACCGCTACGAGGACCGTTGCTGGCTCTGCCACCCGGAGATGCAGGACAAAGACCGCATATTCTGCAGCGAACACGGCGTCTATGAGGACGAGTGCTACCTGTGCCACCCCGAACTCAAGGGGAAGCCAACCGCAGGATCCACGCCGTCAGCTGCAGCCGATGTTCTGATGTGCAAAGAACACGGTGTCCCTGAGCACGAGTGTGCCATTTGCCATCCCGATCTCGCCGCTTCTCTAAAGCCGGGCGAAAGCCTCAAGATCCGGGTCGCGTCGGCCGAATCCATGGACCAGGTCGGCGTCGAGGTTGCCCGTCCGGAGAGCACCACCGCTCGTCCCACTGTCGCAGCCTACGCGACCGTCGACTACAATCAGAACCAGGTCGCCAATATCACGCCTTTGGTAGAAGGGATTGTCCGCGAGATTGCGGTGGTCCCCGGTCAGAGCGTTGCCGAGGGAGAGGTTCTGGGCACCGTGCATTCCCCGGACTTCGCCGAGCTCAAGAGCCGTTTCCTCGCGGCCACCGCTGCACGGAGACTCGCCGACCTGCAAGTGGATCGCGAACGAAAGCTCGCCGGGAAACGCATATCCGCTGCCTCAGAATTCGAAACCGCGGAAGCCGCCGCCGAGGTTGCGGCCGTAGACCTCGACGCGGCGCGCCAGCGTTTGCTCAACCTCGGACTCAGCGAGGCTGAACTCGATCTGCTCGCCACCGACGGGCGCCCGACTTCGCTGCTCACGCTCAAGGCACCCTTCTCAGGGATCATCGTCGAGCGCGATGTCTCCGTGGGCGAGAGGGTTGAGCCCGGTGAGCCCATATTCGTCCTAGCCGATCTGTCTTCCATGTGGATCGAACTCTCGATTCCCGCCCGCGACGCCGCCGACCTTTCAGATGGCCTAGACGTCGAAGCAGTCTTCCCCGACCTGCCGGACATGGTGATCACTGGAAAACTGGTGTGGGTCTCCCGTGCGATCGATGAAAAGACCCGCCGCATCCGAGCCCGGGCGCTGGTGGAGAATCCGCCCGCCGCCCTGCGCAAGGGTCTCTACGGTGAAGCACGCGTCCAACTCGGCAAGTCAACCTCGTCGCTCGCAGTTCCCACCGGATCAATCCAGGTCATCGACAATGTGCCTTTCATCTTCGTTCGCGAAGAACCCGCTCTCTATGCCGCCACCAGGGTTGAGATTGCATCGGGCGCTTCTTCCGACGAAGTCACCGCCATCCGTGACGGCCTGACAGCCAACGCTGAGATCGTCACCAAGGGCAGCTACATCCTGCGCTCCGAGTTTCTCAAATCCCTGCTCGGCGCGGGCTGTGTCGACGACTGACCCGCATGGCACGGGCAGCTGCCCGTGATCGCATTCGGAATTCCATAACCGGGATACGCCCTCACCTCCACGCCTCACCTGCCGACCGACCGTCGCTCACTCCATGTTCACCGCCCTCATTCGATTCTGCCTCGCCAACCGCCTGCTTGTCTTCCTTTTCACTGCGCTGCTTGTCGCTGCCGGGATCTGGGCGGGATCACGTGTCCCGGTGGACGCCTTCCCGGATACCACACCCATCCAGGTACAGATCAATACGGTCGCACCCTCGCTCAATGCCGAGGAAATCGAGCAGCAGATCACCCTGCCGGTAGAGCTGGAGATTTCGGGTCTCCCCGGTCTGGCCAGCGTGCGGTCTGTCTCAAAATTCGGACTCTCCCAAGTCGTCGCGACTTTCGATGACGAAACCAAGATTACCGACGCGAGACAGTTCATCTCGGAACGCCTTTTGAATGTCGAGCTTCCCGATGGCGTCGGCACACCCCAGATGGGGCCGATCTCGACCGGCCTCGGAGAAATCTTCCACTACGTTATCCGTAGCCCCGACGGTAGCCGCACCCTGGAGGAGCTTCGCACGATCCATGACTGGATCATCAAGCCCGAACTCCGGAAGGTGCCGGGAGTGGCGGAGGTCAACTCCTGGGGTGGCCTCGAAAAGCAATACCACGTCGTCGTCGATCCGGAGCTGTTGCTGAAATTCGACCTCTCGCTTTCCGATGTCACCGAGGCCCTGGAGACGAACAACCGGAACGTTGGTGGAGGCCGGGTCACGGTCAACGGTCAGGATCTCCTCGTCCATGGCATCGGCCGGGTCACCAGCATTCCGGAGATCGAGCGCATCGAAATCGCTTCCAGTGAAGGCACGCCGGTAAGAGTCTCCGATGTCGCCGAAGTCCGGATCGGCAGCGAACTCCGCCGTGGCGCCGTCACCGCGGACGGAAACGGCGAGGTCGTCCTCGGACTCGCCTTCATGCTGATGGGTGAGAATGCCCAGGCAGTCACCAGCGAACTGAAGGCACGGCTTGAGGAAATCCGGCCATCCATTCCCGACGGTGTCGCGGTCGATATCGTTTACGACCGTACCGAGTTGACCGCCTCCGTGCTCGATACCGTTTCGCACAACCTCATCGGAGGAGCACTGCTCGTCACCCTCACCCTGCTTGTATTGCTCGGAAACGTTCGCGCCGGACTCCTCGTCGCCATCTGCATCCCTTTGGCGATGCTGTTCGCCCTCCTCGGCATGGAGTGGTTCGCCATCACCGCGAGCCTTCTCAGCCTTGGTGCGATCGACTTCGGACTGATCGTCGATGGTTCGGTGGTCATGACCGAGGCAAACCTGCGGGGACTTGCCGAGCGAACCCGAGCCGCCGGTCGCAAGCTGACCTTCGCGGAGCGCTTCGATTGTATCCTGGAATCCAGTCGCGCCGTGGCCCGGCCGATCCTCTTCGGCATGGGGATCATCGCGGTGGTGTTCCTTCCGATTCTCACCCTCGAAGGCACCGAGGGGAAGATGTTCAGGCCGATGGCTATGACATTCATTCTCGCCCTGCTTGGCGCTCTCATCATCGCCATCGTCATTTCTCCGGTGCTCGGCCATCTCTTCCTGCCACGGAAGTTCAAGGATCGTGAGGGCTGGTTCGGACGGACGCTGACAAATATCTACTCCGCGGTTCTCGGCGGAGTGATGAAGCTGAGGTGGGCGGTGCTTTCCCTCGTCCTTGTGCTTCTGGTCGTCACCGGATACCTCGCCACACGCCTTGGGGGTGAGTTCATCCCACGCCTCAGCGAGGGGGCCATCGTGGCGAACACCATCCGCCTCGCCGGCACCTCGCTTGAATCCTCGGCCGACTACAACACGCGCATCGAGCAACTTCTGAAGAAGCGTTTTCCCGATGAAGTCCGCCACGTTTGGAGTCGCATCGGCACGGCCGAAATCGCCACTGACCCGATGGGGACCGAACTCACCGACATCTTCATCTCCCTGACTCCGCGCGAACAATGGACGCAGGCCGAGACCCAGGACGAACTGGTCACCGAAATGCAGGAAGCCGTCTCGACGCTCCCCGGAGTGAACATCCTCTTCACCCAACCGATCGAAATGCGGCTCAACGAGATGGAATCGGGCGTCCGATCCGACGTGGGGATTCTGATCTATGGCGACAATTTCGAAACCCTCACCCGCCTCAGCGATGAGATTCAGGAAGTCCTCGTCAAGATCCCCGGCCAAGCCGATGTTTCTACCGATCAGATCACCGGTCAGCCAGGTCTCCGCATCGAGCTACGGCCGGAAAAGATGGCCCGCCTCGACGTGCCGGCATCCGAGACGCTGCCCTATATCGAAGCAATCGGCGTTCTTCGGGTCGGGGAGATCTTCGAGGGCCAGCGGCAGTTCCCGTTGGCCATCGTTCTACCGGATAAGTATCGAACCCAGATCGACGCCGTCCGGAATCTCGTCATTCCTACCGCCGAGGGCACCCGGCTTCCACTCTCCGACGTGGCCGACGTCGTCGAGGCTCCCGGATCGGCCACCATCAATCGGGAATGGGGCCGGCGACTGATCCGGGTCCAGAGCAACGTCGACGGCCGCGATGTCGTCTCTTTCGTCGACGAAGCCAAGCGCAGGATCGCCGAGGAGATCGACCTCCCGGAAGGCTACGTCATCGAGTGGGGAGGCCAGTTCAAGAATCTCGAACGCGCCCGGATCCGGCTTACGCTCGTGGTGCCTGTCACCATGGCGCTCGTCTTCGTTCTGCTTTTCCTCAGCCTTCGCAATTTCAAGGACGTGGCGCTCATCTATCTCGGCATTCCGTTTGCGCTCGTCGGAGGGGTGCTCTCGCTGTGGTTGCGTGACATCCCGTTCAGCGTCAGCGCGGCCATCGGATTCATCGCGCTCTTCGGCATCGCGGTACTGAACGGGCAGATCCTCATCGAGGCGATCCGATCCAATCTACAAGACGCACCCGACGCCGTTTCCGCCGTAAAACGCGCCGCCACCGAGCGCCTGCGGCCCGTCCTGGCGACCGCGATCACCGATGCCATCGGCTTCCTTCCAATGGCCGTTTCTACCGGTGTCGGTTCCGAAGTCCAGAAGCCACTGGCGACTGTCGTGATCGGCGGCGTGATCACCTCCACAGCGCTGACCTTGGTCGTGCTGCCGATTCTCTACCTGATGTTGAATCGCCGCCGGACAGCACTATCCTCAGACTTCCCAGACGTGACAGTGATCGAAGCTCAATGACAAGGTGGCCTTCCACGGCTATTCCTTCAGGAGAGCGTCAACGGCGGCCTTGTGACGCTCCAGTTCTTCGTCTGACGGTTTGCCGCGAAACAACACCGCGAATCCGTCGCCATGGAATTCGAACTCAACATCCCTCAGAAACCTAACTTCATCGTCACTGAGATGGTATTCAATCCGCCATTTCTCGATCCGCTTCTCGATGTGCTCGCGGTGATTCCCGAGGGAACCGTAGCCCTTCAAAAGCATGATGGCCAACAGCACGGACATCGGCGTGCCGATCACCATGATCTTTTCCTTGAGCGTCAGTGTCGCAGGAGGCGGAGCGTCGTCCGACTTCCGAGATTTCCTTCTGCGGACGTTTTCGGAGAATGACTCCAATCGTTGGCGCTTCCGGCTCATTGGCTTTTCCCCCCGCCCAGCAACCTCAATGCGTTTGCCACGACCAGGATCGTGGCGCCCGTGTCAGCGAGAATGGCGAGCCACAGGGAGGCATACCCGCTGAAAGTGAGAACAAGGAACACCGCTTTGACCAACAGGGCAAAGGCGATGTTGAACCTGATCATGCCGAGTGTCCGTTTGCCGAGCTGGATTGCTTCCGCAAGCTTGCCGAGATCATCCTTCATCAGCGCGACATCAGCGGTTTCGATCGCCGTATCGCTGCCCATCGCTCCCATGGCGATGCCCACGCTTGCCACTGCCAGAGCGGGCGCGTCGTTCACTCCATCTCCTATCATGCCCACCCTGCCATGGCGTTCGAGCATTTCCCGGAGACGGGCCACCTTGTCCTCGGGCATCATGTCGCCGAAGGCCTCGTCCAGCCCTGCCTCCCTAGCGATGGCATCGACGGTACGCTGGTTGTCGCCGCTGAGCATCACGATCCGTTCGAGACCCGCTTCGTGAAGGTCTGCGAGGGCTTTTCCGGCATCGTCACGAAGCGCGTCCCCGATTGAGAGGATGCCAAGAACCGCGCCTGGGTCGCCGTTCGCAGGACGCCGCCCCAAGACCGCCAACGACAACCCCTTGCTTTCGATGGCCGCCAGCTTCTTCTCAAGGTCTTCGCCACACATCCCGCTGGCGTGAACCAAACGATGATTTCCT
>ERZ869936.1448-NODE-1448-length-16898-cov-4.757050_pt1 | contig 16898 bp, 21 predicted proteins | sample MGYA00520876_ERZ869936 | MGnify/ENA primary metagenome ERZ869936 (study PRJEB32218, sample SAMN09650985) | biofilter metagenome | isolation source: enrty point of leading RO module | place: Saudi Arabia: Thuwal, RO plant located on Red Sea | collected 2016-02-17 ...
GCCTCCCGCTTCGAGCGCGCCTTCGAGTGTCCGCCCTGTTCCCCCGACACCCTGCACCCACGGGTGGTATCCGGCCCGTACGGCCGGGGAGGGTACGCGGTTTGCGGCGCATGTGGCTGCTCCTCCCGAATCTCACTCCTTCCTCCCACCCCCCGATACTCGAATGCTTAGAGTGCGACCGTTGGCAGCGTGCTTCCTGCTGCTCCTGACCCCCCTGGGTTCCGCTGGCCAAGAGGGCGGGCCAGCACTGGCGAGCGGCTTCTTCGTGGCCTTGAGGGTGTCCGATCTCGACGCTGCTGCCGACTGGTACACCCGGGTGTTCGACCTCCGGGAGGCGAACCGGCTCGACGCCGACGACCTCTCCATCCGTGTCCTGGCTGGACACGAGATCGTGGTCGAACTGATCCACCAGGTGGGCGATACCCGACCGGAATCTCGCCACATCGGGCTGTTCAAGGCGGGCTTCATCGTGGAGGACATCGACGCCTTCTTCGCGCGAATGCGGGAGAGGGGCGTCGACACGGACCGGCAGATCTTCGTCGACGGAGCTCTTCAGATGCGGAGCTTCCTGATGAGAGACCCCGAGGGGAATCGCCTTCAGGCGTTCCAGCGATGCTCGGCCGCGTGTCGGTAGCAGGAGCCCCGTGACGAAGACCGAGAACTTCGAGCAGGTGGAGGTCACGTCGGAGCAGCACCTCCGCGATTGGCTCGAGACGCTCCACACCCAATCGGACTCCGTCTGGCTGGTCACCTTCAAGAAGCACGTGGAGGGGAAGTACGTGTCCCGTGAAGAAGTCCTGGACCAGTTGATCTGCCACGGATGGATCGACGGCATCCGACGTAAGCTCGATGGCGACCGGACGATGCAGCTCATCTCGCCCCGGCGCGCTCAGCACTGGGCCAGGAGCTACCAGGATCGCGCGGCACGCCTGGAGTCGGAGGGACTGATGCGCCCCCCAGGACGCCGTGCCATCGAGGCGTCCAAAGAAGCCGGGCTGTGGGACTTCATGGACGACGTGGACGCCCTCGTCAAACCCGACGACCTCGTGGAGGCGTTGGCGTCGCGGCCCAACGCGTTGAAGCACTTCGACGCCTTTCCCGACTCCAACCAGCGCTTCGTCCTTCGCTGGATCAAGCTCGCCAAGAAGCCGGAAACGCGAGCGCGTAGGATCCGGAAGATCGCCGAGCTGGCGTCCCGCAACGAGCGGCTCCCCGGAAGTTGAAGCCCTACGTACCCGAAGCCCTCGCCGCGAACTGCCGTCGGACGCCGGAGGGACGTGCGTGGCTCACGGCCCTTCCGGACGTCATCCGCGAGCTCGAGACGCGATGGGCGCTCCAGCTCGATGCTCCCTTCGACTCCAACGACGTCACCGCGTCCTGGGTGGCCCCCGCACGTAGAAGCGGTCAGCAGGACACGGTCCTCAAGATCGGCTTCCCCCACATGGAAGCGGAGCATGAGGCGCTGGGCCTGCGTTTCTGGGACCGCGACCCGACGGTGGAGCTTGTCGAGTGGGACGACGGCGTGCACGCTCTCCTTCTCGAGCGATGCGTACCGGGCACGGCCCTGAGGGGGGAGCCGGAGTCGGTGCAGGACGAGGTCATCGCCTCCCTGCTCCGGCGCTTGTGGCGAAAGCCCGGACCGTCGCACTCGTTTCGACCGCTGTCCCGAATGCTCGCCGTGTGGGCCGAAGAGACGCGGTCCCAGAGGAGCGAGTGGCCCGACGAGGGGTTGGTGCGCCTCGGCCTCAGCCTCTTCGCCGAGCTCGCCGAGGAGGACGGTGAGGACTTCGTTCTGGCCACGGACCTACACGCGGGCAATGTCCTCCGGGCCGAGCGCGAGGCGTGGCTCGTCATCGACCCGAAGCCCTTCGTGGGAGACCCCGCCTACGACACGACCCAACACCTCTTCAACGGCATGCCCAGGCTCCTGGCCGACCCGCTGGGCACCATCGAGCACTTCGCCCATCTCGTCGACCTTCCGTCGGATCGCGTACGCCTCTGGACGTTGGCGCGAGCGGCCGCCGAGCCGCGGGCCGACTGGGATACCGACGAGCGGTGGACACTGGCGGAGGCGTTGGCGCCGTGATCGTCGTCGCCGAAGCCGATGCCCGCAGTCCCGAGGCGGCCCAGTGCCTCCGGCGCTACTACGAAGAGCTTCGCGAGCGATTCGAGGAGGGGTTCGACGTGGAGCGAAGCGTCAGCTCGGGTCCCGACGACTTCGTGCCTCCCCGGGGCGCCTTCCTCCTGGTTCTGGACGACGAGCGCCCCGTGGGATGCGGGGGGGTCACCCTTTCCAGTCTTTCCGTCGGGGACAGCAAGATGATGTGGATCGACCCCGACAGCCGTGGGCGCGGCCTGGGACGGAGGTTGCTCCACGCCCTGGAAGACACCGCTCGGGACCTGGGATGCACGACCGCCAGGCTCGAAACCAATCGGGTACTCACCGGCGCGATTCGCATGTATCGCACCTCCGGGTACCAGGAGGTGGAGCCGTTCAACGACGAGTTCTACGCCCACCACTGGTTCGAGAAAGCGCTCGGGGGTTCGAATAACGGTTAAGGCGCAGTGGTAGAGATAGAATCCCGTCTGAGCCGGCCTTCCTACCCCTCGGACGACTCCAGCCAGGTCGTCACCTCACCGCAGTTGATGGCCAGATGCTCGCCGGGGCCCCCGTGGGCCGCGCCATGCCAGTGTTCTTCGTCGGCGGCGATGATGACCACGTCGCCGGGCTCGAGGAGGAGCTCGGTTCCAGCGCGATCGACGACGATGCATCGACCACTCAGCCCGAAGAGGAGCTGGGAGTCGTCGTGCCTGTGCCAGAACGTCCGGGCCCCCTCTTCGAAGGACACGCGGTAGAGGCGCACCGGCTCGTCGTCCGTGGCGCCCACCATCCGCTGCATGGTCCCGGGCACGACGAAGTTGGCGGTATCGACGGGGTCGACGTCGCGCGATCCGCGAGCGATGCGTCTCACCGTCCCTCCTTCAGTTCGACGAGTTGCTTGGGGTCGACGCGGTAGACGATGTAGGTGATGGCCTCGGTGATCTCACTGAAGCCGTGGGCAACGCCGGCGGGGATGAACACGATGTCGCCTGGCCCCACCGTCCGGCTCACGCCGCCCTGGATGGTCCCGAAAGCGCTGGGTCCGGTGAGCCGGCGGACGGTTCCTCCGTCGGGATCGAGCTCACGGGCGTCGGTCATTACCCGCGAGGTGACGAGGACGCCGTGACCCGCCACCACGCGATAGATCTCGGCCTGCTCGTGGTGCTGGATGGCGGTGAGCGTCGTCGTTTCCGGACGGTGCACCACGCCGACGCCCAGGTTCATCCCGCCCACGTCCACCATGCGGATCTGCTGATCGCTCACCCGACCCTCGGGCGCGGCGGCGATGGTGGAGTCGAGCTCGGCAGCGGAGATGTGCGTCGCCACTTGAGCGGCAACCGGTGTCGGTCCAACGAAGAACAGCCCCACCCAACCGACCGCGGCGCAAAGACCGGTGATACGCGCCGTCATCGTCCCTCTCCCGTGGCTCTGCGAATGGCTCGAGCCGTGATCTCCGCCCGGTACTCCACCAGTCGTCGACCGTTCTCGACGGTCTTCTCCACCGGGTTCAGATCGACGCCGTTGATGCTGAACAGCCCCGCCTTCTTCCGCTGCTCGGCCCGGATGTGCTCCGGGTCCACCGTGGCGATGATGGACGAGTAATGGTAGTCGTCGTGGTACTCGTTGCGGGTGGCGACGCAGTTGTCGGGCTGCTGATGGATGTCCAGCTCCCTCTTCAGGTACTCGCAGCTGTAGATGTCCTCGGTGTAGTACTCGGGAATGAAGTGCACCCGGGCCTCCGAATCGGTCCACGCCCGGTTTAGAGCCGCGGCCACGTTCTGCATCCCGCGCACGTTGCCGCCGCTGTCGCCGATGAGGACGATGTCCAGAAAGCCGTGGGCCTCGAGGGACGCGACGATGTCGGTGAGAAGAGCCTCGAAGGTCTCCTGGCGCACGCTGATGGTGGCGTGGTAGCGCATGTGCCCCGACGGCGGATCGATGGAGCCCTCGGGAACGAACTTCACGATGGGCGCCACCAGCGTGCTGCCGAGTTCCCGGGCGATGGCCTCGGTGGTGGCCTGGAGGACGAAGTTGTGCTTGCCCGACGCGACGTACGGGCCGTTCTGCTCCACCCCGCCGGTGGCGACGATGGCCGTGGTCCACCCTTCGGCCAGGGCGTCGCGCACCTCCATCCACGTCATCTCTTCGATGAAGACGGTGTTCGAACCCTCGATGGGTCGCGGAGCGTCGAGGTCCTGGGCGACGACGGGGTGCGCCAGGGCGAGGGCAATACCGGCCAGGAGCACCGGGATCGAGAACGGCTGGACGAAGCGTAGAATGGGGACGGGCCAGCGCATGGAGCCTCCGGAAGCAGGGGTCACCGGGCCACCATGCCGACGGGGGCGTGGCTCGGCAAGGGAGGCAGGGGGGGCCGACTACCCGCCGTGTGCCGTCTCCACGAGCGCGCTGAGCACCGCACGTCCCCGCGGCGACAATCGATAGCCCACCTCCAAACTCACCGTGAGCCCGAGGCCCTTCAGCTTCCGCACGTTGCCCTTGAAGCGCGCCTTTTCCATTCCGACGGACGTGGCCAGGTCGGCGGCGCGAGTCCCGGGAGCGTCGCGGATGGCCTCGAGGGTGCCCCGGACCCACGGGCCTGTGGGGCTTCGGGCGTCGTAGCCGTCCAGGCGGCGCCGGAGGTCGGCGATAGCCGCGGAATCGGGCACGTCCTCCCGAAGTGCGATCCGCGGATCGGGTCCCGCGTACCGCAGCGCGATGCGGTAGAGATCACCGCCGCGTCTGCCCTTCTCGAGAACCGCCCGTAGTTCATCTGCATCTGCGTAGCCCGCGGCCACCGCATCATCGTCGGTGAGGTCGCCATCGGTCGTGCGCTCGACCTCGTCGATGGCGAGGAGACCGACGGCCGTGAGGAGGGTGCCTCCGGCCTTCACCGTGGGTCGCTTCCATCGCCGGAACTGCAGCGTCACCTCGCCGGACATGATCTTCCGGAGGGTCTCGCCGTCCATCAACATGCTTCAGCCCGCTCCTCCGCGGCGACTACCCCACCAGCTCGGCCGCCCGCGCCGGGTCCGCGATGGCCTCCGCCCGCTCCTCCCCCGCCTTGCCGATGCGGAGGGCCACGACGGTCCACAGGATGGCGGCCGGCGCCGCCGCGAAGGCGATGGAGCCGATGGTCAGACCCACGAACGCGAGGCCGGCGTAGATCCATCCGCTCACCAGATCGCCGCCCCGGTAGACGGCCGCATCGATGAACGCCTTGGACTTGTACTTCTCTTCGCGAGAGACGACGGTGAAGAGGACCTCCCGAGCCGGCTTCGCCAGCCCGTAGCGGCCTGCCCGGTAGAGCACCTGCACTACGACGAGCGTCCAGAGCGTGGGCCAGATGCCCAGGGCGACGAACCCCGCCGCCACGGCGAGCGGCACCATGGCGAGGGTCACGGCCACACCGAACCACTTGATGATCCGGGCCGTCAGATAGATCTCGAATCCGATGGTCAGGACGTTGACCACGATGTCGATCTTCGCCAGGAACGCGCGCCGCTCGCCCCGATCGGTCATGGCCTCGTACACGAGGTCGGACTGGGCGAAGTACAGGATGGTGGAGGCGAAGGTCATCAGCGCGATGAAGGCCGCGATCCCCATGAGATAGGGTGACTCGAACACGGCCTTCATCCCGCTCCACGCGTCCCCCTTGAGCGGCTCGTCGGACGATTCGGTGGTCACCGAACCCGTGCCGAAGTTGCGATGGAGGCTCCCCGCGAACCACGAGGCGGCCTCCAGCGGAACGCACGAGATGAGGAGAAGGGTGAACACGGGCACCTCGACCGCCAACGCGGCGGTCACGCTCGATCCGACGATGCCGCCCACCGAGCTGCCGATGGCGATGAAGCCGAAGAGCCGCTTGCCCTGATCGCTGGTGAAGCAGTCGGCGACCAGGCCCCAGAACACGGTCACCACGAAGAGGGCGAAGACGCTCGTCCACACGTAGAAGACCCGGTCGATCCACGGTCGAGCCGCTTCCGGTAGGAAGACCAGACTCGCCCAGAAGGCGACGAGGCACGCGATGAAGAAGCGGTTCGCCACCGGCACGAAGACACCCCGGGGATAGCGCGACGCAAGCCACGAATAGGCCTGGACGGCGACGATCATCACCAGGAAGACCACCGTCCAGAGGATCTGGAGGTTGCCCCGATCGGCCGCCGAGATCTCGTAGCGCACCGCCCGCAAGCTGTAGTACGCGAACATGATGAAGAAGCCGTACGCCGCGGCCATGAGCATGCCGCGGAACTCCCGGTCGTCGCGGAAATCGACGGCCCACCCGAGCAGGGGTTTCAGCACGAGCTACTCCGCTTGAAAGAGACCAGCGTCACCACATCCGAAGAGATCAGCGTCACCACATCCGAAGAGATCAGCGTCCCATTCCCAAAGACTCCGTGGGGGCCCCGTTCGTTGGGTCGCCCTCGAGATCGTACCTGCACGGACCGCCTCAGCCCTGGGCAGAGCGCCAGGCCGCCAACACCTCCTGCTCGCGAGCCCGACTCATCCCGAAGCGCCGGTTCTCGCGGGCTTCCGCGGGCCGCGTCTCGTCCCACGCCAAGGTGTCCGCCGAGGTCTGCGACAGGGGACGGAAGGTCAGGCCGGCGGCCACCGCATCGTCGACGTTCACGAACATGAGGGGATCTCCCGGGATCCAGGCAGGCAGGTCGCTCCACGGCGCGACCCCCTGGCTCTCCAGGAAGTCCTCGGAGACCCAAGTGAGCTCGTACGAATTGCGGGCGGCCTCGCCCACCTGGTCGAGGAACGAACCCATGGCCAAGCGATCGGCGGGACCGGTGGCGTTGAAGTCGCCCGTCGTGCCATTCTCTGCCAGCCGGACGATCCACTCGGTGAGGTCGCGCTGGTCGATGATCTGGATGGCGTGCTCCGGGTTGCCGGGAGCGAGTACCTCGCCCCCCTCGTCGAGTCGCACCGGCCAGTAGGTGAAGCGGTCCGTGGTGTCGCCGGGACCTACGATGAGACCCGGGCGCACCACCGTCGCCCGGCCCGGGAAGGCCTCGTGGACGATGTCCTCGCCCAGGGTCTTCATGAGGCCGTACGGGGCATCGTCGCCGAACTCCCATCCCTCCGGCCGCGGAACCCTCGGATGATCTTCGTCCACCGCCGGCTCCCGAAGGATGCGGTCGGCGTTGTCCCACCCGAATCCCTCCAGGGCGTACGCCGAGATGGACGAGACGAAGACGTAATGATCCGCAGCGTCGGCCAGGAGCTCCGTGCTCGTCTGCACCCAACGGTAGTCCTGGGTGTTGTTGTCGAGGACGACGTCCCACGTCCGGCCCTCGAGGGCGCTGTGGTCGTCGTTGCGATCGCCGATGAGCTGCTCGACACCCTCGGGGAGCTCGGCGTCCCTGCGGCCACGTGTGAAGGTGGAAACCTGGTGGCCCCGCTCCATCGCATACCGGACCATGTGGGGTCCGATGAAGCCGGTACCGCCGAGAATCAGGATGCGCTTCGGCGCAGGCGCCGCGTCGGCAGCCCCCGCGCCTTCATCTGCCGGGGCGCAGGCGGTACCGCCCAGCGCGAGTCCCGCCCCGACGAGGCCGGTGGTCCGAAGGAAGTCTCGACGTGTCGGGCTCATGTCACTCCTCGTGTTGTTGGGTGGTCCTCACGCGTCACTGACCCATGGGAATGCCGAAGCGTACGACGGCTTCCCACGACCGGTTTCTCACCGAGATGAAATCGCCACTGTAGGCGTCGCTCAATCCATCGAAGAGCCTGGCCTCGACACCGATTCGCCTGCCCTGGCCGATCCCGACGTCGACGCCGGCTCCCATCAGGATCCCGAAGGCCGAACGGCCCTCGCGCTCGAGGATGGACTGGAAGCCCGGCGACACCCGACTGCGAAGAACGTTCTCGAAGACGGGTCCCGCGGCCAGATGGGCCCGAGCGGGTCCGGCATCCACCGTCGCTTTGGCGCGCACACTCACCGACAGGTAGTCCGTGCGCACCGCCCCCTCCACGGACGCCGTACCGGCGTTCACCACGTCGCCGCCCCGCTGGGCAAAGGCGCCCTCCGCGAGGACGGTGAACCCGGACAGGGGTGTGACGGCCTCGACGAACGCTCCCAGCGTGAACCCCGTCACGCGCTCGACGTCGGCGTCGGGGCTCCATTCCTGCTCGGTGGTGTTGGCCCCCGCGAACGCTCCGATGATGCTGCCGCCCGCCTGAGCCAGGGCGACAGGCGGGTTCGCCACGGCGAGACACGCCAAGGCGCCGGCCACCACCAGCGCACGCCGAGGGCCGTCACTCATGGTGGTGGCGGGCCCGGTGTTCGCGAAGGAGATCGCGGCCGAAGTCGCCGTCGAACTCCCTCCACACCGAGTGGATGTGGTTCGCTCCGTTCTGGGTGTTGTCGTACTCGATGAGGAAGGTCGGGCCTTGGACGCGGTAGTAGTGGGGCTGTCCTTCCTCTACGCTTCCGGCCCATCCGAAGGTGACGTCGTCCAACCCTGCGTCGAGGAGCTCCCCCCGCCGTCGGTCTGCGATCTCGTCGCTCATGAGCCCCAGGTACACCTCGATCAAGGCGCGAAGGAGTGCACGCTGTTCGCCATTCAGCTCGACGCCCCGGATGCCGACGGGGTCCAGGGGATCCACCGTGCTCTCGGCGCCGGTGACGATGTCCCGCGGCGCTTCGGCCGCAATGGTGGCCGCGACTCGCTGGTCCGGGTCGAGGGCGACGAACAGGGCTCGGCCCGCATCCTCGCGATCCCCGAGGACGCGCCGGCCCCGTTGCGGCCCTTCACGCACCTCGGCCGGATTCGCACCTGCGAAGGCCGGCGTCATCACAGCCAGGTCGTCGCCCAGGACCGTGAAGTGGAGAGAGAGGTGGTGCCCTTCGAAGCGCCACGCCCACGGCTCGCTGGTGGACGGTTCCCCGAAGAAGGCGAAGAGGTACTCGTCCCGGTCCCGAGCGAAGCGGGCCCCGCCTTCCAGAGCGAGAAGGACGTCCTCGAGCTCCATGATCTGCCGAACGGTCAGGTGCCCCTGGCTGCTCAGCCCGGCGGCAAGGAGCCGATGGGCCCGCGCCCGCTGGTCGTCGTCGAGGTCGGCGATCATCACGCCCCTGCGCTCGAACATCTCCGAGGGGATAAAGTGGAAGCGCGTTCGCTCTTCGTCGTCGTCGAGAGCGAACGTCGCGGCAACTCGCTGCTCAGGATCGAGTCCGGCGCGGAAGTCACGAGCGGCGTCAACCATCTCGGAGAGATCCGACGTCACCGCTTCGGCGCCCACGACCTCGGTGGGGGCTCCGTCCAGCATCACGACGCTGACGGCTCCCGCCACCACCCCGGCCGCAACCCACCCCTGTCGGAGCTTCATCGGTCCTCGTCGGGCGTACGCCCGTAGCCACGGCGCACACCCTCCGACACCGAGTCCCATCCGTAGACCTCCTGGATCCGGCGACCGATCTCGTTGGCGATGACACCGCCAGCCGAGGCATTGGTCATGATGGCGTAACCGTAGCCCTTGACCCGGTGTCCGATGATCCGGGCCCGGAAGCCCCAGTTGCTGCCGCCGTGCCCGAAGTACCAGCCCTCCCGCAGGGACTCGACGCTGAAGCCGACGCCGAAGGGACCGACGCCCACGGGGTTCGTCATCTCCAGCGCGGAGGCGCGGGCGATGACCGTGCCGGCGTCGCCGCGAAGGGCTTTCTGGACCTCGATGACGAAGCGCGCGAGGTCGGTGGGCGTCGTCCACAGCCCGGCGGCCGCCAGCTCCGGATAGACGCGCCACTTGGCCCCCATGGACTCGCCTTCCCGGCCATGAGCTCGGGCGGCGTTCCGATCATGCTCCGGCGAGATGGGCTGGAGGAACGAGCTCCGCGTCATCTCGAGGGGGCCCAACACATCGTCGGCGAGCACCTCCTCGAAGGGCCGACCTCGGGCGTCGGCCAACGCCACCTGCATGACGGTGACGCCCCCGCCGGAGTACTCGTAGAAGGTGAGGGGCTCCCGCTCCATGAAGACCGAGCCGACGTTGGACAGCTCGTGGCCGTCGAGAATCTGCACGGGTGTGGGCAGCGGAACGTCCGGGTCGTACCCGGGGAAGCCGAAGCCGTCGCCGAGACCCGACGTATGGCTCGTGAGCGTGCGGGGGGTGACCGGACGGCGCTCGGTGAAGCCCTCGCCGTCGAGTCGCCAGCTGCGGAGGATGTCGTTGATGTCGTCGTCGAGTCCGAAGAGGCCGTCCTCCACGGCGACCATCACACCCATGGCCGCCACCGGCTTGCTGATGGAGGCGGCCTGGAACATGGTCTCGACGTCTACCGGCTGCCCCGTTTCCACATCGGCGATGCCGTAGCCCTTGGCCCAGTGGATCTCGAAGCCCCGGATCACCGCGACGCTCACGCCCGGAACGCCCAGGCTGTCCATGAGTTCACGGATGGTGAGGGAGGCGAGCCCCTCCTCTTCCTGCTCGTTGACCTGGCGGCCTTCGATGGCCCGCTGCGCCTCGGCGGCGGTCAAAGGCGTCGTGTCTTCCGTAACCTGGGCGCCTGCCGCTTGAGGAATAAGAGCCGCCTGTACGAGCAGCGCCAGAAGCGTCAGACGGGACCTGACGCCGAGGTCTCGCGTCTTGGACATGCATCTCGCTGGCACGGGGAATCCGCCGCCGATGTCGACGGAACGGGACAGAGTGTCGACGAGCCGATCCTGCTGCAACCGGCCTGAATGCGAGTCGTAGATATCGACCCATTGCTGCGGCCCACCGGGGGACTGGCCCCCGCGCGCGGCGACCGTAGCTTCATCGTCCCCTTTGACAAGGAGTTCGCATGATCCGTCGACTCTCGATGGCAGCCCTCGCCGTCCTGATCGCGCTTCCCGTCGCGGTCCAGGGGCAGGAAGACCTCATGATGCGCGTGGACCGGTCCACAAACGCGGCCGATCCCGACGACGTGCCCGAGGTCACCATCACCCCCGTGGACGGGGGATTCGAGGTGCGCACCGGCCCTGCGGCCATCATCTGGGACGAGGACCAGACGGCGTCCGGGGAGTTCACGCTCTCGGCGACGTTCGACCTCCTCGAGCCCAGCAGCCACCCCAACTACTACGGTCTCTTCTACGGTGGCAGCCGTCTGGACACCGACGGCCAGAACTACATGTACTTCCTCATCGCTCAGAACGGGACGTACATCATCAAGCACCGTGCGAACAACGAGACCGTGCACGACATCATGGGTCGCACGCCCCACGACGCCATCAACAGCGGCGCCGCATCCAACGATCTCGAAGTCCGCGTCGGCGCGGACGAGATCGAGTTCGTCATCAACGGGCAGGTGGTCCACTCCACCGAGAACGCGGGCATGGCGGGACGCACCGACGGGATCTACGGAGTGAGAATCAATCACGTGATTCCCAGCATCCGTGTGGAGGGGCTCTCGGTCTCCCATTGAGGTGACATCACGACACCACGTCGAGGGCTGACTCCACTCCGGAGACGACGTGAAAACGCCCGGGGCACCCATCGGGGCCCCGGGCGATTCGTATATGGACGCGGACCCGGTCAGCCCAGGGTCGACTCCAGCAGGTCGGCGTTGAATCCGACGATGACCTTCTTGCCCACCCGGAGGGTCGGCGCCCGCAGCTTGCCGCTTCGACCCAGCATCAGTGCCAGGAGCTCGGCGTCGGCAGGGCGGTCCTTCCGGAGATCGAAATGAACGGTCTTCCGGCCCTTCGCCACGTACAGCTCGTGGGCGCCTTTCAGGACCGCCAGCGCCTCGTCACCCTCGATGGGCTCCTTGCCGGCGCTCTGGACATCGCGGTCCTCGATCTCGTTCTTCGCAAGAAACTCTTGCGTGCGTTTGCAGCTCGTTCAGCCAGGGCGGTGGTACCGCCACTCGAGGCTGTCGCTCATGGATTGTCTCCTCGTTGTGGTTCCCGAGGGGGTCTCTACCCACGACCCGAGGGATGGTGCGGACGGTGGCGGGTCACCCGCTGCGGTCGGTCAGCAACGACACGACTCCTTTCCGATGACGGCCAGGAGAATGGCTCCGGGCAGGGCGAAGGCGACGGTTCTCCAGACGTCGACTCGCCTCACCTCGAGGAGCTGGATGTCTTCGAGCATGACGGCGCCCGGGGCGCCGGTGGCCACCATGGCCCCGGCCCGGATCTCCGGCACGATCAGGGTGAGGACCTCACCATCGGACCGGGTGACGCGAACCTGAGGGGGAGGCTCGGTTGCGAGGAGCGCTTCCGGGGACATCCCCGCAGGCTGCCACGATCGGCAGCCCGAGAGCGGGAGGGCGAACAGGAGGATCACCATCAAGGGCCAGCGTCGGCTCATGGGTCGGGCGACTCCGGAAACGGGTGGGGCGGGGGCGGTGACCGGTCGTAGGGGCGTCGACGAGGCCCCGCAGTGAGGCGTTGGCGAGGCCCCATAGTGGGGTACCGCGGGGTGTCTCGCGACATTGGCCTTCTACGTGGGCGGGGCGTCCGCGAGACTCCACTCGAAAAGGACGGCCGACTGAGGTCGCCCGCCGCGCCCTGTGTAGAGGGCGCGGGCCGCTTCATTGTCCGGTTCGGTGAGGACCCAAGCGCCTCCGCACCCGAGGAGCCGGCCGTGGTCGAGCAGCGCTTGAACCAGTCGCCCGCCCAGACCTCGTGCGCGTGCGGCATCGGCGACCCCCACCTCGTTGATCCACAACTCGGCCGGCTTGTCCGGGTGGATGTAATGCAGCGCGGACGCCATCCCCACCACAGTGTCGTCGTCGACGGCTACGGCGAGATGATGACGCGGATCACCCAGGAACTCCGCGAGGAGCGTGTCGTCGACGGGACGGTCGAACACACCCTCCGCCACTGAGCGCAGGAGGTGGCGGTCTCCCTCCCCCACGATGCGCACGTCGGTGGCAGCGGCCCCCTCAGAAGGATCCGCTCCCGAACGGGTCACCGGTAGACCAACTCCACGACACCATCGGTGACCAAGGTGAACGTGCTCCCGTCGGGAGCGGTGTCGCCGTCCCTCCGAGGGTTGCCCCGGAAGGAGAACGTCGCGGACACGCTCTCGTCGGCCACGGCCATGAGCGCGAACTCGCCGGGGGGCGTCAGCCGCTCCGTGCTGAAGCCCTCGAAGTCGGGATCGTCCGGAACCGGGTGGTAGAAGGCGAACATGGTCATCTCCGCGCCCACGAAGTTCTGGACGGAGTACGTACCGGTCTCGAGCTCACCCGGCGCGTCGATCTCGAGAATCAACTGCGGATCTTCGGTAGGGCATGTCGGGCACGGACGCCAGAGGCTGACGATCCGCAGCGATCCGCCTTCGATGTCCACTTCCACTTCGACGTCGGCGAACGCCAGCGGGTCACCGTCGATGGTCGCCGAGAGCGTGCCTTCCCAGTCGCCGAAGCCATAGTCGACGCAACTCGCCCCGGCGGCTACCGTGGAGAAGGAGCGTGGGGCTCCCCCGGTCTCGGACAGGATGAGGACTGCCCCGTCCACCGAGAACGTGAACCGGTCCTGCCCTCCCCCCGACGTCGCATCCAGGCTGAGGACCAACGCGTCGCCGTTCACGCTCCAGCTGCCGGAGTCACGGCCACACTGCATGGCCGTCGTCGCCGCCGTGACGCGCTGGAACGTCCCGTCGGCGTCGAGCTCGAGCGTGATCTCCTCATTGGTGTCGCTGAACTGCCACACGCCGGTGGGATCGTCCTCCACGGGGTCGGGCACGTCTACGGGACTGCCGCACGCGGCAAGGGCCACGAAGACGGTCGTCATGGCGCCGCGCACGGCCCACCCCTGCCAGAGCGCCCCCCAGGTCCGGCCGATCATGACGCGGCCTCGATGTGGACGATCTCCGGATCCTCGACGCCGGACGCGGTGACCTGGACACGGCCCACCGTCACGGGAAGGCTGAACCGGCGATGCCCCGCGGCTCCCGGGTTGAAGTAGACGACCCCGTCTCGGGACGTCACTTCGGGTCTGTGGGAGGGGCCGAACACGCCCATGTCTAAGTCCGCCGCTGCAGGTGCGGGATCCAGGTCCGCGATGTCGTGGACCATGTAGATCTGCGCGCCATGAACCGTGACCACCTCCGTCCGCGGGAGCGATTCAGCCCAGGTGCCGTGGTCGGTGTTGCCCCGCACTACGTGAAGAGGCGCGATGTCGCGCAGCGCGTCGAGGATGTCCTGGCCGCCCACATCGCCCGCGTGGAGCACGACGTCACTGCCTTCGAGGGCGGCCAGAGCGGACGGTCGAAGCAGCCCGTGCGTGTCGGAGATCACCCCGACGGTCACAGTGCCGCGGGAGGTCGGTTCGGTCATGCGTACCTAGGTACTCCTGAATGATCGGACTGCTGCGATTGCATCGAGAGGACGGAATCGGTTGCCGCTGCGGCCCCGGGTCACGCAGCTTCCCGGGATCCACCACCGACCTCCGCCTGACAGAACCCCGAAATGGACCTCGATTTCCACACCCTCGACGTGTTCACCGACCGCGTCTTCGGCGGCAATCCCCTGGGCGTCTTTCCCGGAGCGACCCATCTGTCCACCGAGACGATGCAACGGGTGGCCCTGGAGATGAACCTCTCGGAGACGGTCTTCCTCGGCCCTCCCGAGACCCCTGAGGGCACCGCCCGCGTCCGGATCTTCACGCCGGCGCGTGAGGTCCCCTTCGCAGGACATCCCACGGTGGGTACGGCTCTGTTCCTGGCTTCCGGAGCATGGACCGGCGACGGCGGGCCCCGGCTCCCGGACCTTCCCGAGGGGGACGGCGACGCGGGCCTCCTTCTCGAGGAGAACGTGGGTCCGGTCCCCGTGACGGTGCGCTTCGAAGGGGGTCGCCCGGTGTTCGCCCGGTTCACCACCGCCATCCTCCCGGAGCATCGCCCGTCACCCCATCCCGTGTCGGAGTTGGCGGCCATGGTGGGGCTCGACGAGTCCGACATCGGAGGATCCGGGCCCGGTGGGTCCGCACTGATTCCCGAGATGGTGTCGTGCGGTCTCGAGTACTTCGTCATCCCGGTGAAGACCCTCGACGCCGTCTGGAGGTCGAGGTTGGACACCGCCCGGTGGCAGCGGATGCTGGCCGACGCGTGGGCCCATCACGTCTACCTGGTGTGTATGGAGGGCGAAGGCCCCGGGGTCGACGTCCACGTGCGGATGTACGCGCCCGGCTCGGGAGTGACGGAAGATCCGGCCACCGGCTCTGCCGCGGCTGCGCTGGCGGGCTACCTCTCCGCCGCCGACGGTCGCGACGAAGCGTCGCTGCGCTGGACGGTGGAACAGGGCATCGAGATGGGCCGGCCCAGCCTCCTCTATGTCGAGGCGGAGCGGACGGCCGGAGCGACCTCGGCTGTACGCGTCGGGGGAAGCGCGGTGCCCGTGAGCCGCGGCGTCATGAGCGTGCCGGCGTAACGAGGCGTCGGGGGGAAACGAACACCGGTCGTCCACGTAGATTCGACCGAACGGAGCCTGCCATGCGCCCATCTTCAAGTCGAATCGCTCGCGTGAGCCTCCTCGCCGTGGGGCTCGCCCTGGTCCTCGTCGGCCCCTCGTCGGCCCAGACCATCGAGGGCCGGATCCTGGACCAGGAGAACGAAGCGCCCGTGGGCGGCGCCATCGTCATCCTCGTGGAGCGCGACGGTGACGAGCGTGCGCGGGCCCTGGCCGACTCGTTGGGCCGTTTCCGTATCAGTCCCCCCGAGGCAGGCGAGTACTACGTCGTCGCCGAGCGCTTCGGGTACTTCGAGACGCGCTCTCCTCTCATCGCGCTGAGGACCGAAGGGCTGGCCGCTCTCGAGCTCATGCTGGTCCCCGAGCCCATCGGGCTCGAGGGGCTGGAGGTTTCCGTGGAGGAGCAGGCCGAGCAGGAACTGGGTCTCATGGGACTGACGCCCGCCCAGCTCGGGAATCGCTGGATCGGCCGCGACCGCATCGACGCCATCACCGTGAAGCTCGATGTGGGCGCCATCCTCGAGCGCACGGGGCAGGCCAACATCCGCATCGTTCGTCCCGAGAACCTGACGCTCGACAGCGACCCCTTAGGCCTTTGCGTCTCGCTCCAGCAGGCCCGCACCGCCGGTGGCATGGGCACGTGCGCGCTCATCGTCCTCGACGGAATACCCATCACCGGCGTGGGCGCCCTGGACATCGACGCCAACGCCATCGAGAGCATCGCCATCCTCGAACCCATCGAGGCATCGACGTTCTACGGTACCATCGGTGGGTCGGGCGCGGTGCTGGTCTGGACCCGTCGCGGAGGATAGGCTCAGGCTCCCCCTCTGAACGTACCCGAGCGGAGCGCCCTCATGACGTCCGGCACCCTGTCCTCCTCCTTCTTCGTCCGCACGGCGGCCTGGGTCGGTCTCGTCGCCCTGATGGGCTGCACCATCACGGAAGCGCCGCGCGCCCAACCGTCGGAGTCCGCCGAGGAGCCGTGGAACTGGTCCGAGGAGACGGTACGCGCCGCGGTGAATCAGGTTCGGGCCGGGCGCGACCTCAACCCCGACTCCTGGCCGGGCGGTGCCCGGGTGGCCGTCCTCCTTTCGTACGACGTCGACAACGAAACGGTTCAGGGTCTGCGCACCGGCGAAGTGAGCATCGGGCCGCTCTCCCAGGGTCAGTACGGCTCGCGCGTGGCTCTCCCCCGGGTGGTGGAGCTCATGAACCGGGAGAACGTTCCGTCCACCTTCTTCTTCCCGGCGTGGAGCCTGAAGCTGGCGCCCGAGCAGGGAGCGCTCATCCAGGAATCGGGGATGCACGAGATCGCCGTACACGGATGGATCCACGAGCTGCACACCGCCCTGGACGGACCCACCGAAGAGCGCCTGCTCCGCCAGGCCGTCGATG
>ERZ869936.1449-NODE-1449-length-16882-cov-5.045522_pt1 | contig 16882 bp, 18 predicted proteins | sample MGYA00520876_ERZ869936 | MGnify/ENA primary metagenome ERZ869936 (study PRJEB32218, sample SAMN09650985) | biofilter metagenome | isolation source: enrty point of leading RO module | place: Saudi Arabia: Thuwal, RO plant located on Red Sea | collected 2016-02-17 ...
TCCGTGGCCGCAATCAGCGGCTCGAATAGCCGGTCGATCACCGCCTCGGCAGAAGCGAACCCGCCGTCGAGCATTACGGCGCCCAACAGCGCCTCGATCGTGTCGGCCAGTATCGACGGTCGTGTCGCGCCGCCGCTTTTCAGCTCCCCCTCCCCCAGCAGAAGATGCCGGCCGATCTCCAGGTCGCTCGCAAGCTCGAATAGCGACTGCTGGTTCACCAGGCCCGCCCTCAGGCGGGACAACTCTCCCTCGGTCAGACGGGTGAAACGCTCGAATAGACGGATGGCGACGACGCAGTTCAATACCGCGTCGCCAAGAAACTCGAGCCGCTCGTTATTTGGCGTCCCGTATGAGCGATGGGTCAGCGCCTGTCTGAGAAGGCGCGAATCCCTGAAGACGTAGCCGAGCTTCTGCGCGAGCGCGGAAGGCTCCATCGAATTCGACTTGGGGACTTCAGTCGCTCGACACGCTGAAGTCAATACAGGCGTTCACGTTGCCCATCACCGGCACACGGACGGAGTACGTGGCGCTGATCGAAACGCCTTCGCCGTCCTTGACCACATCGAGGTCCTGCCCGCTGATCGACCTGATGTCATCGACCTGTGCGCGCCTGTTGAATGCCTGCTGAATCTCCAGCGGAGATGCGCCGCGCGTATCGGGCCCGCGCGCGATCTCTCGGATGTGGCTCTTGATCGAGGCGTATTCGATATAAGGCGGAATAAGCCGCAGACCGATGATCGCCGCGAAGATGATCACCGCAGCGATGAAAATCATGCCGATGAAAGTTACTCCGCGTTGCCGGTTCATTCCCGCCCCCGTAATCAATGTATTCGCGTGCCGATGCGCGACAGCTCGCCAAAATTCCACCAGATCAAGAACGCCTTGCCCACGATGTTTCCTTCAGGCACGAACCCCCAGTAGCGGCTGTCGGAGCTGGAATCCCTGTTGTCGCCCATCATGAAGTAATGGCCCGGCGGAACCTCGCACATAAATCCTGAGCTATTGTAGACACAACGCTCCCTCATCGGGAACTGCCTCACCCCGGCAAGCTGTATCGGCGGCGCATCCGGGTTGATCAGCACCGCGTGACGCCGCTCGTCGAGCTTCTCCCACAGACGAATCGCATCGACCAGTGAAAGACCGGACTCGACGTACTGGAAGTCCTCGGCCATCTCGACCGGAACCAGTTCGCCGTTAACCGTAAGCCGCTTGTTACTGTACTCGAGTCTGTCGCCGGGAAGCCCGACTACGCGCTTGATATAGTCAAGCGAAGGGTTCTCCGGGTAGCGAAATACCATGACGTCGCCGCGTTCCGGTTCGCCGAGACCGATGACCTTGGTGTTGGTCACCGGCAAACGGATTCCATAAGTGAACTTGCTCACAAGAATGAAATCGCCGACCAGTAGCGTGGGGATCATCGATCCAGATGGAATCTTGAACGGCTCGACCAGGAAAGACCGCAGCAGGAACACGATCAGGATGACCGGAAAGAAGCTCTTGGAATACTCGACCCACCATGGCTCGGCACGTTCACCGGGCCTTCCGCGGGCCAGCCACAGTCTGTCGAGCAGCCACACGCTGCCGGTGACGAGCAGAAGCACCAGCATCAATAGGGCAAAGTTCATGTCCTCGGATCCTCTCTCACAGGCGGCGGCGCACTCACTTACCGTCCACCTGCAGTATCGCCAGAAACGCCTCTTGCGGAATTTCCACCGATCCGACCTGCTTCATCCTGCGCTTCCCGGCTTTCTGCTTTTCGAGGAGTTTCTTCTTGCGTGTAATGTCGCCGCCATAGCATTTGGCCAGAACGTTCTTTCGCAGCGCTTTCACGTTCTCCCGGGCGACAATCTGCGAGCCGATGGCGGCCTGCACCGCCACGTCGAACATCTGCCGCGGGATCAGCTCGCGCATCTTGCTCGCGAGCTCCCGACCCCTCGATTGCGCGTTCGCCCTGTGCACGATAAGGGATAGCGCGTCCACGCGCTCTGAATTGATCAGTATGTCCAGGCGCACCAGGTCTGCGCCCCGGAATTCCTTGAACTCGTAATCAAGCGAAGCAAATCCGCGCGACACGGACTTCAACCGATCGAAAAAATCCATGACGACTTCGTTGAGGGGAAGCTCGTAGGTGAGCAGCACCTGGCGTCCCATGTACTGCATGTTGCGCTGGATTCCGCGCTTGTTGTTGCAGAGAGTCATCACGGGGCCCACGTAGTCCTGGGGCATGAGGATTGTCGCCGTAATGATCGGCTCGCGGATTTCCTCGATCTTGGCAAGTTCCGGCAGCCTTGACGGATTCTCGACCTCGATCACCTCGCCACTGCGCATGAGGATCTGGTACACCACCGTCGGGGCGGTGGTGATGAGGTTCATTCCGTATTCGCGTTCGAGCCGTTCCTGGACAATGTCCATGTGAAGCAGCCCGAGAAAGCCGCATCGGAAGCCGAATCCAAGGGCTTGCGACACCTCCGGCTCGTAGCGCAGGGACGAATCGTTTAGCTGAAGTTTCTCCAGCGCGTCTCTCAAGGCGTCGTATTCGTTCGCCTCGACCGGGTAAAGTCCCGCAAAGACCTGCGGTTTGACCTCCTTGAAACCAGGCAGCGGCTTGTCGGCAGGACGGTCTGTCAGCGTTATGGTGTCCCCGACCCGCGCATCCTTGAGCTCCTTGATGCCTGCGGTGAGAAAACCCACCTCGCCGGCAGACAAGCTGTCGCGGCCGACCGAGCGTGGCGTGAACACGCCAACCTGCTCGCACTGGTGGTTGGCGCGGGTCGACATCAGAAGGATCCTGTCCTTTGGCTTGATCTGCCCGTCGACCACCCGCACCAGCATCACCACTCCGACATAGTTATCAAACCAGGAGTCGATGATGAGCGCCTTCAGCGGGGCCGAGGCGTCGCCTCTGGGCGGCGGTATCCGGTGAATAAGCGTTTCCAGGATGTCGCGCACACCCTCGCCCGTCTTGGCGCTCGCCCGCACTGCATCGCCCGCGGCGATGCCGATGATGTCCTCGATCTCGGCGATTACGCGGTCGGGGTCCGCGGCAGGCAGGTCTATCTTGTTCAGGACCGGCACCACCTCTACACCCTGCTCGATCGCCGTGTAGCAGTTAGCCACCGTTTGCGCCTCGACGCCCTGAGATGCATCCACGACCAGCAGGGCACCCTCGCACGCAGCCAGCGAGCGCGATACCTCGTAGGAAAAATCCACGTGCCCCGGCGTGTCGATCAGATTCAGGCGGTACACCTGCCCGTCGCGCGCGGTATAAGTCAGGGCTGCCGTTTGCGCCTTGATCGTGATGCCGCGCTCGCGCTCGAGGTCCATCGAATCCAGCACCTGTTCTTCCATCTCTCGGTCTTGCAGGCCGCCGCACAGCTGGATGAAACGGTCCGCAAGCGTCGACTTGCCGTGGTCGATGTGAGCGATGATCGAGAAGTTGCGGATGTGCTGCATCAGAAAAAAGGGCACCCGGAGTGCCCTTGCGCGTGCTCAAAGCCGCGAATTCTAGCGGATTCGACGCCGCCTGCGGAGCCGGCCCCTGCCCTGACGGCGCCGTTCAGTTGCCGTCCAGCCTGACCGGAACGTAAATTGCGCCGTCGCCCCGCTTGACGAGCAGCGCCACGCTGCGCGCCCGCTCGTACTGGGTCATAAGCTCCTTGAGCTGCGCGACGGACTTGATGTCGTGGTTGTTGAGGGCAAGGATCACGTCTCCGCGCCGGATACCCGCCTTGGCCGCCGGTCCCTCGACCGCGTCGACCATGAGCCCCCCGGACACCCCGAGCTCGCTGCGCTGGGCGCCCGACAGCTCGGATACCGTCAGGCCCAGACGCGCGATCGCATTGCTTGGCTTCGCTCCGCTGTCGGGCGGGACGCGCGGCGCTGCTGCGGCCCGATCGTCGCTCAACTCTCCGACCACCACGCTGAGCTCCCTCGTGTCGCCTTTTCTCCAGACCTCCACTTTCACCCGCGCGCCGGGCTTGGTGTAGGCCACCAGCCGTGGGAGGTCGCTGGAACTCTCCACCGTCTTTCCGTCGAACCTGAGGATCACATCCGAGGTTTCGATGCCGGCCTTGTCCGCCGGGCCGCCCTTCTCGACGGAGTTGACCAGCGCGCCCTGCGGTTTCGGCAGCCCGAACGAGTCAGCCAGTTCCTTGGTAACCTCCTGGATCACGACCCCGATGCGTCCCCGGCTCACACGCCCGGTAGTGCGCAGCTGGTTCGCGATGTCCATCGCAACGTCGATTGGAATGGCAAACGAAAGGCCCATGAAGCCGCCCGTCCGGCTATAGATCTGCGAATTGATTCCGACCACCTCGCCATCCATGTTGAACAACGGCCCCCCGGAATTACCCGGATTGATCGCCACGTCAGTCTGAATGAAAGGCACGTAATTCTCCTGCGGCAGGGAGCGGCCCTTCGCGCTGACGATGCCCGCCGTTACCGTGTTGTCAAACCCGAAGGGAGACCCGATCGCAAGAACCCACTCCCCCACCCGCAACTTCGCAGGATCCCCCAGCCGGACGGAGGGCAGGCCGACGGCGTCGATCTTCACGATGGCCACGTCGGTGCGCCGGTCGGACCCGATCACCTTGGCTTTGAACTCGCGCTTGTCGTTGAGCTTGACCGTGACATCGCTGGCCGAGTCCACGACATGCGCATTGGTCAGGATGTATCCGTCGCTTGAAATGATGAAGCCCGAGCCAAGCGACTGCGACTCGTATTCCCGCGGCCCCTGGGGCGGACCGAAGCGCCGGAAAAAATCGTAGAACGGATCGTCTTCGGGCACCGGCGAGCGTGGCCCACCGGTCACCGTCTGACTGGTACTGACGTTGACCACTGCTGCGCCGTACTTGTCGACGAGAGCCGTGAAGTCCGGCAGGCCCCTGATCTGCGCGTGAGCCCATGTAGGAATCAGCATCACGAGCACTACCAGCAGCAGCCTTGTTGCCATCAAATATCCCGCCATTCCCGCTGATTGATCTTCGAAGGTTGTGGTCTATCGCCCGCGAAACGATACCGAGTTTGCCATCTGGACGACAGTCACCGGGGGGGCTTCCCCAAGCACGGTAACGATTTGATTGTCCAGCATACGCGTGAAAATGTTGATCGCGCCCTGCCGGGACAAACCTTCCTTGAGGCCGGATCGCCCCGCCGCCGGCTCGATGAATACCGAAACCGCCGCCATGCCGTCGGAGTAGACCAGATGGACAATCGGCGTGTCGCTGCCCTGCTTGGTGCGCCGCATTTCCATGATCTTTCGAAAGCCGTCCGGATGCTGGGTGACGACCCAACCCGAATCCACATTGCTCGGAGAATTATTCGCAAAGCGGTCGAGGCGCCATTCCGGAAAGCGCACATTAAACGACGGCCTCACCATGTCTCTCGTCACGCCGGTCCCGATGCTGAGTTGGGTAAACGTGAACTGCTCCACCGCATGGCTCTTCTCGTTGAGCATTCTCGCCTTGAGCAGCAGGCCGGTTTCGACGTCGGCCCAGAGCTTGTGGCCGTACCGCAGCCCATCCTTGGGTTCGAGCACGAGCGCCTGCGCATCGTGGCCGGCTATGCGCTCGACCTCGCCACGCCGTATTTCGTAATACTCGGTCAGAGCCGACAGCTGTTCCGGCAGGATGGCCGGGAAGGTGCGCCTTGCGACCCGCTTCTCGGCGCGGACAACCTTCGCCTCCGGGTAATAGCAGCGGACTTCGTCGTTGTTGCGGATGATCTCGCGGGGCGGACCGTCGAGGGTCTCGAGTTTTTCGTACTCGCCGCTCCCGTCTACGTAGTGCACGATGCGCGAAGCCTCGACATGATCGCCGTGCTGGTAAACGAAGGTGCCGACGTAGTTCAGTTCCCGGGCAGCGCGGGCGACCCGTTCCAGAAGCTCCAGCGCCGCCAGATCATCCAGCGGACCGCCGCTGGCCGGGACGGCCACGACGCACAGCGTCGCGGCCAGGGCTGACAGCAGCCGGCGCATCGCCACCTCAGCGGGCCATGTCGCGCGCAGACACCGTGCGCACGTAGGACACCATGCCTTGCATTGCCGTGCTGGGAGAGAACTCCTGGTGAGCGATCAGGTAGTCGTTGACCGCCGCGTTATTCCCGACCGGCGCCCCAGCCACCTGCACGGGCGCATTCACCTGCGCCTGCTGTCCTGCATCCGCCAGCAGGCTCTCGCCCCGCGGCTCGTCGACATACCCCCCTTGGTTAAGGGCCAGCCATGCCACCACTGCAATGCCGCACACGGTGGCCGCGAGCGACAGGGCCAGTCGACGGGGGCTGGCCAGCGGCTTGCGGCGGCGGGGAGCCAACACGGTCGGCTCTCCGGCCAGTCGGGCGGCGACCCTGGGCAACACATCTGCCGCCAGCCCCCCCTGGCCGCGCAGCGCATCCCCGATCAGATGGAACGTCTCCCAAGCCTCCAGACCTTCCGGGTCGCCCTTGAGGCGGTTCAATTCGGCGTCTGCTTCCTGAGCTTCCAGCTCGCCATCCATCAGTGCTGAAAAACGTTCCATGCTCACCTCACCACCTCTTGTCCCTCGAAGTCCCCAATAATGGCCTGAGCCTCGCTGCAATGGTTTCACGGGCCCTGAAGATCCGGGACCGGACCGTCCCGATCGGGCAGTTCATCACCGCGGCAATATCCTCGTAGCTCATGCCCTCGATCTCGCGCAGCGTGATCGCAGTCCTCAATTCCTCAGGCAACTCTTCCATCGTCTGGTTCACCGTGGCGGCGATTTGTTTGCTCATCAATTCCGCCTCCGGTGTATTCACGTCCCGGAGCTGATCCCCGTCGTCGAAGTTCTCGGCCTCTTCGCTGTCGAACTCGGTGGTGGTGGGGGCCCGTCGCCCCATCGCGACCAGGTAGTTCTTGGCCGTATTGATCCCGATCCGGTAAAGCCAGGTGTAAAAGGCACTGTCCCCCCGGAAGGATGGGAGGGCCCGGTAGGCCTTGATGAAGGCTTCCTGAGCCACGTCCTCGACCTCGGCCGGATCGCGGATGAACCTCGAGAGCAGGCGACCCAGCTTGCGCTGATACTTGGCGACCAGCAGCTCGAAGGCCTGCTTGTCTCCGCGCTGCGCGCGGTCGACCAGCTGCTGGTCAACTTCACGGTCGCCCATCTAGCCACATTTCCTGAGTTGTCGGAGTTATGTTTATCGTCACTTGCCGCTTGAGGGCGGCTAAGTATAACTGCCGATACCGCCTCAGGAAACGCGCTCGATCCCAGCACGCTGCGGTGACAGACAGTGCCCCCCTATATTAGTTCTGCCGGCACCGTGCCCCCGGGAGGGCTGCGCCCGTGCCTTCGCGCTACCGGTAGAATCCGCGGCCAGAGTTGAAAGTTCCCCCAATGCATCGATTCGACACAGCGGTTATCGGCAGCGGCCTGGCCGGCTTGACTGTGGCCCTTCATCTCGCGGAGCACCGCAAGGTCGGCATCATCACCAAGCGGGCCGTGCTAGACGGCGCGAGCAACTGGGCCCAGGGAGGCATCGCCGCCGTGCTGGCCAAGGACGATTCGCCCGAAGCCCATATCCGGGACACCGAAATTGCCGGCGCAGGCCTGTGCGATCCCGCAGTGACACGCCAGGTGGTCGAGCGCGGACGCGAGTGCGTCGAATGGCTGATTGCGCAGGGCGTTCCTTTTACCCGGGACACCGCCTCGGAGGTGGGCTACCACCTCACCCGTGAAGGCGGACACAGCCACCGCCGAGTGATCCATGCTGCCGACGCCACCGGCCATGCAGTGCAAACAACGCTCGAGGGCAAGGTCAAGGCGCACCCGAACATCACGGTGCTCGAGCAGCATGTAGCCATCGACCTGATCACCGGCGCCAAGCTCGGGATGGGCGGCGCCAGCTGCCACGGCCTGTACGCGCTGGACGACCTCCACGCGCGGGTGGTGACCATCGCTGCCGAGCAGGTGGTGCTCGCGACCGGTGGCGCCGGCAAGGTCTACCTGTACACCACCAATCCGGACACCGCTACCGGCGACGGGGTTGCCATCGGGTGGCGCGCCGGCTGCCGGGTGGCGAACATGGAGTTCATACAGTTCCATCCGACCTGCCTGTACCATCCGCACGCGAAGTCGTTCCTCATCAGCGAAGCGGTACGCGGCGAGGGCGGCGTGCTCCGGTTGCCGGACGGAACCCGGTTCATGACCGCGCACGATCCCCGGGCGGAACTGGCGCCACGCGACATCGTGGCGCGGGCGATCGACTTCGAAATGAAAAAGCGTGGCCTGGATTGCGTCTACCTCGACATATCACACAAGTCCGCCGATTTCCTTACCCAGCATTTTCCAACCATCCACGCCCGCTGCCTGGAGCTTGGCATCGACATTGCACGCGAGCCCATCCCGGTCGTGCCGGCGGCGCACTATGTCTGCGGCGGCATCCAGACGGATCTGGCCGGCTGCACCGACCTCTCAGGCCTCTATGCAGTGGGCGAAACCGCGCACACCGGCCTGCACGGCGCCAATCGCCTCGCCAGCAACTCTCTTCTTGAGTGTCTGGTTTTCGGGCGCAACGCTGCGCGACACATCCTGTCCCAGCCGCGCAAACCGGTAGCGGCCCTGCCCGATTGGGATGAGAGCCGGGTCACGGACGCCGACGAGGAGATCGTGATCTCGCACAACTGGGATGAACTGCGACGATTCATGTGGGACTACGTCGGCATCGTGCGCACCAGCAAGCGGCTTGAGCGTGCCATGCATCGAATACGCATGCTCTCGGAGGAGATCCACGAGTACTACTCGAATTTCCGGGTCACCGGTGACCTGCTCGAACTGCGCAATCTGGTGCTCACGGCCGACCTGATAGTGAGAAGCGCCCAGCAGCGAACCGAAAGTCGGGGTCTTCATTTCAGCCGCGACTATCCGGCCCAAAGCGACCCGGCGCGCAATACGGTCCTGGTCCCGGCGCCGGGCTAGCGCCCGCCTCAACCATGCAGTGCAAGCATCACGCGAAGGCCCCGAAGCGCATCGGCTTCGACCTGCAATGGAGTGAGAACGACATCGAGCGAGCCGCCTTCGTCCAGCGCGATCGTGAGCACCACCAGCCAGGGGCTTGCCAGCCATCCCTGCTGCAGACTGCCTGCCACCTCGATGCCTCGGCGCAGCCTGCAGCGGCAGCGACCGTCGTCCGCCAGGCGCAGCGCATCGCAGGCGTCGCCCGAGTTGCGCAACGCGAGGGTTCGCAACGGCCGCCAGGCGCATGCTGCCGCCGCCGCGCAGGCCGGCACTGTGAACCAGGCCGGCGCGCCCACTGACGCCACCGCCAGTACGGCAGCCAGATAAGGCAGGCTCAGGATCAATGCAAAACATCCGGACGGCCTGATCTCGACATGCGTCACGGCACGTGGGCGCATTGAACTTATAATCCGCTCGGCTATCGAGTCACATTATGGCCACTTATACCGACTGGCGTGCATTTCTTGAGGCCGAGGGCGCGCAGCTGTCTGCCGACGGCGCGGTGGCGCATTTTGGTGCGCCGGACCATGAGTTGCAGGCGGCAGCCGATCGCGGCGCCGTTGTGCCGCTCACGCACCTCGGCGTGGTCAGCGCGAGCGGTCGCGATGCCAAGCCGTTTCTTCAGGCCCAGTTGACCAGCGACCTCGAGGAAATCGGCCCGGAGCGGGCGGGATTCAGCGGATATTGCTCGCCGAAAGGCCGCTTGATCGCAATACCCCTGTTGCTGTTGGCCGACCAAGCCTATCTGCTGGTTGTCCCCAGAGCCATGGCACCGTCACTGGCAAGCCGGCTGAGGCGATTCGTACTTCGCGCGCAAGTCAATATCGAAGATGCCAGCGACCGCTTGGCGATGATCGGCACGATCGCGTCGCAGGCGATCGAGGCGAATGGCATTCCGGGGCATGGAATCCGGCCGGAATTTCAGGTAGTGCGGTCCGGGGAAGACCTTTCCGTCTCGCTACCGGGCAGCCGCGTGCTGTGGCTGTGCCGTCCGGAGCAGGCTCCGGCCCGGTGGCGGCGTCTGGCAGATGATGCCGTGCCGGCCGGCCGGGGCGCCTGGGATTTGGCGGCGGTTCGTGCTGGGCTGGCCGAGATCGTTCCGGCCACCCAGGAGGCGTTTCTGCCCCAAATGCTGGGACTGGAGCAGGTCGGTGCCGTGAGCTTCACCAAGGGCTGCTATCCGGGGCAGGAGATCGTCGCCCGAGCCCGTTATCTGGGCGACCTGAAGCGGCGGCTATATCGGGCGCGGTCTGCAGCACGGGCCGCTCCCGGCGACCCAGTGTTCGCCGCGACCGGTGGCGATGCCGTGGGCCAGATCGCGGCTGTTGCCCCTTCGCCGGATGGCGGATTCGAACTGCTTGCCGTGCTCCTGCGCGAACAGGCGGGCAACCGGTTGCGCATCGGTGGCGAGGTCAAGGGAGACCTGACCCTGGAGGCGCCGCCCGCGCCTGCGGCCGCCGGCGCCAATTGAGTTTCAGCTGCTACGTCTACTACCGCATCGCCCCCGGCCAGGCGGCACAGGCCGAAGGCCTGGTGTGGCGAACCATGCACGAGCTGACTGAGCGGTTCGGCGTGTCGGCAAGGCTCGCTCGCAAGGTCGGGCAGCCAACCCTCTGGATGGAGATCTATGACGGTATCGAGTGCAGCCCGGCCGATTTTGTCGCCGCCCTCGAGGCCCTGGCAGATGGAGCCGGGCTGGCGGCTGCGCTCGAGCCGGGTGACCGACGCCATGTAGAGGTGTTCGAATGTGCCTGATCCTGTTTGCCTGGCATGCGCATCCCCGATACCGCCTCATTTTTGCCGCGAATCGGGACGAGTACTTCCGGCGTCCGGCAGCGGCGGCAGCCCAGTGGACTGATCTTCCAGGGGTGCTTGGCGGTCGCGACCTGGACAAGGGCGGTAGCTGGCTTGCGATCGACCGTCTGGGTCGCTGGGCAGCCGTAACCAACATTCGCGCGCGGCCTTCGCGCCCGCTTGGCGACCGGTCTCGCGGTTTCCTGGTCAGGGACTATTTCGTTCGCGACCAGCCGGCATGCGCATATGCCGGTACCGTTCAACGGGAGGCCGCGGCATTTCCGGGCTTCAACCTGCTGGTCGGCGACGCGCAGTCCCTGCTTTACGTGTCCAGCCACCGGGCGGAGCCTACCCCGGTGGCCGCGGGAATACATGGCCTGAGCAACGGCCAGCTGGACACCCCGTGGCCGAAGGTCCGAAGGGGAATCGCACGACTGGAAGCGCTCTCGAAGGCACCGGAAGATGCACTGACGGCCGGTTTGTTCGAACTGCTGCTCGATCGCACCCGGGCAGCCGACGCGGAGCTCCCCGATACCGGCGTCGGCCTCGAGTGGGAGCGCACCCTTTCGGCACCCTTCATCGTGGCCGACGGCTACGGGACCCGGGCCTCGACGGTGTTGCTGGTCGACAGCGAGGGCAACGGCCGTTTCGAGGAACGCAGTTTCGGGCCGTGCGGGGTTGCGCAAGGCCGGCGGCAATTCTTGATTGGCGCGGGGGCGCAGGCCACTGATTAGCCCAGGTCGCGCCGCATGCGCCGATGCGGTATGCCCGCCTCGATAAATTCGTCGCCTTCCGGGACAAAGCCAAATCGCCGATAAAACGGCAAGGCGTGAGTCTGAGCGTTGAGCTCGATACTGCGAAAACCTCGCACCATCGCCAGATCGATGAGGCAGCTCAGCAGCGCCGAACCGATACCCTGGCCACGCGCGGCTTTGATGACGGCCATGCGTCCGATGTGACCGTCCGGCAGCAAGCGTCCGGTTCCGATGGCTTCGCCGCCCATTTCCGCCACCACGTGATCACACTGCGGGTCCAGACCATCCCATTCCAGCTCGGCCGGCACCCGCTGCTCGCGCACGAACACCTGCTCGCGCACCCTGCGCAGGGCCGATGCATCCGTCGCCCAGTCGGCCTGACGCACCGTGACGTTTCCGATACGACGCATCGGCGGATTATATTGATCGCATGTGCGACCGGGGCTACCGCGCGATCTGGCTGTCGGTCCTGCTGCTGGCAGGGCTGCTGCAGGGCTGCGCCGGTCGATACTTCACGCCGGTCGCGGCGCCCCACGAACCGAGCGTGCATGCGCTGTCACAGTGGCCTTACCACGATCTGTGGACCGGCATCGTGTTCAACGGGGCCAAGGTGGGATTCAGCCATCTCGCCGTTACCGTTGCCGACGGCGTCCCCGGACTCTATCGCATTGAGTCCGAGGCGTCGCTGCAGTTTCACTTTCTCGGGTTCGGCAAAACCGTGCGCCTGCGCGCCGTCGATGTGGTCGACGAAAACCTGCACCTGGTACGGCTGGACGCCGCGCATCACCTTGACGGCAACGACCTGGTCCTGAAAGGCACCGCTTCGCCGGAACGCATCGACCTGACGGTCGACAACAATGGACACCGCACCGAGCGCTCGATAGCGCTGAACGGCGCCGTCGTGCCCACCAGCGCGCTGCTCATGTATCCGGTCCTGCATGGTCTCGAGGTCGGGCGGGAGTATCGTTACCAGGCCTTTAACGGCGAAACACTGACGGTTTCCGAGGTAGTGCAGCGGGTGGAGGCCTTTGAGCGCAGCGAACTGTTCACAGGGCAGGCTTACCGAATAGAAACCCGCTTCCACGGGCAGAAAACAACCAGCTGGATCGACCCATCGGGCCGCCCGCTGTTCGAACTGGCGCTTAACGGCGTGATGATCTCCGCCCTGGAGGAAGAGGCTGCGGCAAAGCGCTACCTTGTCACCGCGGCCCTGAACAAGCAGGACGTCATGCTTGACTTCAGCATGGTTGCGGTCGCTCGGCCGATCCCGACCCCCCGGGCACTTACCCGCCTCTCAGTGCTGCTCGACGGCGAGGTGCCCGCCCCGCCGAGCGCCGGTAGCCAGCAGTGCACCCCGGCCGAAGGCGGCTGGCACTGCACGGTGGATATCGGGCGGCCGCTGCCGGGCGCGCCGGGCGAGGCGCGCCATCTCTTGTCTTCCCTCACCGTACCGCACGGTCACCCGAAAATCCGAGCGCTGGCCGGACGCATTGCGCAGGGCGCCGAGGACCCGCGCGAAATCATCGGTCGCATCGTCGACTGGCTAAGCGCCAACGTTCGCAGCCATCCGGCCGACAGTTTCTCGGCTCTGGATGTGCTCGAATCGGGCCGGGCGGAATGCCAGGGCCATGCCTACCTGTACACGGCCCTCGCCCGCGCCAACGGCATCCCGTCGCGGGTGATGAACGGCCTGGTTTACTCGGCGGCGCACGATGCCTTCCTGTTTCACAGCTGGACCGAAAGCCTGGTTGACGGCCGCTGGATCGCCGTCGATCCGACCTTTGGCCAAATTCCGGCCGATGCGACACACCTGCGCATCGCAGAGGGTGAAGAGGCGGCCGACCTGCTGCCGCTGATCGACTGGGTGGGCCGGCTGTCGGTCAAAATACTCGACTTCAGCGACGGGCACTAACGCCTACAACGACGCGCCTCCACCGACCTCGATCACCGCGCCGTTGATATAGCTTGCCTCGTCGGATGCCAGAAAAGCATAGACGTTGGCGATTTCCTCCGGCTTGGCCAGCCGGCCCAGCGGCACCCGGTCGACCAGCGCGCTCATGACCTTTTCCGGGATCGACTGCACGATCGCGGTCTCGACGAATCCGGGGCACACCGCGTTGGCGCGAATCCCCTTGCGGCCCAGTTCGCGCGCCCATGTCTTGGCCATGCCGATCACGCCGAACTTGCTGGCCGCGTAATTGGTCTGGCCAAAGTTCCCATAAAGCCCCACGATCGAAGAGGCGTTCAGGATGACCCCCTGCCCCTGGCGCAGCATAACGTCCACCACGGCCCTGGCGCAGTTGTAGGTGCCCTTGAGATTGATGTCGATGACCCGATCGAACTGGGTATCGCTCATGTTCTTGAACTGCGCGTCGGCCACGATCCCGGCGTTGTTTACCAGCGTGTCGACCCGCCCGAAGGTATCGACCACCTTGGCGACCATCCGGTCGATCGCCGCCCGATCAGTCACATCCACCGCAAACCCGGCGACGTCCCCTCCGTGCTCGCCAACCGTTTTCACCGCGGCGTCCACGTCGCTCTGCACCAGGTCGCAGACGACGACACTCGCGCCCTCCTGGGCAAACTTGATGGCCGTCGCGAGGCCGATGCCTCGTGCCGATCCGGTGATGATGCAGACTTTGTTCTTCAACCTCATTTTTGATGCCGCCTCCGATTGGATTTCAGATCATGACAGCCAGGCAGGAAACGCGCGCCGAGGCCACCGCAGGTCCGGTTCAGCGGGCCGCATGGATATCGACACGGGTGCCGACCGGTACGAGTTCGAACAATTCGACGATGTCTGCGTTGCGCATGCGCACGCAGCCAATTGAGCCAGGCTGTCCCATGGGTGTCGATTCAGGGCTGCCGTGGATATAGACGTAGCGCCGCATGGTATCCACGGCCCCCAACCTGTTGAATCCCGGTTCAAGACCGGACAGCCACAAGATGCGCGTCAGTATCCAGTCCCGCCCTGGATATCGGGCCGAGAGCTCGGGGCTGTAGATTTCGCCCGTCGGACGGCGCTTGACGAACACGGTGTTCACCGGCGCACCTGCGCCGATCTTGGCGCGAATCAGATGGCGTCCACGCGGCGTGCAGAAACTTCCCTGGAGTTCACCCACGCCGTTCTTCGAGGTCGACACCGGATAACGGCGCAGTACTGCGCCCTCCCCGTCGACCAGTTCGAGCAATTGTCGGTCGACATCGATGCGGATGGCGATCATCGCCGCCGCGCCTGGAAGAACGCCGACAACAGCTGACCGCACTCTGCCGCCATGACACCTGCCGTAACGGTGGCGTGATGATTGAGGCGCTTCTCGGCGAACAGGTTCGTGACGCTGCCGCAGGCACCCGTCTTCGGATCGGCCGCGCCATACACCAGGCGCGCGATGCGCGCGTGCATGATCGCCCCGGCGCACATCGCGCACGGTTCCAGTGTTACGTACAGCGTCGCCTCGCTCAGCCGGTAGTTGCCGAGATTTGACGCCGCCGCCCGCAGCGCCCGCACCTCGGCGTGCGCCGTCGGATCACGACCGGAGATCGGCGCATTGAACCCTTCCCCGACGATTTCACCGCCAAGCACGACCAGCGCTCCGACCGGGACCTCACCCAGTTCGGCAGCCTGTTCTGCAAGCGCGATGGCGCGGCGCATGAAGGCTTCGTCGGTCATTTGCCCGGTGCGACCCACCGCTTCGGTGGCGGCTGCGGTCACTCCCATTCGATCGTGGCGGGCGGCTTGCTCGAGACATCGTAGACAACCCGGTTTATGCCGCGCACCTCGTTGATGATGCGGTTCGACACCCTCGACAGCAGGCTGTGGGGCAGTTCCGCGCAGTGAGCGGTCATGAAATCCAGGGTCTCCACAGCACGCAGCGCGACAACATACTCGTAGGTGCGGCCGTCACCCATGACGCCGACCGAACGCACCGGCAAGAACACCGCGAACGCCTGCGCGACCCGGTCGTACAAGCCTTCACGCCGCAGCTCCTCGAGAAAAATGGCGTCGGCTTCGCGCAGCATGTCGGCATATTCCAGCGTGACCTCGCCCAGAATGCGCACGCCGAGCCCCGGCCCAGGAAACGGGTGCCTGAACACCATCTCGTGAGGCAGGCCGAGGGTGACTCCGAGCTGGCGGACTTCGTCCTTGAACAGCTCCCTCAGGGGTTCCAGCAGTTTGAGGTGAAGCGACTCCGGCAGTCCGCCCACGTTGTGGTGCGACTTGATGTTTGCTGCTTTTTTCGTCTTGCCGCCGGCCGACTCGATCACATCCGGATAGATCGTGCCCTGGGCCAGCCATCGGGCGTTCGACAGTTTGCCCGCTTCTTCCTGGAACACCGTCACGAACTCGCGCCCGATGATCTTGCGTTTGACCTCCGGATCGGTCTGCCCCTTGAGAGCCGCCATGAAACGGCGAGAGGCGTCAACGTGAATCACCCGGACCCCGAGGTTGCGGGCGAAGGTTTCCATAACCTGCGCGGCTTCATTCAGCCGCAGCAGGCCGGTGTCGACGAAAACGCAGGTCAGGCGCTCGCCGAGGGCGCGCTGGAGCAAAGCCGCCGCAACCGAAGAATCCACCCCGCCAGACAGACCGAGAATGACTTCCTCGTCCCCCACCTCCGAGCGTATACGGCCGACCGCCTCCTCGACGAACGCGGGCATCGTCCAGTCGCTGCCCAGGCCGCAGATCCGGTGGACGAAGCGGCTCAAGATGGCCTTGCCCTGGCGCGTATGAGTGACTTCCGGGTGGAACTGCAGGCCGTAGAAGCCCCGCGCCTCGTCAGCAATGCCGGCTATCGGCGTGGCCGCGGTGGAGCCCATGACCTTGAACGATGCGGGAAACCGGGTGACGCCGTCGCCATGGCTCATCCAGACGTCGAGCAGCCCGTGCCCTTCAGCGTTGCGCCGGTCTTCGATCTCGTCCAGCAGTCCAGAGTGGCCGCGGGCGCGGATCTCGGCATATCCGAACTCACGATGCCGGCTGTGTTCGACCTCGCCGCCGAGCTGTGCCGCCATGGTCTGCATCCCGTAACAGATGCCGAGCACCGGCACGCCGAGTTCGAACACGATCTTCGGTGCCCGCGGCTTATCTTCCGCATACGCCGACGCCGGGCCGCCCGAAAGGATGATCCCTTTCGGCGCGAAGTCGCGCACGAACTGCGCGGACACGTCGAACGGGTGCAGTTCCGAATAGACCCCGAGTTCCCGAACCCGCCGCGCAATCAGCTGCGTGTACTGTGAGCCGAAATCGAGGATCAGGATCTTGTCGGGGTGCATGGCGTTGGCGCCGGCCGCCCGGCGCTGCAGATAACGGAATTCAGCATTGGGAAGCGTGCCCTGCAACTACTCGATGTGGTAGTTGGGCGC
>ERZ869936.1450-NODE-1450-length-16873-cov-18.198597_pt1 | contig 16873 bp, 15 predicted proteins | sample MGYA00520876_ERZ869936 | MGnify/ENA primary metagenome ERZ869936 (study PRJEB32218, sample SAMN09650985) | biofilter metagenome | isolation source: enrty point of leading RO module | place: Saudi Arabia: Thuwal, RO plant located on Red Sea | collected 2016-02-17...
CAAACACCGCTCGACGCGGACACATGATAGAGCAATTTGCTCTAGCGGATGCCGAAGAAGCGGAGGATCGCGGCGTTCTTGCGACGTTCCAGGTCCATCAAGCGACCGAAGAAGCCTTGGTTCTGCTGTTGCTGGGGCTGACGGTAATAATACCGCTGGCGGTTCTGATTGTAGTTGTTCTGCTGATTCGACTGTGTCTGAGTCTGAGTGGTTTGCGTCTGCGGCGCCTGGGCGGTTCGGACCGGCGTCTGCGGCTGGATCTGAAGCTGGGCGGACGGCGCGGGAGTCGGCTCGGCGGCCGTTGCAGCGGCGTGTGAGACGGTGAAGGCGGCGAAAGCGGCAGCGGCCAGGGTCAAATGTCGCATCAGGGAAGCTCCTCGAACGATCGTTGCGAAATCTCGGCGCAAAGCCGACACGGCAGAAGTACCGATCGGCACCGGCAGTCCCGAAATACAGATCGCGTGCGTGGAATCGCTCATCTCTCGCACATCGCCGTCGCACAAATCGAGGATGTCGGAGATGACGGCTCTTCGGTTCGTATTGCCGACGGGCGAATTGGCGATCGTTACGGATGAAGCCGTTTCCGGGCGAGAGTCCCGTCAGACCGTCCGGATCGATAGGATGGGGCGCGATCCTCGTTTTTTTCTGAATTCCCTGCAGGAGATGACGAACAACATGACTGACTCTCTGTTTTCCGTCGCCGATCAGGTGGTCCTGGTCTCAGGCGGCAGCCGCGGGATCGGCAAAGCGCTCGCGAAGGGATTCGCAGACTGCGGCGCGAAAGTCATCATCACCGGCCGCGAACAATCAACGCTGGACGCAGCGGCTGCCGGGATCTCATCGGGAACGCATCCAGTTCAGGCGCGCGTGTGCGACGTGGCGGACACCGGCCGGATCGGTCCGGTTGTCGAAGACATCGCAGCGGAGCACGGACGGATCGACACTCTGCTCAACGTCGCCGGGGTCAACATCCGGCAGCCGACCGAGGATTTCACGCAGGAGCAGTACGACTTCATCCTCGACATCAACCTCCGCGGCGCGTTCTTCATGGCGCAGGCCGTCGGCAAGCAGATGCTGGCGCAGGGCAGCGGCTCGATCGTCAACATCGATTCGCTGAACAGCGACGGACCGCTCAAGTACGTCGCCCCGTATGCGATGAGCAAATGCGGCCTCACCGGCATGACCCGGTCGATGGCGATGGAATGGGGGCCCAAAGGCGTCCGCGTGAACGGCCTGGCGCCGGGCTTCATCCTGACCGACCTCACGCAGAAACTGTGGTCCAACCCGACCATGAAAGAATGGGGCGAGTTCAACACGCCGCTCGGCCGGCTCGGCGTGCCTGAAGACCTCGTCGGCACGGCGGTCTTCCTGGCGTCCCCGGCCGCCGGCTTCCTGACCGGCCAAACGATTTACGTTGACGGGGGGATGGTCGCCGGCCGCGTCTGGCCGATTCCCCGGGATGGCGGGCAGTAGTCGTCGTCTTGCCGCGAACGATCAACAGGACAGCGGAGAGTCGCCGATTGCGCGCTGGATCTTGACGGTCCTTCTCGAAAGAAGTTGATCATCGCCAACGCTCCTTGACGACGACTGTATGCCAGATGTACTGTATATCATACATACATCTTCAGCGACGAGGGTTGCCGTGGCGTCCAATGACCTGCAACAGCAGTTGCAAGGCGTGCAGCAGCAATTGAAGGAGGTTTGCGAGCAGGTGACGCGCGAGTCAATGGACCCGAAGTTGACTGCCTCGGAAGTGCGCGAGTACGTGAAAGTCCTCAACAGTGCCGCGCACATCTCAACCGGACTGACAGGGAGAGTTGAGAGAGATGGAATCGAAAGAGTGCAGAAAGACATTCTGCGTTTTATCGACATTGCCTTGCAGAAGATTCTGAGAGTTCGCCAAGCCGTCGCAGATCGAGAAGGCGACTCTCTTGAGGACGCGTGGAATGCTGACAGTGATGAAAATTCACTCCCTTGAAGCTGCGGAGTGTCTTTGACGGAAGTTGGAGTGATCCGGGGAGAAATGACATGGACATCGAAAAGAAGCTTGTGGGTCAGGCGATCGCCCGCCTACGGGTCATGCGGGGCCTCACGCAGTCAGAACTCAATGAGCGGCTTGGAATGAGCACCATCCAACACATTGAGCAAGGCCGAAATACGCCGAGCTTCTCTGCTCTCAATGATATTGCCCGTGCATTGGATGTTCCTGCAGCGTGCATCATGTTACTCGGGTCCAACATCAATGAGGATGACGGCGTCTTGTCGAGTCTTCATTCTCTATTGGAGCAGGCTTTGGGCCTTGAGGTTCAAGAGGGTGCAAAGACGAAGTTGACTGGGACGAGAAAGGGAAAGCCAAGTGGCAAGAGTCGTCGTGGAGACAGGAAGAAAGGAGTGGCGACGGCAAAAAAGAAAAAGCCGAAAAGGCAGGTGGCATCGTCTTGAGCTGGCGATTCACTTTGAGAGACTGCCTGCTGCGGGTATGAGGATGACGGTCAAGTTCACCGGACAGTGAAGACGCAGCGTTCAATCCCACAAGGCTTCTACTCGGTCCCAGAGCGCCTGAACACGAACTCATTACACCCATGACCCCCGCTTGTCGTCAGCTCGTCAAGCACGAAACCGCGATCGCGGAGGAAGCGGAAGACTTCTTCCGGACGGGCGACTTCAAACGGCCAGCCGCCGACCCAGTCGACGAGATCGTACCAGGCGTGCATTCCGCGCGTCTTTGATTCGCCGGCCCAGTTGAGAAACGGAATGAGCGGGTTGCGCAGCGTCAGCAGACGCAGCAGGCTTGCCAGCAGGGTCGTCGTGAGTCGCCTGGCGAACGAAATGCATCCGATTGCAGCGACGTACAGCGGGCGCAGGAACTGAGGCAGTCGCTGGTAGATGCGTTTCACCGCTCGCCACACCCGCGACACATAGAATTGATCGTTGTAAATCGCGAGCACGATCGAGCCGCCCGGATTCACCAGCGACGAAAGGTTTTCGATCGCCGTCCACATGCTGCCGGTGTGATGCGCCACGCCCCAACAGTAAACCACATCGAATTTCCCCAGCGATTCGAGGAAAATCCGGTCGAGCAGCGAACCGTCCAGAACGCTCCAGTTCTCCGCGTCGCTTGCGTACCGCTGCTTGAGTTCGCGCGAGCAGGCGACTGAATCGGCATCGACGTCGAATGACGTCACCTCGGCACCGAGCCGATGTGCGGCCAGGCTGAACAGGCCGCTCCCGCTGCCGGCGTCCAGGAAGCGGCATCCGCTTAAGTCCCGGCGGAGCAGTCGCCGGAGCGAATCCTCGGCCCCCTGAATCCGTTCGTCATTCAGGCTCGCCAGAAATCTCGCCCAGTTCTTTCCGAACCGAAAGTGAGCTTCGTCGTCGCTGGATCGCAATTGAGTTTCGTCCGCCTTTCATCGAGTCACCGCTATCCGCTGTGGCAGGCCCGTAGCCGGAAACGCCTGATGGTAGCGGCGAAAACTCTGTGAACAACCGCCCCGACTTGCCGTTTCACAGAGGGGAAAGAACTCCATGTCCCCTAAAGACCGAGGTGTGCCCATGCTGCACAACCGGACCGCCGGCTCCCACCGCACAACCGAACGATCAGGCCTCACGCTCTTGGAAGTGCTCGTCACCATCGTCGTCCTGATTCTCCTGATGGCACTGATCCTCCCCGGGCTGAATGGAACCCGAGTCAACTCGCGGCGCGCGGAGTGCCTCAACAACATGAGGTGGGTTGCGATCGCATTCCAGACCTACGCCACCGCCAACAACGGCGATCTGCCGATGCTCCATCAGGCGGATCTGGAGAACGACGCCGACCCCGGCAACACGCCGCACCGCGCCGGGTGGCCCTTCGAGTTGCTGCCGTATCTCGAGGAACAGGGCCTCTACGATCGGCTGACAACGGTCGACGCCGCCACGAACAGCGATCCCAATAATGCCGACACGTTTCACTCGCTCACATCAAACATCAACCTCAGAGTGTATACCTGCCCTGATTCAGACAAGGACGAACAGGGCGGAGCGCTCAGCTTCGTTGTCAACATGGGCTACATGACGGCCGACATCTGGGACGATCCCGGCCAGACCTACCGGCACCAGGTCTCCGGCACCTACGACTGGAACAACGGCGACTTCGCAGCCGACTCCTTCGAAGACGAACAGCTCTCGCGCGCCTCCGGTGCTGTCCTGTTTGACCACGAGGGCGTTCCTACCTCACTCAATCGCATTCCCGACGGTGTCTCTTCGACCATTCTGCTCACTGAAAACCTCGACGCAGGAAGCTGGATCAGCGGTGTCCCGCACGACATCGGCTTCGCCGTCCGGATCGACGGGACGACCGCCGCGATCCCAACCGCCGAGGACGGCGGCATTGGAAGCGACACACAGCAAACAGCTCTGCAACTCCCCGCACACGATGCGTTCGACCTCGGCCCGAGCGCGATCAACTCAGATCTCAACCGAAAACGCCGCTACCGCCCCCGTCCCAGTTCCGTCCACCCCAGCGTGGTGAATGTCTTCTTCCTGGACGGCCACGGCCGGTCGCTCAGCGAATCGATCGACCCGCTCGTCTTCGCCAAACTCGTCACTTCCGGCGGCGAGAAATACGGTCAGGAGGCGCTCGACGACAGTTCATTTTGACCTTCGCGCCGACCCCACCTGCGGTGTGTCGACAATCGTCCGGGGCCCCGGCTTGCCTTCTCACCCGTGGTTTTCCACCAGTCCGCGGCCTGTCGCGAACCGCAAGCGCTGCCCGACTCACCGCTGCGGCTGATCGTCCTGGACACGGGAGAATACTGTGCCCTCGACCTTCAATCGCATCCAGCAGAGCGAGGCGGCGAGGAACATCGCGGCGAAGAGCAGCAGCACCGCCGACCAACTGAAATGCGCGGGATCGTCGCCGCCGAGGGAGAACCGCCCTGCGAGCGACTTCACTCCTGTGCGGAATCGGGGTACGAGCATCGCGAACACGGCGGCCCCGATATTGCCCACCATGTTCATCGTGCTGAAGACCGCCGGGACGTGGCGACCTCCCATGTCGATTGTGATCGAATATGCGCACGGACCGGCGAACGTCGCGGCGAAGACGCCCAGGCTGATCATCAGCACCGCCCACAACGGATCGGACACGAAATATGCTCCGCCCACGATGACCGAACAGAGCAGCAGACTCACGCTCGCCACCCCCTTGCGGGCCAGGTTGAGGCTCCCCGTCTTCCGGTAGACGGCGTCGGAGGCGACTCCCCCCAGAAACGCCGCAAGCATCATGGCGAACACCGGCAGGGCGGTCATCAGGCCCGATAGTGACAGGCTCACGTCGCGCGTCTCGCGGAGATACGTGGCGAACCATGTTGAAAAAAACGCCGTCCCGGCCGCCCGAAAGAACTGTTGCCCGCAGATCAGCCACATCGCCGGACTGGCGAGAAGCCTGCCCCAGGGCGTCGGCTCGCGCTCGCCGGGCTCGCCCTTGTTCTGTTCCTCGAGATCAGAACCACGAATCAGTTCCATTTCCTCCGCGTTCGTCGTGGGATGCTCGTGCGGGCGGTTGCGGAACCACCAGCCGAAACCGATCGCCCAGACGAAGCCCGGCAGCGCGAACAGCGCGAACGTCGTCCGCCAGCCGACGCCGGCCAGCTTGAGCCCCAACACGACGCCGCCGGCGATCAGCAGTCCCGTGATCGCGACGCCGATCCCTTGACCGACCGACATTGCCGCGGAGACTGTTCCGCTGGCCCGCGCGCGTTCGGCAATGGGGAACCAGTGAGAGATTGACTGGGTGGCGCAGGGAAACGTGCCGGCCTGGGCGACGCCCATCAGCATGCGGGCCGTGATGAGGATCGCCAGCGACCCGGCCAGGCTGAACTGCAGCGTCGCCAACGCGGAGGCGGCCGCGAAGAGACTCAACATCCACCGCGACCCGAACCGCTGCCCCAGCCAGGCGGTCGGGATCTGTGTGAGGGCGTAGGTCCAGAAGAACGCCCCCATCGCATAGCCCATCTGGTCGTCCGTCAGACCCAGGTCGTCCCGAATCGTCTCTTCAGCGACCGTGATGCTGGTCCGCGAGAGATACGCGATCGCCGCCAGCACGGCCAGCCAGAGCAGGACAGAGACGCGGACACGCGTGGGTTTGGTGGGATGGTCGATGGCGGGTGGCTGATGGCGGGTGGCGGGGACGCGAGGCGAAAGCCCCTCACCGTTGGTAGATCGGCAGGTAGCCTTTGTCGAGCTGCAGGATCGTGGCGTTGATGGCGGTGGTGTAGACGGGGCCGACGTGGCCTTCTTTCCAGGAGCCGTCGGCTGCCTGGGTGCGCAGGATCTGTCCGCCGATCGCCTTGATGTACTTTTCCCACTCTTCGTCGCCCTGACGGTACATCACTTGCGCATAATAGTAGTGGGCGTAATGCCAGTGTCCGAAGTTCGTGTTCAGCCCTCCGCCGCCGGGCCATACGTTCTTCGAGCAGTATTCCAGCATGGCCTTGACCATCTCCCCCTCGTATTCTCCAGCGCTGAAGAGCGACGCGATGGCTGCGGCGGTAATCGGCGGCCGCGCTCCGCCGGCCCGCTTGATGCTGTACTGGATGCCCCCTTCGGGCGTCATGCAGTTCTCGATGTACTTGTGCGCCCGCTCGATGATCTGTTTGTCGACCGGAATCCCGGCGTTGCGGCAGGCCCGCAGTCCCTGCACCTGAGTGACGCAGGTCGAGCCTTCATCGAAGTCGTTGCCGTCCTTCGCGGAGACGTATCCCCAGCCCCCCTGCGATGTCTGCGCGTTGGCGCAGAACTCAACCGCCTTCGTCAGTACTTCGCGAATCCGTTCCCGTCGGTCGGCATCTTCTTCCTCGCCGAACACCTGTGAGAGGCAGAGCATTGAGAATCCGTGGCCGTAGGTGTAACGGTAGTCGTCGGCGTAACCGATCAGACCGTTCGGCTGCGCGCAGTCGAGCAGAAAGTCGACCGAATTGCTGATGTTGTCCGCATACCGGCCGCGCATCGTCGTGCTGCCTTCGGCCAGCATGGCGGTGGTCGCCAGGGCGGTCATGGCCACCCGGTACTGGCCGCCGTTCGCCTCCCAGTATCCCTGCCGCTTCTGCTCGCGGGAAAGATAGTCGAGCGCCTTGTCGACCGCCTGATCGACTTTCGGATCGCGATTCTTCTGCGCCACGACCGGCGAGGCCGCACTCCAGAAGACGATTGCGAAGAGAATCGCACACAGCGGAAGTTTGCGCATCACAGCACCTCGAGACGGGGAGGGGAGACTTCAGTATCGCGGCGATGCGGCAGCGATTCAACAGCGGTTCGCAAGTGGCGCACAATCACCGAGCGGCGAAGCGCGTGGAAGAGAGGATCACACTTGCGGATCGACACGCGACGTCGGTATTTTTAGAGTATCAAGACGCTCGTCCTGCGCTTCAACGGCGCGGTCGCTTGTCGTGAATCTCGAATTTGCGACGTGCGATCTGAGACTTCCCGATTCGTGGTCAAAGCGGAGCGATTGATGGCGCTGACCGTACGAATGAAGGCTGCCCGCCGGGCGATCGCGCTCGTTTTCCCTGCGGTCTTGCTCTGCTTCCTGTTCGCATCGGCAGCCGTTGCGCAAGACGATTCTCCCGACGTCGCCGAAAAACCGGCGGAGCGGCCTGAGGCAGACTCAGACGCCGACTTGCCGGAGGTTTTCTTCAAGGCGGCGCCTGAAGGGCTCGCGGATCTTCGCGAAATGGAGCGGCATGTCCGCTCGCTGGTGAAGTCGCTCACGGAGTGCACGGTCGGCGTGCAGATCGGCGCCGCCCAGGGAAGCGGAGTCATCATCAGCGAGGACGGGTACATCCTGACGGCGGCGCATGTCAGCGGCCGACCGGGCCGGCCGGCTGAGGTCATCCTGCATGACGGCACGCGGGTTTCCGCCACCACGCTCGGCAGGGACCGGACACTCGACGCCGGGCTGATGAAGATCGACGGCGACCGCAGCGACTGGCCGCACGTCGAAATGGCCGAACAGGATACGATCGACAACGGCGACTGGTGTCTTACGACCGGTCATCCCGGAGGTTATCAGGAAGGCCGCGCGCCTGTGTTTCGCATGGGCCGTGTCATTTTCGCCAGCGCCCGCGTGCTGCAGACCGATTGCGAACTCGTCGGCGGAGACTCAGGGGGACCGGTCTTTGACATGGCGGGCCGCGTGATCGGGATCAACAGTCGGATCGGCGAAGAGACCGAGATGAATTTCCACGTCCCGATCGCGGCGTTCCGCGGGAGTTGGGACCGGCTGGCCGCGTCGGAGTCGTTCCGGTCCCACAGCGGGGCGCTGCTCGGAGTCACCGGGCAACCGCACGAGAAGGGGTTCGAGATCACAAGAGTCTACGAGGACGAACCGGCCGCCGAGGCGGGCGTTCAGGTGGGGGACATCCTCGTCACCTTCGACGCCCGGAAGGTCGCCGGCATCGACCAGTTGCGAGAACTCGTGGGACGGCAACCGCCGGGCAAAGAAGTGCAACTCGAACTGATTCGCGACGGCGAAGTCGTTGAGATCACCGTCAAACTGGGGATTCGCTGGGATTGATCCGGCGATCCGTCCCAGCAAACCTGAACAGGGAAAACATTCGGTAATCGCCGCGAAGACGCAGGCCTGGAGGCCGGTCTCGGGCGTCGTTTCAGGACTGGTCTGATCAATCAGGCGACCGTCGCCGCTCGAGGTCGCCGTCAAATCAGGGAATTCGGCATGCTGCGATCGACAAGGAATCGGTTTTCGTTCTTCCGAAATATCGCCGCTTCACTCGCGTGCGGGCTGCTGTTGTCGGCAGGCGCGTCGGCCCAGGAGGCGGCGCTGAATGGCAGCCAGCTCACCAGTGGAGAAAGCGTGCGGGGGGCGTTTGTCGACGTCGTACACAACGCCCACGTCGGAACGGTGCGGATTCTGATTGATGGCGAGCCGGCGGCCCTGGGAACGGTTGTCGAGACCGACGGATGGATCATTACCAAGGGGAGCCAACTCACCGGCGAGTTCACCTGCCGGCTGGCAGACGGCCGGGAAGTGGAGGCGACCTATTTTTCCTATCACGAAGAATCGGATCTCGCGTTGCTGAAGGTGGAGGCCGCTGACCTGACGCCCGTCGAGTGGCTCAGTGAGACGTCGCCGGAAGTCGGTCAATGGCTGGCCACCCCCGGTCTGGACGCCGCACCGGTCGGCGTCGGGATCGTGAGCGTTCCGCAACGGGAGATTCCGCTCCGCCGTTTGAGCGGCGTCCTCGGAGTCAGGCTCGCCGATGAAGACGGCGCCGCAAGAATTGAGGAAGTCATCCAGGACAGCGCGGCCGCGATCGCCAGGCTTCAGCCCGGGGACCGGATCGTCCAGGTTCAGGAGGATCCCATCGACAGCCGCGAATCGTTGGTGCGAATGATCCGCAGCTTCGAACCGGGAACCAGGCTCGAACTGAAAGTGATCCGCGGCGACGAGGAAATGCTCATCTCGGCGACCCTCACCCACCCGTTCGGACAGTTCCTTTCGAGGATCGCCGCTCAGAACCACATGGGGGGCGAACTCAGCGGACGACGCACCGGATTCCCCACAGCATTCCAGCACGACACCGTGCTCTGTCCCGAAGACTGCGGAGGCCCGGTCGTTAATCTGGACGGGCAGGTCGTGGGGATCAACATCGCCCGCGCCGGCCGGACCGAGTCCTACGCCCTCCCGGCTCAGTTCGTGCTGTCTCTCCTGCCGGAGTTGAAAGCCGGCACGCATCCGGCCCCCGAGTGGGTCGCGACCGGCAATGTCGACAAGACGCGGAAGGAAGACTCTCTGCCACCGGCCCCCCCGGCCGCGGAACCGGTCGCACAGTAAAGTTGCGTTTCGAGCGCATGGCAGATCGGTATAAGGCCTCTGCCAGCTATCCGTTCTTGATTCGCGGAGGCAAGATCGCCAATCGCTATTAGCCAATAGCCGTTAGCGAGCTCTTGACTCTCGGCTCTCGACCCGCGACTGCGCCGGAAATGACGAATTCCAGCCAACCGACCCCCTCAGCACAAACACAGTTCTCAAAAGCGTTCTCCACGCGTGCATTGTCCGCGCGCGTTCGCCACACTGCGTTCGAACAGCGAAGCAGGAGTCGAACACCAGAGGCGAACGAGTGTCAGCGCAGATTATCGACGGTAAGGGAATCGCCCGCACAATCCGGGAAGAGATCGGCCGCGACGTGTCCGCCTTTCTCAAAGACACCGGGACGACGCCCCATCTCGCGGCCGTATTGGTCGGCGACGATCCCGCCAGCTCCGTCTACGTGCGGAACAAGCAGCGCGACTGCGAAGCGGCCGGGATCCGCAGCACGCTCCATCGGTTGAGCGAATCGACGCCGCAGGCCGAACTGCTCGAATTGGTCGCCGCACTCAACGCCGATCGCGAAACACATGGGATCCTTGTGCAGTTGCCGCTGCCCTCTCAGATCGACGAGACGACGATTCTCGACAGTGTCTCCCCGATTAAGGACGTCGATGCGTTCCATCCCGAGAACGTCGGTCTGATCGTCCAGGGGCGTCCCCGGTTTCTTCCCTGCACGCCGCATGGCTGCCAAAGGCTGCTGATTGAATCGGGCGTGGAAACCGCCGGCGCACACGCCGTCATCCTTGGCCGCAGCGAAATCGTCGGCAAACCGATGGCGCTGCTGCTGATTCAAAAGGGCCAGGCTGCCAATGCGACCGTCACGATTTGCCACAGCCGGACGAAAGACCTGCCTGCGGTCACGCGGCAGGCCGATCTCCTGATCGCGGCGATCGGCAAACCGGAATTCGTCACTGGCGACATGGTCAAGCCGGGCGCGGTCGTGATCGACGTCGGGATCAACCGGCTCGATGACGGGCGACTCGTCGGGGACGTCGACTTCGAGGCAGTGCGTGAAGTGGCCTCTGCAATCACACCGGTTCCCGGCGGGGTCGGCCCCATGACCCGCGCCATGCTGCTCCGCAACACACTGACCGCCGCGACGCTTCAATCCGAATCGTCGGCATAGTGCCAGGTCAGGCAAGCAGGGTCCGCGCAGCGAACCCGACTGCTATTCACCGAGGTGAAACAGCCGCCGGATCGCATCCAGCAGGCCGTGCGGAGTCCCCTCCCGAGATTCCTCGCGGAGCGTTTCCAGCGGCGGGTGCAGCAGCTTGTTGACGATTCGCTCGATCGTCCGTTCGATGGCCCGGCGATCCTCGTCCGGAAGGTGCGACATTTTCCGGAACAAAATTTCGAGTTCCGCAGCGCTGATCTCGTGCCAGTGATCGCGCAGCCGGCCGATGATCGGGCCGGTCGCCTTGTGGTGCAACTCGTGGACGAACCGTGCGGTTTCCTGTTCAATGATTGCGTGCGCCCGTTCGATCTCCGTGGCCCGGGCCTCGCGGTTCTTCCGGCAGGTCGCTTCGAGGTCATCGATGTCGTACAGGAAAACGCCGTCGTCGATGTGGCCCACTCCCGGTTGAAAATCGCGAGGCGCGCCAAGATCGAGAATAAAGACCGGCTTGGCGCCGCTCTTGGCCCGCGCGCGCTGGAATCGTTCTATGGAAACGACCGGCTCGGACGCCCCCGTGGCGCTGACGATCAGATCGGCGTCCGCCAGGCAGATGTCGAGTTGCTCCCACGGCCTGACCGTCCCGCCGAATTCACCGGCCAGTCGCTCCGCCCGCTCCGCGGTCCGGTTGCAGACGACGATTTTCCCCACTCCCTCGTTCTGCAGATAGCGGAGCGTTTCGTCCGCCATGTCGCCGGCGCCGATGACCAGCACCGTCTTGTCGTCAAACCGCTCGAAGATGCTGCGGCCGAAGTCTCCCACCGCGACACTCGCAATCGAGACACGGCCTTCGGAGAGCTTCGTCTCGGTCCGCACGCGGGCCGAAACGGCCAGGGCCCGCTGGAATAGCGCGTTCGTCAATGGTCCGTTGGCATTTCCCCGCCGGGCCAGTTCGTAAGCTTCCTTCACCTGGCTGACAATCTGGTTTTCCCCCAGCACCATGCTGTCGATGCTGGCGGCCACTTCGAACAGATGCCGCACCGCCTGAGCGCCGGTCTCCTCCAGCAGATCGCTGAAAATGTCGTCGAGCGGAAGGCTGTGAAACTCCGAAAAGAACCGCGCGAGTTCGATGTGGCTGGGCGACCGCTCCGCCTGCTGCTGGGCGCTGTACAGTTCCACCCGATTGCAGGTCGAGACCAGGACGTGCTCCGAATCCGGAAATCGATTCCGCAACTCATCGTAAGCGCGCAGCACGATGTCTTCGGAGCTGAACGCGAGGCGCTCGCGCACCGCAAGATCCGCTGTCTGATGATTACAGTAAACGACCTGAACGTTCATGGATGTTCCGGCACGGCCGGCGGCCCCGCGGCCGCACTCAGCCGGTTCCGTGGATTCCCCCTCCGCTCAACACCTGCAACAAGACGAGCGTGACCAGCATAAATCCGCAGGCCCACATCGTCCGCCACGCAACAACTCGTCCCCCCGGCCGCCGGGACGTCAGCAGCCAGAAAAACAGCGCCACCATCGTCAGCCACAACAGGCCGCTGATGAGGAACTCGAATCGCCTGAGTTCGATCGCTCCGGTCGATTCGTGCGGCAGAAAGGTGAGCCAGACGCCGGTCGCCATCCCGGCTGTCAGGAGCGGCACCGACAACACGACGGCCCACCAGTTCACCCGCCCCAGCGTCTCCAGGCTCAGCATGTGCAAGCCGGGGAGTTCGCCCCGTTTGCTTTTCAGCCGGCGGTGTTGCACGAGGTACATCAGGCTCATCACGAACCCGATGAATACGCCCGCCATTCCCAGGACCAGCATGGCGGCGTGAAACATTCCCAGGTTGCGAGATTCCCCCAAACTCGGATTGTGAACGTCGCTCACCAGTCGCGAGGCGCCGACCAGCGCCAGAACCAGCGGCAGGACGAACAACCCCAGGGCAATCCGCCGATCAGCCAGTTCGACCACCAGGTACAACAGCACAATCAGCCATGCCAGCACCAGCAACCAGTCGTGCGTGGAATTGAGCAGGGGGGGCAACGCCGTGTCGCGGCTGCGAGCCATCAGATAGGCCGTTTGCGCGACCAGGCCGGCGGCCGCCGAGAACAACGCCGCCCAATGACTCCACTTCAGCTTCTTCAATAGCGGAACCGCCTCGAAGCCCAGCGCCACGAGGTAGCTCGCGAAGAAACAGAAGAGTGTGACGTTTTCCAGTCTCACGGCGGGTTTCAGTCGACACGGGCGAGTGGCTGTGCAGCGGCGCCGCCGCTTTCCGCAGCCTGACCGGCTTTCGCCGCCCCGAGGCGCGCCCGGGTGGCGAACCTACCGCTCCAACTGCATTATATCGTCGGCCCAAAGGAAAGTGACCCGCAGACCCGGCGGAGAACCGTCGTTTGTCGGCCGCAAACCCGGTTCACGGGTCCGTTCTCTCCGTGCTACCCACGGTAAGAATCTTCGCGCGGTGCGCGAATTTCGCGTGCAGCAAGTTCCTCGTCATGGAGATCCGACTCGCGGAACGAGTTGGCTACGATCGAATTGTCCCAGCGACTACCGCGCGTCCTTCTGCAGGCCGTGCTCTTCGATCTTCTTGTGCAGCGTGTTGCGGTTGATTCCGAGACGCGACGCCGTTTTCGTCTGCGTCCCCTGGCACATCCGCAGCACTTGCAGGATCAACTCCCGCTCGACAAGTCCCATCACGCGGGCGTAAGCGTTGCCGTCCGAGGCCGACTCGCGCAGTTCCCGGCCGACGAGGTCGCTGCAGAGTGATTCCAGATCGTCCTTGCCGGCGCGCCCCACGCGAATCGGAGCCTCGCCGCGGACGTGCGGCGGCAGCAGGTCGGCTCCGATCGAATCGCCCGTCGCCAGGACAACCGCCCGCTCCACGTAATTCTCAAGCTCGCGGACGTTCCCCGGCCAGGAGTACGCCTTGAGGAACCCGATCGCCTCCTGCGATGCACCGGTCACGGTTCTGCCGTTTTCCTCCGCATACTTCCTCAGGAAATGCTCGACCAGCGCCGGGATGTCCTCCGGGTGACTCCGCAGGGGCGGCAGATAGATCGGCACCACATTCAGCCGGTAGTAGAGATCCTCCCGGAATTTCCCTTCATCCGCCAGTTCGGCCAGATCGCGATTCGTCGCCGCGATCACCCGACAGTCGACGTTGATCGTCCGCGTATCGCCGACCCGCTCAAACTCATGCTCTTGCAGCACCCGCAGCAGCTTGACTTGCAGGGTGTAGCTCAGCGAGTTGATCTCATCGAGGAAGATCGACCCCCCGTGGGCCGCCTCAAAACGTCCGGTCCGGTTCTCAACGGCGCTCGTGAACGCCCCTTTGACATGACCGAACAACTCGCTTTCCAGCAGCGTTTCGCTGAGCGCACCGCAATTGACGCGAATGAACGGGCCCGTCCGGCGGGGGCTCAACTCGTGGACCGCCCGGGCCACCAGCTCTTTGCCCGTACCGGTTTCCCCCTGCAACAGCACTGTCGCCGTGCTGTTGGCGACGCGGCAAGTCATGTCGAAGACTTCGCGCATCGCGGGCGAGGCGCCGATCATGCCGTTCAGCGCCGGAGCGTCTGTCGCCGAGAAATCCGTAACCATCGTGTCAGACAAATCTTACGCTCAACAAAAAGACACCGCCCCGGATTGCAGCGAGTATAGGCTGCTGGCACTTGAAATGGAACAAATCAGGCAGAATTGAACGCGAATCCCACCGACTGACCGTCAATCTCGCCGTAAACCGAGGCCAACGTTCCGGCCGAGTGCATAGATGTCACGCACAGTTCATCTTTGTGCTCATTTTGCGCGCACATGAGTAGTGGCGAATTCCGATCAAGACCCGATCAGCGCCGACTTGTCCAAACGCCCCACGCTCGCGGCCGGCGGCTTGAGCGGTACACTGTCACTCTGAATTCCTCAACGGGAGAAGCACGTGATACTGGACCTGTTCAAACTCGACGGACGAGTCGCCATCGTCACTGGTGGCGGACGCGGCTTGGGACAGGCGATGGCGTATGGACTCGCACAAGCGGGGGCCGACGTCGTTTCGGTCACCCGGTCAGCGAAGTCGGATGAGACGCGGCGGCTCGTCGAGTCATGCGGCCGAGACTTCTGGGACGTTCAGTGCGATTTGGCGGAACCGGAACAGCGGGCCGGGCTCATCGACCGAATCGCGGAAGAGACGCCGTCGATCGACATACTGGTTAACAACGCCGGGAACACCGGCCGGTTTCCGCCGGAAGAGTATCCGCTCGACGATTACATGCGGCTGCTCGAAATCCACCTAAACGCCGCCTTCGATCTCGCCCGACAGGCGGTCCGGCACATGTTCCCCCGGCAGTACGGGAAGATCATCAACATCGGCTCCCTGATGTCGTTCGAAGGCGGGATGAACATCCCGGCGTATGCCGCTGCGAAACATGGAATCGCCGGACTCACCAAGTCTCTCGCGGTCGCCTGGTCGCCCAAAGGGGTAAATGTGAACTGTATCTGTCCGGGTTATTTCGAAACGGAGTTGTCGGGCGTGCTGAAAGACGATCCTGTGCGGGGACCGCAAATCATGGATCGCATCCCGTGCGGGCGGTGGGCGCAGCCGGATGAACTGGCGGGCTTGTGTGTGTTTCTCGCCAGCGACGCCTCCCGCTACATGCACGGCAGCATCATCCCCATCGACGGCGGCTGGTTGTCGCGTTAGACGCGGTGCCGAGGGCGCGACGCGCGCTGCGGTAGATCAAGTTGCTCTACCATCTGTCCGTGTCGAGCGGTGTTTGGACGGTCGAGGACGACAATCCGCGAGACAGATCGCCAACACTGATTTGCGAATCGCTATACGGGCCGAATCTCCAAATCGCACTTCAGGCCCCCACAGGGTGAAGTCCCACGAAAATGAAGTCGAATTGACCCGTTCCCCCGCATTGCCGTATAACCCCGCCGTTTCCGGAACAGCCGGGAGCAACAGAAGTTATTGCAACAGCCACCTGCCATTCGCCAATCGGCCTCTGATCGCTACGAGTGGCTTGGCAATCGGAAATCTTCGGGTTGAGCAGTTCGCTCGGAAGCACAAATCCCGCAGTATTTCGTTCGGAATTTCAGTCCTGCCAACCTGAAAACGAAGCCCTGACAGGGCACGAGGAGCATCAAGGATGACTGCTTCTGCCGCGCGGCGATACGCCGCAGGAGAAACTCCGGGACTGGAGAATCTCGTGCTGACGCACATGGTCAGCGCCGTCAACGCCGCTCAGGCGTGTGACGAACCCTATTCGCACGTCTACATCGAAAACGTCTTTCCGCAGGACTTCTACGACCAGATTCGCTCCTCGTTTCCGGACGTCGGGCTTTACAGCCCGCAAAACATCAAGGTCTGGAAACGTCCCGACGGAACGAGCACTCGTGACCGTTTGTTTGTCACGGACGAGGCCGTCTCAAGAATCGATGAAGAGCGACGCGGCTTGTGGCGTACGGTCTCCTCGCTGTTGACCTCCGAAGCGCTCAAGAAGGCGGTCTTCCGACGCGTCGCGAAGGATCTTGCATTCCGGTTCGACATCGCCGAAAGCGAAGTCGACGGCATCGAGTCCCACCCCAGGCTCGTCCTGCTCCGAGATACCGACCAATACCGCATCAAACCGCACCCCGACGGTCTGGAAACGATCGTCACCATGCAGTTCTACTTCCCGGAGAACGACGGGCAGGAGCAACTCGGCACCTCCCTGTACCGTCAGCGGGCCACGTGGGAGCGGATGCTCGGACGCGGCAAATTCCAAGAGGTCAAACGGTTCCCCTACCGTCCGAACAGCGCCTACGCCTTCGTCGTGAACAATCGCCCCGGCAAACGGAGCTGGCACGGTGTGGAACTCGTCCCCTCGGGGATCGGCGTCAGGAACACCCTGCTGAATCGCTACATGGC
>ERZ869936.1451-NODE-1451-length-16852-cov-17.746681_pt1 | contig 16852 bp, 12 predicted proteins | sample MGYA00520876_ERZ869936 | MGnify/ENA primary metagenome ERZ869936 (study PRJEB32218, sample SAMN09650985) | biofilter metagenome | isolation source: enrty point of leading RO module | place: Saudi Arabia: Thuwal, RO plant located on Red Sea | collected 2016-02-17...
ACACCGCTTGATGAACGGCTGCCTGCCGCCGGGCTGTTCGATCAGGAGCGATGCATCCCGTAGCGCACGCTGCCAGCGTGCGCACCCCGGCTCTGTTATCAGCGGGACCCACGCAAGGCTGCGTGCGCTACGGGATTGATCCGATAAGCCGCGGCATCAGATTGTGACCGGCCGGGATGACGTCGCCGGTTGCCCCGGCCGAGTGCTCGTCGTACGCGCTCGCGGAATCCGGCTCGATCCCCGCTCCGCACATCGCGAATGGCACCATCCCGTGGCTGTGGGTTCGCGTCCGCAGGAACGTCGGGTGATCGGGGCAGATGAGCAGCCGGGCCGCTTCAAGCGTGTCGAGGTGCGCCAGCACCGGCCGGACGATGTCGGCGTCGATCCGTTCCAGCGCCTGCACTTTGGCCTCCGCGTCCCCCTCATGCGACGCCTCGTCCGTTGCCTCCACGTGCACCACGACGAAGTCGGTTTGCCGGAGAGTTTCGATCGCGTAGCGGCCCTTGGCGGCGTAGTCGGTGTCGGTGTAGCCCGTCGCGCCGGGGACTTCGATGATGTCAAACCCCACCAGCCGCCCGATGCCGCGCAGCAGATCGACCGCCGTTATCACGGCACCCCGCACTCCGAACCGATCTCGAAACGGCTCCAACGCCGGGGCGCGTCCCTGCCCCCACAGCCAGATCTGGGATACCGGCGGCTCGCCTCGCTCGACGCGCCTGCAGTTCGCGGGCGACTCGGCGAACAGTTCGCGACTCCGCTCCATCAGCGCCCGCAGATCGCAGGCCCCCGAGCCCATCGGGAGATGCTCGTCGATGGGCTGACCGGTGATGTCGTGCGGCGGGACGGTGTACGTGTCGTCCGCAAACGGGGCCTTGCGGTCGCGGGCCCGGTAGAGCAGCAGGTTGCGGTAGCTCACGCCCGGCTGGAACCTCCAGTGCGGGTCGCCGCAGCAGGAGCGTTGCATTAACCCAATCAACTCCCGGCCGACTTCGCTGGGAACCTGGCCGGCGGTGAAGCTCTTCATCCGGCCGTCTTCAACCGTCACCAGGTTGCAGCGGATCGCCCAGTCGTGGGGCCCCAGTTCGATTCCCTGCGCGGCCGCCTCCAGCGGCGCACGGCCGGTGTGGTCGACCAGCGGGTCGTAGCCGAACAGGCTCATCGTGCCGACGTCGCTGCCGGAGGGCATCGAAGCTGGGACATGATCGGTCAGTCCGCACACACCCCGCCGGGCGACCTCGTCCATGTGCGGCACGCGGGCCGCCTCCAGAGGCGTGCGCCCCCCCAGCGCAGGCTGAGGCTCATCGGCGCATCCGTCGGGAATGACGAGCACGTACTTCATGTCACCTCACAGGATCCGTCCCGTCGCCTCCGCAAGCATTGTGGGCGACTCGCTCCGCCGAGTCGCCGTAGGGCCGGCTCTGCCGGCCGAATCGTCTTTCGTGCGGCTCCGGCCGGCAGAGCCGGCCCTACTGCTTCGAAATTCGCCGAAATATAACTTCAACACGTCGACCGGAACGAAACGCCGGTCAATCCCGGCTCACCCCCCCGCTGAGACGCAGGATGTAGTACAGCAGCGTGAGAATTGTCTGCAGCGTGGCGGCTACGTACGTCCAGGCGGCCGCGTTCAGCACCGATCGGACGGCCGCTTCGCTTTCGCCCGAGGTGATCCCGTAGTCGACGAGCAGTCGTTTGGCGCGATTGCTGGCGTCGAACTCGACGGGGAGGTTCACCAGTTGGAAGAACACGACCGTACCGAAGACGGCCACGCCGGTCAGAAACACCGGGGCGGAGTAGGTCGGCGAATTGATGAAGACCCCCAGCAGCATCAGTCCGATTCCGAGCCACGGACCGACGCGGGCGGCCGGCACGGCGGCGTTGCGAACGACCAGCGGAGCATACCGCTCTGCGAACTGGATCGCGTGGCCCGCTTCGTGGGCCGCGATTCCCACGGCGGCCGCCGATCGATTGTGATACACCTCGGAACTCAGCCGGAGCACGTTCTCCCGCGGGTCGAAGTGGTCGGAGAGCATGCCGTGCGTCTCTTCGATGCCGACGTGCTGCAGGCCGGCGGAATCAAGAATGTGCTGCGCGGCCGCCGCCCCGGAGAGCGGTGCCGGGATCTGATTCGCCTTCTGGTAGGTCGAGCGGACCCGCGCCTGGGCCCACGCCCCCAGCAACAGCGCCGGGGCAAGGATCACGAAGTACCACGGGTCAAAAAAGAACATGATATCCTCTGCCTCAAGGGAACTGCCGCCTCCCGGCGGCCTTCAGTTTTCACAGGAATCGTACGGTCGATCCGCCTCCCGGTACAGTCCAGAAAGCCGGGCGAAATTGTTGAGCACCTTGGACACCTGTCAGTTGCACACAACTCGATCCCCCACTGGCGGCGTCTACGCGGTCCCCGCGGGTGCAGTCAGTACGCTGAAGGCGTACGACAACTTAGCCCAGGGTCAGCGGCGCAGCCGCGCCACCCTGGGTTGCCGTCGACGGCGCTGTCGCATGAACTCTGAAAGAGTTCCACAGCGCCTGTCGAACGCCTTCAGCGTTCTCGCCAGGCGTGGACCGCAAACCGGGGGTGCGCTCCTGTCGTCGCGACCCCCGGCTCTGCTGTGCGACGCCTTCAGCGTCGTCTCCCGTGGGCGTGCCCCATCCCCACCGCAGGAGGGTTTCGGAATGACCTGTGTGTAACGGACAGCACTTGGACGGCTGCACGTCTGAACGCCTGCCCCCCTCGCGAAGAATGGGAGCGGGCGACTCGATGCGTTAGGATCGCGACTGGCGTCATTTACGGAGACCTGACTTCATGCGGATCTTTGATTCCTGGCAGCCGCGGGTGATCGCTTCGCTGCTCGTGCTGACGGTCTTCTGCTGGACGTTCATCGAATTGGCTGACTATGCCACCGACGGGCCTCCCCACGGAATCGACCTGAAGTTGCTGAAGAGTTTCCGCGATGAAGAGGACCTGTCCCGGCTGCGCGGTCCGGCCTGGTTCGGCGGCGTGGTGCGGGACATCACCGCGCTGGGCGGGTATTCGGTGCTGGCGCTCACGACTCTTGCGGTCACCGGGTTTCTGGCGCTCAGCGGACGGCCCCGCGAGGCGCGGTTCGTGCTCACCGCCGTGGTCGGGGGCTGGGTGCTCGCCTACGGGCTCAAGTTCGCGTTCGACAGGCCTCGGCCCGATGTCGTCCCCCATCTGTACGATGTGAAGTCCAGCAGTTTTCCGAGCGGCCATTCCCTGATGTCGGCGGTCGTCTATCTCACCCTGGGCAGCCTGCTGTCGAATCTGGTGGAGCGCGACCGGCTGAAAGTCTACCTGCTCACAGTGGCGCTGCTGGTCTCGGTGCTCGTCGGTTTCAGCCGCGTGCTGCTGGGCGTGCATTACCCGAGCGACGTCATCGCGGGGTGGTGCCTCGGCCTGGCGTGGGCCCATATCTGCTGGGTCATCCACAAACGGTTGGCCAGGCGATTCAGCGCTTCCGACGACGAACTCGACTGACGTCTCGCATCGCCTCACGAGACGACCGCCCCCACCCGCGACTTGCGGAAAAGTTGTTCGGAGAGTCCCCGCTGGCTGACGATCCCCAGCACGCGATCTCCGTCGACGACCGCGCCCAGTTCGGCGCTCGTCTCGCGGAGCGTGTGGATCACTTCGATCTTGTGCGCCGTGCCGGGAATCCTGGGCAGCGTTCGCACGAGCGACGCGACGGGACGATTGATCAGAGTGAGATCGGCCACTCGCACGTAGGCGAACCAGTCGTCCGGGGAACCGGGCGTATGCAGGGCTACGAGCGAGATTCCATACCGGCGGGCGTAATCCAGGATCGCCGCACGATCCGATTCGGCATCGACGCCGAGCACGCGATCGGCCGGCGTCATCGAACCGTGGATCGGCTGCGGCCCGATCTGGAGCAGGTTCGCGCTCAGCCGCGTCTGGATTTCGCTCAAGACGCCTTCCCGGTGGCCGTGGCTCATGATCTGCGCCAGACGGCTCCGGCCCAGCACGGTCTCGAGCGAATCGGGACCGGGTCGTATCATCTCGACCAGTTTGGCGACCGCCACGAGCGGCAGGCTCGCCGGCAGAAAGAACACCGCCGCAAGCCGCATCCACTTCACGTCCCTGCGGAGAAACCGCAGCGGCGCCCGGTAATAGACGCTCTTGGGCAGCAGTTCCCCAAGCAGGAAAATCGCCGGCGAGATCGCAACAGTGATGACGATTTCGACCCAGTCCGAAGGAGTCGTCGCGACGAAAACCACGCCCCAACTGACCGCGCACGTGATGAGATAGTTCGCCAGATTGTTGCCGATCAGGGTCGTCGCCATGAAACGCGCCGGCCGCTCGGCGAACCACAGGAGCCGGGCGGCTCTGCGGTCCCCCGCCCGCGCGTCGATCATCAGCCGCGGCAGACTCAACCGGTAGTATCCCGTTTCCGTGCCGCTGAAGAACGCCGACAGGCGCACTCCGAGCAGGAACAGGATCACGATCGACAGGAATTCAATCCAGCCGGGCATTGTCGGCCTCGACTTCGGGCTGCGGATCGGGAGTCTGCTCGCGCGAGAACATGACGCGCACCGCGCCGCGGGACTCGGCGTCGATCACGCGCACGACCCAGCCCTGCCAGGAGAACTCGTCACCCACGGCGGGCAGGCGTTCGAGGGTTTCGTGCAGCAGGCCGGCGACGGTCAACACTCCATCCGGGGCCGGTTCGTCCGGCAGTTGCAGGCGGTGCGCGAGGTAGCGCAGCGTCGTGATGCCGTCGACGTGAAACAGTCCCGGAGCGACTTCCAGGACCGGTTCGCGCCGCAGCACGCGCCGCGCCCGGCTCGGTTGCGGGGAGAGCATCGTGTCGACGATGTCCTCGTCGTTCACCACGCCGATCGTTTCACCGTATTCGTTGATGACGACGGCCACGCCGGCGCCCCGCTCCTGCATCTGCTCCAGCGCGCCCGAGAGCGTCGCGCACCAGGGAACATGCACGACCGGCGTGGCGGACGCCTGCAGATCGAGATCGGGAAATGCGTTGAAGGCATCGAGCGCCACCGACGCGGAAATGTCGTCCTGATCCGCGCTGCCGATGTAGAGCCGATCGGTCTGCAGCAACCGGCCGCGAATGTCGGCCAGGTGGACCGGCGGGGGCCAGACGGTGTACGTCCCGCGCGGCCGCATCACTTCTTCACAGGTGATGTCAGACAGTTCAATGATGTTCTGCAGCGCCTGCCGCTCGTGGCGGATCAGGTCGGCCCCGAGATTCGACGTTTCGATCGCCCGTTCCAGATCTCCGACGTCGAGAAACGGCTCCTGCTTCAGGTTCGGCCAAAGGATTCTCCGGATCGTGCGCGCGCTGCCGACCAGCAGCGGCAGGAACGGGTCGACGAGTCTCACCGCCATCGCCAACGGGATGCTGACGATCACGGCGATCGACCGGCGAAACGTGACCGCCGTCGCTTTGGGAATCACCTCGCCGAACACAATGATCGCCGCGACGGACAGCACGCTCAAAGCGCCGGCGACGGTCGAGTAGTCCCGGCTGATCAGGTGACGGGCCGTCACCACGCTCACTGCGAAGTACGTCAGGTTGATCAACAGGTTCCAGAACAGAATGGCGGTCAGCAGGCGATCCGAATCGGCCAGCAGTCCGGCGACCAGGCGTTCGCGGGCGCCGCCGCGGTGCAGCGCCTGGACCTCGTCGCGCGACAGGTAGAAGAGCGCCGTCTCGCTTCCCGAAAAGAATGCGGAAGCGAGAATCAGACAGGCCATGGTCGTCACGCCGGGAAGCCAGAGCGGTGCGGCGGCGAGAAACTCGTTCATCCCTGATTTCGACCGTTCAAGAGTCGTCCGGGGTCTCCCGCGACACGACGCGCAGCCGCTTCAAAAAAAGTCTGCCGTCGCTCCTTTTGTTCCGGGGTTCGTACCGGTCTTGCCGTCATGGGGCGCCAATCTACTCACGTGGACCGCTGGAACGCCCCAATGCCAGATCAAATTCGCTCACAGCGGGGACCAGCATCGCAATGGTCGTGAAGCCGTACATGCCGACGAGCACGCAACAGATGCCGAGCGTGTTTCCGATGAGAAAGCCGGTCAGGGCATAGAACGTCATGAACGGCAGCAGCAGCGCCGAAAACAACAGCGCCGGCGACGGCGTGGTGCGCCGCAGCGAGACCATCAGCCCGATGCTCCCTCCCAAAATGAACACCAGGAACGCGGGAAGCTGGACGAGCAGCGAGGCGCGGGCTTCGACGACGAGCATCAGGCAGATGAAAATGCCGACGAACAGGAAAAACATCGTGCCCAGACTGTTCGCGATTGCGGCCCGGGAATTGGCGTGTCCCAGTCCCGAATGCAGCCCCAGCATTGCCGAAAAGACGACCAGCGTCAGAAAGCTGATCAGCACATAGATCGCATTCTCCAGCGACAGATTCCCCTGGGCCGTGCTGACGATCAGAAAAGCCAGCGGAACGGCGGTCACCTGCCAGGTGTTGTACAGCACGCCTTCCAGCTTTCCGGTGACGAACTCGCGAGGCGTGATTTCCGTCGCCAGCAGCAATTCGAGAGTCAGTCCGTCTCGCTCCGTCGTGAGCGCGGTCACCGCTTGCGCGTTAATCAGCAGCAGCGCGATGATCGAGAGCGCGACGAACGCAAACCCCTCTCGCGAGATCATCCCGAGCACGAGTCCGCCGTCTCCGGGAACAGTCCACAGATACGCGCCCACCAGGATCGCGAACAGAATGTAGGCCGCCTTGATGACGACGGTCTTGCGGCCGTAAGCCCGCGTACAGATCTCCCGCCAGGCGACCGGTTCATCGGACACCTGCCGGTGCACTTTCCGCACCGGTTTGGCCTCGCCGTCTACGCCCGACCTGGCGGACTCGTGGACCGACTTCGACGGATTCCAGACGCGCAGCCGGGCAATCGTGACCGACGTCAGAACCGCGGACAAAGCCAGCAGCGTGCACACCGACGGCCAGACGGAAACGTTCGGAACAGCCGAGTCCGGACGGGACAGGGGATCGAGGAGCTTCCCCAGCGCCCGCAAGGGATTCAATAACTCCGCTGCGGCGCCGATCGACGAACCGGCGAAGATCGCCGCGACCCCCTCCACCAGTCCCAGGAACAGCACCAGCCCCAGCACGCTGATCGCCAGCGTTTGAAACGTCTTGTCGCGCCAGAAGGCGACGAGCGAACCCCAGCTTCCCGCCACCAGCGCCGACGCGAGGCACAGCATCTCGAGCCACAACACTTGCCCGAGGCTGACGCCGCCGAGGATCCGCAACACCGAGAAGACCGGCAGAGAAACCAGGATGATCACAAAAACGGTGAGCAGCCCGGCGAAGAGCTTGCCCAGCACCAACTCGCGGTTGCGCAGGTCGGTCATCAGCAACAGGATCAACGTGCGGCGGTCCTTCTCATGGGCGACGTTGGCCGACCCCAGAAGCAACGCCGCCGCCGACACAATCAAGAGATGCACGACCGCGAACACGGAGAAGACGAACTTCCCGAACGCGGCCACTTCACCGGGATTCTGCGGGCGCTGGAACCCGAACGTGGCGACGCCAGCCGTGTACATCAGCACCAGCAAAGCGGCGGCGTAGCCCGCGCGGGTGACGTAATGCTTCAACTGCCGCGGCGTGATGAGCCATTCGCGGGCGAAGATGGGACCGGCCAGCAAACTCGTCTCCAGGTGTCTCGACTCGTACGACGAACGATGCCGGCTCGTCATACGGCCGGCCTCCGCCTGATGGCGCACCAGGACATGGATCGTGGGCGCCTGCCATTGATGATACGCCGCCGGATCAGCGCGCTCAACGACAGGCAAGTGCTGGGCCGAAACTCCGAAACTCGAAGCAGACTCTGCAAGGATGGTGTCCCGGCGGTGTTTTGCGTATCTTCACTCTCACCCGAGCCACTTGCTGTGTCACACCGCAAACAGGAGCGATCCCATGACGACCCGACTGTCCCGACGCCAGTTTCTTTCCCGCGGAACCGCTGTCGCAGGTGGAGCGCTGCTCGCCCCGGCGCTGCTTCGCAGCGAGACGAAAAAGCAGCAATTGCACGTGGCCTGCGTCGGCGTCAATGGCATGGGCTTTGCCGACCTGTCGAACATTGGGTCGCATCCGGCCGTCAAGTTCGTCGGATTCTGCGACGTCGACAGCGACCGCTTCGACCGCGCCGATGAAGCGTTTCCGGGAGTGCCGCATTTCGCCGATTACCGGGAAATGCTGGCGGAACTCGGTGATACGGTCGACGCGGTCTCGGTATCGACACCCGATCACATGCACGCCCATGCCGCTCTGGCGGCTCTGGAGCAGGGAAACCACGTTTACTGCCAGAAGCCGCTCACCCGCACGGTCGAGGAAGCGCGGCGGCTGCAGGTGGCGGCGGAAGAGGCGGGCGTGACGACGCAGATGGGCAATCAGATCCATTCGCATGTCGCCTACCGCTTGGGAACACGGCTGATTCGCGAGGGAGTCATCGGAAAGGTGAAGGAGGTGCACTCCTGGGTCGGCGTTTCCGGGCGGCAGCACAGCGGAGCCACCGAGCGACCCGACCCGGCCGAAGTCCCCTCGAACCTGGACTGGGATCTCTGGATCGGCGGGGCGCCGATGAGGCCGTACGCTCCGAAGGTCTATCACCCCTTCACCTGGCGGGACTGGCAGGACTTCGGATCGGGCGCTTTGGGCGACTTTGGCTGCCATATCTTCGACCCGGTCTTCACCGCGCTCGAACTGACAGCCCCGGTGACCGTCAAGGCCGAGCACGACGGCACGAACGACGAAGTCTGGCCCGGTCCGGAAACCGTGACGTACGTGTTCCCCGGAACCGAGTACACGGCCGGCGATCAGATCACCGTCATCTGGCGGGACGGAGGTTTGAAGCCGCCCCGCGATCTGGCCCAACTCCCGGACGGCGAGGAACTTCCCGGAGGCGGGTCGTTGTTCATCGGCGAGGAGGGCAACCTGGTGCTGCCGCACGTCGACATGCCGAAGCTCTATCCGGTCGAGAAGTTCGCCGATTTCACCCCGCCGGAGGAATCGAACCTGAACCACTGGCACGTCTGGGTGGACGCCGTGCTGGCGGGAGAACGAACGAGCGACGGATTCCACTACGCCGGCCCGCTGACCGAAGCCGTGCAACTCGGCAACGTGGCGGCCCTGGTCCGCGGCCGCGAACTGGAGTGGGACGCCGCCGGTCTCCGGGTTCCCAACAATTCGGAGGCGGACGCCCTGTTGCGGAGGGAATATCGCGAGGGCTGGGAACTCGGTTCCGCGTAATCGCTTGTCAATTCAAACTCATCGGGTGGAACGGTTTTCAACGAAGCACGAATTCCGCAGGGTTTCGTGCGAAGTCACAGTCCGACCAACCCGAAGGCATAGGTCACTTTGTTCCCGGAAGTCGTTGCAGTTGAGTCAAGTTTCAGCGACCAACGGGAGCGGTCCAGGCGAGCGGCGCGGCGTCAGCCCGCCGATGCGTCCAGGAACCGGCAGCTTGCATGGTCCGAGGCACTGCCTCGTTAGAGCGATTTGCAAATCAATGTTGGCGATCTGTCTCGCGGATTCTCGTTTCCGACAGTCCGAACACCGCTCAACGCGGAGACATGGTAGAGCAATTTGCTCTAGCCCTGTCAGGACACGAGTCGGATGACTGCGACGCGGCTGATATTGCCGGCGTTTGGAATCGTGCTTGCGCCCGCCTGTTCGGGGCTGGTCGGCACCGTTGCAGGCGCGCCGCTGGCAGCGGTCGCGGTGGCCGCCCCCTTGACCTGCGCGGTCGCCTGGGTGGCGGGCCGCTGGGCCGGAATGGGCGTTGCCGCCGCCTCGGCCTGCGGCTGGTATCTGCCGGTTTTCTTTCTGTCAGGCATCGGCCTGTCGGACGTCGATCACAGTTCGATGCTGCTCGGAACGGGCATTCAGATTGCGTTCGCCCTGCTCACGGCGCGGTGGAGCGACACGCTGCACGCCGCCACGGTCGCTGCGGAAGTCGACCCGCTGACCGGACTGCTCAACCGTCGCGGAATCGTTGCGCGGCTGGAGATGGAGAGCAACCGTTGCCGGCGGGGGGGACGCTCGCTGGCCGTCGCGTTTGTCGACTGCGATCACTTCAAGGCGTTCAACGACTCACGCGGTCATGCGGCAGGGGACCGGTTGCTGTGCGTTGCCGCGGAGCGGTTGTCGTCGGGCATCCGCAATTATGACGCGGCGGGTCGGCTTGGAGGCGATGAGTTCGTGGTGGTCTTCCCGGAGTGCAGCGAGGCCGACGCTCGCGCCGCCGGAGCGCGCCTGCTGGATTCGCTCCGAACGGCAATGCACGAGAGGGGCTGGCCGGTGACCTTCAGCATCGGCGTCGCCGTCTTCGGAACGCCGGGAGACGCTCAGGAAATGCTCAGTTGCGCCGACGCCGCCATGTATGAGGCGAAGCACTCCGGAAAAGACCGGCTCTGCGTACAGGTCGGCGTCCCAGGCGAGAAGTCCGGGCCGGGGGAGTAGCGCCGACGGTTATTCGTCAGCCGGAGCCTCTTCGTCGGCGTCGTTCTCGCCCTGCGGCCGAACGCGTTGCGGGGGGAGGGCCCGCCGCTGCAACTGCTTGAGGTTGAGTCTCGCGCCGTTGATCTGGATCTGGATCGCGGCCCCCGGCTGCTTCGTGTACTTCTCATAGAGTTCGGCGGCTTCGGGGTGCTTCTCCTTGAGTTCGTCCAGATCGGCCGCCTCGTATTCGCGGGTTTCCTGCTTGTCCCCCTCTTTTTCGGTCACTTTGAGGGAGATGTCCTTGCCGTCCTTGTCGTGGATTTCGATTTTCTTGCCGTCCTCCTCGACTTCGATGGTCCGCCGGCCGTTGACGATTGAGACTTTGACCTGCCGGTTGGCCACGCCGCCGATGACGATCGCCTGGGCCTGAATCTGCGCCTGGTTTTGAACACCTCCCTGCCGGATGTGGCGGCGGTAAAGCTGAAACGCCTTTTTGTCCTTGTTCCGCAGCTCCTGGGCGTTTTTCGCTTTGATCTCCGTCGTTTTCTCCTCTCCGTCGATCGTCTCGGTGATTGTGACGACGATCTCCTCGCCGCGAGTCTCTTCGATGACAATCTGCTTGCCGTCTTCTTCGACTTCTGCGCGACGTTGGCCGTTGGCGTCGAAGGGCAGCGGGCGGCCCTGAACCTGGATCTGGATCGGCCCAATCGCCTGGATGCGGTTCAGCCCGTTCTGCTGGAGCTGCTTGATGTCGGGCGGATCGGCCAGAAGTCTCTGGGCACGCTGAGCGATCGGGGCGTTGTCCGATACAGCAAGGGCTTCGATGGCGGCGGTCGCCTGCTTGACCGTTTCCTCATTGTCAGACTCCTTCAGTCGGGCGAGCACATCGATGCAGCGGAGGGCCGTTTCGCGGTTCCCCGACTCGGCCGCTTCGGTGAGAGCGTCGACGGCGGTGGCGCCCTGGGCGAGGAGTTCCGCTTCGGCGGCCCGGCGGGTGGTGAAGTCGGCGTCGGAGAGTTGCAGGATCCACCGATTAATCTGCGCCCCGGACGCGGGTGCCGCGTCTTCGGCCGAGAGGCCGGCGGCGGCCAGGCTGAGCGAGACTGCCATGAGACAGGCGAATAGTTTGCGAGCGAGTTCGCTTGGGGCAAGCACGGCGAGGCTCCCGGTTTGGCGTTGTTGCGGCGCAGTCAAGAGGTAAGTTTCCTTGATCGGTGGTTGGCGGGCAAGGGGAGAATGGGAGGTGCTGTGGTTGATTGAGGCGGGAGTTTCTACGCTGTGGCGCCGCGGGCGCGATCCGAGGTGCCTGGAGCGCTTTGCAGTTCGGTATGTGGTTCCGGGAACGATCTGTTCTCGATTCACAGATGCATCACCGAGAATGAGCTGAGGGCTGAGAGTCAGGAGTCCAGCGACCTGACCAACGAGGCGTCAACGATTCGGGCCCCTTGACTCTCGGCTCTCAATCCGCCACTTCGCCGGAGATGACGAACTCCAGCCAACCTCCCCTCTCAGCACGAGCACAATTCTGCACAGCGCTCTAACATGCGGCCGCCATGACGAATCCCGTCGACGACTCGTTTGCACCGGGGGACGGCGGCCGGAAGGCGGCCCTGCGACTCTTCTCCTATGCGTTTCTCACCTCCGGCAGTTACCTCATCGCCCGCACGCTGGCGGACGGGCTGTTTCTGGGGTCGCTGGGGCCGGGCGCGCTGCCGCTCGCGATGCTCATGGCGGCCTGCGTCGTGACGCCCTGTTCGGTCTTCTGGACGTGGGCGTCGCGCCGCATTTCGATGATCCGCGTCGTCATTGTGACCCGTATCGCGCTCGCAGTCGCGACTTCGGCGGTGGCATGGCTGTTGCCCGCGAGGATGGAATCCGTTGCGCTGCTGTGGGTGCTCTATCTGATCGCGGAACTGCGCGGCTGCCTGAATACGATTCAACTCACCACGCTGCTGAACGAGACGCTGCCGCGCAGCGCTCATCATCTGGCGCCGTCCGTTGCCGCCGGGGCGCCGCTCGCGGGCATCGCGACGGGGCTGGTGATCGGTCTGGAACTCGGCACGGTCAGCTATGCGCAACTGCTGATCGGCGCTGCAATCCTTGACCTCGCGTCGATCATTCCGCTGATTCTGCGCACGGGTGATTCCACCGAGGCGCGCGAAAACGGGACGGCGATCGAGACCGGCGAGGCCGAGCCAAGCGCGCCCTTCGAGAGCGCGATCGTCCGCTCGCTGGTAATCCTGATCTCGGTCAAAGTCGCCGTGCTGACAATCGCAAGCTTTGAATGGAAGGTGGCGGCGGCGACCGTCTTCAGCCACCGGGACGAAGACCTGTCGCGCTACTTCGCCCTGTTCTATGCCGTATGCGACGTGGTGACGCTGTTGATCCAGTTTTTCGCGGCCGGCGGACTGCTGCGACGATACGGGATCGCGGTCGGGCTGGCGGCCCTGCCGGTCGCGCTCGGGCTGTGCCTGCTCGGCGGATTGCTGTCTGTCTCCTCGGCCGCCCTGCTGTTCTGGATGACGTGCGCCAAGGGGGCGGATGTGCTGCGGCGGGGGCTGCACGACCCGACGCTGATGATCATCTACGGGCCGATTCAGGCCGTGCGGCGCAGGCAGGTGATCGGCATGGTGAACGGATTGCTGAAGCCGGTGATGGAAGCGGCCGTCGTTTTCGGGATCTTCGCGATCGGCTTCCTGGCCAACCGGACGGAATCGCTGTTTGTCGTGGCAGCCGTGCTGATGCCGATCTGGTTCGCATCCAGCGTCCGCACCCTGTCGGCGTATCGCGCGTCGGCGTCCGTGGAAGAGTAGGGCGGTCGGCGTCTGGGTCGTGAACCACAAAGACACGACGGGCACGAAGTGTTGAGTAGGCCGGATCAACCAGCGCAGCGACGCCGCTCCGGCAATTGAATGAGTGGCAGGACCGCTCGGCAGAAACCTGCCGGAACGGCGCTGCGCCTGATCCGGCCTACGTCTGCTTTCGCGGTTTTCTGAGTGCTGTCGCCGTGTTCGCGGCTTGCTGTCGCAGCGCTGACCGCAGAATGTGACGGGGGTTACGCAGACCTTGGTGCCCTTCGTGCCTTCGTGGTTCACCACCAAGTCACAAAACGCAAGACGAGGGTGAGTGTGCTTGGAGTGGAGGGTTCCGACGATGCTATCGACGGGCTCTGGGGGCGGCTTTAGAATCGGGGTTGAGTGGATTGGAGATCGCGAGAAACCGGTTTTCCGGGAGAAGCCCGGTTTCTGAGGCTTCTGGAATGAGTCACACGATGTACCGCGTCAGCAAGGAGATCGATTTCTGTTACGGGCACCGGTTGCTCGACTATGAGGGGAAGTGCCGGCATCTGCATGGGCATAACGGGCGGGCGGTGATTGTGCTGGAGGGGGAGCGGCTGGACGGGCGTGGGATGCTGGTCGATTTCTCCGACATCAAGACGGCGCTGCGGGACTGGATCGAGGAGACGCTGGATCACCGGATGATTCTGTGCGAGTCCGATCCGGCGCTGCCGATGCTGAGGGAACTCGATGAGCCGGTGCATGTGATCCCGGTGAATCCCACGGCGGAGAACATCGCCCGCCTGATCTATGACCGGGCGCAGGAACTCGGGTTTCCCGTGGTGGAAGTCTCGCTGTGGGAGACGGCCCGGTCGTGTGCGACGTACCGGCCCGGGGGTGATTGCGTCGAATCTTCATCGGACGCATCCGGAGGCTGACGCCTTCCGGCTCGCCTGCGGGGGGTGTCACTTGACGGCGGGGCGGGAGGCGACTTCTCCTCGCTCCTGAATGGCCTGGTCGATGGCGGAGAGGGTGTCGGGGGAGAGGTCGGCGGTCATGGCGGCGGCGGTGTCGCGGATCTGGTCGGGGCGTTTCGCGCCGCACAGCGCGGCGGTGATGCCGGGCCTGCGGATCGTCCAGGCGATGACGAGTTGGGGCAGCGTGAGACCGGACTCCTCAGCCAAGGGGCGGAGTTTGTCGAGGAAGTCGTGGGTACGGTCCCACTGCTCCCCCTGAAAGACGGGATATTTCTGCCGGCCGTCTTTCGGATCCCAGACATGGTCACGCGGAAGCTTCCCGGCGAGAAAGCCTTTCATCAGGGGCCAGTAGACGCAGAGCGAGACATCGTGCTCGACGCACCAGGGAACCTGATCGGCTTCGATCTCGCGCTGCAGCATGTTGTAGTGCGGCTGTGATGCCGTGATCGGGCAGACGCCGTGGAACTCCTCGAACTGGGCGGTGGTGGAGAGATTCGAGACGCCGACGGAGCGGATCTTGCCGGCGTCGAGCAGTTCGCGAAATGCCCCGGCGGACTCGGCCAGCGGGACGTTCGGGTCGGGGGCGTGGAGGTAGTAGAGGTCGATGCGGTCGGTGTTGAGCCGGCGGAGGCTCTCTTCGCATTCGCGCTGGATCGTTTCGGGGCGGGCGTCGCGCGCTTGGGTCTTGTTCTCGTCCCAGTGCAGCCCACATTTGGTGGCGATGACAATGCGGTCGCGCTGCGGGCCGAGTGCGCGGGCGATCATCCGTTCGCTCTCGCCGTCGTAGCCATAGATGTAAGCGGTGTCAAAGAAGTTGATGCCGGCGTCCACGGCGGCCTGGAGCGTGGCGAGGCTGTCGGCTTCGTTGACATCGATGCTGGTAATGCCGGTGATGGGCCAGCAGCCCATGGCCACGGGAGTAACGTGGATGTCGGTGTTGCCGAGTTGGCGGGTGGGGGGCATGGCGGGTGCTTTCTGCTGTGAGTAGCGCAAGTTGTCGCGCCCTTTTCAACGCAAAGGCACGGAGAACCCAGCGCAGGCCTCCGGCCGCAATCCAACCGGAGGCGAATCGAAACTGAGCGGCGAAGCCGCGCAAGCGTTTAGCCGTGAGCGTAAGCTCATGGAATACTTGACCTGGGGGGGCGAGTTGTTTCGGTTTGTGGGGGGTGGTAGTCTCGGCGAACGATTGAATGATGCTATTGATTTGCCTCAGTTGGGAGCCTGTTCGATGTTGCGCTTGCTGACGGGATGCCTCGCTCTGTTCATCACGCTGTTCCTTTCGGCCTTCGTCACGGCGGCGGATGCTCCGCCCGATTTTGTCGACGAGAATATGGTGACGCACGGGCCGATTCTGGGGCGGCTGTCGAGCGACGGGGTGGGGGTGTGGGCGCGGACGCTCAGGCCGGGTGAGTTCACCGTTTTATACGGCACCGACCCGGAGCGGCTCGATCAGACGGCCGGGCCGGTGACGACGACGCTAGAGCACGACAACACCGGTTGGATTCATGTCAGCGGTCTGGAGCCGAATACGAAGTACTACTACGAGGTGAAGATTCCGGAGTCGTCGGGGCGGACGGGGCGGAGCGGCGATTTCCGGACGATGCCCGATGCAGACTCCGTGCGCGACCCGGAACTCAATCCCGGGGGGCTGTACAACTTCAGCTTCGAGTTCGCCTGCGGGAACAACCAGAATCCGCGGCACAGTTCCGGGCCGGCGCTGCCGACGTTTGGGACCATGCTGCGCGAGATCGAAGACGAGATTCACTTTGCCATCCTGAACGGAGACTGGCTGTATGAAGTCCGCCGGGAGTACACGCCGGAGCAATGGGCGGGGCAGGTCGACATCTCAACAGACGAGATTCCGGACGTGCTGCGGATCGCGCCGACGCTGACGGGCGTGTGGGAAAACTACAAGTTCTTCCTGGAGCAGGGAGAGAACCTGACGCACTGGCACCGGGAAGTGCCGTCGTTCTTCACGTATGACGATCACGAGTGTCTGAACGACATCTGGGGCGCGGGGACGCCCGGGCTGCGGGACCGGCGGGCTGTGTTCCGCGATATCGGCGTGCGGGCCTGGTACGACTACCTCGCCTGGAGCAATCCGACCGAGTTCGCTTCGCGCGTTCACTTCGGCAAAGGAACGATGGAACAGGGAAGCGACGTACTGGTCGACGAAGAGGCGGACTTCACGAAGCTCAAGCTGGCCGATCACAACAACCTGCACGTGCACTGGGGCACGCCGACGGCGGGCGTGAATGACAACGCACTGGACGACCTCGACGACGGCGACCCGAATGCGGCCGTCTATGCGATCGAGGAAATACTGGGACCGCACGAGGTCCGAGTCAGTCCGGCGGCGAAGGCGAACGGCGCGGTGAGCTACTCGATCGGGCGGCGGTCGTACTATCACATGCGGTTCAGCAACTGCGATTTCTTCGTGCTCGACACGCGCGGCCAGCGAGAGATGCACGACACGTCCGAGCCGCACAAGGACATCTCGATGCTGGGGCGGGTGCAGCGGGAGTGGCTGATTGACGGCGTGCAGAACTCGGACGCCGATTTCATCTTCGTGGTGTCGAGCGTGAACTTCATGGTGCCGCACGTCGGCGGCGGCGCGGTGCGGGCGGACAACAAGGACGA
>ERZ869936.1452-NODE-1452-length-16848-cov-8.313940_pt1 | contig 16848 bp, 35 predicted proteins | sample MGYA00520876_ERZ869936 | MGnify/ENA primary metagenome ERZ869936 (study PRJEB32218, sample SAMN09650985) | biofilter metagenome | isolation source: enrty point of leading RO module | place: Saudi Arabia: Thuwal, RO plant located on Red Sea | collected 2016-02-17 ...
GCACCTTTTAAACTAAAAACAGATTTTTTTAAATTTCCTAGATTTTTTTGAACACCACTTAACGCCTGTTTTGTTTTATCTTTAGCAAGAATGTCAATGGTGAGTTTTTTCGTCATTATCTTCTTTTACCTTGCATCTTTGCTTTATTCAATGCTTTTTGTTCTTCTTCGTGTTTGAGATTATAATATGCGACCCACATATTAAATTCTTCTACAGGCATCTGTAAAATTTCACCAATAGTTTTATGTAGCTTTTCTGCTAAGAAAAAATGAAATCTAAAATTAGAATCAGAATTTAGTTTTTTTTTAAGTCTTTAGTGTTCGTATCTGAGGAAAGGATTTGACTAGCAACTTTACTGATAATATCTGGGTCAACAAACTTTTTCATCTTAATTTTACTTTCTATATCAAACATTAACTCACCATCTTTATTTTGTGCCTTTTTTACAATGACATCAATTAAGACAGTTAAGTCGTTATCATTAGAGCCTTTAAAGATTTCTGCTTTTTCTAAAAGTGTAAATGGTTTAACATAAATGGCATCTTCGCCTATTAATCCCCATTCTTCTACTTCAATAACTTTAATCTCTTGGTGCTTAAAATGATTTATAGCACCCTCAAGATAATCTTTCTTGGGCATTTAGATTAGACTGTTGTATGTGAAACGCCACCAGAGAACTGTACATTGAAAGTTCTACTGATTACACCATCCATTGTCACTGCTACTGATGCACCTGTCACTATTGCTGTTCCTGTGTAGTATGCGTCGCCGCTATCTGCACCTTCTGGGTAAAGATTTAAAGTGACAGAAGAACCTACATCTAGTGATTCTTGTCCATTTGTATCTGTTTCATCCCAATGACATTCAATAGTACCTGTAGCATCTTTTCTAAGAACTAGATAAGATTTTGCAGTGTCAGTAAGTGTTGTATCTTCAACAGTATCGTTAGTTTCATCTAAGTTAAATCCTACAACCTCTGCGACTGCATTTGCTCCAACTTTGACTACTCCGCTTGTTCCGACGTGTGTTGCCATTCGTTTACTCCTTCTTGTTTATCTTCATCTACTTTTTTCTTTTTAGTAGATTTTTTTTCTGCTTCTAGTTTATAACCATTCGCAAGAAATTTGTCTATATTATTATCCCATGCTTCTATGGAATTACCATCTTTGTATAGCTTGATTCTTTTAGGCATTACGCAGTACCTCTAACAAATTCATAAAATACTCTTACCACAATTCTCACTCCACCCAAAGGATATAATGTACCTTCATCAGAACTAACTTCTACTATTTTTGTTTCTAGTGCGTTTCCACTTCTAGTTCTATCAGTATCTAAGGTTTCTTCTATAACCTCAATTAATTGGTTTCTTTTGGTGTCTAGATTGGTTTCTGTTCCTTTAACATACCCAACTAATACATAATCTATTGTACCACTTCTTTTTCCTGCCGCAGTATCACCTAAAGAAAAATCTTCTCTTACCTCGTCACCTGTGGAAATGTACAATGCAGGAAATTGTGGGTCGGCTAACTGTTCTGGCTCAAAGGGTTCTCTAGTTATTTTCTTCAATTCAATAGGTGAAGTGACTGCATCTAATACAGTAATTATATTTGCCGCTATATCTTCTCTTTTACTCATAATCTCAGTTCTCTTTCTAACACATTAAAGAATATCTTTTCAATATTTGTTTCTTCTTTTTTGCTTATTCTAAAAAAGGGTCGGATAATCTTTTTTCTACCAACACCTGCTTCGTCATGGAAAAAGGCTTTTCTATTAGCTGATGCCTGTCTAAAAAATAACTCGCCTTTACTTGGTGTCACTTTACTTGTTAATGAACTAAACATTTGTCCTGTATCTGTTAAATCAACAACACCAGATTGTTTTACTAATCTTCTTTTATATTTAGGGGAATATGGTTTAAATGCTCTACCTCTAAAATCCACACCTTTAGATTGGGTGCGTTCTTTAATAGCCGCAATCTCAAAAGCTGTTGCGTTGGCTAAGGCTCTTTTTATAGCTTTAGGAACTTGTTTAGATACTCTTTGTAGTGATTTTCTTACTTGAACAGAGTTGTCCTTGATGCGAACATCAGCAACCATTAACGAACTAATCTTAAATGATGTATAGGTTCTTTTTCACTAGCGGTGACTGACGCATCCCCATCTTCATCATATTCAACACCATCTCTTAAACAGGCATTAAATTCTTCTGCATATTTGGCTCTGTAAAATGTAATTTGTACTTGGAAAGCATCTTGTCCGTCACCACCCTGTGGGTCTTTCCATTTAGTGAGTTGAGGATAAATATATTCTGCTAATGCCTTGTAAATAACTGCTCTTTTCCATTGAGCATCAGTTAGTTTACTGTTATCCATTTCTAAAGTTGTGACTTTAGTAATATCTTTGTATCTGACTGTATGACGATATCTTTCCCACCATTCCTCACGAATTTGTCTTAAAACATCATCTTCTGCGAATTGTAATTGAGTATCAAAGTTTGCAATTCCATATTCTAAAATATCTGGTTGATAAGATGTAATATCTGAACTACCTACAACGAATACTGATGTTGCCGCCATTAATCTTCTTTCTTCTTCCTAGTTCTTTTTGGTTTTTCTTCTTTGGGTTTATCTTCTACCAATTCAAACCCTCTCATTTTCCAATGAATGAAATTTTTTTCATAATCGAATTTTGTTCTGGTTATAACTTTATCGCCTTTTTTTAATCTAACTAATTCCATTTTTTCTTCCTTATATATCATAGGTGGGGAGTATATCCCCACCCATAGTTTATATTATTGGATTGATGAATCAAAGTGTAATTCCACCCCGTAGCTATCGTGCAGTTCACCCACACCATAGACTGCGGTTGCAACAATCTCGTCTGCTCTTAGAGAAGCATCTCTTTGAGTTTCGATTTTGATGTCCTGCATCATAGCTAGTGCTAATGCATCCTTATGGAATATACCACCCTTATAGTCACCTGCATTACCTGTGTTAGACATATTTGAAGTTTCAAATACGCTAATACCTGCAATCTGACCTACAAAACCGCTTCTTAATGCTTCGTTCTGTAAATCACCTGCATTTGGATTTGCAAATGTGTTTGTTAAGTTTGCTTTTAAATCATAAGCAATCTTTGGGTGTAATACTGCAAAACACTCATTAAGAGGTAAACCCTCCGCTCTTAGTGTTGATGCCGCATTAAAAATAGAAGCTGCTGAAATTGCACCTGTGCCATCACCTAATGTGACTGAAAATCCGTCAAATAATGCGATTAAGTCTTGGTCCATTTTCTTTGCAATACCTTCACCAAATAATCTACCGATATCTGCCGCTACGTTTCTTGGTGCGGAGTTTCTCGCTAAATCAGTTAGTGTAGTCATTACGCCTACTTCTGATGCAGTAATTGTCACTGATGACGGATTAACTGCTGTGTTTGATAAATCAGTTGCTTCATTAACTGCCGCCGCTGAGATAGCTGAATAAATCGGTACTTCTACAGATTTTCCGCCACCTGCAATGGTGTAGTTTTTCACCAAGTTCTTCATTATTGATTGCTCTTGAATTACGAACTCAGCTTCAGCAACGATTTCAGTATATAGTTCGCTGAGCGTACTACTTGTGCTTTCGTTTGCCATTTGTTTTTACCTTTCGTTATTTATTTAGTTTAATTGGAATAACACTATCTCTAGATTTGCGATACTCTGCGTATTGCTTTCTATCGGCAGGGTTATTCATATCTAAGTCCGCAATGTTTAAAGTCTTTTGCGTAGTTGACTGACCCACATTAGACACGCTTCCGCTCCCAGAGGGAGTTGCCGCTTGAAAGTGTGCGTTCTGCGTTAAAAACTCTTGGACTGCCTCATCAACAGTCAATAAGTCACCATCCTTGTTATAACGTGGAGTTCCATTAGAATCAATAACTTCTACTTTACCATCTTTATTTAAATGGACATTATTCTTTAGTAGAGATTTGATTTGTTCTGGATTGATGGCTTTATGTTTTGATGCCGCATTGATTAATTGCTTATCAATCCTTTCATCTCTTAATTCATTTTCTAATTTAGAAAGTTTTTCATTATATTCTTGAGTTTTCTTTTTGATAACTTCATCAAACTTACCTCGTTCAAGTTGTTTTTGTTCTTCTGCTTTTTTTACATCTTCCATTACAGATTTAACATCATCTAATGAACTAACTCCTAATTCATTTAGGATTTTTTGTTCTTGGCGGTAAAGTCTATCTTTGACTACCTTATCAATATCAACTTGTTTTGGTTGAGGTTGTTCTACAGGTTGTTCCTGTTTTACTTCTACATTTTCTGTTGTTGTTGCTTCCACCTGTTCCGTTTTATTCTCGTCAGACATAATATACTCCTTTAGTTAGTATTTATTTAAGGAATATATAAAAAATTTCTATTCTTCAATCAAATTTTCCCATTCTGGGTCGTAGGGAATAAAAGAATGGCGGCATCTATAACCACCTCTATTGATAAATGGGTCAGTTCCAGACTTTCCTGCCCATCTAGTTGATGTCCATAAACTATTGGCTTCTTCCTCAGAAAACACCTTATTTAGGTTGGCTCTACAAAAGGGTCGTGTAGTCACAATATTTGTTCCTGTGTATTTATAATTAGTGATACCTGCTTCTGCCGCTTTGTATTTTGTAAACTGTCCGTCAAACTGCATTAAACTGTCATGTGCCATTTGACTTGCATATCTTCTCATGTTATCGCCATAAATATCAGCGGCATATTTAGATTGTAATGTTTCTTTTGCTACAGCTACTTGTGCCTTGATACTAGCATTGTTGGAGTATCTATTTTTGTCTATAAAATCAACAAGGCGATTGATTTCAGTTTCATCACTTCTCTGGTAAACGCCATTTATTTTGGCTCTAATATTTTTTACCATATCTCTAAAGTCTTTGCCTACAATAGCGGATTGATAAACCTCGTTAGCTAATGTGTCTAGGTAGGTATTTGCAATATCCTCAAACCCACTAAAAGATAAAAACTTTAGTTGGTTAATCACTTCTAGATTAGGTTTTGTTAATGACTTAAACCTTGCAGGAATAGGTAGCGGTCTGATGAACTTCTGGTATTCTTTTACAATTTCATCATAGTCACTACGGATAATTTCATCTACTTCTGATAGATAATTTTCTTCAATAAGTTTTTTTAAGTTCGGTCTAAGTTGGACTGCAAGTTGGGTGGTTAGCTTTTCACCACCTGCAGTTGATTTGGTTAAGTCAGCAATAATGTCATCTTCAAGTTTTTTAAGTACGCCAATAACTCTTTGTTCGTGGGTATCAATTAATCTGTTGAGGATATCCTGCTTTGCCATGCATCAAATCTTAAAACCTTTTTTCCAAGATTGTACTGCCCAATAAGCAGGGGATAGGTTTTTCTGTCCTTTGACTTTGGCTAGTATGGGTCTAAATCTAGCCATAAAACTTCTTTGTCTAGCAGGGATATTTTTCTTAATAGATAGATTAGGGTCGCCAAATCGGACTATCTGAACATTACCTGTAGCTTTATTCTTTACATAAACACCAAACTTCTTTGACTTGCTTGGGGTTCTAAATGGTTTATTTAATTTAACTTCTCTACCTCTATATTTAGCCATTATTTTTTCTTTCTTTTTCTTTTTGCTTTTTTAGCGGTTGATAAGGCAATTGCAATAGCTTGTTTTCTAGATTTACCTGCTTTGAGTTCAGTGCGAATATTTTTACTTATGGAACGACTAGAATATCCTTTAATAAGAGGCATTATTTACCTACATTTCTCATGGCTCTATTATGTGCTGATGAAAAAGTTGCACCATTTTTTAAATATCTTGCCATAGCTTTCATATGCTTCAATGTATGATGCCTTGCGTGACTACGCATAGTTTTTTGTTGTCTTGGCTTTAAATCTTGAATGATATTTTTAATAGATGCAACTTTAACCATTATTTCTTCTTCTTTCTTTTTTTCATAGAAGATTTAGATTTCTTGGCTTTGTGTTTTCCTTTTCCGTAGTGATAGGGCATTTTACTTTCCTTTCTTTTTCTTTTGTTTCTTTAGAATAGCTTTTTGTAAAGCCATTGGTAGTTTCTTTTGTTTCTTTGTTAGTGCCATTTTTAATCCTCTCTTGATAATGAGTAAAACATAATAGTTCTAACATACCATATCTATAATTAAAACCTATACAGGCAAATTTACCACAAAAACATTTCTTCTCACCATGTTGTTGATGTGTCCAATTATAGAACTCGGTAGTAGATACTGTTCTACCTTTTACTTTTTCTTTTTGCGTAAGTCTAAGTCGTGTTTACGACTACCTCTTAAGAATGAATTTACTCTGCCCATAGCCCATGCCGCCATAGGAACTCTACGACTACCTGCACCCAAGAACGCACCTTGTCCTCTACGATAAACTTTTGCGAGAGTTGAATAAGTATATCTCTTGGATGCCTTTGCTTTTCTTTTTAGAGTAGCAACTGTACTAGCTGATAAAGGTTTTCTTCTAACTGCCATTATGCTTTAGTCCTAGCTTTGAGTAATGATAAAGGGATGCGTTTACCTGCTCTATAAAGTGCCGCCACCCTTTTGATTAATGATGCTCGTCTATCTCGTTTAGCACCTTTTAGCCCAGATAAATATTTCTTAGGTACTTTAGTTTTCTTGTCTTTTGGAACTCTACGCTTCTTCAATTTCTTCACCCTCTATTGTTGGTGTTGAAAACTGTCCGATAGTGACTACCTTTGCATCTATCTCACCATCTATGGTATTAATCTTTTCATCATCATCTACAACTGCTCTGGCGATTTGTTTATCTACTTCTTTTAAGAAACTATCTGATTGAACACCACTAGCTTTTGCCATTTGTAGGAACTGTAAGTCGGATGCATAATCTCTAAGGTTAAAGCTATCTGGATAAATAATTTCACCATCAAATTCTCTGCCTTGCCATTCAGCAAATAGTTTCCAGATTTGTTCTTCTGCGTTTTGTAAGTAATCAGCTTTTTCACTAAGTCTTGCGTTTAATAATTGAAACTCTGTTTGTAAGGCAATACCAGATTGTATTCTAGCTTCGGTGGCTCTAACTGCACCCATGTGTGTAATTCTATTAATAGATTCTACTTTCATATTAATGTTATTCATTATGCCATCTAATGACTGTGATGATGGTTGGATAAGATAGGGTTTTAAATTTGAATCTAAATCTTCTGGCATTTCAATAATAGAACCTGCACCTGCACTTGCTTCTACATTAGGTGTCTTAACTAAACTTGGGTGGTTAGATAATCTGATTAGCTGTTCAATCTCTGAGTAATCATTGTAAATAGCTTTCTGTAATTCAGCTACATCATTCAAATCAGATATACCAATACCTCGTCTTTGAGATTTTTGGTTATATAATATTACAGCAGGAACTTTTCCTAATTGGTTTGGCATTTCATCAATCATCATAGGCTTAGAAGTTGAATAGCCTTTTGTAAATTCTTTCACTTTGTAAGTAGTAATATCTTCCATAGTCCAAACTCTAATAGTTGCCATATCATCAAATAAATCTTCTAGTAGGGTAAGTGAGGTTAAAACATATTTACCATTTCTGCTTCTTTCAAAGTTCCAATTCAAAACATTTTCTGGAGTATATAAACTCATATAAGGTCGGATATCTAATTGTAATTCTTCTGCTCTTGATTGTGTTTGTACCGCAGGTTTATCTAGCACTGCCCAACAAGTGCCATAGATAGATGCGTTCATTTGCATTTCACGAATGACATTGTTAAACGACCTGCCATCTAAGTCAGCGTCATTAATAAAACTATCTAATTGTTCATCACCTGTTAATGAACCATAGTTTCTTGTTGGTGGTACTCGGAATAGGAAAGACGAATAGATTTGCACCACATTCTTACAATGATTGTCAATCGGAGTATTTTCTGCTCTTTTGAGATACTCCTCATCAGTTTCTAAAATATATCGGTTAAGCTGATATCCGTTTTGGTAATCTTGTCCGCCAAGATAGGACATGAGATGAAAATGCCAATCGGCAAACTTTTCTTCATAATGTTTGTGTTTTTGTGTTAAAAATTCTCTACTATATAATGCCATTAACTCCACCTCTGGGGTTTGCTAGGTGTAAACTGTCTTTTGACAGGAAATAAATACTCCACTAAATATCCTAATGCATCATTCATGTGGTCGTAATTATTGTCCTTATCTGGCACAGTCGTTCCTTCTTTGTAAATTTGTCTTTCAATGCTTTTTAACATAGTTTTGCAATTTTTTGCAATAAATAATGTTCTGTCACCTACTCCATTCTTTAGTTTGGTGTTCACTGCATTTATTCTATCTCTAATTAATGGATGATTGTTTCTTACTCGTAAATGAAAACCTGCGTTCTTAAGTATTGCTAAATCTGTGACACCACCTGCTGAAGTTTTTCTTTGCTTTGATGCAGGGTCGGGATAAATAAATATATGCTTATCCTTAAATCTGTTTTTGATTTCTTGAACCATTTCGTCAGTATTACTGCTATAGATGACGATTTCATCATATACATAAATATTATTTCCTTTTAATTCTGATATAACTGCTGACATAGGGTCAATGTTAAAGTCCATACCGATATGGATTTCGCTTGTTTTAGGATTATAAATATCTAATACATTCTGTTTTCTATCAAAGTTATAATAAATCTGTCCTGCATAATTAACAAATGAACCCATGTATTCTTGTTGGAATGTTCTTTCGTCTAAGTCCTGTTTAGCCTGTTCTATTTCTTGCGGTGATACCCTACCACCATCTAAAGTAGTAAATTGAAATGATGCCCAATTATCTTCATCCTTATCAGCTTGGGTAAATAAATTATAACTCCAATTACCATAACCTCTAGGTGTGCCACAGAATAAAGCTGAACCATTTCTATCTGATAAAGTTGGTCGGAGTATTTCGTACCAAGTGTTTTCTCTAATATCTGCGAACTCATCCATAATTAAAAAATCTAATCCTACACCTCTAAGGCTATTTTCATTATCAGCACCCCTTAATGATATAGTGGAGCCATTTCTTAATGTAATAGTCAAGTCAGAGTTATTGACAGATTTAATCCATTTATGTGCGGTTAGTTTTTCTATTAAGTCAGTCCAAACAATCGTTTTAGCCATTCTATAAGTTGGTGCTACATACCAAACCTTGCGTTTTGGATATCGGCTAAATTTAGCTATCTCGGTGACGGATAAGAAAGTCTTACCCCATCTTCTACCTGCTATAATAACTCTAAATCTTTTATCACAATCTAATACTTGTTTTTGAGGTTTACTTAGCGGCACTAATCTACGCTAAATGGTAATGGTTCATTATCATCATTAATAGTTCCACCATCAGATTGTCCTAATTCGTTCTTACCTAACCAGATAGCCATAGCCGCATTGCCATTCTCAGCTATCTTCCATTGTATCTGTCTTAAACGCAATTTTTTCATACTTCTGCCTTTTGTAAGATATTCGTAAAAACTATTTCTAATTGTGCCTTCACTACATCCAAAAAAATCTGCAATCTCAACATTGGTACATCCGAATGATGCTAGTTTTTGAACTTCCTCCCCATTGATATTTAGTTTTGGTCTTGCCATATTGTCCTCTTTCTATGCGTAGAGTGTACGCTAATTGCTTTATATCAATAATGGACACAATAAATCAATTAATTTTTTCTGCCTTTTGTCCTGTAAAATCTTCCCACCTTTTTATAATTACATCTACATACTTAGGTTCATATTCCATCATATAGCAGGTTTTTAATTTCTTTTCACAGGCAATCATAGTTGAACCACTACCGCCAAAAACATCTAAAACTTTTTTCTTACTAGGTTGGTCATCTAGTGCCATAGTAATTAACTCAACAGGCTTCATAGTAGGATGAACTGTATTTTTTTGTCTTTTCAGTTTCCATACATCACCTCTAAGTGTTTGCTGTCCTCCAAAATCACCATAATAATAAATTAATTCGTGTTGTTTATAATATTTATCTAAATGCTGTGCAGGATTAACTTTATCCCAAACTATCATAGCTTTAGGTTTTCTTCCTATCTGTTCCATTGCTTTTTTGAATAAGTGATTATACTGCCAAGAACAGCAAACATACATCGTTTCACAGCTATACAAAGTTTGCGTTAAAAAATCTACGAATGCATCATCATTCATTTTATCATTTTTAATTTTATCTCTTTTATCTTTAACACCTTCATAATCAATATTATATGGAGGGTCAGTAAACACCATATCTGGTCTAGTTCCGTCTAATAACTTTTCAATAGCATCTATACTCGTGCTATCGCCACACATCAATCTATGTTCACCAAGTTTATATATATCCCCTAGTTGTGTCTTAGGTTCTTCTGGTGTTTCTGGAACTGCATCTTCATCTGTTAAACCTTCTTTTTCACCTACAATTAATTTTTCTAGTTCATCAGCATCAAATCCTGTTAATTCTAAATCATAATTATTATCTAGTAAGTCAGTAAACTCTTGAATTAATAAACCCATATCCCAGTCAGAATATTCATTTGTTTTATTATCAGCTATTCTATATGCCTTAGCTTTTTCTGGTGGTAAGTCGGCAATGGTGACAGGAATAGATTTTAAATTTAAAGACTTAGCAGCTTCATATCTACCATGTCCAACTATAATAACTCCTGCTCTATCAACTACTATAGGTTGTTGAAAACCAAATTCTTTAATTGATTGTGCTACTTTGTTTATATCGTATTTGTGTCTTGGGTTTTTCTGATAAGGTTTAATATCAGATATTGCTTTATCTTGTACTATCATTAATGAATAGTTGGGCTTGTTGTCACCTGTAATCCTAACATCTTCATAGCTAAACTAAGACTTTGTTCTGCTTCTTCTTTGGATATGTAATTACCAAAATTAACATAAGCAGTAAAACTTCCATCATCATTCTCTACAATAATATAACTTTGCGGTTGTGACATAACTGTTTTCTCATATTGATAATTCAAATGTAGTTGTTAGTCAGTAGATTGCAACCATGAATGTATATAGTGTTACTAACAAATCTATTGAGTTTTTTCTTAACTTGTTCAAGTTTAATTCTTTTCCTAAAGGTATTGACAAGTTTGTAGAAGTAGAGTTTAGAGAACATGATAGAGAATGGGCTAAAATCCATTTTATGAATAATCGTTAGAATAACTAAATTTTATATTCCCATCCCAATTTTTTTGAGTGTGAACTGCCGCTAGTTGAAAACCTAACTGTGGAAAATCCTTTTTTGGTGTAGGAACACAATATATTTCTTTTAAAAAAAATCTTGCGTATCTCATATCTCTTATTCTGCGTTTAGTTGTATAATGATTGATAGTTGTTAAATAGACTATGTTTTTTGATATTTTCATACCATGTTCTAAAAATTTTTGCATTTTACTCCAAGGTGGATTAGTTATTATCCAATCCACTTTTTTGTCATAATTAAAAAAATCCTTACCTTCTGAAAGTTCGCACCAATCCTTGTTATTAGTATTATAATTATTATAAAAAGCACCTGTTCCACGACAAGGGTCTAAAATAAAACCACTTGGCTTAAAATAATTAATAATATCTACAGCAAGATATTCTGGTGTCATTATTATATCTTTATCTGGTGTATTTTTAGGTGGGCAAAATGCTGTCATTTTTAATCGCCATTAGCAATCGCTTCATCTAATTTTCTAATATATCCAACTGACCAAGACATGGGCTTCATGCCTTTTTTACGCATATCTAAATCAGATTTAAACTTCCATTCTCGCATTTCCTCCTCTGTTTTTTCTTTAACAGTAGAACCTTCATTTAAGAACCCCTCTGCATTGAGCCAAGTGCTTGGATGTTGTGCAAATTCTTTATCCTTTAAGGCATTGTAGTATTGATTATATAACTTGCTAAGTTCTTCTGGTTTCTCAATCCAATCCTTGCTGATTTTAAGGTAGTTCTTTCTTGCCTGTCCTTTACTGACTTTATAACAGATAGAATCCCAGAATTTATCAAAGTGTATATATATATTATTTTTATAGGTATTAGGTTTTAGGTATTGGGTATTAGATGGCATATGCATCGCATCTGCATCGCATATGCTTGATTTACCCCACCTAGCTTCAGCACCTTTTTTAGCCTTTTCGTGCCTTTCTTTACTAGCAATTATTTCTTTACTACATCTTTTGTTCTTAATTTGTTCGTTCTCTATGTAGATTTTGCCTTTCTTGATGAGTTCAGATTTAACCCTATCAATATCTTGGTTAAATCCTCTTGTAATTAATTCCCAGATAACAGCGTCATCAAATAACTTGTCATCATTGGTATAAATTAAATCTACTATTCTTCTAAATGCGAGTTCAGCGTTAGCACTGAGTGTCATGCATCCGTTTAACATATCGTCTGGAAAGTACGATACGAATATCATTTTTTTGTCCATTATTACTCCTGTTATAACATCTAATACATTTATATTCATTTTTGAACTGATTAAATTGAATAGACATGAATTTAGTATATTTCTGCCCACAGTCTATACACCTAATTAATTCTTTTTGGTTATTATGGATATACCCTCTGGATTTACCCATTACTTTACAAATTCAACAATAGGGATAAGTACCATTTCTGATGCATTGTCATCACCGCCATTTTTTACTTTTCCCAATCTGTAAAACTTCCTAGCCAAATATAATAATTTTTCTATTGGTATTATAATTATTCCTTCTGTGTAGGTATTAGCATCTAAAATAAATGCGTAGTATTCAGCTTCACTAACAGATATTCCAGATGGTTTTCCTCTGCATCTAAATTCAACTGCTAAGTTTTTTGAACCTTTCCAAATAGAATCTGTCTTAACTTCTACTTTGGCTTTACTCAATATATCTCTAAGTTCTTTTTCTCTTATCTGAGCCTTACTTAAATCAATATCGAATTTATTGTCGTCATTAAACACCCCAAATATCCTTTCTAGCTTCATAGAGATGTTTACTTCGCCAAATAAAATCATCTAAGTTAGGTTGATATAAAAATGCAAAGTCTTTAGGTGTGTTGCATATTTGCAACACTTTATCCATGCTTTTTAATCCATTGTTTATTTCAATCTCAAACTCCTCAGTAAATTCTATAGGTTCAAGATGTGATTTTATTGGAGTGACAATAAACAAAAAACATTTAACTTCTAATCCATAAGTTTCAATTAAAGATTTTCTATAAAAATACTGCTGAAGTTTATCATAATGGTTGACGCTCATTCTGCCTTTAGTCTTTAAATCATACATATAAAGTTTGTCATCTTTCTTATAAACAAAGTCGCTAAAACCTCTAAATGGTATTCCTAAGACTTCAGTAAAAAGTTCCTCTTGATAAGAATGTAATTCTTTATCAGCTACTATTTCTTTAAATGCTTTCGCTTGTTCAAACATTTTAGGAATGAGTTTTTCATATTTATCTACATCTTCTCTAATAGGAAAATCTAAAGTTTCTTTTTTAAATTTAGATAAATATTCTTTTTGGTTTATTTCTTTACCTATCAAATAATCATATAGCATGGGTTCTACTGTATTCCCTGCAAATGCGGCAGGTGATGAAGTGCCTAATCTTTTATAGATTTTTTCTATAATAAATTGGCAAGTATAGTTTCTATATCCATTTAATTTGGATGGTGACATAGGGAGTAAATCCCATTTCTTAAAGTTTTCTAGTTTCATTATACTCCTCCCAGAGTTCTTTAGCATAGTTTATTGGGTCAACTCCTAGTTTGTGCCAGAAGTTTCTTTCACCCATCTTTTCATGGATTACCCTATGATGATAGTCACAAATTGGGATTGAATTAGGGTCATGTCGCAAACCCATTCCTAATCTATAAGCACCCTGCAAATGATGTGCAACAATCATATGGTAATTTAAGTTAGCGTATTCTATCTGACATGGGTAGCAAGGAAGTTCGCATACCCACATCAGAAATTTCTTATCCTTAATAATTTTAGAACGGCGGTTTGTCAGTTTCTTGAACTTCCGTATTAATACTAAAATTATTTTCTTTAACAGAAACACTTAAAAAATCTGCATCTCTACCATCTTTGGTTTTGTCTTTTTTCCAAAGTGCGATTTCATATTTCTGTCCTGCTTTTAGGATGATATCTTCATCAACAACAACTGTAGCGTTTTTGTATAATGGTTGATTATCACCTTCCAACTTTCTGTCATTTTTAAATAAATTAAAATTCAACATTATAGTCCTTTCGGTTTTGTTATTTGTTGGGTTGGTTGTTTGGCTTGAGGATTGGAAAATTCACTATCCTCATCTTCACCTACTGCTGTCATAAATAATTTCATTAACATATACTTGTAGGCATAAGAGATAGCTTTACCCACCCCTTTATCTGAATTATCAACTCCATATCCAAAGTAATCACCTAAAGTTATTTTATCTGATGGATTTTCTACATTGATTAAATCAGCGTTCATTCTAACAGTTGTAAGATTTCCGTCTTTAGAATGTTCAAGAACTCTCGGTACAATTAATACTTTATGTTCTTTGAGTTGTTTGCGAACCTTATCGTTTACTTCATTCCATGATGTAATTTTATAAGGTACTCCGTTAGTTTTACCCTGCACAATATTTTCAATATTATGAGTTATATTGAACAGCTTTTCTATTAGTGTCATTAAGACCTCCTGTCTTAGTCTTTCGATAATATACTATGACCTCTATTTGTCATGCAAGTATTTACCATTTGTTTATAGTCGTATTCCCACTTATCTGGTAGCCAAAGAAGTGAGGGTCGCACATACCAATTATAGACAACCTTAGTTGCTTCAATAACATTTGATGTATTTTCAGCAGCTATACTTCTGCAAGTTTGCAAGTCATCAGTAAAATCCATTGCTACCTCGCTTCCTCTGTTGCCTTTGCTATCATTTATTGGGGTATATGTACAACTTGCTAGTAGTAGCAACAGTAGTGTACTTAGTTTCGCCATTTATTTTAACCTCCTGCCTGTCAAATAATGGTAGCTTAATCCATCCATCACGATTAAATAAAATATCAATGATGTGCTGAAAGGGTTTCAGTTCTGGTTTCATTTTCCACCTCCTCTGGTTCATATAGCTTTCCTAAATGGGTACATAATGGACATTGTTCTACTATACCATCTTGGTAAACATAGTCATTTCCATTACATACTTCACAAACATCTTCTTTCATTATTTACCTCCGAATGTGTTGTTGACTGCGAATGTGAACGCATCTGTTAGTGTCATAGATAAACCCATGTCTTTTAGAGTTTGTCTAATCTTCACTACATCTTTTTTTCTTACTTTAATGGTAGTAAACATTTCATTTGATTTTTGTTTACCACCAAACTGTAAGATTTTAGATTTAATGTCTGGCATTAATTACCTCCTTTCTATTCGTAATATCTATCTGCTCTAATGCAAAATAAATCACCATATTCATCTTTAATAAGATTCCACTTAAAATCTGAATCTATTTTATAAAGAAGTTTGCATATAAATTTGTAGTCAGATTTATAAGAATATTTTTTATTTATTTTTTCATCAAAACTATCAAAAGTATCCCTGTAATAATTAGTTTGAAATTTTAATTCTTGTTTTCTTATTTCTCTTGGTAGTTTTTTAAAATCTACATTTCGCATAAGCATTTTATCTGTCATCAAACAACTCCTTAATAAAATATAATGTAAATGCCACCATACCTAAGTGGACTATGATAGTTAGTAAATCGTTAAACATTTTGTACCCCCCAAATTCTAAAAACAAAATTAAACAGTTCAGATTTATTTTTTATAAATTTAGATAAATCTTTTCTATCTTCTTGAAATAAAAGATATTCACCAAAAAAACTTGGTTTTTCAAAAGTAGAAAAAGAATTAACAGTTTTAATAGCAGTTAATTCAGTACCGTCATCTATATTCCAAAAAATAATACTACCGTTTGGTTTTTCTCTAACTTCAATGTTGTCAAACATTGATACTTTATCGAATGTAGTCATTATTTTACCTCCTGTAATTCATTCTCTGAAGCAATCCCAAAAATATATTGATTAGGATTAATTGGTTGAATTTTATATTGGTTAAATGCAACGCCTACTTTAGTTACAGTGCATAAAATATTTTTTCCAAAAAATACTTTATCGCCAACATTAAATTTATAGATAGTTTTTACTTTTCCTAATGGTTTGTGAAAAGTAGGATTATTAGTAACGTAAGATAATTTAGTCATTTGAACCTCCTGTTTGTTCATAATTAAAAGTTGTAAACTAATTTATAATTTTTGCAATAACTAATTTATAATTATTTTTATAATTATTTGGGAATTGAATTATCTCTATAAATTGCTAGATTTTAGCTAGTGTTTTTAGCATAAACATTTTCTTTTAACACTATTCCTCCTGTTTGGGGTGGTTGTCTGATACCACCCCAATCTAACCTCACAAAAATGCTAAATACCCCCTGTAGAGGGCTTAAAACCGCTTTTTAGGGGACAATATAGGCACTTCCCACCTTAGTTCTCTTTTAATAGTGGATTTAATGATAGAATGCCCAGAACCTGCACAATCATCACCCCACATAGTGGTTAATTTATAGCAAATATCATCTTCTGCTAAGAGTTTGCCTATAACCTTCATAATGTTATTAGAGGGGTTTAAGTCAGTAAGGATTTCTTTATAGGATTGCCATTCGTTAGTGGAAGAGGAATGGTCGTAAAACTCAAGATACAGTATTGTATGAGTTTCTTTTTTCATTATATTAGAACCACAAACAGAAACGATTGTTTGTGTATATATTTAAAGGCGAGGTTTTCATTATCTC
>ERZ869936.1453-NODE-1453-length-16845-cov-16.604348_pt1 | contig 16845 bp, 7 predicted proteins | sample MGYA00520876_ERZ869936 | MGnify/ENA primary metagenome ERZ869936 (study PRJEB32218, sample SAMN09650985) | biofilter metagenome | isolation source: enrty point of leading RO module | place: Saudi Arabia: Thuwal, RO plant located on Red Sea | collected 2016-02-17 ...
CGGCGGCCGAGTTCGTGGCAGCCTGCGCGGGCGATGTGTACGTTCGGCTTGCCGTCGCGGTCGGGTTCGAACTGCAGATCGCGGGTCGGCACGGCAGAGAACAGCGGATCCTCGTCCGCCAGGCGGTCGAACATCGCGTTCACGGCGCGGTCGCCGTCGTCGAGTTCGCGGATGTGGCCGACGACGATCGGCAAGCCGTCTCTCAGATCGTGTCGAAACCGCCAGATCAGATTGCGGAAGTCGGGCTCGTACTCCGCGACCGGCCTGCGCGAGTCCGATTCCCCCTGATGCCAGAAGAGGCCCCGCAGGTCCCACTCCAGCCCCCGTTCCTCGGCCGTCGCCCGGCAGGCCGCGACGTATTTGAGAAACAGGCCGTAGAGTGCCGTGTCGTGGGTCTGGCCGTTCTGTGGATCGTCGCCGGGGTACCAGCCGTTGACCTTTTTGTTCCACAGTCCCGACCCGCAGCGGCAGAACTGGACGAAGATGATGTCGTCGTCAGAGAGTTCGAGCAGGCTCTCGGCCAGGCCGTAGCCCATGGTGTTGGGATCGAGTCTGGTGAGGACCGGTGAGACGTCGGGCCGGTCCGGTTCCGTGACGCACTTCATCCCGAAGTAATGCACGTCGTGCGGCGACTCGGGGGCCTTCTCATCCCCCTGGCTCAAGTGCGAGATCCGCCACCCGTTCGATTGCCCGGCGACGATGTAAACATCGACTGCCTCCGCGGGGCGCGAGGCCGCGACGAAAACGGCCAGAGAACCTGCCGCGCAGAGCAGCCGGGGTGAAAACTGCATGTGAGTTTCCAATGTTGCAGACAGTTGGGCGAGCTACGTCGACTGACTGACTGTAACAACATCGAGCGGAGGAGTCACAAGCGGAAGGGGCGAGAGTCAAGAGTCGAACGTCCAAGGAATGGCGGATGGCTCGCGGCTCGGGGGCCTACCGCGCTCGGGCGGGCAAGCCACTCGTGGCGCCGGGGCAGTCCTGTTGCCAGTTACTGTCGATCCTGGATGCGGTGGGGGAAGCGGTTGGCGGCGGGGGGGCCGTCGGACTGACCTCGGGACCAGGCGCGGACGTTGCCCACGGTGGTTTCGGCCCGCACGAAGTAGGCGGGGGAAATCGACTGCAAATGACCCGCGTAGGCCTGCTCGGCGCGGGTCTGCCAGCCTTCATCCGGATGCACAATGTCCTGGCGGGCCAGGGCGGTGATGAGTTCGTTAGCGACGAGTTGATGGCCTTCGATGGAGGGGTGGACGTGATCGACGAGCCAGCGGTCGCCGAGTGCGCGGCCGGGGGTTTGCTGTTCGAGAAGGGCGTGCATGTCGATCAGTTGGAGTCGCTCTTCAGCCACAATGTCGTGGAGGATCTGTTCCATCGAGGAGAGGATTCTGAGGGGGCAGACGTCTTCGTCTCGCGCGCGTATGAAGGCGGCGCGGGCGGTCTCGTGCTGCTGGAGCGCTTCGCGGCATTTGCCGAGCTGGTACCAGGCGGCGGCGTAGCGGGGGTCGATTTCGAGAGCGGCCTCGAGCGATTGAATGGCGGCGGGGAGATCGGTGCGGTAGTTGTCTGCCGCGCGGGCGAGGAGTTCGTCGAACCGCTCTCGTTCGGCGGAGCCGGGCAGGGTTGAGGGTTCCGACTTGAAGGGAGGCTGATCGGCGAGATTGGAGGGTTCGTTCAAAAGGATGACCGGGACGCCGGCTTCGCGGCAGAGGGCGAGCATGCGGCGGACATTGAATTCGAAGTGCCGGATGACGCCGTCGCGCCAGGCGTCGTCGCGATGATAGGCGGCGAGGCCGTTGTGGTAGTCGAGCATGGCGTCGGCGTCGCCCGCGAGGAGCGTGCGGTCGTCGGCCGGAGCATCGGGCTCAAGAAGTGACGACGCGAAGACGACGACCCGGCGGTTGGCGAGAAATTCGAGCGGCCGGGCGAGGAGTTCGGGCGTGTGTTTGATGTGGGCGTAGGAGCGGTCTTCGAGGAATTCGTTATGTCCAGTGCAGAGGAGGATGAGGTCGGGCTGATGCTGGAGGCATTCTTCGAGGATGGGGACGAGGCGATAACTGGCGTAGGAGATGCCTCCGCAGTTGACGACTTCCCATTGGCGGGAATCGTCCGCCGCTGTGAGGCCGAGTTCGAGCCAGGTGGTGAAGGACGTGGGGACCGAATAGGGGCGGCCCTGGACGGTTGATCCGCCGAGGCAGAAGACGCGGTATTCCTTGTCTGCCTTGTGCGCAGGGAAGGAATCGTCTGCGAAGAACTTCTTGCGGGCGGGGGCGATTTCGAATCGCTCGCCGTCGCCGGAGAGGACAAAGAGGGGGCTGACGGAGCGGAAGCCGACGAAGGGGTCGTCACGATCGACCGGCCGGCCCCAGCCGGCGGCGATGCAGACAAGCTCTGCGACGACAAAAGGCAACAGCGCAAGTGCGACCGCGCCGAGACGGAACAGCCAGGGCCGCAGCTTCGACGGAGGCGCTGCGGCGTGAGCGGGAGTTTCCACAGGGTGGGACTCTGTATGGCCGGAAGGAGTCACACGCGTATTCTACCGCGCGACGGCCGAGGGAAGAATTGTTGAGGAGTGAGGGAGCGGAGTTGAGTGGCCACGAAGAACGCGAAGAGGCACGAAGAAAGGGGGGCGATCGTGGACGTGATTTCGGTGGGGCGTTTCGGAATGAGGAATCGATGGGGGCGGACAGCGAGGGGCGGCTGGTTATTCGGAGTCGGTGATGGAGATTTCGATGGGTGTCTCGGAGACGACGGGCCATTGGCCGTCTTGGAGGGCGGTGGCGCGGAGGGTGAGGTTCCAGGGGCCGAGGAGGAGTTCGTTGGGTACGGAGCGGACCTGCAGGACGCCGGATTCGGTTTCGGGTCCGATAACGACGGGGTCGGCCTCGACGGTTGCGCTGAGTTCGTCGGGAATGATGAGTTCGACCGTGGCGGATTCGGGCAGTTTCGGAGAGCGGCTCACGACGAACGGGATCTCGAACGACGAGCCGGCCGGGACGATTCTCAACTCGTCGCCGGCCGTGAGTTTGAGGAGGGCGCCTTCGAGGATCATCGTGATGCGTGCGTCGGCCAGCCGGGTGACGTAGCGGGTCTCTCCGGTGGGGTCCGTGACAGGGGCGACGCCTATGACGACCATCCGGCGGGTGATGTCGGTCGAGAGCCACTCCGGCATGAAGCAGGGATAGAGGGCTGACTGTTGATCGGCGGGAACCTTGATGATCGGCCCGCGGATTCCCTGCCGGTGCCGGGCCTGCTTGGCGGCCATCTGCAGTTCGATTTCACCGGTGTAGCCTTCGTCGCGGACGATGTTGAACAAGGCGGGGTAGGTGGTTCCGCGATCGACGTTGCGTTGACTGTTGCGATCGACAAGCTGCAGGTCGAACGGCGGCGGCATGGTGACGGCGAGGAGGATCGACTTCGTCTCTGTCGATTCGATGCGCTGCGGGGAGAGGTTGCCGGTCAGGGGGGCGGTCGCGTCTCGCGTGAGTGTTGCGCCGTCCTGCTCGGCCTCGCCGAGGATGTTGATCATCGCTGCGGTGACGTGTGCGTCGGCGGCGCAGACGAGGGGGAGGTTGAAGGCGGCTGCGCCGGCCGGGACGAGGGGATCGCCGTCGACCGTCACGCCGGGGGGGAGTCCGTCGACCGCAAGGCGGATTTCTCCGGCGAAGCCTCCGAAGCGCTGGACCGTGACGGGAATCTGGAAAGTTCCTCCCAGCGGAAGGTTGGCCTGCTGGGGGACGATCAGTTTGTAGTCGGGGGGAGTGGCCGCGACTTCGATGCGATAAACGGCGTCGGGCCCGAGCGGGCGGCCGCTGAGGTCGCGGACGATAGCGGTGTAGGTTCCTTCCTGGCTCGCCTGGAAGCGTGCGAGGGCGTCGGACGTTCCGGGGGCGTCGTCGATCTCGACGGCGACGGTCTCATCGGGGGCCATTACGCGGACTGACACATCGAGGGAACCGCCGACTGCGCGGGACTCGACTTTGACTTCGTAGAAGGCGTCTTTCGTGGCCTGCCATTGGTACTGGTGTGCGGTTTCGCCGTCCTGCATGCGAGCTGAGAGGGACTGCGGAAGCTGGAGCGTTGCCGGCTCCGCGCTGGTGCGCAGGGTATCCGGTTGTGCGATAACGTTGATGCTGCAAGGGGCCGGTCCGCCGGGGGTTTCGACGGTGTGGGTCCAGAGTGTGCCGGGGTCTGTTGCTGCGGGACTGAGTGTTGTGCGCCAGGTTTCGAGCTGCGGGGCGCCGGTTGCAATGCCGTAACCGACGAGTTCGACATCTGATTGCTGGCCGGGCGGGATTGCGGCGGGAAAGGCGGTCACAATGCGGGGGCCGCGGCGGACTGCGAGGCGGTAGACGAAGGCGGCGCATCCCCGGTACTCGATGTCGTTGACGTGGATGGTGTAGGTTCGGCCTGCTTCGGCGACGAAGGTCACGGCCGGGTCGTCGCCGTCGGCGGCGGCTTCGTCGGCCAGCACGCGGCCGGCTTCGTCGGTCACTTTGAGCGCGCCGTAGAATGCGGCACCAAGACGGCGGGCCATCAGGTCGACGGTGACCAGGCCGCCCGCTTCGGGCCGGATGGTGTAGCGGTCGACTTCGGCAATCCGAGACAACCGGCCGGACACGCCGACCGGGAGCGCCGGCAGTTCCTGGGGAAAGTCGCGGGACCGCTGTTCGATCAGTTCTTCACCGCGGCTGACAAACAGCATGGCGGTCGTCGTCCCGCCGTTGGCGTTGGCGACCTGCCAGGGGACCAGGCCTGCGGGAGTTTCCGGGGACGCCGTGAGAGTGACGGGAATTTCGCGCGGGATCGGTTGGGCCGGGTCGTCGGCCCGCAATCCGAACCAGTAGGGAGGAGGCGTGATCAGAAAATCGCCCGGGACGCCCTGCTCGGTGATGCTCAACGCCGGTTCATGCAGAAAGACCTGCATGTCGGGGGTGAAGTCGTACCCGCCGAGTTTGACTTCGCGGGTCTCGCCCGCGCGAATGACGGGAGGCCAGGCGTATCCGAGCGAAGGGGGTTGCTGCGCGGATGCGGAACTTACGGTCAGGAGGGGGAGTGCGATCGAGAACCCCACAACACCAAGTCTGATGCGACTGCGCATAACGTCCTGATCGATTCGATATACTGTGCGGACGAAGACGGGACGCGTTCAGGCCAGGACTTCGTCGATGCGATGGCCGCCGCTGACGATCGGGACGGGGCGTCCCAGCGGGGTGTGGTGAATCTTGTTCGCGTCGACTCCCATGAGATAGAAGAGAGTCTGCAGCAGATCGTGGATGCCGTAGGGCTGGGTCGTCGGATAGCTGGCGGTCTCGTCACTGGCGCCGATGACGGCGCCGCGTTTGATTCCGCCGCCGGCCAGGATGACCGACTGGCACATCGACCAGTGGTCGCGGCCGGCGTCCTTGTTGATCCGCGGCGTGCGGCCCATCTCGCCCATCACGACGACGAGCGTCTCGTCCAGCAAGCCGCGATCGTCGAGGTCCGTCAGGAGGGTCGTCAGCGCCCGGTCAGTGGGAGGGACCAGGGTTTTCTCGTGGCTGGTGAAGTTGTCGACGTGTGTGTCCCAACTGCCGTGCGTAATCCCCACGAAGCGGCAGTCGGCTTCAACCAGTCTGCGTCCCAGCAGTGCGCACTGGCCGATCGACGTGTATCCGTAGCGCTCCCGCATCTCGTCGCTCTCCACGGAGAGATCAAACGCGCGGCTCGCTTCCGGAGAACTGACGAGCGTCATGGCCTGCTCATAGAAGTCGGTCATCTGCTTCGCCGGGCCGGTCGCGTCGTCACTCGCGCCGAGCGCCTCGGCGTCCTGCAGGAGTTGTTTCCTCCGCTCGTAGCGGTCTCCATCGACCTCGGACGTCGTCGTCAGGTCGCGAACTTTGAAGTCGGCCTGGACCGGGTCGTTATCGATGGTGAACGGTGCATATTTTGCCCCGTAAAAGCCCGGCCCGCCCGGTCCGAGGGGATTGGGCATTTCGACGTAGGGTGGCACTGCGCCGCGCTGACCAAGTTCCCGGGCGACGATCGAGCCGATGGACGGGTACAGGGCGTTGAAGGGCATGCCCTGCGCCTGGCCGTCGGCGAAACTGGGGGGATAGCCGGTCAGCACCCAGTGGCGGCCGGTCTGGTGAGCGTTGTCGGCGTGGCTGTGTGAGCGCAGGATTGTGAACTTGTCGACGATGCCGGCCGTCATCGGCAACAACTCGCCGATTTGTGTTCCGGCGACGGCGGTCGAAATGGGCTGGTACGGTCCGCGGATTTCGGCAGGGGCCCCCGGCTTGAGATCCCACATGTCAATGTGGCTCGGACCGCCTTCCAGCATGAAGAAGATGCATGATTTTGCCTTGGCCGGTTGCGGCGCTGCGGCGGTCGACTGCAGTTCGAGAAGTCTCGGCAGCGTCAGTCCGCCCAGCAGGCCGGCCCCGCCGATGCGGACGGCGGTGCGTCTGTTCATGCGGAATTCAGTGTCGGAAATTCGCCGGTTTGACATTCTCGGCCTCAATGATTGAAGGCAAACTCTTTGGTGTTGAGCAGCGTCCACAGGACGTCCTCAGTCGCCGTCCGCCGGGGGTCCGCCGTGCCACTCGATTCGAGTTGTGTGAAGACGGACGTCATCAGCCGTCGCTCGTCGTCGCTGGGAAAGCGGGAAAGCGCGGCGAGATAAAGTTGATCGACGATCTGCTCATTCGACAGCGACGACGCAGCCAGTTCGGCGGCGCGGCCTCTGCGGTCGCGGATCTTCGCGCTGGTCTCTTCGGAGTTCATCAGGTGCAGCGCCTGCGCCATGCTCGGTTCGACGCCCCGTTCGCACGCGCACACCGACTGCCGGACGGGCCGCCCGAACACCTGGAAGAAGTTCGCCGGCAGACGGCTGTCCCACAGTTCGATCGCTCGCAACCCGGCGGGCATCCCGTCGAAGTCGTGCGAGACTCCGGTCGCTGCCGTGATGGCGTCGAGCAATACTTCGGCCGGGAGCGGTTTCCAGGCGGCGCGCGAGTAGTTCTGGTCATCCAGCCGGTTTGATTCGGTGGTCGCCGAACTCAACTGATAGACCCGGGATTCCAGAATTGTCTGCGTCAACTGTTTGACGTCGTAGTCCACCTCGATGAGATATGCCGCGAGCGCGTCGAGCAGGGGTTCATTGGAGGCGGGGTTTGTCGCCCGCAGATCGTCGACCGGTTCGAACAGACCGCGGCCGAGATAGTGCGCCCAGATGCGGTTGGCGATCGTCCGGGCGAAGAATGGGTTGTCGGACGCTGTCATCCAGTCGGCAAACGCCGTGCGGCGGTCGGCAAGCGGTTCAAACTCCACGGGCGGCGCATCGAGCGCGGCCGCGGCAACGGTCTCTCCCGTCCGGGGGTGCAGGAGATCCTGACCGGGGCCTCCCACAATCTTCTTGCCCCCGAGCGGGCTGTCGCGTCGCTCGACTCCGGTAAAGAATCCGGCCAGTGCGTAGTAGTCGGCCTGTCCCCATTTCTCGAAGGGATGGTGATGGCACTCGGCGCATTCGATCCGAACTCCGAGAAACAGTTGACTCACTGCTCGCGACGCCGCCTCGGCGTCCTGATGCGCGACGTAAAACGCAGCCGGGTTCTCATCCATCGACCGGCCGTCCGCCATCACGATGTCTCGGGCGAACTCATCGTAGGGCCGGTTCGTCTCGATCTGCTCCCGCAGCCAGCGGGTCATGGCGACCGCGCCTTGCGAGGTGATCACGTTGCGATCGACCCGCAGCAGATCGGCCCACTTCTGCGCCCAGTAGTCGGCGTACTCGGAGCGATCGAGCAGCCCGGCAACCAGCCCCGACCGTTTGTCCGGCGCACGGTCTTCGAGATACTGCTGGACCTCTTCAGGGGTCGGCAGTGTGCCGGTCGTATCGAGATAGACTCTCCGGAGGAAGACGGCCTCGGAAGCGGGCGGACTGGCCGCGATCCCAAGCTTTTCGAGCTTGTCCCACACCAGTCGATCGATGAAGTTATTCTGCGGCGGCCGGGTGAAGTCTGACTCGGGCCGGGCGTGCGTCAATCGGGAGACGCCGACATGCCCCATGTAGCGGACGAGAATCGCCGCTTCTCCGGGAATTTCGGTCGACGTGACGAGACCTGTTTCGTCCACGGCGGCGATGGCTTCAGCGTTCGACTGGTAGTCGGCCCCGGTGGTCACACAGGTCTCGCTGCCGTCCGCCGCAACGAGAGTCACTCGCAACTGCTGAGTCGTCTGCGAATCGACGAGAATCTCGGCCGGTTCGACTCGCAGCCGGACGGCCGACTCCGGCGTCGCCTCGTCGAGCGCTGCGCCCTCTTCGATCCACCGTTTGATGAGCCGGTACCAGTCGCCGCCGGGCTCGATGCGGCGTCCCCCTCCGTGCGGAGTCTCCCCTGTGGCTTTGCGGAGGAACAGGCTCTGAGCCGCGGCGGTCGTCCGAACGCGGCGTCCGCGCGCCTCCTGCACGATGGCGGCGAAGTCGAACTTCGCATCGAACGCGAAGACGCTCAGCTTGAAGCCGTTCTGCCCTTCTGCCTTGCCGTGGCATCCGCCGGAGTTGCAACCCGCCTTCGTGAGCACGGGCAAGACGTCGCCCCGGAACGAAACGGGAGGCGGATTCGCCTGCCCCGTGACAAGCACCGGAAACGGGACACTCTGCCCGTCGAGTTCTGCGTGAGCGATCGTTTCTCCGTCAGCGCGAGGCAGCACGCGCCCGCCGGGCAGGACTTCCGCGATCGACGGATCGTCGATTCGAAACGTGACGAGCCGGGTGGCATCGAAGTTCCCTGACTCGGGCGATTTTCCGAACACGAGCACCTGGCTGGACGATTCCGGCCGCCTGAGAGTGACCCGCTCGGGATGCACCCGCAAAGCCGGAGCGTCGGCCGCTGCGCTGACCACAGCCAACTGCGCGACGGCGAGGATTGTGAGAAAACCGACTCGCAAATCTTGCCTCCAATCGCCCCTTGCTGCCGGCCGCGCGTACCACTCTCGCGGCGGTGCGCGTCGAAGAAGACCGCCATACAAATCAATGAACCCTGATGCATTGATCGTAGCCGCGAACCGGGTTCTCAGCAAGTTGAATGCTGCGGCTACGGATAGGCGGGAGCAAGCCATAGATAACGTGTGGCTTGAAAATAAGGGCGCCAGATCGGCGGCCCGGCCGCTATTCAGGTTCGCTTGCGAGTTTTTGCGACTCACCGGCCTTGGAAGGCCGGTCTACGCCCTCCGTACCACGGCCTTCCAAGGCCGTGGCTTTTCTCTTGCTCATTCGCTTCGCGGCGTCACCGGCCAACCCGGCCGAGCGAGTCGGACATGTTATCGACCAGTGTCAACTCATCAGCAGCGATGCGTCGATCTCTTCGACCTTCGAGCAGCCGCAACTGACCATGGCGTTGGTCAGTTCGTCGCGGAGGATCTGGAGGGCCTGAGCGACGCCTGCCTGGCCGCCGGCGGCGAGGGCCCAGGCCTGCGGGCGGCCGATGAGGACGGCTTTCGCGCCGCGGGCGACCGCTTTGAGCACATCGCCGCCGCGCCGGATCCCGCCGTCCATCAGCACTTCCAGTCGGCCGTCGACCGCTTCCACAACGTTTTCGAGCACGTCGATCGTCGCCGGCATCCCGTCCAACCGCCGGCCGCCGTGATTGGAAACGACGAGCCCGTTGAGTCCCAACTCGATCGCCTGCTTCGCGGCCTGTGGGGAGAGGACGCCCTTGATCAGGATCGGCAGCGATGTGGTCTTCCGCAGCCATTCGAAGAACTCCGCGTCGAGCGAGATCCGCCACGCCGACGCATTGAACGCGAGGATCTCGTCGTAAGTGTTCTGTTCGGTAAGCTGCGTGAACCCGATGTCGCGGAGATGCTTGAGCAGCATTTCTTTCGGCGGGGCGAACCGGTTTCTAAGGTCGGCGTCCTTTCGTTCGCCCAGATCGACCGTCACCACAATCGCCCGGTAACCGGCTTGTTCCGCTCGCCGCACAAGGCGGCTGGCGATGTCGCGGTCGGCCGGAACGTAGATCTGCAGCCACTTCGGCCCGTCGGCCGCCTCGGCAATCTCTTCCAGGCTGTGACCGGCACTGCTGCCCGCGACATGAATCGTCCCGGCCTCGGCGGCCGCCCGCGCGGCGGCGAGCGCTCCCTGCGGATGAGCCATCCGCAACACGGCGACCGGCGCCAGCATGATCGGCATGGAGATTTTCTGTCCCAGCACGGTGGTCGAAAGGTCGGCGTCTTCGATGCCGTGCAGCAGCGGCGGGAGCACACGAATCCGGCGAAACGCATCGACATTGTCGCGCAGCGTCACCTCGTCTTCCGAGCCGCTCGTGATGTACTCGAATGTCGCCTTCGGGAGATTCCGCCGGGCGAGTTCGATGAAGTCGTCCACGGCGACCGCCGAGGACGGCAGATCCCCGTTGGCGCCGGCGGCTGGCGCGATGCCTTCTTCGGCGTCCTCCGCCGCGATGGCGGCCTCTCCGTTCGCATGTCCGACTGTCAAGCCGGCTGCGCCCAGGGTCAGTAACTGGGAAAAGGCTCTGCGGTCCATGTCTCTCTCCAGGCTGCACTCATGTGTCAATTGGCTGCGGGCATGATAGGGCAAATTGCTCTACCATGTGTCCGCATCGGGCGGTCTTCGCACAATTGAAGCGGAGATTCCGCGAGACAGTTCTTCGGCATGGATTCCCAAAGCTCACGCGCCGGTCGGTGAGGTGATTGCGTCCGTCTTAAGTATCTGCGTATGTGCCGCGAGAAACGAAAGGCCGCTTTGATGAGACGACACCGATTGCGCGTCATATTGCCGGCCGTTCTGGTTGCGATCGGAATGGCAATCATCTGGCGTGGTTTCCCTCACTCCCGGTCGACACCGGCCGGTGAACGTTCCTCTGAGCCTGATGAGCGAGTCGCTGAGGGAGAACAACGCCGCGCGTCGCCGCCGCGCGTGGTCATCGTAGGCGCGGGAATCTCCGGACTGACGACCGCGCTGGAACTCGGACGGGGAGGGGCGCGCGTTACGGTGGTGGATATGTCATCGGTATTCGGCGGTCACGCGGTGATGTCGCAGGGGGGAGTGTGCGTGGTCGATTCGCCTTTGCACCGGGAACTGGGACTCGAGGATTCGTCCGACCTTGCCTATGGAGACTTTATGGAATGGGGAGAGGACGCCGACCCCGACTGGGTTCGCTATTACACCGACAACTCCCGCCGCGACATCTACGACTGGCTGACCGACCTCGGCGTGCGGTTCGAGGAGATCTCGACCGCGCCCGGCAATTCGGTGGACCGGTTTCATCAGCCGACCAGCCGCGGCATCGGCCTGGTGACTCCCATCTACGAAGCTTGCCTGGACGAAGAGTCGATCGAATTCGTCTGGAACACACAGGCCACGCGCTTGCTGACGGAAGACGGCCGCGTGGCCGGCATTGAAGCACGCAGGCTCCGCGAACAATCGGTGATCCGGATGGAGGCGGACTATGTCGTTCTCGCGACGGGTGGGTTCCAGAGCAATCTCGACATGGTGCGGGAGTTCTGGCCGGCGGAGATCGCATTTCCCGAACGGATTCTGATCGGCTCGGGACGCAACTCGGTCGGCCTCGGCCACCGGATGGCGCAGCAGGTCGGCGGAACGCTGAACCGGATGGATTATCAGTGGAACTACTTCACCGGCATCCCCGATCCCCGGCAGCCGGAAAGTAACCGCGGACTGAGCGCCGCCAACATGCACGGCATCCTTGTCAACCCGGTGGGGCAGCGGTTCGCCAACCTGCACAACTGGGCGAAGGAAGTGATGCCGATCATGCTCAGCCAGGAGCGGGCCACCGTGTGGTTTGTGTTCGACGAGGCGAGCCGAGGCGAGTTCGTAATCTCCGGCTCCGACTGGAAGGATTTCACCAAGGTCGAACGACTGGTTCTCGACAACCCGGAACTCGTCCATTCGGCCGACACGATCGAGGAACTGGCCGAGAAAGCCGGTCTCCCGGCGGACAACCTCCGTGCGACGATCGACCGCTACAACGAGTTGGTGGAAGGTGGCGTCGACGAAGACTTTCACCGCTTCGGTCCGGGACAGTCGGAGTACAGCAACGGCGCGTCTCCGCAGATTGCGACCGCTCCTTACTATGCAATGCAGGCCTGGCCGCTGACGCGAAAGAGCATGGGCGGCGTCGCGATCGATCTGGACTGCCGCGTTCTCGATCAGTCGCAGCAGCCGATTCCGGGCCTGTATGCGGTTGGCGAACTCACCGGCCTGGCCGGCATCAACGGCAAGGCGGCGCTGGAGGGAACGTTTCTCGGCCCGTGTGTCGTTACAGGCCGCGTTGCGGCGCGGTCGATTCTTGGGATCCCGGCAGAAGCATCGCCGCCGCCGACGGCGTCCCAGGAACGCTGCATCTCGTGCCACGACGTGACAGCGCTGATTGAGGAAACACGCCCCGGCTACTGGCATTTCGAGCAGTCACATACGCGCGTCGTGGAACGCGAACTCAACTGCCTGCAGTGCCACGCCGAGTTGGCGCCGTATCACGAGGAACATCACGTCATGAATCAACGAGCCCTGGCCCGGACATGCGCATCGTGTCACGCGGGGGAGGAGTGAGCCGGGGGGGCACGCAGAGAGGGGGTTCACGCAAAGTCGCCAAGGCGCAAAGAGTGGCGCAAAGGGACGGTGATGGCTGCGAGGAGAATTAAGGTTCGGGCGACGACTATTGTCTGTTCGCCAGAGTTGGGTTGTACGGCGTATCCGTCGCGACCGACTGATGGATGACGCCCAAGGCTCTCGGGTCATCCGGTCTCAATCGCACCGTCAATCCCGCCACTCTGAACGAGGCACTTCGATTGCCTCATCGAACTCTCCACCAAAACTTTGCGACTTCGCGTCTTCGCGTGAGCCAATACGCCGCACGCTTGTTCTGTGAACGCGAAACGGAATAGGCTGTGTTTCGTTCACCGACCCCAGCGATGAGGGACACCATGCCGGCCATCGATCACACGCGCTCTTACTCATCCCAGTTTGCACTCTGCAGCGCGATGCTGCTTCTAACGGGTTTGGCTCGGGCCGAAGACTGGCCGCAGTTTCGCGGGCCGAATGCCTCGGGCGTGGCGAGCGAAAGCACCTCGCCGCCGGTTGAATTCTCCTACGAACACAACGTCAAGTGGTCGAAGGAACTGGGGCCGGGCGTGGCGTGTCCGGTGATCGCCGACGGTCGCACGTTCATCACGGAACTTTCCGATGAGGAGACCTTCACGGTGTACGGCCTCGACGCCGCCAGCGGAGAGGAACTGTGGAGCACGAGCTTTCCGGCGGGCGAACTGCCGGCCATCACGTCGCCCAACGAGCACGCCTCGTCCACACCGGCCACGGACGGAGAACGGGTCTTCGTGCACTTCAGCACCATCGGCCTGATTGCGCTCGATGCAGAAACCGGCAGCCTGCTGTGGAAGTATCCCCTGCCGATGCCGTTCTATCTGATGGGCTGGGGCGCGGCGAACTCGCCGATCGTTTACGAGGACATGGTCATCTTCAACCTCGATGACGACCTCGCCCCCTACATCCTCGCGATCGACAAGGAGTCGGGAGAATTGCGGTGGCGGACCGAGCGGCCGCAGATGCTCGGCGGATACGCCGTTCCGGTGCTGTGCACCGCGAACGGCCGCACCGACGTCGTCGTCGCGGGCAGCGGGCAGATGATCGGTTACGACCCGCACTCCGGTGAACAGTTGTGGCATTGCGACTCCCTGTTGCGGACGATCATGACCACGCCGGTCGTGCAGGACGACCGCATCTACATGTCGGTGCAGAGCTACGGGGACACGGCGCGCGTCCTCAAGTTCGCCCTACTCCAATGGGTCGATACCGATCAGGACGGGAAGCTCGACAAGAGCGAACTCGACCCGGCCTTCCACGAAAAGTTCGACAAGGGGGACGCCGACGGCGACGGTTACCTCGTCGATGAAGAGATCGACGACGCCTTCCAGGCGCCGACGAACCGCGTCGGCGGCGGCAACATCATCCAGTGCATTCGCGGCGGCGGATCGGGCGACGTGACCGAAACCCACATGGTCTGGAACCTCGATCACAAAGCTCCGTCGAACATTTCATCCCCCCTCGCTTACGACGGCCGCCTCTTCCTGGTGAAGAAGGGCGGCATCTCCGCCGCGTTCAATCTCGAAGACGGCAGCGAAGTCTGGGACCGGAAGCGGATCAACAACCTCGGCAACTACTACGCCTCGCCCGTCGCGGCCGGCGACAAGATCTACGTGGCGGGGGAGAACGGATACATCGTTGTCCTCGAGGCCGGGCCGAGCGTTGAGGTTCTTTCCAAGAACGACGTCGTGGACAGCGTCGTCGCCACGCCTGCCATCGCGGACAACCGTCTGTACGTCCGGACGTACCACAGTCTGTACTGTTTTGAAGATCTGGATCAGTGAATTGAATCGCGTCGGGTGGGCGAGGCTCCCGCCGAGCCGGAATCGTGTTTCATGGGAAATTCCGTGGATCAGCAGGACGCCCTCCCAACTCTGTAGCCGGGCTCAATGAGCCCGGAGTGCGGGACCGGCCTCAGTGAGGCCGGCTACAGGGTGGCAGGAATTGGCTGGACTCATTGAGGCCGGCTACAGGGGTGTCATTCAACAACATCGACCGGCAATTTGACAGAAGGTGACGTTCTGATGATGTTCCGATTCTCACTCGCCACGGCTCTTTTTGCCTGTCTCTTTGCTCCCTCGGATCAGACCCTCGCCGCAGAAACAGTCGCCGTCGTCGTTGGCGAAGAGGCTTCAGACCTGGAACGCTTCGCCGCGGAGGAACTCGCCGGCCAGTTCGGACGGGTGTTTGAGGACGTCAACGCCGCCGTCAGCGACAGCTTGCCCGACGTGGCTGATGCGTTCATTCTGGTCGGCAGTCCGGAGAGCAATCCGCACGTCAAGCAGCAGATCGGCGACGACTGGCCCACGCTGTCCGATCAGGGTCTCTTCATTCGCAGCGTTGATGGAGAGGATGGCGTGACGTTGATCGTCGGCGGGGGCAGTCCGGCAGCCACGCTGTGGTCGGTGTATGAACTTGGGCATCAACTGGGAATCCGTTACCTCCTCTTCGGCGACATTGATCCGGCCGAGAAGCAGCCGTTCGACCTGTCCGGCTACGACATCGTCCAGGAACCGGTGCTCCGCTCGCGGACCTGGCGGACGATCAACGATTTTCCCGTCGGGCCCGAGTCGTGGGGACTGGCGGACCACGAGCGAGTCCTGCGTCAACTCGCCAAACTGAAGTACAACCGGTTGATGCTGCAGGTCTACCCCTGGCAGCCGTTCGTGCAGTACGAGTACGCGGGGGTCGCCAAGCAGACGGCCGTGTTGTGGTACGGCGAAGCATTCCCGATCGATCGCGATTCGGCCGGCCGCAAAGCGTTTCTCGGCAAGGAACTGTTCGAGAACCCGGACTTTGCCGGGCTGAGCAACCCGGACGAAATGACGCAAGCCGGCATTGCCCATGTGCATGGTCTGATTGAACTCGCCCACTCACTCGGCATGTCGGTCGGCATCAGCATCTCGCCGCTGGAGTTTCCGCGCGAGTTTCAGTCGGTGCTGAAAGGCTCCGACACGGCCCGCGGCATCAACGATCTCACGATCATCCCCGGCGCCGATCAGGGGCCGACCGACGAGACCCTCCGCGGTCTCACCACCGCGAAGATTCGGGCCTATCTCGAAACCTATCCCAACCTCGACACGCTGTATCTCACGATGCCGGAGTTCCCCGAGTGGGACCAGCATGCCGAAGAAGCCTGGGAACTTCTCTCGCCCCGCCTGAAGGGAAGCGACCTTTCGCTGCAGACGTTGCTCGACGCCGCCGCGCAGCGGATGCTGATCGCCACGGGATCGCGCGGCGAACAGGCGGTGAAGGGCAACGTCGTCGGCCTCGCGTTCTTCCACGCGCTGCTCGAGGATGAGCAGCTTCTGCAGCGGCCCGACGGCGACTTTGTCGATCTGGTCATTACGGCGGTCGATCCGGTCCTGTTCCCGGTCCTCGATGAGGTGGTCCCCCCGGGAGCGGCGACGCTGAACTTCATCGATTACACCGCCCGCCGCGTCGCCGCCAACCGCGCGCTGCTGGCTGCGGTCCCAGCCGACAAGGTCGACAGCCGGTTGATTCTCACGCTGGCGGACGACAACGTCGGCGTGTTGCCGCAGTCAGGTCTGCGGAGCATCGCCTCGCTCGTCACCGACCTCAAAGACCTGGGCTGGGACGGATTCTCGACGCGTTACTGGATCCCCGCCGAACTCGATTCGGTGGTCTACAGCCTCTCGCGGGCGTCATGGGATCCGGACGCCTCCTGCGAAGACGAGACGCTCAAGCTGTGGGAGCATCTCACGAGCGATCCCGACGCGGCGGAACGCCTGCAGATTGCGTGGAACCACCTGGAGGATGCGACCGATGTTATCGACGAAAACGGCCTCGGCTTCGCGTTCCCGGTCCCCGGGATGTTGATGAAGCACTACGTCGCCGAGCCGGAACCGGAGTGGTGGCAGGAGTCGATCGATCATTACACGCAGTACATGATCGAACTGTACCGCGCCAACGGCGCGGCCGATCCGCGGGCGAAGGACGTGCTGTTCTACTACGCCAAGCGGGGCGAATACGTGCTGGAATACTGGGCCGCCGTGCAGGCGGTCCGCGCGGCCGCCATCGCCAGGGAGGCCGGGGATAGCGAAGGGGCGCTGACCCAACTCGAGACGGCGCTGGAGCAGATGTACAACTGCATCAACACCCTCGCCGACGTCGCCCGCGACCAGAGCGACCTCGGCCTGATCGCCGTACTCAACGCCTACGCCTACCGCCCGCTGCTGGCAGAGGTGGAGCGGTTGGCGGAGGAG
>ERZ869936.1454-NODE-1454-length-16832-cov-4.626334_pt1 | contig 16832 bp, 15 predicted proteins | sample MGYA00520876_ERZ869936 | MGnify/ENA primary metagenome ERZ869936 (study PRJEB32218, sample SAMN09650985) | biofilter metagenome | isolation source: enrty point of leading RO module | place: Saudi Arabia: Thuwal, RO plant located on Red Sea | collected 2016-02-17 ...
CCTTCGACGTCGTGCAACCGATCATCGCCAATTTCGGCAAGATCTTCTTCGTCGGCGAGAAGCCCGGTTTGGCCCAGGTGGTCAAGCTCGGCAACAACATGATGGCCGCCGCCGCGCTGGTGGTGACGTCCGAAGCGCTGGCCATGGGCGTGAAGGCCGGCGTCGATCCGAAGATCATGATCGACATCATCAACATCAGCAGCGGCCGCAACAGCGCCTCGCAGGACAAGTTCCCGCGTTCGGTGCTGCCCGGCACCTTCGATTTCGGCTTCACGACCGGGCTGTCCTACAAGGATGTGCGCCTGTGCATCGACGAGTCCGAAGCGCTCGGCGTGCCGATGGTTGCCGGCGCCCTGGTGCGCCAGATGCTCGCCATCACCAAGGCCAAGTACGGCGCGGACTCCGATTTCACCTGCATCGCCAAGGTCATCGAAGAATGGGCCGGCGTCGAAATCCGCAGCAAGAGCAGGACTTGAGCGGGACCGTGGCCGAAGAGCGCGAAGCATGAGCGGCGTGACGCAGGCCAAGGGCGCAACGGTCGCGGCGCGGCTGGCCAAGGCCGCGCTGGCCGCCGATCCATTGGCGAACCGCGCGGCTGTCGAAAAGGCCAAGATCTGCCTGATCGATTTTCTGTCTTGCGCTTTCGAGGCCCGCGAGCTGCCCTGGAGTCGGCAGGCGATCGGCATCGTGACGCCGCTCCCCGCCGGCGCCAACGTGATCGCGAGCGACGTGGTTTGCGCACCGGCCGAAGCGGCGTTCGCCAACGGCGTGCTCGGCCACGGTTTGGTCCGCGAGGACATGCACGCCGCCAGCATCGCGCACCTGGGCGTGGTCGTATGGCCGAGTCTGCTCGCACTGGCGCAACGCAGGCCGGTGTCGGGCAGCGCCTTGCTGGCCGCGGCCCTGGTCGGCTACGAAGCCGGTGCGCGCATCGGCCGCGCGCTCATGACCAGCGAACTCGCGCGCCTGTTCCGGCCGACCGGCCTGGTCGGTCCCTTGGGCGCCGCGCTGGCGGGCAGCCGGCTGCTCGGACTGCGCGAAGACGCGGCCGTCAACGCCGTCGCCTTGGCCGCCAACACCAGTTCCGGTCTCAACCAATGGCCGCACACCGGCGGCAGCGAGATGTATTTCCATCCCGGCTTCGCCGCGCGCAACGCCGTCGTCTGCGTCGGGCTCGCCGAGGCCGGCGCCGTCGGCTCCGACAGCATCATCGAGGGCGAGGCCGGACTCTTCGCCGCCTTCGCGCGCCGCCCGCTGGATGCCGAGATCGCCCTGTTCCCGAACGGCGAGGCGGAAATCCTGGCGGTCTTCAACAAGCCGGTTCCGGCCTGCAACTTCGCGCAGTCGCCGTGCCAGGCGGCGTTGCAGGCGGCGGCCAAGATCGCCGGCCAAAGCAGCCGCGTCACCGGCATCGCGATCGAAACCTCCGAGGCCGCGGTGCGTTATCCCGGCTGCGACGCCGCCGGGCCCTTCGCGCGCCCGCTGCAGGCCAAGATGAGCATCCAGTTCGGCGTCGCCGCGACGATCGCGCGCGGCGCCATCGCCGAGGACAACTACGGACACCTCGACGACGCGGAAATCAGACGGCTGATTTCGGTTACCAGCCTGCGCGCGGACCCGGCCTTCACCGCCGCGTTCTCGGCCAAGCAGGGCGCGCGCGTCACCCTGACGCTCGATGACGGTACGTCCGTCTCGCGCGCGCTCGACGACGTGGTGTTCGCGACGCCCGAGCTGGTGCGCAGCCGCTTCCGCGATGCCTGCGGCGCGGTGCTCGGTGCGAAAGCGGCGAGTGGCATTGAGGCTTTCGTCGACCGGCTGGAGCATCAAGACGACGCCGGCCGGATCGCCGCGCTGTGCGCCGTACCGGACGCCGGCCACTTACAGACCGGGCGCGCCGCGGGAGGCCGCGCATGACCGAAGCCCAGATCATGATGGAGAGCTTCCTGCAGTCGCTCGCGGCCGGTCTGCTGGTCGGCGCGATCTACGGCCTGATGTGCGTCGGCCTGGCGATGATCTTCGGCATCATGCGCGTGATCAACTTCGCTCAGGGCGATTTCATGATGCTGGGCATGTACGTCGCCTTCTACGCGTTCACCTTGCTCGGCGTTCAGACGATCTTCGGAAGTTACGTCGGGCCTTACGTATCCGTCGTCGTGGCCGCGCCGGTGCTGTTCCTGTTCGGCTACCTGATCCACAAGCTTCTGATCTCCAGGGTCACGGGCCTGCGCACGGCGGCGCTCGAAGGCGAAGGCCACTACGCACAGCTCATCCTGACTCTCGGCATCGCGCTGATCCTGCAAAACGGCGGCATGATCCTGTTCGGGTCGCAGCTCGTCTCGGTGCGCACGCCTTTGTCGAGCAGCGCCTGGGAACTGGGCCCGTTCTGGGGCGATTTCGTCAGCATCTTCGTTAACAAGGGACGGATCATGGCGTCCCTGTTCTCGGTTGCGATCATTCTGGCGCTCTGGTTCATGATCACGCGCTCGCGCCTGGGGAAATCCTTGCGCGCGGCGGCCGACAACCCGGAGGCTTCGACCTACGTCGGCATCGACGTGGAGCGCGCGCACCGCATCGCCTTCGCGCTCGGCACCTGCATCACCGCGATGGCCGGCGGCCTGCTGGCCACGAATTATCCGTTTCATCCCTTCGTCGGCCTTGAGTACGTGATCGTCATGTATGCCGGCGTGGTGCTGGGCGGCATCGGCAGCACGATCGGCGCCTTCTGGGGCGGCATGGCGATCGGCCTGGTGCAGCAGCTCTCGACCCTGGTCCTGCCGACGCAACTGCAGAACTCGGTCATCTTCGTGGTCTTCCTGATCATCGTGATCCTGCGACCGCAAGGCTTCTTCGGGCGCGTCGTCGAGAGGACCTGAGCATGGCGTTCCTGAAATCGCTCGTCCCGTTCTTCGGCTTCGTCGCCGCCTATGCGTTGGTCGCCGGCCTGGTCGAGAATTCCTACTACCAGCTGATGATCACGCTGGTCCTGGTCTGGGCCTGTTTCGGCCTGTCGTGGAACATGCTGAGCGGCTACACCGGCCTGATTTCCTTCGGCCACGCCTCGTTCTTCGGCATCGGCGCCTACACGACCGTGCTGGGGCAGGTCTATTTCGACATCTCGCCCTGGATTCTGATGTGGGTCTCGACCGCGTTCGGCGCGCTGGCCGGCCTGCTCATCGGCCTGCCGACCTTCCGCCTGCGCGGGCATTACTTCGCCCTGTCGATGCTCGCGTATCCCCTGGCCATGCTCTACGTCTTCGAGTGGCTGGGCTACCAGGAAGTAACCCTGCCGATGAAGCGCGAGTCGGCCTGGCTCTACATGCAGTTCGAGGACCATCGCTGGTACACGATGGTCGCGATTCTGATGTTGACCGCCATCGTCGTGATCACGCGCCAGGTCGAACGCACGCGCTTCGGCATGGCGCTGATCGCGATCAAGCAGAACGAAGCGGCGGCCGAAGCGGCCGGGATCGACACCCTGCTGTGGAAGCTGCGGGCGATCGCCCTAAGCGGCGCCATCGCCGGAGCGACCGGCTCATTCTACGCGGTGGTTCTGCTGGTCGTGACCCCGGCGTCGGTCTTCGGCATGCTGGTCTCGGCCCAGGCCCTGACGGTATCCATGTTCGGCGGCGTCGGCACGGTCTGGGGCCCGATCATCGGCGCCGCCTTCCTGATCCCGGTCGGCGAAATTCTGCACGCCGAGTTCGGCTCGCGCATTCCCGGCATTCAGGGCGTGATCTACGGCCTGGCGATCGTGGTCATCATTATCGCCGCGCCGGAGGGCGTGTTCTGGAAGGTGCGCGACCTGCTGCGCGGCCGCGCCGCAAGCAAGGCCATCCAGGCCGATGAAGAAGCCACGGCAGCGGCCGGACCCGCCGCACCCCCGAAAGACGAACCCGGCGCGTTCCAGCCCGCCTGTTCCAAGCGCAAGATTTCCGGCGAGGTCATTCTCGAGGTCCGCGGCCTGTCCAAGAGCTTCGGCGGCTTGCGGGCGGTCGATAACGTCAGCTTCACGGTCCAGCGCGGCATGATCCTGGGCATCATCGGCCCGAACGGCGCCGGCAAGACGACCCTGTTCAATCTGCTCAACGGTTTTCTGAAGCCCGACAGTGGCGAGGTCATCCTGAAGGGACAGAACATGGTCGGGCGCAAGCCCCATGTCATCTGTGCCGCGGGCGCCGGACGGACCTTTCAGATCATGCGCCCCTTCGCGCGCATGAGCATCACCGACAACGTCCGCGTCGGCGCCTATGTCCGCGCCAAGTCGGAGAGCGAAGCGCTCGAATTCGCGCGGCGCGCCATCGCACGGGTCGGCCTGGCCGATATCGCGGACCGGCAGGCTTCGGCCCTGACCACCAAGCAATTGCGGCTCATGGAACTGGCCCGCGCGCTGGCGAGCCAACCGGAGATCCTGCTGCTCGACGAAACGCTGGCCGGCCTCGGCCATTCCGAGGTCAACGATGTCGTCAATGTCATTCGCGGCCTCGCGGACGACGGCATCACGATCGTCATCATCGAACATACCATGCAGGCCATGGTTCGCCTAGTCGATCACTTCGTCGTGCTCGACCACGGGGCGGTGCTGGTCGACGGCGCGCCGGAAGACGTCACCCGCGATCCGCAGGTGATCGAAGCCTATCTCGGCAAGAAGTGGAGAGCCTATGCTCAAGGTTGAAAACCTTCGTGCCGGCTACTCCGAGGTGCCGGTCCTCAAAGGCGTTTCGATCAACGTCGAGGCCGGGCAATTCGTCTCGATCGTCGGCCCGAACGGCGCCGGCAAGACGACTCTGTTCAAGACGATCTCGGGCGTGGTTCCGCCGATGTCGGGGGCGATCACCTTCGAGGACGAAAACCTTCTGTCGATTTCGCCCGCGCGGCGCGCGCATCTGGGCATCGCCCATGTGCCGGAGGGGCGCCAAGTCTTCCCGTCGCTGACCGTGCTGGAGAATCTGGAGATGGGCGCCTACACCGGCGCCGGCACGCGCAACTGGAAAGACAGCCTAGAGCGTATCTACACCTGGCTGCCGGTGCTCAAGGAGCGCAGGACGCAGCACGCCGGCACCTTGTCGGGCGGCGAGCAGCAGATGCTCGCGATTGGCCGCGGCCTCGCCTCCGCGCCGAAGCTGCTCATGCTCGACGAACCTTCCATGGGTCTGGCGCCGACGATCGCCGATTTCATCTTCGATCGGCTGATGGACATTCGCCAGGAATCCAACCTGACCATTCTGTTGGTGGAACAGCGTGTGGCCGAGGCGCTGCAATTCGCGAACCACGGCTATGTACTCGAAACCGGTCGAGTCGTTCTTGAGGGCACCAACGAAACCCTCATGGCCGACGACCGGGTACGCCAAGCCTATTTGGGAATGTAGGCACCTAATGGATGTGTATGCATCGTGTAAGAAAGGGAGGAAGACGTTATGAAACAGATATCGCGTAGAACGCTCACACTGGCGCTTGCCATGGCGCTGCCCTTGGCAGGCACCCTCGCGGTGCCGCAAACCGCCAAGGCTCAAGACACCATCAAGATCGGGCTGATCGCGCCCATGTCCGGCAACTATGCCCGCCCCGGCCAAGTCATGAAGATGGGCGCCGAGTTGGGCATCGAAGATATCAACGCCCAGGGCGGAATCAAGGCTTTGGGCGGTGCCAAACTGGAACTCGTCGTCATCGACACCGGCGACACGACCGAGAAGGCGAAAAACGCTGCGCAGCGCATGGTCGCCGAGTATCCCGACCTCGTGGCCGCGACCGGCTCGTACCTCAGTTCATTTACACTGGCCGTTACCGAAGTGACCGAGCGCGCCAAACTTCCCATGCTGACGCTCTCGTACTCCGACCTGCTCACCGAGCGCGGTTTCAAGTACATCTTCCAAACCTCGGCGAGTTCCGGCTCCCAGGCTTCGCAGTCCATGCCGACGCTCATCAAAATGGCGGAGGACTCGGGTGCCAAGCGGCCCAAGACGGTAGCGATCATTACCGACAACACCGCCGCGTCGATTTCCTCGGTCAAGCGTATCAAAGACGAACTACTCGCCCCGGCCGGGTTGGAGCTCGTCGTCGACGAGGTCTTCACGCCGCCGCTGGCGGATGCGACCCCGCTGGTACAGAAGCTTCGTGCCACACGGCCCGACATGCTGTTCTTCCTGCCGACCGTGATTTCCGACGCCAAGCTGCTGCTGGAGAAGATGAACGAGTTCGGTCTGGGGCAAGGCAAGATCCCGACTATCTCGTTCGGAATCGCGATCGCCGAGCCCGATTTGCTGAACACGGTCAGCGCGGACATGGTCCAGGGCGTGATCGCCGTGGTCGCCAACTGGGGTTCCAAGGGCCATGAGGCGATGATCGAGCGATTGAACAATCGCTTCGGCGAGCCTTGGATGACGCAGAACGCCATTTCGACCTATGGCGATATGTGGATCTTCAAGACCGCGCTCGAGAAGGCCGGCAAGGCCGACCGCGATTCCGTTGCCGAGGCGATCCGCAATCTCGACGAAGGCCCGTCGCCCTACTATCCCGGCGGCGAACTGAAGTTCGAGGAGAACGGCCGCCGCGTCGGCGCCGGTCTCACGATCATCCAGTGGCAGGACGGCAAGCCCATCACCGTCTTCCCGCCGCGCCTTGCAGTGGCCGAGCCGATCTGGCCGAAGAACTAATGTTTGAAGGACGGGTACGTCCGGCGGCCCAAAGCTGCCGGGCGTACCCGCCAATTCTTCGAACGCTCGCCCTCAGAACGGACGCCGGAATCAAGAACCAAAGCGTCGAACAAAAAGGAGAACCGCTATGAACAAGGAAGTATTCGAGCGCGGGCTTGAGATCCGCAAGTCCGTTCTCGGTGCCGAGTTCGTCGAGAAATCAATCAATTCAGCCGACGATTTCAACCGCCCGCTACAGGAACTCGTGACGGAGTATTGCTGGGGCGCGGTCTGGGGCCGGGACGAGTTGCCGCGCAAGGTGCGCAGCATGCTGAACCTGGCGATGATCAGCGCGCTCAACCGGCCGCACGAACTGAAAATGCATGTCCGCGGCGCGCTGCGCAACGGCGTGTCGAAGGAAGAAATCCGCGAAGTTCTGTTGCAGGTCGCGATTTATTGCGGCGTTCCAGCCGCCGTCGACGGCTTCCGGATCGCGCGCGAGGCATTCGCCGAAGCCGACGCGGACAAGAAGTAGCCGGGTGGCGTGGCCCGACTAAATCGGGTCGGCGTCCAGCCGGACGATCCAATCCTCCAGACCGTTCTTGGCGGCGGGAAACCGCCGCAAGACTTCCGGATCATGGCCGGGAATCACGAGTTCCGGCGAGTCGGCGAGCCGCCTCGCCTTCTCCCAGCCTTCGATCATATCGCCGACATTGTAGACCACGGGAAACGGCCGCTGCTGGTTCATATTGGCGTAGAGATGCGAGGCATCCGAGGCCAGGACCAGCCAGCCCCGGCGCGTGCGGACGCGGACCACTTGCAGGCCGTTCGTGTGCCCGCCGACGTGATGAACGCTGATCCCCGGCGCCACGTCCGACGATCCGTCGTGAAACCGCACCCGTCCTTCGAACAGGCGGCGGATCATGGCGGCGACGTCTTCTGAATCGTAGGCGTGGCGCAGGGGCTCGTGGCACATGCACCGGCCCGTGCAATAGGCCATCTCCCGGTCCTGCAGGTGAAAAGTGGCGCGCGGGAACAGGTCGTGGTTGCCGGCGTGGTCGTAATGCATGTGGGTGATGATGACGTCGTCGATCCGAGCGGGGTCGATTCCGATCGCCTTCAAGCCCTCGGCCGGGGTCTGCAGCATGGTGCGCCCGCGCTGCTTGCCCATGGCCAGGTCGAATCCGCAGTCGACCGCATAGGTTCGCTTTTCGCCGACGATGGCCCAGACGAAATAGTCGAGGGGCATATTGATGTCGTGCGAATCGCCGCCCAGGAAATTCTCCCGCGCGGGCCGGTCGTGGTGGGCATAGCGAACCGCGTAAACCTCGTAGGTATCCGTCACGTCAGCATTCCTCCTGCTTTTGGCCTTCGATCGCCTGGGGCTACTCGCCATAGACCGCCCGTCCCAATAGGCAGCGCGCAGCGGGGCTCTCGTGCCTTATTTGTCGAGATAACAGGTTCAGTCGGCCGGGGCTTCCTGCTCGGCCCGCAGCAGCGCGATCGCCGCGTCGGCGGCGTTGCGCACATGGCGGATGCCGGCCTCGCGCGCGGCGGCGCCGTCGCCCGACATCAAGGCCTCGATCAGCTCGCTCAGCTCCGCCAGGCTGGCCGCGGTGCGGCCCGGGGCCTTCAACGAAGTCGCCCGCAGCAACGTCACCCTGGAATTCAGCATGTGCAGCATGAGGCCGAGCGTCTCGTTGCCGGAGCCCTCGACCAGGCATTCGTAGAATTTGTTCTTGGCGCTGAGGCGGACGCTGACATCGGTCGAGCGGTAGGATTTCTTCACATCCTCGAAGGCTTCGAGGAGCGCGTTACGCTGGGCCTCCGTGGCGTTCTCCGCGAACAGCTTGCTGGCGAGGCCTTCGAGTTCTTCCCGGACCTGGTAAACCCCTTCCGCCTGGGCCACGCTCAGGCGCGCCACGATCGGGCCGCGGTGGGCCACGACCTTGATCAGTCCTTCCGATTCAAGCTGCCTCAGGGCCTCGCGGACCAGGGTGCGGCTGACCCCCATCATCTCGCAGACCTGGCGTTCCGGGAGACGCTCGCCGGCCTTGAAATGGCCCACGGCGATGGCGTTGCGGATGTTCTCCGTCACGCTGTGCCGCAAGGGCGCGGCGACCTTTCGCACCCGGAAACTGTGATCCGATACGGCCGTGGGCTTCATAGGTCCCGCATCCATGGTGAACAAGACGGGAGCCCGCACGTCACCGGACGCGCGGGCCCCGCTCAGGCCATTCTACCCGATTCTCCGGTTTAGGCTATTGCACAAGATCCTTGCCCAAGACCGCCCGGGTCCGCGCGATATAGGCCGCGCCGTCGAAACCGACTTCGCTCGCGCGCTTGATCCAGCCGTCGAAGACCGGCTGCGTGTACTTCGGGTCGTTGACGCGGTCCCGCTCCGACTTCGGCGCGACCCAGAACGTGACGCCCTTGTCGCGCATTTCCGCCATGACCTTGCCGACGAACACGTTGTATTCGTAAAGGGCCTCGCGCTGGATGTTCTTCATCTCGGCGCGAACCTTGGCCTGCAGGTCGGCCGGGATCTTGGCCCATTCGTCCTTGTTGATCATGATGGCCCAGCCGTTGATGGCGCCCAGGCTCCAGTTCTGCACGTTGGGGGCCCCGCGCCAGTATTCCTGGCCGTGGCCATAGCAGGTCGAGGTGAACAGCCCGTCGATCACGCCGCGGTCGAGGGCCGGCATGACCTCGGACAGGGCGAGCGGCACGGGCTTGGCGCCCAGCGCACTCATCAGTTCGGCCGTCTGCGGGTTGTGGACGCGCAGGCGCTTGTTCTTGAAGTCCTCCAGCGTCCGGATCGGCTCCTTGGAGAACAACTGCTGCACGCACCAGGCCCCGGTGGCCAGGACCACGCTGTTCCATTTTTCGAGCCAGATTTGCTCCAGATCCGCGCACCAGAAGGCCTCGCACACATAGGCGAACTCAGCCATGTTTTCGATCAGGCCGGGCAGGTTGAACAGGCCCATGCGCGGCTCTTCGGCCGCCAGATAGGTATGAACGGTCGCCGACATCTGGACCCGGCCGTCGCGCACCGCCGGCGCGAGCTGGGGCCCGCCAATCAGGGAATCGTTGAGCGTTATCTTGACCTTACCGTCGGTCGCCTTGGCGATCCGGTCGGGAATGGCGAGGGTGAAATGGCGATAGGTCGTGCTGGGCGCGGCCAGGGCCGCCAGGGTCAGGTCGATCTCTTGCGCCTTTAAGGTGTTGGGCGCGAGCAGCAAACCGGCGAACATGAGTCCAATGGCAGCAAGTGGCTTCATGGGTTGGATCCTCCCTAGAGTTCTCGCGCGGATCTTCCGTCCGCCCGAATTGATGACTGATGCCGCGACGAAGCGTTCACAGGCTGGAAATGCGCCGCCTAACCGCGCGGGCCGCCAGCACTCGCACGCCGCCCTAACCGCCAAAGGACCGGGTGCGTCTCTGCCCTGGCGCTCCGAACCAGCATGTGCTCTGCAAATTCGCACGTACGTGATCGTTGAAAACCATCATACAATATGACATTACGATCGCAATAGTAAATTACGGCCGGCCCAAGGGCGGCCGTCTGTGCCCGGAATAACCGGGCCCGATAGGGAGGAAGGCCCAAGATGGAGCGAAGCGCGCCGTCGACCGACAGGCTCGGCGCCGGGTCCGGAAGCGGTCCCCCGGTCGAACCGGCAGGCCAACCCGGGGCCAGTCCCGGGGACGACTTCCTCTTCATCCGGCTGATCGACCGCCTGAGCGCGTTGAGCGCCATCCTCAGCGCCCTGGCCTTGCTGGCGATGACCGGGATCGTCTGCCACGAGGTCTTTGCCCGCTATGTCCTGAACGAGCCGACCTACTGGGGCACGGAGATCGCGACCTACATCCTGCTCGGCATGATCTATGTCGGGCTGGCGCCGGCGCAGAAGTCGGGCAGCCACATCCAGGTCGAACTGGTCCTCAGCCTGCTGTCGCCGGTGCGGCGTCAGAAGGTGGAACTGGTCGCCCACTGGGTCGGCCTGTTCTTCGTCACGGTCACGGCCTGGCAGATGGTCGCGTTCACCTACCAGGAATACGTCAACGACACGCGCGATTGGGGTCTGCTGTCGACGCCGCAATGGATTCCGGAAACGCCGGTCGCGGCCGGTTTGATCGTCTTTGCGCTCGCCATCCTCGCCGACGTCTACCGCCTGCGGCCGCCCGAGGGCGCCGTGCGGCGATGGAGCGTGCCGATCCTCTTTGCCATCGTCGCCGTCGCGCTTATCCCCTTCGGTGCCTTTCCGGTGCGCATCGGTTCGACACCGCTCGACTGGGGCACCATATGCATCGCGGTCGTATTCGTGTTGTCCATGCTGGCCTGGAGCGGCTGGGCCACCGCGTCCATCGTCACCGGAATCATGGTCGCGCTCGGCCTGTCCTTCTGGGCCGCGCGCGGTATGCCGCTGCTTCCGGTCGGCATTCTGTTCGTCGTGACCATGTCGTTCCTGCTGCTGCTCGGCGTGCGGATCTCGCTGGCGCTCGGCATGATCGGATTGTTCGGTCTGATCTTCCTGATGCCGCAACCGCAGCTTTCGCTGCTGGCCGAGCGGTCCTGGAACAGCGTCAACTCCTTCACACTAACCGCCGTGCCCATGTTCGTGCTGATGGGTGGGCTGCTGTTGCGCAGCGGCGTCGCGACCGAGATGTTCGATGCGCTGATGCGCTGGTTCGGCCGCGTGCCCGGCGGGATCGCCCACGCGACCATCGGCGCCTCCGGCGTGTTCGCGGCGGTCTCGGGCTCCAGCCTGGCCACGGCCGCGACCATGGGCACCGTGGCCGGCCCGGAAATGATCCGCCGCGGCTATCACCCGCGCCTCGCCTACGGGGTCATCGCGGCCGGCGGCACCCTCGGCATCCTGATCCCGCCCAGCATCGCCATGATCATTTACGGCACCACCGTCGGGGCGCCGATCACCGTGCTGTTCATCGCCGGCATCGTGCCCGGCATCCTGCTCATGCTGGCCTTCATGGCCCAGGTTCTCCTCTGGTCGGCGCTGATCCCGGGTGCGGCGCCGGCGGCCGATTCCTATTCTTGGGCGGAAAAGTTTCGCGCGCTGACCAGTGTCCTGCCCTTCGGGGCGCTGATCGTCGCGGTCTTGGGCTCGCTCTATGCCGGGGTGGCGACGCCGACCGAGGCCGGCGGCGTCGGCTCCGCGGTCGCGCTGTTCCTGTGCCTGCGCCGGCGCATGCTGACCTGGAAAATGCTCTACGACACGGCCGTGGAGACCGTGAGGGTGACCGCCTTCCTGCTCCTCATCGTCGTCGGCGCGTCGATCCTGAGCTGGGTCTTCGACTTCCTTCGGATACCGCGCAGCATGGTCGACCTGGTGCAGGCGGCCGAGCTCGCGCCCTGGCTGGTCATGATGCTCATCGCCCTGATCTACATCGTGCTCGGGATGTTCATCGATCCCATCTCCATGATGCTGATGACGCTGCCGGTCACCTTCCCGATCGTCACCGCCCTCGGTTTCGACGCGGTCTGGTTCGGCATCGCCCTGGTGATGATGATCGAGGTCGGCCTGATCACGCCGCCGGTCGGAATGATTCTGTTCGTGCTGCGCGGCATGAGCGGCGATGTCTCGCTCAGCGAGATCGTCAAGGGCGTCATGCCATTCGTCGGCGTCATCCTCATGTTCGTGGTGCTGATCTACATCTTCCCGGAAATCGTGAGCTGGCTGCCCAGTCAGATGGAATGACCGCGCCGCAAGGCTTGATACAAACGAGGTGAGTTATGTTCCATGCGCGCGCATTGGCCGATTGGGTCAGCGCCACCGGCTTCGATGATATCCCGGACGACGTCGTGACGGCGACCAAGTACCGCGTGCTGGATGTGATCGGGCTGAGCCTGGCCGGTCTCGGCACGGACTTCGGCCGCTCGGTCCTGGCTGCCGCACAGGCCATGTCACCGCCGGGACCGGCGCGGGTCTGGGGCGACGGCGCGCGGCTGGCGGTCACGACCGCGGCCTTCGCCAACGGCTCCCTGTCGCAGGCGATGGAATTCGACGACACGCACAACGAGTCCATCGTCCACATGAGCGGCCCTTCGGTCGCGGCGGCGCTCGCCCTGGCCGAGGTCGTGCCGGCGAACGGACGCGACGTGATTGCCGCGGTCACCATCGGCAACGAGATTTCCTGCCGCGTCGGGTGCATCACGCCGGGCCAGTTCCACAAACGCGGCTTTCATCCGACAGGGCTCTTCGCGCCCTTCGGCACTACCTACCTGGCCGGGCGCATGCTCGGACTTGACGCGCCGCAGCTCGCCAATGCCGCCGGCATCGTCGGCAGCTTCGCCGCGGGCCTGCTCGAATGCTGGGTCGACGGCACGCAATCGAAGTACCTGCATCCCGGCTGGGCCGCGCAAAGCGGCATCGCTGCGGCCTATCTGGGACGCGCCGGCACGACCGGACCCGGCGCCGTGATCGAGGGCCGCTTCGGCCTGATCGAATCGCACGTGCAGGACAAGGACGCGCGGCGCGATTATGCGCGGGTCGCAGACGGGCTCGGGTCGCGCTGGGAAACCCGCAAGGCATCCTTCAAGCCCTACCCCGCCGCGCATGTCATCCACCCCTATATCGACGCCATCCTAAGCTTGCGCGAGCGCCATGGACTCGCGCCGGACGCGGTACAGGAGATCGTCGTACCGGTCGCCAGCTATATCCTGCCGATCGTGTGCGAGCCGGTGGCCGAGAAGCGCCGGCCGAACACCGACTCGCACGGCCGGGTCAGCATGCAGTATTCCCTGGCCGAGGCCCTGTTCCACGGGCGCTTGGGCAAGGACGCCTACAGCCGCGAGTCGCTGAAGAATCCCAGGATTCTGAACTTGGCCGACCGGGTCAGGGTCGAGGCGGACCCGAGCTTTCCGGGCCCCGAACGATTCAAAGGCGCCGTGAAGATCGTCATGAAGGACAGCGCGGTCTACGAGGCGGTCGAGGAACACAATCGCGGCTCCGCCGAGAATCCGATGAAGCCCGAGGATATCGTCGCGAAGTTCGACGAGAACGCCGCCGATATTCTCGACAAGGATCGCCGGCAACGCCTGGTCGATGCCGTCCTGAATTTAGAGACCGCCAAGGGGCTCGAGACCGTGCTCGAACTCGCTGTGGCGCCGTAAGGTTTGGGCCTGCATGGCGACTGAGAAGAAAGACACACGCATGCTGACCGGCAAATGCGCCTTGGTCACCGGATCGACCGGCGGCATCGGATTCGCGGTCGCCGAGGCCCTGGCCCGCGAAGGATGCCATGTCGTCCTGAACGGGTTCGGGGCGGCGGACGAGATCGAGGCCGGGCGCCGCCGTCTCGAGACGGAATTCGGCGTCTCAGCGATCTATCACGGTGCCGACCTGGCGAAACCCGGCGAGATCGCCGCGCTGGTGGAGACCGCGAACCGCGCCTTCGGTGCCGTCGACATCCTGGTCAACAACGCCGTGGTGCGCCATTTCGCGCCGATCGACGCCTTTCCGGTCGACAAGTGGGACCAATCGATCGCCGTGAATCTGTCGGCGGCCTTTCACACCGTGCGCCTCGCCCTGCCGAAGATGCGCGAACGCAACTGGGGCCGGATCGTCAACATGTCGTCCGGTTACGGCTATTTCGCCGAACCCAACCGGGTCGACTACGTGACCACCAAGACCGCCCTGCTGGGCTTCACCCGCGCGGTCGCGGTGGAGGTGGCGCGCCACGACATCACCTGCAACGCCTTGTGTCCCGGCACGGTTTTGACGCCGGCCATCGAGGCCCGCATTCAAGCGCTGATCGAGCGCGAACACCTGTCGCGCGAGGCGGCCGTCGAGCGCTATCTCACGGCGCGCCAGCCGAGCGGCCGCTTCATCGCCGCCGAAAATATCGCCGGCCTGGTCCTGTTCCTGTGCGGACCGGCCGGCCGCGACATCACGGGCGCGTCCCTGCCCATCGACGGCGGCTGGATCGCAAGCTGACCCACCGCGTCACGGGCGCCCCGAGGGCGTCCCTTATGGACGCTCGGGGAGGTTCGTTGTAAACAGTCCGACCGCTTCTTCTTGGAGGGTTGGCATGGACCGGTTCACCGGCGGCTGCCTGTGCGGCAAGGTCCGATTCGTAGCCACGGGCCGCCCATACCGGGTCGGCATCTGTCATTGTCTCGACTGCCGCAAACATCATGGGGCCCTGTTCCACGCATCCGCGATATTCCCGCAGGATTCGGTGACCATCGAAGGCGAAACGCGCGAATACCGCGGGCGGCATTTCTGCCCTAGCTGCGGCTCGACCGTTTTCGGACGCAGCGCGGACGAAGTCGAAGTGAACCTGGGATCCCTGGACGCGCCCGACCAACTGCAACCAAGCTACGAACTCTGGACCGTGCGCCGCGAATCCTGGTTGCCGCCGTTTCCGCTCAAGCACCGTTACGAGCGCGATCGCGACCCCACGAGCCGCGCCGAGGACTAGACCGCACGGGCCGGGCGGCCGGCTTGCCAAACCCGGCGCGGGAACCTGTCAGTCGTCCTCGTCGTTGTATTCGTCATCGTCTTCGTACCAGCGGCGGTGGCCATGTTTGTCCCACCAGGCCTCGGCCTTGCGGTTGGCCTCGCCGATCTCGAAGGCGTTCATCCGGCTCTTGGTGAATTCGAGATTGCGGATCAGCTCTTCGCGCTCCGATCCCGGCCTCATGCTGTCGGCGGCGATGCGATACCACATGAGCGCCGCAACGTCGTCGCGCTGTACGCCAAAACCGTGCCGCAACTTGATCCCGAGGGTGAGCTGCGCCATCGGATAGCCCTGTTCGGCGGCGCGGTTGTACCAGTGGAGCGCCCGCTCGTTGTCCAGGGCCGTGCCAAGCCCCCATTCGTACATGCCGGCCAGGTTGTATTGCGCGGCGGGATCGCCTTCCTCCGCGATGACCAGGAATCCCTCGAAGGCCTCCGCGTAGTCGCTGCGCTTGAAGGCCTCCAGGGCTTGATTGAAATACGCCAGACGCCGCTTCGCCATGGTGCGCGAGATTAGCGCCGATCCGGTGCCGGGAAAACCGCGCGGCGGTAGGCGCCGGTGCGAAGCGGGGCTATAATCGGCGCCATGAAGCTGAAAGCCTTCAAGGACAGTCTGGCCGACGCGACGCCGCCGCCCGGTGTGAGCGGCGCGCTGCGCGCCTTGTGGCTGGACGCCAAGGGCGACTGGGCCGGCGCCCATGCCAGCGCCCAGGACGACAAGAGCCTCGCCGGCGCCTGGGTCCATGCCTATCTGCACCGCGTCGAGGGCGATCTGAGCAACGCCGGCTACTGGTACCGCCAGGCCGGTAAACCGAAATGCGACGCTCCGCCCGCCGAAGAATGGCAAGCCATCGCCGCCGCGCTGTGCGAGGGGTGACAAGATTCGCGAAAAGCGGATTGGCGGACCCGACAGGATTCGAACCTGTGACCTCTGCCTTCGGAGGGCAGCACTCTATCCAGCTGAGCTACGGGTCCCCATGGCGCCGCCCGGTTCGCCATCCCTTCGGACGGCCGGCAGCGTGCATGGCCGGACCATACTCCAAGCCCCAGCCCAGGTAAACCAGTCCCGGCAAGACGTTCCCCGGCTTACGACGCGCCGCCATTAAGCCGGGCCAGCGCGCGCTCTTCCGCGCCCGAGGGCAAGGGCGCGGCGGGGTCGGCGATCCAGCCGGCGATGTCGCGCCACACCACCTCGGCCTGCAAATCGCGCAGCAACATGTGATAGCCGTTGCCATAGAGCGCCCGGCGTTGCTGGCCGCGTGCCGCCGCCGGCAGGCTTTGCCAGAGCCGCAGGGTCGGGTCCTCTGGCACCACTTCGTCCTTCTCGCCGTAAAGCAGCAGTGCCGGCAATTCGAGGTCGCTGGCGGCCGCCAGGGCCGCGTCCATCAGATCGACCAGGCCGTGGATCGCGTCGATCCGGGTTTCCTTGATGACCAAGGGGTCGCGGCCGAGCGCGCGAAGCATCTCGATATTGTCGGAGGGCTGGATATCGAGGCACCGGCCCGTGACCTTGGCCCAGGGGATGACATGGGCGCCGAACCACAGGGTCGCACGGTACAGCGCCGGCATGGTCGCGCGCGACCAGACCGCGGGCGCGACCAGAATGGCGCCGTCGGCATCGAGCGGCGTGTCTTGCGCCGCCGCCGTCAGGATCACCGCGCCGCCCATGCTGTCGCCCAGAAGATACAGCGGCACGCCCGGATAGGCGGCGCGCAGCAGGCCG
>ERZ869936.1455-NODE-1455-length-16830-cov-3.660030_pt1 | contig 16830 bp, 20 predicted proteins | sample MGYA00520876_ERZ869936 | MGnify/ENA primary metagenome ERZ869936 (study PRJEB32218, sample SAMN09650985) | biofilter metagenome | isolation source: enrty point of leading RO module | place: Saudi Arabia: Thuwal, RO plant located on Red Sea | collected 2016-02-17 ...
GAAGTCGATTCGATGACGGGATTTTCAAGTCCCTCCAGGTAGGCATATTCCACCGTCTGACAATCCAGCGGATCGGTATTCAAATACCAAGCCGTGTCACTGCCGCCGGCAGCCGCGCCCAGCTCCGCATCAATCACCGGCTCAACGGCATTCTCCCACACGTTTTTGACGCCGCTGTTGCCGCTGGCCGCCGGGTTAGCGGTCGATGCCAACAACTCAAGAACCGTGCCCCGCAACGCTGGCGGCGCCAACAGGAATTTCGGTTCCAGGTTCAACACCGCGTCGGCATTCAATCCGGTCTGTTCGGACAGTTTTTGCGACATGGTATTCAGCGTCGCCACCGTTGGCGTTGCGGTCCCCGTCGTCAAATTCGAGTGATCCGCATGAAATAGCGCCGTGCCATCGCTCAACGCCGCATTGTCTTTGAGAACCTGATAGACCAGCTTGTTCTCTTTGCGACGCATCGACCGCCCCAATTTGGGGATGATCGTCTTAAACGCCCCGTCGCTGTCATTGACCATCGCCTGCCACGTGAGAGAGAACATTTGCCCCCACACGTTCAGCCGGTAAGTTTCCTTGCCGTCGATAAACGTCGATTCGTCAAACTCCCCACCTTCGGGAATCATTTTCGGATCCCCGATTTCTCCGGAAATGACACGATTGACCGTCTTGAAATCTGAGACCGCGGGACCTCTCCCGGCCCACGCCTCAAACGTCGTCGGCGCTTCGTTGTATCCGTCCCGCAACGTGACGTTGGCCGCGTCCATCAGGATATTTGAAAACGCTCCGGTTGCGTTGAACGCCGCTCCGTCGGACGATGCCACGATTCCCAAACTGCCCGACGCCCGGCCGGACAGAATCGACGATGCTATTTCGTGATTCGGCGCGTTGAACGCGACGTCGCGGGGAATGCCGAAGTGCGCGAAGCATTCCCGCGCCAGATTTTGCAGCCTCCGCGGCTGCTGGTCATCGGTGCCCATCGCATCTTGCTGCAGATCGAAGATTTGGTCCGGTACTCTCCCGCCGAACGTGTGTTCAAGAAACCCGTTGCGGTGCTGAGTAAAAAACTGTTCGTGATTCATGTGATTGCCCTCCCTGGCAATTTAGTGAAACCGTGTGTTCAGGAAATCACAGTCGCCCGACGACGGCACGGACGCAATGGCCGCCGCCGGGACAACCGCGAAAGTGAGTTAATCAGCGCCCGCGATTTCGACGTCCTCGCGGATCGGTGGCCCCTGCACGTCGTCAAACGTCAATTTGCCCACACCGGGCCGCAACGTCGGTTTGAAGTCCGGGCCGGCCAGTTTTGCCAGATACGACTTTAGCGACCCCACGACGTTTCTTTGCACCTTTTCGATGATTTCAAACTGCGCGTGATAGTCGAGCGATTCCCAATTCCCCGGAAGATCCTCGCCGAGATAATACGTTGCGTTCTCAACCGCCCGTCGCATGTCCTGCGGATGGTTGTTCCACGCCTGTAAATCGTTCAACTTGTTTTGCTCGCGAATAAACTCCAATTCGAGCGCGTCCAAGTCGACTTCCGCCCCATCCTCCGAACGCGAGACGCCGCCGCTTACCGCGTCTGACAGCTTTTGGTTTTCGGTTTGCAATCGCTGCATCGCATTGGAAACCTCCGCGTTCTGTTCGTTCATTACGTGATCCGTCACTTTTCAATCCCCTCAAAAGAAAGCCCTAAAACCCGCACGCCCCCCGACGAACGGAATCAAATCTATTGCCGACGCTCCCGGCTTAATGCCTTCGCCGCCGGCGTCCGTGGGACCTTGCCACGCTGATCGCGATTGGCTGTCTGTTGCTCGGCTAGCGATTGTTTTTGCGTTTGGTTCGACTCTTTGAGTTCATTGACCATTTTGTCGACGCTGATTAAGAGTTTTGAAAACACTTCGACGCTGTCGGACGCAATGTTGCCGAGTGATCCCGGCACCGCAGACCTGGCAACGCTCCCAGCCACCGCGTTACCTGTGCGGACAACTCCGCCAATGTCCTCTGGTCGAAAATCCCCCGGTAAACCTTCGGTGATGCCAATCACCGCATCGTTGGCCACTTTTCCCAGCGGTCCAATTTGTCCCTTAGCGCGCGCTGTGCGATTTCGTTGCCGTAGTTCCTCGAAACTCACCTCACCGGATTCAATATCGCGAGTTCTTAGGGCCAAATCTTCTTCGATGATGTCGCGCTGCCCACGCGCGAACCGCGAATTCCTGAACGCTTCAACGTTGTTTTCAAATGCGTCCGGGCTTTGTTGTTGGGAAATCCGCGTTTGGAGTCGATCGACGTTGTTCAACAGAACCCGCGCCGACGCCGCACCCTCTTTCTCGAAAAGTTGAAACAAGACGTTATTGGCGTCCTCGGCTTTGAGACCTCCCAATCTGTTATTGAGTCGCTGGAGCACTTCCGGGAATGACTCACCGACCAGGTCGACGTCTCCCGGCGCCAAGCCAAGTTTCCCGAGCGCTTCGGTTTTGACTTTGTTTGTACCAGCGGATTGCAAGTTCGCCACAACGTTGCGCAGATGCGTCGACGCCTCCCCTGGGGCTTCCACGTCTCGCAAAATGCTGAACGCGCCAAACTGTGTCGACTCATCCAGTCCAGCCGCTGTTAGTCCCGAAGCAACTTTGGCTAGGTTCGTAAGGTCCGGAAATTGAATGTCCGAATCCTTAAACAGTTGTGTCAGACGGCCGCCGGTTGTGCGAATATCTTTCGCGGTCGGATTTGCGCGGCCCGTCGCCTTTAGGTATTGGGAGATCGCCTTGACCGAACCAACCGGATCGTCGACCGTTTCGCCGAATTGGTTTGTTGCGGCCTTAAGGTCGAGAACGGTTTGCAGCGCCGCCCCCGAATCGATGTCCGGCTTTGAAAAGCCGCTCGATGAAAGTTGAGTTTCGATTTGGAACGCATCGGCAACACCGGCCGACGGAGTTTTCAGCAGCGCCTTGCGAATCGTGGGGATTTTGTTTTCGACTTGTTGCGGTGTCAAACCGGACTGAATTTGCAGCTTCAAAGACAACTCGTCGAGTTTGCGGGCGTTCTCATCAATAGACTGGTTCAGGCGCCGCGATTCTTCCACTACAAGTTGAAATGCCTCTTTGAGTTTACCTGCTGCTGCTGAGGCAAGTTCGACACCCGACGTAATACCGACAATTTGCTTCGTCAATTGAAGCCCGGAATCCTTGGCACCGTCGAAACCTTTCGCGGTTTTACGTCCCGCGCGTTCGCCGGCGTCTCCTGCCTTTTCCAGGTCCCGCTTGAGTTTGATGTTCTCTTTTTGCAGGCGGTCGTAAGAACGTCGGACGTCCTCGTCCTGCGTCGACATCTTGATTTCAATATCCGGCATTGACCGCTCCAAGCAGCAATCGCGCTATCTGTGAGTTCGCTGTCTCTGGTTTTCTGGACGATTCGCGAGTTCGACGTAACGCTTCCTCATCCAACGTATGATGTCCTGAATTTCCGCCGGCGACACCGCCGACAACTCACGCTTGAATTGAGCCTGTTGGCTCCCTTTCAGTCCCCGTCCTGAAAAGCGGCCGCGCAACGTCCATTTGTTTGGTGTCGCCTTAATGCGGGTAGACGCGATTAAATCCCGCGCAAAACGTCCATCAAACACGAACGGCTTGCGATGTCCTTTCTCCTTCTCTTTGCGACGCTGGTACTTTTTTCTTCGCGCTTTGTAACCGTATGTGCCACCCGTGCGAGTTGCGGGAATATCCTCGAAGAGTTTGGGGAACGTTCGCTCTTTGTATTTGACCGCAGCCTCAAACATCATCTGACGCATGATTTTGTTATGCGTAGCGTCCGTGACTATTTTTTCTTTGACTTCAACAGTGATTTTGAACATCGCGAACGCCGATTACTTGTCCGTCTTTTCCATAATGCCAAGCGCCCAAAACACCGCCTCCATGATGTTGTTCTGATCGAACAACGCGAGATGGCTAACAACTTCGGGGGTGATGCGGTAATTCAATCTCAAAGCTTTGATGATGAAATCCCACATCTGGGGGTAGCTCATGCCCTTCGATTCGTCGTGATCGACGATACGCCTGATCCAGTCGCTACACTCGTTAAACCAGTCGTGGAATCGCCGCTGCACTTCAAACCTAAGGCTCCCATCGTCGGCAAGCTTTAAGTCGTGTGGCAATTCCTGCGGCTCTGGAATCGTCCAACGTTGACCGCCGAGTTCCATCACGCGGCCAGCGTACGGATAATGCCGCTGTAGCTCAGACGGTCGCGGCGGGGATGCGTTGTCGAAACCGACCCAATACCGCCCGGTCTCGCCGTCGGCAGACTTCGCAGCCGGGACCCACGTTTGCCGCTCGGCGTTATAGCAGTGATCCGCGCCGTCACCGGGCTTTCGCCACGCGCAAATCGTGCCGACCGCGATAGCGTTTTCTCCCGACGGCCCCCGCTCGGAAAGCAGGTGGCTGGCGCCTGGAATGTGATCGGACAGACCGACAGCCGCCAAGCGATCCGGCGCCTCGTTGTCCTTCGTGTCGGGCAAGAAAATCTGATAGTGCATTCCTTTGCTCCTCAAAATTTTGACCGTCGCCGACGGCGGGCCGGCCAAGGTCCCGCCGTCGGCGTGCTCGTCAAAAGCATACGGCACATCGAGAATCAAAGGGCACTCGCCGCACCGCGAAGCGTCGCGGCCGGCGGGAGCGCTGTTTGCCTGAATTTCGTAAGCATTGCCATTCTCGATTGTGCCAAACGGAAACGTTCGACTTAGTTCAAATTGCGACGCCACGACAAGCCCGAATTACCAAGTTACTATCTGGAAGTCCGGGCGCTTTGGTTGTGTGGATGACTTATCCGACATCGCCATATTTCACGTGAAATATCAGCGGGCTTTAGCCGTCGCCGTCGGGAGACGTCGCCTCGGAATTTCGATCGCAAGTCCGCCCGCGACTCCCTTTGCAGGACGCCTTACGGCGTCGACAATCGCCCCTCTTGCGTTTGTCACACGAACGGGTAGAATCGCCCCTGCGACGTGTCGGCAATTCACCTGCGGCCTTTAGGTTCTCGTGAACGCTGATTAAAACCCGGCCCCACGCCCTTGCGGCAACCGGCGACAATGTAGCGGTTTTCGTTCCTTCGTCGGTCATTTTGAGCATCTCCCTACGCTCTGACGGCCCCCCGCAAAGAGGGAACCTCTTGTTAAGATTGTGTTCCCATTCCGATGATTGCGTCGTATACCGTTTCGGCCATGTCGTTGCCCTTCCCCCTGCCGCACGCCGCCGCGGCGCCGCATGTGCTATCAACTCAATCGTTTTGGGGCCCGCTTTCGCTGATTTTCCGGCCGATTCGCGAGTTGCGCGTAGCGGCGTTCCATCAGTGACAGATAATGATCCACTTCCGACTGCGAGACCGCTTCTAGTTCGTCCTTGATCTGTTGCGACAGCAGCGTCCGCAAAGTTTTGCCCGTGCGGGCATACACCCGCCAGCGGTGCTGCGTGGCCGTGACCCGCGAGGTCCCGGTGACCGTCCGCTGCATATCGCCGCTGAACACCAGCGGTTTTTGATGCCCCTTTTTGCGTGCCTTTTGAATCTGGTATTTCTTCGTTCGCCGTTCGTAGCCGTATTCGCCGCCTGGCCGCGTTTCCGGCCTGTTTTCAAAGTGTTTTTTGAGTGTGCGGTTGCGGTGCAGCACGCCGATTTCGCGATGCACCTGTTTCAGGATTCGCGCGTGGGTCCGCTCCGTGACCCGTTGCTCGTTCCATACGATCCGCATCGCCGCTTATCCGATGATCTCAATTTCCCAAATCGTGCCCCAATACTCCCGCCCGTCGTTGAGCTCCTCGGCAAACGGCAGCGGCGGCTCCGCTTCCAGAAACTCCGTCACGTCCAGATAACCGTCCGTGCCGGCCAGGCCGGCCATTTGTTCGATCAGCGTCTCAACCTCGAGCATGAACCAATCAAACGCCGCGTTGTGATCGCCGATGTATTCGTCGGGCGTGTCGAGTTGAATCTCCAAAAACAGCGGCGCCGTCATTTGAAAGCCGGTCGTCGTGATCCGCCGCAGGCTGCGGTTGCCGGTTGTCCCCACAATCGCCCGCGGCCGCGGGTGTTTGTCCTCATCGCCGCAGGATTGCTTGTAAATCGCCGCCGCGGCAGCCGCCGCCGATTCCGCCCCCGTCAATTCCTGCCAGCGTGCGGTCCCGGCCAGCAGAGATTGCAGATTCGTAATCGGAGTCAAAAACAAATTCGAGGGCATCCGTGCAACTATGCGAAGCTGTCTTGCTGCGGCACACTCGGCCCGTTTTCAATCCGCCGTTTGCCGATGAACTCGTACCAACCGCCGTTTGCGTCCTCATCGATCACCCGCGAAAGAAAATACTGCCGCAACTTCGTCCCCGCCGGCGGCGGTGTGTCGCTGGCACGAATCAACCGATCCCCTTGCCGGGGTTGATCGATTCCCGTCGTCGCATTCCGCCGCGCAAAGACGTTGATTCGCGAGTGCTCGATGACCGAACGGCCGTCCTTTTCGTGCTGCAGCTCTTGCTCGTCCACGATCACCGTGATCGTGCGTTTGCTGCCGGCACCGTGAACCGGGAAATAATCCGCCGATTCCCCAAAATGGTCGGTATTCAGCAGCTGGGCGAGATCACTGGTTTGCGTCGCGGCAAAAGTCATGTGGCGGGGCCACCTGGTGCGTGCTACCGCACGGAGCGAAGACCCCGCTCCGCCGGATGGAATGTGTGTTAGTTATCCGAATCGGCGTTTTCGTTTTCGCTCGATTCCTCGTCGCTCGGCTCAACGGCCGGCTGCTGCGCCTCCTCGTCGTATTCCAGCACGACGCCGAACCGCGGCGGACCGCCCCCCTGCCGATGCTGCAGGGCTTTGGTGCACTTCACGCGAACGCCGCCGATCTCGGCGTATTCGCCCGTGTAGAGCTTGATCTGCTGCTTCATGACAAAACTTTCGATTAGTGGTCGGTGGTCAGTGGCCAGTGGCCAGAAAAACCGCTCCCCGCCAGCCTAGCGACCAACGGGAGCGGCATTAGTTCAATCGTGCGGCAGCACGCACAAACCGCCTGCGGCGGTTAGCGGACGCCGCGGATTTCGAAGCGGTCGATCGTGTAGCCGTCGGTGTTCGTGTCGGCCGTCTTTTGCAGCTGTACGAACGGCTGCAGCGAACCGGAGTAACCGCTCATGTCGAACGTCGTGCCGGCGGCCACCCGTTCGCCATCCACGTAGAACCGCACATCGCTTTTGCCTCGAGACGAATCGACAGCGAATTCCTAACGCGCGGTGGTCGGCCCCTTGCCCGTGGCGCCGTCGTCGTTGTCGGTGGTGCCGTCGTCGGTTTCGACGACCAGGTTGTTATCGCCGATCAGGCGGAAGAGCGCCGCCTGCGCAATCGAGTCGATCGCGTCGTTGCGGTCGCCGGTCAGACCGAACGCCAGCGAAGTCGTGGCGTCGATCGTGGCCTGGTTTTGCTTGATGCGGATATTGACCTGGCGGACCTTGTCGATATCGAATTGCAGCTGGTCGCCGAACGAGAGGCAGACGTTTTGAATTTCGTTCTGACTGTCAAAGTCGACTGCCAGTTCACCCGCCTCGGCGCCATCGACGGCGGCATAGGTCGGAGTCCCGGCCGATGACGTGTCGACGATGTCCCAGACGTGCCCCACGTTCGACGCGTCGGTCGCCGAATAGACGCGGCGCCCGATGAAGTCGTCGACCCATTGCCAAAAATCTTTCGCGGACATTGTTTTACGCTCCCGTGAAAATTGAACGGCCCCGGGCCGCTGGAAATATCTGATTCGCTTAAAGGCAGAGAACCGCGGAGGGCGGCGTTCGCCCTCCGCGGGGAATTTTCAGGCTTACTCGCCGGCGTGCTTTTGCAGACCGCGGAAATCGAGCGCTTTGACGGCGAAGGCGATGTACTGGCGGAATTTGATCGCCAGCGAGGTGAAGGCCTCCATCCGCTCCAACACCGGCGTTTCCATGCCTTGCAGATAGGCATATTCGACCGTGTCCACGTCCATCGGATCGGCCGCCACATACCAGGCGACGTCGCTGCCACCGGCCGCTGCGCCAAGTTTCGAGTCGATCACGGGCGTCAGGCCGTTTTGCCATATGTTGGTGATCCCTCTGTTTCCGGACGAGGCCGGGTTGGCGGTCGAGCCGAGCAGCTCGAGGACTGTGCCCCGCAGCGCCGGACAGGCCAGCAGATACGACGGCTCCACGTTCAAGACCGCCTGCGCGTTGAGCCCCGTCTGCTCCGACATTTTCTTATACAGCGTGTTGAGCGTCGCCACGGCGGGAGCCCCGGCACCGGTCGTCAAGTTGCTGTGGCTGGAATGGAACAACGCGATCCCATCATTCTGCAGGGCGGCGTTGTCCTTGAGGACCTGATACACCAGCTTGTTTTGCTTGCGCCGCATCGCCCGACCCTGTTTCATCGGGACCTCAGTGAATGCGGACAGCTGGTCGTTGACGATCGCTTGCCACGAGATCGAGAAAATATCACCCCACACGTCCAAGGCGTATTTTTCCTTGCCGTCAGTGTGCGTGGTTTCCTCGAATTCGCCATCCTCGGGCACCATCTTCGGATCGTTGGTTTCGCCCGCGATCACCTTGTGCACGTCTTTGAAGTCCGCGATGCCCGCGCCCTTTTTAGCCCAGACCTGGAACGTGGTGTTTGCTTCCATATAGGAGCGGCGGAGCATCACGTTGGCGGCATCGAGCAGGATGTTGGAAAACGTCCCGGTGACGTTATAGGACGGGCCATCGCTGGCCGCGAAGATGCCCATGCTCCCCGGATCGCTGCCGCACACGAGGCGGGCGACTTGATTCGGTGCCAGCTGTGCGACCTGCTGCGCGGGGATCCCGCATTGAATCAGACAGTGTTCGGCCAGCCGGATCATTGACCCGAGCTGGTGATTCCCCCGCCCCTGCGGCTGATAGTCGACCATCTCGCCGGTGCGGAAGTTGAAGATCTGTTCGGGCATATCGCCGCCGTAAACGCGATCCAGGATCGCATCCCGAGCCGCGGCGTTGAACTTGTCCCGCTCGGCGACGACCGTTTCAATCCGCGCAGCGCCGGCCGGTTTCGTTTTGGCGACAACCCGCTCGTTGATTTTCTTGACCACGGCGCTGTAAGACATCTCGCTCAGTTGCGGCAGCAGCTCGCCTTGCAGTTCCAGACGGTCCTCGGCCGACAACGCGGTGAGATTGATCGACGCGACCAGGTCCTCGACCGCCATCGCGGCGGTGGCGGGCGGCGGATCGCCAGCGGGTTGTGCCCCCCCCGAGGCTGCAACGGGCGGCGATCCGCCTTCCCCGTTTCCGGCGGTATTCGCGTCGAGCGCTTTGACGACGTCCTCGACTTTTTCCGGTTGCTCAACACCTTGCAGCGCGAAAAACACGCGCAGTGCGGTCTTGGCTTGTTCCTCGCTGGCGTCCACGTCACACAAACCGCGACGAACCATTGCGGAGAGAATTTTCGGATTCATAGCGTCCTTGCTCACTTTCGTTTGATACGCCGGTCGGTGCCGTGCGTTCTGACGAGACTCCGAACTGGCACCGACGCCAAGTTCGCTCAAAACTTGTTCGTATGTGGCGATCCGGTCGATCATCCCCACGGCGACCGCCTCATCGGCCAACAACACCCGCCCCTGGCCGAATTCCCGCTCGACTTTGGCCGGCGAAATCCCCCGATTTGCCGCCACTGTGCTCACAAACTCCGCGTGAATCTTGTCGACCCGTTCTTGCCGGGCGGCCAGTGCGCTATCCGACAGCGGCTCGTAAGGGTTGCCCTCGGCCTTATAGGCCGTGGAACGAATCACCGTCCGCTTGAGGCCGTCTTGCTCGTCCGCGGCCGATTGGTCCGTATGGATCGACAGCACGCCGATCGATCCGGTATGCGACGACGGCTGCCCGACAATCTCGTCGGCGGCCGAGGCGATCCAATACGCCGCGCTGGCCATCAAGCTATTGGAAACCGCGATAATCGGTTTCGTGCCCCGCGCCGCGTGGATCTTCGCCGCCAGCTCCGGCACGCCGTGAACATTCCCGCCCGGCGAATCAACATTGATGACAATTGCCGAGACTGCCTCATTGGCGACCGCCTCGTCGAACGCTTTTCCAAACAGCTCGGTCGACGTGCCCCCGGAAATTTCCTCCATCGCGCTCATTCGCTGCGCGATAACGCCAAACAGGTTGAGCACCGCCACCTGGCCGGAGGCCTCCATCACGTTGCGGCGGTTGTCGGTGCCGATCCGTGCGGCGATCTCCTCCTCGGTGAACATCTCCCCCGCGGCCCGCAGGTCGAGCAGCTCGGTAATCTCCTCGAGCTTTTCGGGCAGGATCGCCCAAGGCGTTTCATATGCCTTGCGGACGATGTTTCGGATTTTGTGCTTGGCCGGTTTGGGCATCTATTCCCCCATCGCCGCGCGAACGGCGGCCCGTTGATCTTCATTCGGTTCGGGATCCGCTGCCGGCTGCGTTGCCGCGGCGGCCGAGGGCAGGCCCCGCCGCTCCTCGGATTCCAGTTCCCGCGCCCGCTGTTCGTCGACTTCTTCCCAATCGCCGCCAGTTTTGGCGATCACGGCCGAGCGGGTGGTTGTTCCGTTTTTCAGCTTGATGTCGTCGGCCTGCGCATCGTCGCGGGGGTTCACTGATTCCCAGCCCGGCGGCCGCCAATCGACGCTCAGCCAGGTGTCGGCATCGGCGGCAAACTCCGCCGGCCGCGGGAAGCCGTCCAGACCCACCCGCGCCCCCGCCGCAGCGAACCGCCGGTAGGTCGGGTTGCAAAAGTGATTGATCGCGTATTTCTGCAGCGGCCGGTACCGCTTGCGGTCGGCATTCATCGCCGCGCGGACCGACGAAAAACTCCCCTTGCTGTAATCGCGGCACAGTTCCTCGTAACTGAGGCCCATGCCGATCGCGATCGAGCGGTCGATCAACTGGATCCAGGGCAGCGAATCGCCGCCGGGGACATTGGGCCCGACGCCGGTGATTTCATCCCCCGGCACGCCCCGCCAGACCATGCCCCGCTCGAGCTTTTCGATTGTGTTGCCGTAATAGTCCGTTGTGCCCGTCTCCGGCGACGAATCGAACAGATCGGCGAAATTGGGGTCCCCGTGGTCGGGGTCGGTTTTGACCATCACCGCATAGGAGCTTTTGATCTCCGAGGCGGCGAGCTCGTTGTCTGTGTAATATCCCAAGGCCCACAACCAGACGATCGCCGCGTGAAACAGCGAATAGCCCCGGTTTTGGCCGATCCGGTTCCGGAAAAACGAATACTCGCACTCCTCGGCCGGCAGCCGCAGCGGGGCCTTATCGAACGCGAACCGCAGATCGTTCGGTTCCACGCTCCACACCCAATACGCCAGGTCCCGGCCCGTTGATTCTTCGATTTCGACGCCGTTGATCACCGGATTGGCGGTTTTCGTGTTCGGCCCGCTGTATTGGACCTCGTCGGCGAAACGCTCCTCGGGGATCAGCTCGATCGCCGTGGGCAACGTCCGCCCTCGCAGCGGCCGCTCGACGTAGTGCACCAGGCAGCCGCCGGCGACGATGATTTCCCGCAGCCACAGCGCCGCCAGCTCGTAAATGGTCTGCTTGCCCGTGATATCGGCCTCACGCGTGGCGTGCGGCGTGCAGCCCCCCCAACGGTCCCAGGCGTCCGACCACAGCTTGCGGCGGTCGTGGTCAGCAAAACGGGGCTTGGGAGTGATCCCGCATTCCAGCACGTTCGCCACATACGCGTCGACGGCCGCGGCCGCCTTGGGGTTGTTCAGGACCAGGTCGCGCGCCCGCTCCCGCAACCGCTTCCCGTCCATTTGGAACGTGCGGTTCGGTCCGATCGTGCCCGGATTCCATTCCTCGGTCAGTCGATCGAGCTTGCCCCCCTGCAGGCCGCCGGAGGCGGCCGACATGAACGCCGGCAATTGCATCGCGGCCCGTCGCTGCGCGACTTGCGCAGCGTGTGCGGCGCGGCGCGACTGCTGCCACTGTTGCGGCGAGCCGACCAGCATCCTTGCCAGCGATTCCTTGAGCTTACCGATCAACGCCGCGTGCCCTTCCCAGCTTGGCCACCCGTAGCGGGGACGTCGTTTCCCGTGCGTTCATCGCGCGGAGCGTGTTTCGATGTTTCAGCAGCGTTTCGAGCGTTTGCGCGAAATCGACCCGGCGGATCGTGCGGTTGCCGACGCGGTATTCTTCGATCTGGTGATCGGCGATCGCGTCCAACAGACCGGCGATCGCGTCCTCGCATTTCGACAGCAGTGTTGCGGTGCTCACGCTCATAGCGGAGCGTCTATAACACACACGCGGGCAGCAACGCGCCCCCCAAATACCAAGTTACCAACTTACCAAGTTACCATGCGGCGTCCGCCGCGTTGTCCGTGCTTCCGCACGAAGCGGCCCGCGCCGCTCCCGTTGGTCGCTTTTCGTGTTGGCACCAGCGATAGTCGGAGTTATTCTCGGCTCGGAGGAGTAACGATTATGCCTGAAACCGTGTGGATGGTGGTTTCGCCCTATATGGACGGCGGCTGGGTGTTCAGCACGAAGGAAAAAGCGGAGGCATTTGCCGCCGCCAAGAATCAGGACGACGGTTTTTTCAAGTATGAAGCTCTGGAAGTTCACGAGGAGCCGCTTGACCCCAGCCCAGAAGATGTGGAGTCACCATGAAAATCTCTATGGAGCTTGGTCGCGAGGTCGGCGCGCAGCAGATCAAGGTTTCGATCGCCGTCGAAACGAATCTCGAAGGCGTTGAAAATTTCCAGCAAATGGCTTTGGAAATGAAGCGGGCCGCGTTTGCGTGTCTCGGTTTGACATCGCAGATCAGCGAGCGCGACCTAAGCCCGGTCGATCCGGTCTTGTAAATGAGCTTTGCACCATTTCACGCACGTTTGTAAACAGCAGCATTTCTTCGGGGGCGGAGGCGGTGACGCCGGCCTGTTGGGGTCGCGTGGCCCGGTCTGTGGTGGTGGAGTCGGTTTTCTGATTCCCATAGCTCTCCTCACTCACGTGTGCCGATCGGCATCATCCCGCCGGCGGCGGCGTTTGGCTTTTCGATCTTGCTGCCGGCGGGCGATCGCGGCGGCGACTTTCGCCTGCCGCACCGCGGATCCGCTGCGATGCCATTTGCCGCAATACCGGCAGTGATAGTGCAGCTGCCCCGGCTGGACCGCCTCGGCCTCAGTTTCAAAGGCGACTTTCCGGTCGCAGGCAAATAACCGACGAACACCCGCCCGCGCCTTTCGCGACTCCGCAGCGTATTTGTTCCGGCTCATCGTCTCCCCTACGATTGCAGGATCAGCCGTAGATCGTCGGTGATCCCCAGGACCTCCGCCACGGTGAGGCAGACGCACGGTTCGCCGTCGGCGGACGTTTGCGGATCCTCCGCCAGGCCTTCGAGCGTGCCGATCAGTTTTTGGCAGTATTCAGCCAGCGGATCGGCCGGTTCGCCGACCTGTTTCCAAGTATGCCCGCAGTCGTCACAGACGCAATACCGGGTTTTGCCGGCGGTTTTGTAAACACGCGTCGCCTGGTGCCTTTCGTTTCGCGGGCACACCGCCGCGAACACCTGCATTTTGCGGGTCGCCACGACCTGGCCGGTCGGCCGCTCGGCTGCCGGCAGCTCTTTCGTCCGCGTGTCGATCTGCGGATTCGTTTCAGTCTCCGCGCCGTCTTGCTGTTTGGTTTCCGCCGCATCCTGCTTTTTCGTAGCACGTGCCATGAATCGAAATCCTTTTCGGTTCGGTAAAAATAGCCACAGAGATCACGGAGATCACAGAGCTCTATGTTTCGTTCAATTTTTCGTCCGTCTCGTCAATCATCAGCTTGGTTTGCTGCAACTGCGCAGCAATCGCTTGCAGGTGATCCTTTGGCGGATCTTCTAACTGCGATAGTTCGATAAATGCCCGCCCCAACGCGTCAAATGCCGCCTGCAACTGCACCCGCGCGGCCCGCATTTGCAGCCATTCGAAGCCGCCTTTTTTCATCTCTGTGCCCTCTGTGTCCTCTGTGGCTTAACCGCCGGGAGTCAAACGCGGCCGCTTGAGTCCCAGCCGGGGTTTCAAACTCATCGCCGCCGAGGCCTCGGCCATGGCGGCGACCGCTCCCGCGTCCCCTTTCAGCCCGGGCCGCGGCCGGATCCGGCCCCGCCTGGTCGCCGCCAGCATCGCCACGAACGCGTACCGCTTGCAGTCGCGGTAATCGTTGGGCGTGTCCTCATCGATCCGCTGCCAGTTTTCGCGGACGTTGTTTTTCGCGTCCAAATCCGAAAACGCCGCGTCGTTGAGCAGCTGCTCTAAAAAGTCCTGGTGCACGCCGGCCGAGGCCGCGTACAGTGACGCCCCGCCGGGATCGCCCGGCCGGAGCGTGTGCAGCTGCTGCTCGAGGTGATCCTGCGTCGAATTCGTATCGACCCACATCACCCACATACCAGGGGCCGACGTCTTGGGCCCGTTTTGTTTCTTCTGATAGAACGACGTGAGCGCCGTCGACGATCCCCGGCAGGCCATCAACCGGATCCGCTTCTTTTTGCAGGACTTCACCAGGGCAAACACGTCCGCCGGCCGGTAACCACTATCGATCAACGCCAACTGCAACGGGACCGCGTCGCCGCCGTCCGCGTGCGGCCACCTGGTGCGGAGGATTGTCTCGAGCTCGTCGGTCGTCTCGCAGGTCCCATACGCCAGCGTGTGCGCGCACTGCCCCTCGGCCCACGCATCGGCCACGTAGACGTAGTGATCTTTTTGCTTGTCGATTCCCATCGTGACCAGCGAGAAGCCCAGCGGGACCACGCCCCGCGGCACGTCGATCACCAGCCGCTGGTGCAGCTCCTCCCACGTCTGTTGATTCTCCCGCACGTCCCACGTCTGCGCGAGCCACTGTTGGATAAAGTTGCGGAATAGGTGCGGCTTGCCCCGCGTGCCGACAAACTCGGCGGCAATATCTCCCCAATCCAAACTAAGCGCTGCCATCGACCCCAGTTGTGAGCTGAACGCCTCGCCGTCCCGCAGCGGTGTCCCGCTGATCCAGATCGCGTTTTTCCAGCCCCGCCAGCGGTACCCGCTCCTGTCCCGCAGCAGCTTTTCGGTCAATTTCAGCGCCGTTTTGTGTTTGATCGCGCACCCATCCGGAGCCCACACGCCCCGCCGCATCATCCACGAACGGTGATCGTTTCCGCATTTTCCCCTGCAGTGCCGGCATTCGTAATACGCCGTTGCTTTGGCAATTGTCGCGTCGTGCCGGCCCGATTCGTCCCGCGCGAATCGCAGGCCGCCCGGTTCTTTTCCGTCGCCGAATTCGAGCGTCTGGTATTTTTTGCAGTGCGGACAGGGGACGTAATAGCTGCAATTCGATCCCGCGAGCCTTAAACGTTCGATTCGCGACGAATTCTTAAACGCCGGCGTCGACTCGTAGGTCACTTTGCGAACGTGCTGCAGGTCCTTAAATCGATCGTCGAACAGCTTTTGCGGGTCCGACTCTTTCGACGTGCTCAGATGCTCCCACTTGTCGATTTCGCCGGCGTGGCCGATCTTGCGATTCATATCGGCCAGCGACGTCGTCGACCGCGCCCACGCCCCGGCGATCTGGCATTCCTTGAACTCGACCAGGTCCTGTTTCTGCTGTTTTTCGCTCTGGTATTTCAGCAGCGCTTTGAGTTGCGGCCGCTTGCGGATCATTTCATAGCAACGCCCCAACGACCGCCGGAGCAGCAACTCCGCGGCCGAGGCAAAGATCATCGGTGCCGGATCACACGCCGCCGTTTTGATCAAGAAACACTGACCGGAAAACGTTTTCCCCAACCGCGTCGCCCATTGCAGGGCCAGCGTGCGGCAATGCGGATCGTCGTAATGATCAAACGGCCCACCTGGTGCGCCGAGGTGCGGGTAGGCCGCATGATCAAACGCCCGCCCCTCATCGGTTACGACGTGATCGATGCACCAGTCCAGCATCCGCACAACTTCACGCGGACGAAACGCGCGATAGGCCGACCGAAAATCGGCGGTGTCGTGCACGTCCGGAATTGCCAACGCGGCCACCATAAGCAGTCCGCCGAGCAGACGGTTACTTCTCCACATCGCCCGACCAGCTTTAGAATTCTTTGAGGATCAGATTGATTTTGTGTTTCAGCTCGACCACGAAATCGGACCGCAGGGATTGGGGGAGTGCGGAGGCCAGCTCCTCAGGCGCGGCGAGCAGCCGCTGCCGGACGCGGTTAAACATTTCGGTGATCGTGGCGATCGCCGCCTGCCGATCCACCAGCGCCGCCGCCTTTTGCTGCAGCGCCAACTCTTTCGATTCCACCTCCGCGTTGAGCTTTCGCAGCTCAAGCAACTCGCGCTCATCCGCGGACTCTTTCGGCGCGGTCATCTTCGCAAACCGCCACCGCACAATTTCATAGATCGGCCACGCCTTCGCGCGGCCCGGCATCGGGTCCGGCCCCGATCGCCAATTCTTTACAGCCTCCCGCGAGACGCCGAAAACCTCGGCGACCTCCCCCAGCGACTTAACGTAATGCTCCTCGATCACAGTCGCCCTCGGCCGCCAGGTGGTAGGGGAGCGCCCCAAAAATCGCCCCTTATCAACAAAAAATTCTCAATGGGGGAACCGCGCGCCCCCTGGGGGCCTCAGGAGGACCCGGAGGGCGTGTTGACTCGGTGCGCCGGGCGGTCGGCCGGGGTGTTGACCCGGTGCTCCCCGACGTCCGCCGGCTGCTGCTGCGAGTAGCGCCAGCGCCGCACCAACTCGCGACGATCGCCGTGCACACCAATCGCGAAATACAATCGCCGACCATCGGGCGCAGTCCACTGCGCAGTTGGATACGAACGCACCCACGCCGGCGCCTGCTTCCATTCAA
>ERZ869936.1456-NODE-1456-length-16792-cov-6.470574_pt1 | contig 16792 bp, 12 predicted proteins | sample MGYA00520876_ERZ869936 | MGnify/ENA primary metagenome ERZ869936 (study PRJEB32218, sample SAMN09650985) | biofilter metagenome | isolation source: enrty point of leading RO module | place: Saudi Arabia: Thuwal, RO plant located on Red Sea | collected 2016-02-17 ...
CGCGAAAGGTGCCAAGGAACGGGCGAACCAGGTGGCCTGTGCCAACAATCTCCGGCAGATAGGGGTGGCCTTGGAATCCTATGTGCAGGATCACGGCCGGTATCCGGAAACCACCCACACGGCCGATGAGGGCCTGGCGTGGGTGGCGGCGCTGGAGAACTATCTTGGCGACTACGATCATGTGAGGGTGTGTCCCGCCGATCCCAAGAAAAGGGAGCGCCTCGAGGCCGAGGGGACCAGCTACATCCTGAACAGCTTCGTCTTCGTTCCCAGGACCGACCCGTTCGGCCGGCCGATGGGCCGACCGCTGAACCGCCCCCAGAACCTGCCGAACCCGACACGGACGATTCTTGCATTCTGCTGCTCGGACCATGTGGGGGTGGCGCCTGGCAACGATCACACCCACAGCGAGCGCTGGAGTTCATGGTCGGCGGTGACCCGGGACATCGCACCGGACCGGCACGGCGGCGACCGGTCGAACTATCTGTTTGCGGACGGGCGCGTCGAGGTCTGGCGGGAGGACGAGGTCCGGTCGCGGATCGAGAGCGGAGACAACATCGCGAAGCCCCCGGGCATCTGAAGATGAGCAGGGCGGTTGTCGGAATCGGCTGGGTTGGACTGGCCGGGGTGGTTTCAGGGGGCTTGCTGCCATTGCCGGGTCACTGGGATGTGACTCCAACCTACTCGGTGGGCAGTCAGGAGTGGAGCTGGTTGCTCGTCGACGGCCCGGTCTCCCATCCTCCGGAGACGGCTTTTTTTCCGGGTTACGACGGAGACTACTTCGACAACGAGGGTGAGCGGATCGACCGTCCTTCGGGTTCACAATGGGATTTCATCGGTGTTGCGGCCGGCGAACCGGTCTGGATTTTCCCGGAGGCAACGACGTACGGGACACAGGCGGAGCCGGGATTCGGCGAGACCCAGTCCGGGGTGTTTTCGGGCAACCTGGAGGTTCGGCTGGCCGGTGTTGACGGTCCGCAAGGTGCCGACTTCAGCATGTTCGACAACGGAGGGACCTACATGGCCACTTCGGATGGGATTGATGCCAGCGATCTGCTGCTGAAACCCGCTTTCCATTCCCATCAGAACTGGGCCTTCACCAGCAAGGGCATGTGGCGGGTGCGGCTGCAGGTGATGGGCTATCTCGGTCCCGGAGCGACCAACCCGACCCCGCTCAGCGCCGAGGTTCCGTTGCATTTCGCGATCGGGGGGGTGGCCCGCTGGCGGGCGGAGCATTTCGACGCGGCGGTGGTGATGGATGAGGCGGTGGCCGGGCCGGACGCGGATCCCGACGGGGACCGCTTGGTGAATCTTGTCGAATACGCCTTGGGCGGCGATCCTGGGGATGCCACGGGTTCCGATCACGGAGCGCCGGTGGCTCCGGAAGTGGGAATCGACGGTGGCAGGCTGACGATTTCCTTTCACCGCCGCAGTGCCCCGCCGGCGGACGAAGGAATCTCGATTTCCGTCGAGTGGGCCGACTCTCTGGGTGGGCCGTGGCAGGCCGGTGGCTCGCAGGTCGATCTTGACCCGGCGGCATCCGGTTGGGAGCGCGTGACGATGCGCGACGCGGCCCCTTCGCCTGGCGATCGGCGTTTCGCCCGGGTGCGGGTGGTCCAGACACCGTAGAATTCTGCGGTTTCCTTCATGAAAAAACCCGCTCGCCGTGATCGACGGGAGCGGGTTGTTGTTCTTCGGAAACCAAGCCGGAGCTTAGCGGCGTCGACGCATCAGGCCCAGCATGGCCAGCGCCCCCAGCAGGGCGGTCGAAGGCTCCGGGACCACGCTGAAATTGTAGGTCGCGGTCGCCGTCTTCACGCCGTCGGTGGCATGCGTGCCCTCGAAGGAGAAGGTCAGCGTGTAGTCACCGACTTCCGTGAAATACCAGTTGAAGTGCTGGTGGTCGTCGGCGGACTGGCTGTAGGTGTCCGCCCCGCTGATTCCGTCGGCCGTGGACATGAAGAAGTTCGGGCTGCCGAGAACCACCTGGGCGAGGGCGAATTGGCCAGGGCCGGTCATTCCGGTCAGGGTGATGCTGATATCGGTCGACCAGTCTCCGGGTGCCAGCTCTTCAGTTCCGATGCCGGCGAAGATCGACCCGAGCGCGTCCGCCTGCGTCGCCGACTGCGGCAGGAAATAGTAGTTCTCCCCGGCGGCGACTCCGATGGGATCCCATTGGCCACCGACCTCGCGGGCGGTGAGCGTGGAGCCGGGGACAAGGAAGGTGAGATCGCCGGCTTCGTATTCCACATCGGTGACCCCCACGCCATCGACGGTTCCAAACTCGACGTGGGTGTGGGGCTCGAGGACGAAGACCCCGGGAGATTCCTCGACGTAGCCGATGCCGATGATGTCGACGTGGCCGTCGGTGATGGTGGCCGCCGGGAGAGAGGTTCCCAGAGGGACTAAAAGCAACGCCGGAAGGGTGCTTGAGGGAGTTGTAGTTGGTTTGCGCATGACGAACCGGAGGGTGGCGTCGCCCGGGCCGGGCGGCAACAAAAAACGCAAAAAACATGCAACAGCATAAACTGAGCAGTTGCATTAATTTTGTTTGGGTGATGCAACGGGTGATCAGGTCAAATCGTGGAGGAGGAAGGGGTGTTCTCCTGCGGAGAGGGCAGGCTCGGCCGTTTCGTTTTCCCATCGCCATGGCGGGCGTTGTGCTTAGTCTCGCGCCCGATGACCTTTGCGCTCCTGGCCGCCGGAGAATCGCCGATCACCCCCTTCTTCGGACTGCTGGCGATGGTGCTGGTGATGTCGGTGCTGGCGGCGCTGGTGCTGACCAAGGCCAAGCAGAGCCTGCTGGTCGGCTACTTCGTGGTCGGGGTGGTGATCGCCAACAGCGGGCTGCTGTGGGTGGTCGGAGCCGACAAGGACGACCCGGTGATCGGGATGCTCGGCGAGCTGGGGGTCATCCTGCTGATGTTCACCCTCGGGATCGAGTTTTCACTCGGGGAGCTGCGGCACCTGTGGCGGATCGCGGTCTTCGGCGGCGGTCTGCAGGTGCTGGTCACCGGTCTGCTGGCCGGCTTCGGCGCGAAATGGGCGGGCCTGCCCGGGCCGGAGTGCGCGGTGATCGCGGTGGCGGTGGCGCTCAGCTCGACCGCGGTGGCGATGAAGTCGTTCCAGGAACTCGGACAGCCGAACAACCCGGGCGCCCGCGCCGCGCTCGGCGTGGCGCTGTTCCAGGACATCCTCGTCATCCTCTTCATCCTGGTGCTGCCGGCGATCTACGGCACCGGCGAAGGCTCGCTGGCCGGCGGAATCGGCCTGGCGCTGGGGAAAGGGATCCTCTTTCTCGCCGCGGTGCTGCTGTTCGGAAAATACGTCAATGAACCGCTGCTCAACCTGGTGGCGAGAACCCGGAGCCGGGAGCTTTTCACCCTGACGGTGATCGCCCTGTGCGCGGCCGTGGCGCTGGTGGGCGAGCGGCTGAACCTTTCCCTCTCCCTCGGAGCCTTCGCGGCGGGGCTGGTGGTCAGCGAGTCGATCTACTCGCACCGGATCCTGTCGGACATCCTGCCGTTCAAGGACCTGTTCCTGACGATCTTCTTTGTTTCGGTCGGACTGATGATCGATCTCGGGGCGCTGATGGAGCGATGGGTCTTCGTGCTGGTCGGCACGGTGGTGATCCTGGTGGTGAAGGGCTCGATCGTCCTCGGGGTGACGCGCCTGCTGAGGTTGCCGCTGCGTCCCGCGCTGCTGTCGGCCGCCGCGCTGGCGAGCACCGGGGAATTCTCGCTGGTGCTGTTGAAGAAGGCCGGCGGATTCCGCGATCTCGACCCGGGCGTCGAGCAGTTGCTGCTGGCCTGCACGGCGGTCTCGATGGGCCTGGTGCCGAGCCTGATGCGGGGTGCCACTCCCTTCGGGAAATGGCTCGAGGCGAAGGGTCGCGGCCACAGGCTGCCGACCGGTGTGGGGCTTGAACACGGGATTTCGACCGACCAGATCAGCGACCACGCGGTCATCTGCGGCTTCGGTCCGGTGGGCCGTGCGTTGAACGAGTCGCTGCGGCGGTGTGGGGTGGAAACCCTGGTGCTCGAATTGAACTCCGAGACGGTCAGGGAACTGAAGGCGGACAAGCAGCCGGTGCTGTTCGCCGATGCCACCCATCCGGAGGCGCTCGACCTGGCGGGCATCAAGCGGGCGAGGATGGTGGCCTTCACCTTCCCGGCGGTCGAGGCCACCCTGGCGGCGCTGCCGTTGGTGCGGGAACGCAACCCGGAGGTGTGCGTGTTCGCCCGCGCCAAATTCCCCAACGAGGTCGAGCAACTAAAGGCCAGGGGCGTGAACGTCATCCACGACGAATGCGAGAGCGCCGGTGCGATGATCCGCGCCGCGATGGGCGTCTACCAGCGCGCCAACCTCGCCGAGGAGGAGATCGACGAGATCGCGCACCCGGCGTGAGGACGTTCTGCATCGACGACTTGGGAATCTTCTCTAACGTCCGGTCGTCCGATGCCTCTCAACGAAGCCGACACCCGCATCAAGCTCATCGACCCGGCCATCCAAGCCGTCGGGTGGACCGAGGAGCATATCAAGCGCGAGGAGACGGCCGGACGCATCGCGATCATCGGCGGACGTCCGCACCGGTCCCGGAAAGGCCGCACCGACTACACCCTGCGGCTCGTCGGTGAAAAGGGCTCCCAGCCCGTGGCCGTCGCCGTGCTGGAAGCCAAGGCCGAAGACAAGCCGCCGTCCCACGGCCTCGAACAATCCAAACTCTACGCCCGCGCCGCCCGGCTTCAGACCCCCTTCGTCTTCTCGACCAACGGCCACCTCTTCATCGAGTTCGACCGCTTCACCGGCCTGACTACCGATCCCCGACCGTTGAGCAAGTTCCCGAGCCCGGGGGACTTGTGGAACCGCTACGAGGCAGGCATGGGCTTCCGACTGACCGACGAGGCCGCCAAGCCGCTCGTCACTCCCTATGCCAGAGGCGGGGAAAAGACGCGCCGCTACTACCAGGACGCCGCGATCCGGGCCGTCTTCGAGAAGCTGGCCCGACCCGGCGAGAAACGCCGCGCCTTGCTTTCCCTCGCCACCGGCTCCGGGAAGACCTTCATCGCCGCCCACCTGCTGCGTCGCCTTGCCGACGCCGGCCAGCTCCGCAAGGCTCTCTTCATCTGCGACCGCACCGAGCTGCGCGAACACGGTGCCGGCGCCCTGCGGGCCCTCTTCGGCTCGAACGCCGCCGAAGTGAAGGAGGGCCGCCCGGAAAAGAACGCCCGCGTCCTTGTCGCCACCTACCAGACCCTCGGCATCGACACCGAGGATGCCGACGCCTCCTTCCTGCTCACCCACTACCCCGAGAACTACTTCTCCCACATCGTCATCGACGAATGCCACCGCTCGGCCTGGGGGAAATGGTCGGAGGTGCTCGACCGCAACCCCGACGCCGTCCAGATCGGCCTCACCGCCACCCCGCGCAAGATCAAGGTCTCGAAAAAGGCCAAACCGGAGGAGATCGAGGAGGACTCGAGGATCCTCGCCGACAATCTCCGACACTTCGGCGATCCGGTTTACGAATACGAACTCTCCCAGGGAATGGAGGACGGCTACCTGGCCGCCTGCGAGATCCGGGAGCGCGACATCTTTCTCGAAGACATGAAGAAGGCCGAGCAGCAGACCGGCCTCGACAAGAAGCAGCTCGAGTCCAAGCAACTCCGCGACCCGACCACCGGTCGCGGCATCGGCATTCATGAGCTTGAGAAAGCCTACAAGGTCGGCCGCTTCGAGCGGATCCTGCGCCTGCCCGACCGGGTCGAGAAGCTCACCGCCGACCTTTTCGAGCATCTCCTCACCCACGGCGGGCCGGAGCAGAAGACCGTGATCTTTTGCGCCGGCGACCCGCACGCCGACGACGTCGCCAACGCGATGAACAACCACTACGCCCGCTGGTGTGCGGAGACCGGCCGGAAGCGTGCCGAACCCTATGCCTTCAAATGCACCGGCGCTTCCGGCGGCAACGACATGCTGCCCGACTTCAAGGGCGCGCGCACCCACCACTTCATCGCCACCACCGTCGATCTCATCAGCACCGGCGTCGATGTCCCGGGCATCCGCAACATCGTCTTCGCCCGCTACCTGCGCTCGCCCATCCTCTTCTACCAGATGCTCGGCCGCGGCACCCGCATCGACCCGCCCAGCGGCAAGCTCATGTTCCGCGTCTGGGACTACACCAACGCCACCCGCCTGCTCGGCGAGGACTTCGAGACCGCCCCGCCCGGCGAGCGCGGCGACGGGGATGGTGGCGGCGGTGGCGACGGGCCGGTACACGTCGAGGCCCGCGGCGTGAAGGTCGAGATCCGCGACGGCGGGCACTCGCTGGTCGCCGAAGTCGATGGCAAGGCGGCCAAGGTCTCGGTGGAGGAATACAAGACCCGGCTTGCCGCCGCGCTGCTGGAAGAGGCCCCCGACCTCCAGGCCTTCATCGACCAATGGATCGACCCGCCCCGGCGTGAGGAACTCATCCACCATCTGCCCGAGTCCGGCACCTCGGCGGAGAAGCTGCGGCTGGTGGCCGAAATGGACGACTACGACCTCTACGACGTGCTCGCCCACCTCGCCTACCGCAGCCCGGCGCGCACCCGGCTTCACCGCGTCGAGGCCTTCGCCTCGGGCAATGCCGACTGGCTCGAGTCCCTCGGTGAAAAGACCGAGGCCGTCCTGCTGGCGCTGGTCCACCAGTTCGTCGAAAGCGGCACCGACGGCCTCGAACTGTCGGACCTCTTCGACGTGCCGGAAGTCAGGAAAGCCGGCGGCGAGTCCGCCCTGAAGGCGCACGGCAACGCCGGCGAACTGATCCGGGAAGCGAAGCGGAGGTTGTTTGTGGCATGAAGGCCGACCGTGCGCGCCGATTAGCCGAGGTTGCAGAGCTTCTCCCAGCCAGAGCAATCTCGTTGAAAGGCGATCGCGAGATTGCAGCAGTCACTTCGGCTTGTCTCACGCAGTGGGGTTTCTCGAGAGCCGGAATAAAGATGGCACGAATGCATGGGCCAGACGCCGACGCATCGCTTGTGCAGTCGGGTGAAATTCTGATCTCTCGAAGCAATACCTCCGCTTTTGTGGGAAGGGCTGCACGCTACCCGGGCGAGAGTGATAAGATCTGCGCTTCGGATCTGTTGGTCAGGTTATGGCCAAAATCAGAAATCAACGGAGAATATCTCGCACATTACCTGGCACACCTCCAACAATCCGGCTATTGGCAAGAGCATTCGAGTGGAGCAAGTGACTCGATGAAAAAGATCAAGCGGAGCCAACTGGCGGTCACATTGAGCGATCTATAACCGATTAAAATCCAGCGCCCTATCGCAAGGGCGCTGACATATGATAGCCAGGCCACTTACGATGCCTTCAAACTCGCGAAGGAACGACAGGCCACTTCCTCTGCTTTAGAACCCGCTTTCCTCCGCGCGGCATTCCACAAGATCCACCCGGTGACCATCGGCGTTCCCGCAAATCCGGCTCCCTCGAACTGGACCTGGAGACGCCTCACCGATCTGGCGAAGCTCGAATCCGGCCACACGCCGAGCCGCAAGCGGCCGGAGTGGTGGGGCGGCGACATCCCGTGGATCGCCCTGCCGGACATCCGCGCCCTCGACGGCCGCGTGGCGATGGAGACCAAGGAGCAGACCAACGCTGAGGGCATCGCCAACTCCTCCGCGCGCATCCTGCCGACGGGAACCGTCGTACTTTCTCGCACCGCCTCGGTCGGCTTCGTCACCACGATGGGCCGCCCGATGGCCACCAGCCAGGACTTCGTGAACTGGGTCTGCGGCGACGAACTCGATCCGCGCTTCCTCATGCACGCCCTGCGGGCCTCTCGCCCGCACCTGCTCGCCAACGCCAGCGGCGCCGTCCACAAGACCCTCTACATGCCCGCGGCAAAGGACTTCCATCTTTGCCTTCCGGACCGCCGCGAGCAGGAACGCATCGTCGCCCGGCTCGACGAGCAACTCGCCGACGCCGCCCGGATCGTCGCTGCCTGCCGCGACGAACTCGCCGCCATCGAGGCCCTCCCCGCCGCTCTTCTGCGCCGGGTTTTCGATCCGCAAACCGCCGTTTGCTGATTGCCCATTCCCTCGATTTCTGAGAAACATCCCACGCCACCACGATCAAACATGGCCAAGCTCCCTCCCCGCTGTTACCCGGCCGGCGATCTCGCCCGGAGAATCGCTGCGATTCACGGCAAGGAAGCCGTAACCGTCAAGGTCACGATGGTTGGGAAAGAGGAAGTCCGAGCCTACCTGACCAAGGTCCAGAAGGCGCGGTCGGTGCGGCCGTCCTCCACTTTCCGCTGCCGGCTCGCGGGCTGACGATGGAGGTCATGACCCGGGACGAAGCCAGACAACTCATCGAGGCCATGAAGGAATCGGTTCGCACCGAGACCTTCGTTTGGTTGAACGACACCGCTCAAAACGAGAAATTCATCGAGGTCGGCAATGCCGCCAGCGGCTTCGTGCTGCACTTGAAGCGCAATCCTTTCGAGATCCGCCTGCACTTCCGTTCGCTTCAACATCATGTGGATTTGATGCGAATCGACTCGGCGCCCCGCCATATCAATCCCGACGGAACGGAGATTGTGCGCCAGCCTCACCTGCACGTCTTCCGGGAGGGATACGAGCGCCTGCCGTGGGCCGAACCGATCGACTGGATGGACCTTGCCAACCCGGTGGCGACGCTGGAACGTTTTCTGGCTGAGATCCACGCCCGGTTCTCCGGAGGCATCACTCTGGGCTTGGACCTCTGAAACCCTCGTGCCATGACCGCAACCGCCGTCGATGATTTCGCAAACACCTATTCGCGCTGGCTTCAGGACCGGATCGAGTCCGCGGAGCGCGGGCGGGGTTTCGAGTTGTCCACCCCCTTTCTCGATTCGTTCAACGACGGCCTCCGGATCTTTGCGGACGCAACATCCGGCGGGTTTCTCCTGCACGACGACGGACTGACGCTTGAAAACCTGTCCTGCACCGGAGTCGAAACGATACTGTCCGAACGACGACAACGCATCCTGCACTCGGCGCTTGCCGGCTGCGGGGTCCGCTTCGAATCCGGACGCCTACAGATCGACGCCACGATGAGCAACCTGCCGCAGCGGATCCACCTGCTGCTGACGGCGATGATGCGGGTGAACGACCTCTGGATGACGGTGACCCCCCACCGAACCACAGACTTTTTCGAAATGGTGTGCGAGTTCCTCGACCGCCGCGAAGTTTCATACGCCACCAACGTCTCGATTACTGGTAAAACTGTCGAACATCCCATCGACATCCTCATGAGCTTCCCGCGGCGAAAGGAGCGAATGATCAAATTGATCGGCCGTCCCGACACCAACCGTGCAAAACTTGTTTCCTTCACCTGGATGGAGATCCTACAAACACGGCCTGAGGGCGAAAGGGTGGTGGTTGTCAACGACACGCTGCCGGAGCCGTCGGAGGAAGGCGGCGACCAGATCCGCCGGATGAGTGAACAAACCGTCAACATCCTCAGCGGATACAGCACTCGAATCTACCGCTGGAGCGAACGCGAGAAGCCGGACTTTTCGCAACTTTGGCTTCCGTCCTAGAACTCGCAGGTTGGCTCCTCCCGCTTCAAGTCCCGATCAACATGCCCGCCAAACGCGCCAAGAAGAAGGTCGCCGCCAAGAAGTCCGTCTCGGCCTCGTCGCTGGACGACAAGGTTTACGAAGCCTGCAACATCATGCGCCGCTCGAATTGCTCGGGCGCGATGAACTACATCCCGGAGCTGTCGTGGATTCTCTTCCTGCGGATCCTCGACGAGCTGGAGCAGCGCGAAGAAGAGCGGAACCAACTGCTCGGCCAGCCTTTCTCACCGGCCTTGGAAAGTCCTCACCGTTGGCGGGACTGGGCTGCCACGCCCGCCGATGACGAGGACGATCCGATCGGCTGTAAACGACGGGAGCTGGTCAGCGGCGGGGTCAATCAGTTCAAACGATGGGTCAACGAGGAACTCATCCCCCACATCAAGGGCCTGAAGGACAGCCCCGGAGCCACCCCTCGCCAGAAGGTGATCAGCGAGATCCTCTCCGGCGTTGAGCGGGTCCGGATCGACACCGACCGCAACCTCCTCGATGTGCTCGACCAGATCGACGGTATCACCCAGGAGAGCATCGACGACACCCATGTCTTCACGCTGTCCCAAGTGTACGAGGGCCTGCTCGCGGATCTCGGGGAAAAGGCGGGTGACGGAGGCCAGTTCTTCACTCCGCGGGAGATCATCCGGGCGGTGGTCAGGATCATCGACCCGAAGATCGGCCGGACCATCTACGATCCCTCCTGCGGCACCGGCGGCTTCCTGGCCCAGGCTTTCGAGCACATGCGCGGAGAGAATGGCGAAAAGATCCGCTCGGCAAAGGCTCTTGAGACGCTCCGCCACAACACGTTTTTCGGTCGCGAGAAGGAGAACCTCATCTACCCCATCGCCCTCTCCAACCTCGTGCTGCACGGGATCGACCGACCGCACCTGTGGCATGGCAACACCCTGACGGGTGAGGCATCCTACGATGGCCTGTTCCGCGACGCGCCCGATCAGTTCGACGTGATCCTCTCGAACCCGCCTTTCGGTGGCAAGGAGGGGAAGGACGCGCAGGCCGGATTCGCCTACAAGACCCGCGCCACCCAAGTCCTCTTCCTCCAGCATGTGATGGACTCCCTCACCGAGGGCGGCACTTGCGGCATCGTGCTCGACGAGGGCGTCCTTTTCCGGACGACCGAAGACGCTTTCATCAAGACCAAGCGCCGTTTGTTGGAGGAATGCGACCTGTGGTGCATCGTTTCGCTTCCCGGCGGAGCCTTCGCCGGAGCCGGCGCCGGGGTGAAGACCAATCTACTGTTCTTCACCAAGGGCAGGCCGACGACGAAGATCTGGTACTATGACACCTCGGACATGAAGGTGGGGAAACGCACGCCGTTCACGATTGATCGTCTTCAAGACCTCTTCAGGCACTTGCCGAAACGAGCAGACAGTGAACGGAGTTGGACCGTCGATTTTGTCGCTCGACGCAAGCAGGCGGCCAGGGACGCGGCACCTTTCAAGGAGGAAGCCGCACGGCAACGAGCGAGCGCCGAATCCCTCAAAGAAGAACGAAAGGAGCGGCGGAAGACGGGCGCATCGCGGGTGGAGCTGGAGAAACTCGACGAGCAGATCACGAAGCATACCGCAGCCTCACGCGAGGCAACCGGTCGGGCCGCCGCTTTGGAAGCCGCTGTCTATGATCTCAAGGCGGTGAATCCGAGGTCCACGGACCCCGGCGACACGCGGACCCCGGCACAGTTGCTCGATTTCATCGAAGAGAAGGGTTTTCATATTCAAGAAGTCCTGCGACGGCTTAAGCGGGACCTTTGAGACAATCCCTCCTTCGCCCGCTCGAAGCTTCCCTCGTCTGGTGTCTAGCCCAGCTTCCAGTCGCCGCGGAAGTCGAGCTTCTTGAGCAGCTTGTCGGCCTCGTCGTCGCCGATGACCGTTTCCTTCGCCGGATCCCACTTCAGCGGGCGGCCGAGGGCGTCGGAGACGTAGCCGAGGTGGCCCGGGGTGATCGAGCGGTGGGCGGTTTCCGCCGGGCAGATGCATTCCTTGCGGGTCAGCACGCCCTCGATGAAGTTCTTGCGGTGGTCGCGAGAGGCGTAGGCCTTCTCCGGCCCGCGGTCGAAGGACTCGCGGATCCATTCCTTGTTCGAGGCATCGATCTTGCCGCGGTTGACGTAGACCCAGCCGTCCTCGCCGATCCACTTGCAGCCCATGGTGTTCTTGTTGGAAATCGAGACCGTGTAGCCGTCGGCGTAGGTCGAGAGCACCTCGTAGTCGAGCGGCTGGTCGTACATGCCCTTCTCGGCGTAGCGGAAATTCCGCGCCTCGACCTGGACCGGGCCGCTCTTGTCGAGGCCCAGGCCCCAGTGGGCGATGTCGTTGTGGTGGCCGATCCAGTCCATGAGCTGGCCGCCGCCGTAGTCGAGGCACCAGCGCCAGTTCCAGTGCAGGCGCTTTTCGTTGTAGGGCAGCAGTCGGCTCGGGCCGCACCACATGTCGTAGTCCAGGTGATCCGGGATCGGTTCGGCGACCTTGCCCTCGATGTCGGTGCCCTTGCCGGTCGGCAGGCCCACCTCGACGTGCTTCACCTTGCCGATCAGGCCGTTGAGCACGATCTCGGCGGCGATGCGGAAGCGGGTGTCGGAGCGCTGCTGCGAGCCGGTCTGGAAGATCGCCTTGCGCTCGGCGACCTCCTTGCAGAGCGCCTGGCCTTCGGCGAAAAGATGGGTGACGGGCTTTTCGCAATAGACGTCCTTGCCGGCGCGCAGGGCGGCGAGCGCGGTGATGGCGTGCCAGTGGTCCGGCGTGCCGACGACGACCGCGTCGATGTCGTCGCGGGCGCAGAGTTCGCGGAAATCGCCGTAGGCGTCGCAGCCCTTGTAGCTGCCGCTTTCCTTGTCCTTGGCGTAGCGCTTCTCGACGTTCTCCTTCGCCTTCGTCATCCGCTGGGCGTCGGGATCGCAGACGGCGAGTCCCTGGACCTCGGCGAGGTTGAGCATGCCGTTGAAAACCCCGGAGCCCTGGCCGCCGCAGCCGATCAGGCCGACGCCGATACGCTCGGAGGGGGCGACGGCACCGTCCCTGCCGAGAACGCTGGCGGGGACGATGAGCGGAACGGAGAAGGCGGCGGAGCGCTTGATGAACTGGCGTCTTTTCATGGTTTCGAACCACTCTACGGAACCGCAGGGAGCGGCCTTTCCGGCGGGCCGGTCACGGTGCCTGCCGCCGGTTTTCCGGAACGGCTGTCAACCGACCCCGGTGACCGAGCAGCCTTCCCCGGCCAGACCTTTCCGAAGGCGGGCGATGTGATCCGGGCCGACCTCGCAGCAACCGCCGACGATGGAGGCGCCTTGGCGGACCCATTCGAGGACTTCCCGCGCGTAAGCCGGCGGGTCGAGGTCCCGGCGGGCGGAAAGGGAATCGACCGTCCCGCCGGGCTTCAGCGGCTTCACCGAGACGAAGCCGTTGGCATAGGCACCGAACGGCAGGCCGGCCTTCGCCAGGGCCGGGAGGGCCCGGGTGATGGCCTCCGGGGTCGAGCAATTCAACAGGAGCCCGCCCAACGGCAGGTCCCGGATGGCCTCGACCATCGCCTCCACCGCTTCGCCGGACCGCAGGCGGGACGGACCCGGATCGTCCTCCACCGTGAAACTCAGATAGACCGGCTTTCCCGTGGCGAGGGCCGCCTCGGCCGCGACCCGTCCCTCGCGGATGGAGGGCAGGGTTTCCGCGATCCAGAGATCCACCTCCGGCTGGGCCGCGATGATCGCCTCGTAGTTCTCGCGGCATGATTCGTCCGACGGTGTCGATTCCGGAGCGTAGCTTCCGACCAGCGGCGGCAGGCAGCCGGCCAGTGCGACCGGCCCGTGGGGGTTTCCGCAGGATTCCCGCGCCGCGGAAGCCAGCGAGAATGCCAGCTCTTGCATGGGCCGGAACCACGCGCCGTCGCCGTCCCGTTCCAGCCTGGGCGGCGTCGCGGTGTAGGTGTTGAGCGTGAGCACCCGCGCTCCCGCCCGGATGAAATCCTCATGCACGCCCTGCACCAGTTCCGGCGTCTCCCGCATCACCTGCAGGGACCACAGCGGGTGTGCCGGGCGCTGTGATCGCCGGTACAGTTCCTGCCCCAATCCTCCATCCAGCAATACGATTTCCACCATGGTTGAACGCCGGGAGGCCGGTCCCGGGACGGCCACCCTCGCACTCCTTGGAAGGGTCTGCCAACGATCAATCCCGCGGGAAAATGGAACCCAGGATCCCGGGCGACGGGATGGAGCCGGAAGATCACGCGAGGGCGTGCCAGCCGCGGCCCCGCCGCTGGCGCGCGACGGTGCCGGTGAGGCAGACGAGGTGCAGCCACTGGTGGTCGAAGAGTTCGCGGACGCCGGGGTTGGCCTCGAGCACCGCGTCGATGCGCTCGGGCTCGCTCTCGATGACCACCGTCAGGCGCCGCGGTTCGTGGACGAACTTCTCGCCGTCGTGGATCGACTGCAGCGGCAGGCCGCTGCGGAGGTCGCCGGCGTTGCCCTCGATGACCCCGATGCCGGCGACGACCTGGTGGATCGTCTTGTTGCCGGCGGCGAGGGTCTCCGGGTTAATACGGGATCCGTAGTACTGGAGGTTGATCCAGCTCGCCACGACCACCGGGGCGGTGAGGATGGCGGTGAGGATCTTCGACTCGGGGTCGGCGGCAGGGTCGTACTCGTGGAGGAAGGTCCGGCCGTCGAGCTTGAGGCCGGCGGTCCGCGAGCGCGGCGCGGCGATCAGCGCGGCATTGTTGGCCAGCGCCCACTCGGGCCGGACCTGGGCGATGTCGGTGCCGCGGCCGCGCACGGCCTGGTCGAGCGCCTCGCCCTCCAGATGGCCGAGACCGAGCCGCGGGGCGCGCTCCCTCCGCGCGGCGGCACCGGCTTTCGCCAGCGCGGCCTCGAGGGCGGCGACCTCGTCACGGTGGGTGGCGGGCACGCTCTCAGTATCGTAGAGGTGGAAGTCGTCGCTCAGGGTGTCGTGGCGGCCGGCGAGGAACACGGTGTCGTCGGGGATGGCGATGCCCTTTTCCGCGAGCAGCGCGCGGATTTCGGGATCGTTGAGGGTGGCCGCGGCGAGCCTGGCGTTGACGTCGCCGGCGTGGCCGCCGCAGGCGCCGCAGTCGAGCGAGGAGGCGTAGGGATTGTTGGCGCTGTGGCTGCCGTGACCGCAGAGCAGCACCAGCCGGGCGAAGTTCTTCGTCAGGCTCATGCCCCGCAGCGCGCCCTCGGCCAGCGCGGCGCGTTCTTCGACGGGAAGGTCGAGAATCTCGGGCTTGGGTGCGTCGCAGGCCGGCTTCCTGTCGCGGGCGGCGATGAGCTTGGCGCCGAAGCCGAGGCCGAGCGTTTCGACGAAGCTGAAGCAGGACGCGGCGGAGTTCTGGAAGGCCTTCCAGGCGCCCTTTTCGGCACGCTGCCGCGAGGCGTCGGCCGGCGGGGTCTCGCGGCTGAGCACCGGCGGGACCAGCAGCACCGGGCAGCGCGGGGCGGGCTTGCAGGCGTGGGCCGGCTGGTGGGCGACCGGGAAGCCGAAGAAGCCGGCGAAGCCGAGCGTGTGGGTGCCGGGCAGGGCGGCCTCAAGGTGGCGGCGGACGATTTCGCTGCGGACGTCGATGCAGAAGACGGCCTGCGCGGTCGGCCGTTCGGTGCCGGGGGTGGCGGGTTGTGCGACGAGGTCGGCGGCGAGCTGCCGCTGGTAGCCGGCCTCGTAGGCGGATTGCCAGCGGGCGAGGGCGTCGTCGAGGCCGCCCGGGGTGCTCGGCAGCCGCTGGTGGCGCCAGGCGGCGGCGACCTGCGGGTCGTCGTGGAAGGCGTCGTGCAGGGCGGCGTCGTAGGCGAGCCGGATCGCGAGCAGTTCCATCAGGGCGGGGTTGTCGTTGCCCCGCAGGGCGTCCTCGCGGACGAGATACTGGACGTGCCCGGCCCAGCCGCTGACGCTGGCGAGCTGGCGGTGGAGGAAGTCGGCCATTTCCACGCCTTCGGGGTCGAGCCGGACAAGGCAGCGCCGGATCGTGGCGGCGGGGTCGTCGGGCAGGGCGGCGACGAAGTCGCGGAAGCCGTGCAGACCGAAGGTCTCGGGCTTGCGGTCGCGGGAGGCGCCTTCCTTCCACGCGGCGAAGAGGCCGAGGTGGCGGAAGGGCGAGACCCAGGTGGTCTGGTTGCGGTCGAAGTGGACGGCGCACCATTTGGCGGTCTCCTCGCTGACGAAGCGCGACCAGTGGGCGTGCGGCAGGGTGTGGTCGAGAACGTCGGCGAAGGTCGCGACCGGGTGGGCGAGGGGCGCGTCGTCGGCCTGTTCGAGGGCCTCGACGAGCTTCTGCCGCGGCCAATCGGCGTCGGCGTGGGGGGCGAGGTCGGCGGTGGTGATGGTGCCGTCCTTCCACGCGGCGAGGTAGGTCTCGGGCGACTGGACCGGGGCGTGGCCGAGGGTCCGGCGCAGCGTGGCGCAGGCTTCGGCGAAGGGCCGGTCGGTGAGGCCGAGGAAGGGATTCACGGCGACGAAGTGCTCAAGCGGCCATAGCGGGGCGATGCGCTTGAGGGCTTCGGCGATGGCGGGCTGCAGGTCGGCGGCGGTATCGGCAGGGGCGGTGAGGGTCGGATTCATCGGGGCGGTGGGTTTCAACATTCGGATCGGTTGGCGTGGGAGGTCGAAGGTCTCAAGGTCGAAGGTCTGAAGGTCTCTTGGTTCGTACGGTGCCGTTGTTTCCCGGCGGTTGTCTGGTTCGGACTTTTGACTTTCAGACCGCGGTTTCAGGCGAGGGGGCGGCTGGGCCAGAGGCGGTTGAGGAGGCGGTTGGCGATGGCGTTGACGTAGAAGCCGTTCAGCGCGTGGACGTAGAGGATGCGTCCGAGCGGGTGGGCCGAGGCCCGCCACAGCAGCGACTGGAAGAGGAACAGGGCGGCGAAGGCGGCGCCGACGAAGATGCCGAGCCACAGCGGAACGGCCGGGGCGGCCGGATCGGGCAGCAGGTATCCGGAGGCGAGGTGCAGGCCGAGCGCGGCGAGGGCGATGCCGACGCCGGCGGCGAGCGCGCGCCCGACGCTGCCGCGGTGGCCCGACCAGGCGCGGGCGATGCCGTAGGCGAGGGCCAGGGCGAGGATGACCAGGAAGGCGAAGGGCGTCGCGACCGCGGCGGGCACCAGCGCGTGGAGGCCGGTGGCGGCGGCGGTGACCAGCGCGGCGCCGGGACGGTGATTCAAAATGGCGGAAGCGTCAACGT
>ERZ869936.1457-NODE-1457-length-16787-cov-4.438621_pt1 | contig 16787 bp, 17 predicted proteins | sample MGYA00520876_ERZ869936 | MGnify/ENA primary metagenome ERZ869936 (study PRJEB32218, sample SAMN09650985) | biofilter metagenome | isolation source: enrty point of leading RO module | place: Saudi Arabia: Thuwal, RO plant located on Red Sea | collected 2016-02-17 ...
TAGAGCGCATCCCTGATAAGGATGAGGTCCGTGGTTCAAGTCCACGTGGGCCCACCCAAAGAGCGTAGGCTCCGTTCATGGACCGAATTCGTCGGTTCGTATTCCAACGCTCATTCCAGGTGCGCGATTGCGATCACCTCGATGAAGTGACCGTCACGGAACCGACACCAGCCGAATGCCCGGCTTGTCTCGAGGCGGGGGCGAAGTGGGTACACGTTCGAATGTGTATGACTTGCGGGCGGCCGGGATGCTGCGACAGCTCAGAGCTGGAGCATGCCCGGAAGCACCATGAAGACACGGGACATCCGGTGATCAGATCTGTGGAACCCAGCGAGTCCTGGGGATGGTGCTATTTGGACGAGGCTTGCCTGACCCATAGCGATTACGTCAAGCGGCATGAATGACGGCACCTCTGGAGTCGACTTCTGCGAAGACCCCCTCCATGACCTCGTGCGACAGATCACACCCGAACGGAGGCGAAGAACTCGGTGAGCTCACTTGCGAGGGCCTCGGGGTGAGTGAGGGGGACGGCGTGACCCGCACCTCGGATCTCTTTGATCTCCCCGTCCTGCACATGGTCGACTACATGCCGGGCGGTGGTGCTGGCCAACGGTTTGGTGTCCGATCCACCTAGGACCAAGACAGGAGAAGAGACTTCGCCCAACACGGCTGGATGATCTGCAGTTCGGCCTCCGTCCTCCATAAACGCCATCAGCTGCTGAAGGAACGAGAGCAGTGTCGGGATGTACCGAGCCACGGCCCCCAGATATCCCGACTCGCCCAGCTCCGACTTCTCTTCGTCGTTGAAGACGAAGTCGGCGAACGGACGAACCGCAGCTTGCAGGTCGCCGCCGCTCGCTAGTTCCCCGGCACGCGCTGCGGCAGCACCGAAGGCAGCTTTTTCGTCCTCTTCGGCCAGACCCACGGATTCAGGTTCGACGAGTGCCACTGCGGCGACTGCCTCGGATTGTCTGGCCGCGTCCAGTGCTGGCCAGGCGCCACCGGACCATCCGACCAAACTGGTCGGCTCTCCGATGCTGCGGATATAGGCCAGGTAATCCTCGACCTGTCGCTGGTAGCTGAGGTCGGGATGGTCACCGCTGAGCCCACGACCCCGCTGGCTGGGCAAGTAGCAGGTGAAACGGTCGCTCAAGAACTGAACCAGCTGGCCAAAGTCGACGTCGCCGTCACCGAGCATCCCATGCAGAAAGACGAGTGGCGGTCCCTGACCGTGCACGGTGCCGCCGATGTTGACTCCGTCGCTGGTGGTGATGTGGTGGGTTCGTTGGTTGCTCATGTGGGTCTCCTCCAACGCCTGTTGGTCCTGGTTCGACCATGCCGCATGAGGCTTCGGAAAACATCACCCGACCGGGTATTTATGTGCTGCGGGCCTACAGGTCGCGCCGTGCGGCCTCGGCGGCCAGTCCGGCTCGCCCGTCGACGTCGACCTTGGCGTATACGTGGGAGAGGTGCTTCTTAACGGTGTTGACCGAGATGAACAGATGCTCGCCGATCTCGGCGTTGGTGTGATCCTGGGCCACCAGGCGGACGACGTCGCGTTCCATAGGAGTCAATGATTCCCAGCCGATTTGCGGGCGTTGGCGCTCGCCCCGCCCCCGGCGGGCGTAGGAAACTGCATCATCCAACGACATCTTGGTTCCCTCCTCCCAGCACTCCTTGGCCGTAACAGTCCCAAGTTGGGCTTGGGCTGCGTAGCGGGCTTGCGAGAAGCGATCTGTCTGGGTGGGAAAGCGGATGAGACCGGTATCAACGTAGAACTGCTCCGAAGCGGCGAGCAGGCGTAGACACGCTTCTGGATCGCCACGTAGCCCGGACAGATCGGCGATCATCTCCAAAGCCTCTGTAGTACCGATCCGGTCGCCGTAGTCGGAGAGGAGCTCCAATCCGCCGTGGGCAAGTTCCCATGCTTCCTCCAAGTCGTCCTGTCCGTATAAACGTGCCAGTCCGAGCATTGATCGGCCCAACGGAAAGGGGAGATCCGGATCGCTCGAATGTTCCCTGCTGTTCTCCAGGTGACGCTGTGCGGCGTCAGCATGACCCTGGTCTACGGCTGCTGCGCCCAGTAGCCACTCTCCGACCGACACATTCCAGCGATCGTCGCGTTTGCGGCCGATCCGGATGATCTCTTCTGCCGCGGTTCGCGTCCGCGCCCAGTTCCCCACCGCGTAGGCGGAGATGGCAAGCCACGGCTGAATGAACATGGCCTCGTATGCGGTTCCTTCCAGGCCCGGTCTCTGCAAAACCGTCTCCGCCTGTGACAGCCAGCGCCTTGCGTCACCATGGCTGCCGCGTAGAACATCGACAGCTCCCCGGCCCGCTAGCCCGATCGCCTCCCACCCGGGACGGCCCACCCGCCGGGCAATCGAGACAGCCTTTTGAGCGTGGTGTCGGGTTCGATCAAGTTGGCCGGACCACCCCATCCAGAGGCCGAGGCATCCGTGCGCTGCTGGCAGATGAAACGGTACGTCTGCGGTTTCACAGATGTCGATTGCCTCTTCGAGCAGGTTGGAGCCGGCGTCGACGCTCCGGTAACGAAGCGAAGTCCACCCGTTCAAAGCAAGGACGTAAGCCTTCGCGGCGGGATCGCCGCTCTGACCGGCCACCGCGACAGCCTCTTTGATATCACCGTCGACCTGCTCATTGGTCGACAGGCCCGTCACCGCTCCAGCCTGAACTCGAACAGCCCGAGCGAGTGCCTGCAAATCCGGGGAGTCGCCGTCGGCCGCATCGATCGCCTGACCAGCGGTGTGGTAGGCGTTGGTCGGCCGGTAGCTGCCGAGAGCTATGAGAGCGGCTGTGGTCAATGCCCTTGCCTGTTCGCCTTCTGCCACTGTCGAACGCTCGACCGATTCCATGAGGCGCTTGTAGACCTCTTCCGAAAGACCTCGTTCGAACCAGAAGCGAACTATCGGTTCGGTCAGCTCCACCAGCCGGCGCAAGTCACCTGTCTCTGCGGCCCAGACCATCGCAGCCCGAAGATCATCCAACTCGTCAGAGAGCCGTTTCATCCACGACTCGGGCTCTGGGCCGCGCAATGACTCCCGCGCCCGATCGGCAAGCCCTACATAGAACGCCAGATGGCGGTCGCGCACCCGGTCCGGGTCATCCAGCTCTCTCAGTCGATTACGCGCGTAGGCCCGGATGGTTTCCAACAGCCGGTATCGGGCTGTGCCCTCGCGCCTCTCCACTTGCAACAGGGACTGTTCGACGAGGCCGGTGACCACGTCGAGCAGCAGCTGCTCATCGATTCCGACCCCTCCTGCCACCGCCTCGGCAGCGTCGATCTCGAACGATCCGGAGAAGACCGAGAGACGGGCCAGAGCCAGTCGTTGCGAATCGTCCAATAGGTCGTAGCTCCAGTCCAGCGACGCCTCGAGAGTTGCCTGACGCGCCGGCACTCTCCGTACGCCGCCAGTCAGCATCCCGAACCGGTCAGATAGTCCTGCCGCTATCTGGCGAGGCCCGAGCACTCGAACCCTCGCAGCCGCCAACTCGATCGCCAGAGGGATCCCATCTAGACGCTCACAGATCTCTGCCACCGCCGAAACGTTCTGCTCGCCCATTCGGAAGCCCGGTGCCACCTGACGAGCGCGGATCTCGAACAGCCGCGCGGCATCGGCTGCAGCCACTGCACTGACAGAGGAGGCATCCGATGTCGGCACGGGCAATCCGGTCAGCTCGAACGTCGTCTCACCGGCCACAGCCAGGGGCACCCGGCTCGTGCACAGAACGTGCAGGTGAGGACAGACCGTCACCAGGTCTCCGATCAGCTCCGCACACGCATCCACGAGGTGCTCGCAGTTGTCGACGACTAACAGCAGATGGCGAGGGGCGAGCCGGGCAGCGAGTGCGTCAGCCGCAGCCTCGTCGGGGTTCTCAGGTACACCCACCGCAGCGGCAACGGCAGTAGCGACCATGACAGGCTCTCCCACCGCCTGGAGATCTACCCAATGGGCTCCATCAGGGAACTCGGACTCGAGGTCTCTGGCGACCTCCTTCGCCAACCGGGTCTTGCCACAGCCACCGGAACCGGTCACCGTCACGATCCGGGCCTTTGCGATGAGATCGGCCAACTTTGCGCGTTCGCGTTTGCGGCCGATGAACGCCGCGACCCCGACGGGGAATTCGCTACGCATCCTCACCACCGACCCTACGCAGCCTCATCCGCTACGGGTGCGTGACCGCCTCTGCTTGAGTCCGCCCGCGAAGTCCGAGACCTTCCACGCGGAACGCCGCTGCCCAGTCGTTGACCATGCCTTGGAAGGATCCGCCAATCGACGCCGGGTTCGCCAGCTCAGTTAGAAACGAGACCGTGTTCGGTGGCGAAGAGCGTGGCTGCCGCCCGGGTGGACGCGCCCATCTTCCGGTAGGCGCTTTGGATGTGATTGTCGGCTGTCTTCGGTGAGATCCCCAACGCCCGTGCCACCTGTTTGGTCTGCCGGGTCGTTCTTTCGGCCTTCACTAGTAGAGACGCAACCCAGCGACTCGCGATTGCGCGCACCGGCGGAGTGGAGGTTCGTTGCCACGAAGGTGATCAACGTCGCCAACCCGATCGGACGCAGGGTGCGCGACCACTTCCTCCGTCCTCCACAGGGCATTCCCCGCGCCGGAGGCACCAGAAAGAGAATCCGCCAGTCCGACATCGCATGGGTCGGCAGAACAGCAGGAACGCAGGAGGGTCTCCCTGAATTGGACGACGGACGCGTACTAGACGTGCGCAACGTGATTTGGTGCACGGGATTCGTTCCCGACTACCACTGGATCGACCTACCAATCTTCGATGAATACGGGTACCCGATTCACGACCGGGGCGTGGTCGAAACCCATCCGGGTCTCTATTCCATGGGTCTCCTCTTCCAACGCACCCTGGGCTCGGCGCTCCTGATCGGGGTAGGCCGTGATGCCGAGTATGTCGCCCAGCACATCGAGGATTACCGGCGTGCGGACGCCCACGAACCGGCGACACCGCGGTGAGAGATGCCCGCGGACCGGGCGGCAACCCGGAGATTTCAGGTCAGGCGTGTTCTCCTCCGCGAAGTCGTCCGCGCCTGGCGTCATTTGGCGCTGACCGACGAAGCCCGGACGGAGTTCATGAACTTCAAAGACCTTCCCGGCTGGTCTTTCGTGGATGCCTACGACCAACGGGCGTCCGTGGATGAGGCCGAGATCATCACGTGGGCCTGATGGACAGGCCAATGCGGCTCGCATCACTCATGGATATGTGTGGAGCCTGTTTGCCGCAGGTCATGACATCTACGCCTCAACACCTGCCCAGGTCGAAATGGTCAAAGAGCCATGGGAGCTCGCCGGCGAGACGGGGCGCGCAACCGACCGGATCGAAGTTCGCTTCCACACCCGGAGCGCTGCGAAGGCGCTGTCGTACCTTCCGAACTAATCGCCGACCGCCTCCACATTCGGGCATGTCCGGGATCTATGCGGGAGCTCATCACGTCGCTATATCAGGGGCTAGTCGGACGATGAGCTTCGTTGGTGAGTGGAGTGGCCGGCGAGTTCGATCCGACGGGCGAGGGCGTCGACTACCGGACTGTGCCGTACGCCCTGATTCGCCCACGGCGGGAAGCGCGCGCCAGGATGAAGATAGAAACAAGCTCCGCCGTCCCGCGTGGTGAGGACCGTCGGGATTGTTCTTTGCGCGCGGTTGACCGCAACGAATGCCGCTCGGATTGTCGTCAGCAGTATCAGTCTCTTGACACCGCTAGCTGGCGGGCCGCCCTTGCGTCGGACGTCCGCTTGAGAGTGGCAACGATCCAGGCGAGTGCCCACGCCGCTGTTGCGTATTGGGCGATTTGGAGGAACTGAAGCTGGCTCGAGATTTCGGCCAAACCTGTCGCGATGAGAACCACCCCGAATACCCGAGTAACGGCCCTCCATCTTCGGTCGGGCGAAGTGTCCCGCGAAGCGACGAGCATGCCGATTCCAGTGATGAAGAGGCCCGCAACCCAAACGAAACTCGCGGTCTGGTTGATACCGATTTGATACATGTTTCCCACCGCGAAGTCGGACATGTGGTTGTTGTCAAGGGCAAACCTCGCTACATCGATCCCGATCAGCTGAGATAGGTCGATCGCCTGGCCAATCACCGCTATGCCGGATCCTGCGATAAGGAGATGTCGAGCGTTTCGCAATACTGGCACGAATGGGACGGCCACCATCAGGCCGCCAAACGCCGCGGCGAGAGCGAGGTTCGCCCAGCGTCCATAGGCCAGGTACGACTCCTCATGACTCTCGAAGGAGTCAATCGCTTGCTGCTGGAGGTTGTCTCCAACAGGAGGCGGGTCGCCCAGCCCAAGGCCCAGGTCGCTCGCGATGGCGAGCACGACTACTGCAATGAGGGCGATACCCGATGCGACGAGACTCCAGCGTCCGATCTTCATGTTGGCCGCGAAAAAGGCGACGTCTTCGAGGTCTCCACGGTTCGTCATCACAGGATCATCTCCACTCGTCGTGTCTCGGACTCATGTCGAACGTATGCCAATCGGATTCCCAGTGTCATGAGACAGCACACCCATCATGGATGGGAGAAATCGCAGCATCCACTGTTCACTCGCATCCGCTCCCAGGTCGTCAGGTGCGGACGGTCGCGCTCTCGACGACTTCTACCATGGAGTTGGCGAGGCGTTCTCCCTGCTTCCGAAAGACCAGACGAACTACCGGTTCGAGGATCCGCATCCACCCCTTCGGCTGTGCCTGCACATCAGTCTGCACCGTGCATGAACCACTGTCGATGGGCGTGATCTCGAATCTAATGCGAAAGTCCATTGAAGGATCCGGGTGGTGGGCGGCGATTCTCCGATCCTGCTCGAACTCGGTGATCACGTACTCGCTTTCCGTGGTTCGCATGAATTCGCGTCGGACCATGATGGCGCGGCTTCCGACACCGACCGGGCCGTCAGTGATGGGCCGGATCTCCACAACTTCCTTCTCCCATTTGGGGTGATACTCGTAGATGCCGGTCCCTATCACGTTGAAGGTGTCCTCTGCGGAACGGTTCACATGCTTGGCGATTGTCTGGTTGATCAACGTCGCTCCTTTCTGAGCCGTCTGCATTTCACTGTAGTCTATCACTAATGATAGACACTAGAGAGATCGACTAGTACACTGTGGAGAATGTCAGGAGTCAACAAACCGACCGCCAAGTCAAATTCGAGACGGGAAAAGGCGGCAGCGACCCGGAGGAACATTCTCGAAGCCGCACGACACCTTTTCTCGGAGCATGGATACACGGGCACGACGATGCAAGCCATCGCCGACCAGGCGGACGTGGCGGTACAGACCGTCTACTTCGTCTTCCACACCAAGGGAGAGCTACTCCGCCAGCTCATCCTGACGGCGGGAGGTCGTCCCGACGAACCAACCGAGACAATGGACCGGGATTGGGTCGACGAGGCCATGACCGATGACGATGGCCGGCGCAGCATCGCGCTCCTGGTCGAACACGGCAACGACATCTACGCACGAGTAGCGCCGTTCTGGGAGGCAATCGGTCACGGTGCGTCCACCGAACCGGAAGTAGCTGAAACCTGGCAGAACATTGTCGAACAGCGAAGGCTCGGAATACGACAGATCGTCGAATCCCTATCCGCTCGAGGCCAACTGCGGGAAGGACTGTCAACCGACCACGCAGCTGACATCGTTTACGGGCTTCACCGCCCAGAAACGTTGACCGTCTTCGTTACCGAACGCGGATGGCCATTGGAGGACTACAAGTAATGGTCGTACCACCTGCTCTGCCACCAACTCCTCAGCCCTCGTCCCGCCAGTGATCACGAGCCGCCACCTACACGAGGCCTTTCATTCGAACACGCAGTGCCTCCACCCTCTTCGTCCAGGTAGGCGATGAACACCTCCGCAGAAACACAGTGAACCCGTCCTATCTCAGTGGGTCTCGGCTTGGAGCAGCTCCACGTTTCCGGTGGAGCCGTCGACCGTGACCGCTTGGCCGTCTTTCAGGCGAGAAGTTGCGTCGCCACAGCCGACCACTGCCGGAATGCCGTATTCCCTGGCGATGATGGAGGCGTGAGCGAGGGCGCTGCCGACGTCGGTCACCACGGCGGCGGCTCGTCCGAACAGACCTGTCCATGCCGGTGCGGTCAGGGGAGCAACCAGGATCTCGCCGTCTTCGAAGTCGTCGAACTGGGATGAGTCGCGGACCACCCGCACCCTCCCGCTCGCCCGACCCGGACTGGCCGGCACGCCGTGAACGATGGCTTCGTCGGAGCGGACACCTCCCATTGCCTTGTTGGAGTATGAGAAAACGAACTTGACGATACGCGGGACTTTCCCCACCCATATGGGGGCCGCTAGCTTGGTCGCCCGCTGCCTCACCTCGCGGCGCGACGCAACGTCGTCATTCATGTCCGCCGGCTTTGTGAGCAGGGAGCTCACCTCCTCGCGCGTCAAGTAGAAGACGTCATGGACTGACTCGATGACGCTTGCGTCGACGAGGGTCTCCCCAATTCGTCGCACCGCGCGGCGCATCACAGGCCAAGGAAGCGAAAACAGGCTGAGCTGTTCCTCACGGATCGGCACGAGGTGCTGGGCCTCTTCCAGCAGCCTGCGGAACTTGCGCAGTCGGCGGGGGGAGCCGGCCAGGACCTGCTCGGCATCCTGTTCGACCTCGGACCGGCGAGCCTTCAGATCCCCAATGTCGGCCGGACCGGCGCTCGGCTTGGCTGGCGGCACCGACCAGTCGAGGGTTTCGAGACGAGGCGTTTCATGAATCTCATCCGGCATTTCGAAGCCTTGGAGAACGACCATGTGGCTGACACCCAGTTTCTCTTTGAGGTGCTTGTTCCAGAACTGGGCGAGCTGTGACTCGAACTTGTAGGCCGAACCGGCGACGGTGGCGATCGAGGTGAAGTAGCTCCCGGCCTCTGTCGCCAGCTCGTCGACGATGTCGATCAACTCCGGTACGTCGGCGCGTTCGACTTCGCCCTCAGCTCGGGTGACGGCGCTTCGGTAGGCAGGGAGTATCTCCTCCCGCCACTCGTCCTCGCGCTCTTGGTATCCGAATCGAACGGTCTGGGGGAACATGGGAGCCGCCTGGCGCCAGCCGACCTCGAGCACTCGGCGGAGAATGTTGATGAAGTTGCGGGTGAGAGCGACGCCCGGCAGGGGAAGCCAGTTGAGGGAGTAGTAGTACCAGCCGTTGACCACAACATGGTGGGGTTCGGGAAAGACTTGGCCGATCAACTCATGTAGCCGCTCGTGCAGACGGCCTTCCATTCGGGGCAACAGCCACGACTCGAACAGCGGAGTCACCGGCTGCGGGATCCACTCGCCGAACCGGAGAGAACGGTGGTAGATGCCGGGGGCTGGCGGTTCCCAGTCGACCTCGTCCGGCAGTCCGGTCATGGGTCTTGCCTGCACCACCCACAGGTCGTCCCCATCCCAGGCCCATTCGACATCCTGTGGAGTTCCTAACTTTTGGGCGATCTCTGTCGCAGTTCGGGCCACCCGCCGGACGAGCTTCTTGTCGAGCACCTCTTCCGGACGGCGCACGGGTCGGGCCTTGCCGTTGTGGACCTGCCATTCGTCGCCGGCGACTTCTCCGGAGAGGAGCCGGTCGGCCAGACCTCGCGTTGCCGTCACGACAATGGTGTCCCGGTCGCCGGTAATCGGGTCGGCTGTGAAGGCGGCACCGGCGCATGTTGGAGCGATCATTGCCTGCACCAGGACGGGGATGGCACCTTCCTCGTGCCGTGCGGACCGTCTCACCTTGGCGACCGCCGCCGGGATCGAACTCCGTTCCACTTCGAGAATCGATTCGTACTGGCCAGCCATCGAGCTCTCAGCGCTGTCCTCGCTGACACCACTAGACCGTACGACGAAAGGGCCGTCGCCGACTTGCTCGAGAATCTGCTCAATGTCGGCCTCGGCGAGGCTTGGCGGCACCACGAGCCCGTCGGGCACCTGGAAACCAGCTTGCTTCAGCCTTCCCAGGTTGCGGGCTTTGGCCCCGACTTCGGCCAGCGGCCCGTCGGCGGCTTCGGTGAGGCGATAGAAGCGTCTACTCATGTTGTGGCCCATCAATCGACGTTCTGATCGCCCACATGACCTCGCTGGCTGCCTCATCGGGGCCCATTCCCAACCGGTCCTTCCATTGGAGATAGACATCCGAGGTGGTCAGGTTCAGCCCGCGGCTGGCCGCATGCTCGAGGCGGTCCGGTTCGAGATCGCCGGCGATCTGACGCAGAGCCTTCCGGATCATGCCGAGACGTACCGTCGATTCCTTGACTCTCAGCTCACGGCCTGGCGGAGACGCAAAAGCAGCCCGTAGCAAGTCATCGGTCTTTTCGTAGTGATGGAACAACTTGCGGACGACAGCTTCCATCTCATCGAGGGTTTCAGGAAGCGCCTCGACCTCGGTGCCTGTCTGTCTTTGGGCGTAAGGAATGAGGGCCCGCACCAGACCGGCCTTGTCCCCAAAGTGCCGGTAGACGGTCCCAACCGAAACACCTGCCCGTTCGGCGACGGCGGGGATCGACAAAGAGTCGACTCCCTCAGCGAGCACTTCGACCAGCGCATCGAGGATCCTGTCCCTGGTGGCCTCGGCCTGGGCCTCCCGGAGCTCCGAGCTGTACTTGCGGGTCGTCATCGTTTCGCTTGGCAAAACATATATTCACTATATGATTCGTACTATCAATATGCAAGGGAGTGGAGACACAAAGCTTCTCCCGTCCAGGATGGGAGTGAGGCCTCATGACAGCGGGAATGGGTGCGCCTTACGTTGGTCGAAAGTCGACCGAAGGAGAGCTTGGCGATGCAACAAGACACAGCCCAAGTGCCGACCACCAACACAGATCAACGCTCGAAGGCGATGCGGATCACGTCCAGGGTGGTGATCGCACTGGTGGCCGTGTGGCTTGTGCCCCTTTGGGTTTTCGGCATGCTGGAGCTGATCTTCGCGTGGCTACCGACCGAGACCCTCGCTGAGATTCTCGACGGCGGCGAGTCGGAAGCCTCATTGTTCGCGATACACCGAACCCATTTCATGGCAATAGGGATTTTGTCGTGGGCGGTTGTTCTGTCCATCCTGGTCCAGTTGCGGAAACCTGAGCGGCGACTGGCACCCATGCTGCTCCTGGTCGGAGCCGCTATCGCCGGAACGATCTACTTTGGGCTTAGCGGGACGCTCGGTGAGTGGCTTATTGAGGAGATTGTCTTTGTGCTCATTCCGGTCGGCCTGGCTGTGCTGGTGCACCCGGCCAGGAGCCAGCTCTTCACCAAGCCGACCCTCGACAGGAGCATGGCCGCAATGGCGGGTCTGGCGTCGATCCCCTGGCTGGTGTTCATAGTCGACAACGCATGGACACAGTTCCAGAACGTTGCCGGGGACACGCACGCTGAGATGGAACACTGGGGTATCGCGGCCCTCATGGGGACGATCATCGTCCTTGCCGCTTTCCTGGGCTCGAGCGACAAGGCCGGCTGGCGTCTCACCGGGTGGATCGCGTCGGGTGGGTCGCTGGTCTTCGGGATCCATTCCCTGGCGTTCCCCGGGCTTGCCTCGGCGCTGCCGGCGTTCTGGGCGGTCGGCGCAATCATCTGGGGCATCGGATTTGGGGCGATGATCATACGGCGAGGCAAGAAGGAGCGAGTCACGGCGACGCTGGCTCCGTCTGCACAAGCCTGACACGTCCTTACAGTTGATGAGAGGAGGCGACAATCTCAACATGAGCGTTGCTGGCACTCTGGACGGCCGTCTGACCACGAATCGAGAGACGTGGCGGACGGCCCTCGTCGTGGCGGCCTGGCTGGTCACGGTTGTCGGATTGGCTCTGTGCTGGCGGTTGCTCTACGTGGCCGGTCCCGACGCGGCCCTGTCATCCCTGACCACAGTCAGCGGACTCGTCGGATTGACCCTGCCCAATGCCGCCCTGGCCACCCTTGGTGCGATCGTCGTATTGCGGGGAGACTCGCTCCGATATGGCTGGTTGATGATGCTCACCGGTGCCGTGTCGGCCATTGTGACGGCGGCTGGCTTCTACAGCGCCTACGCCGTCGACTACGAAGCCCCGTTGTCGACTGTCGCCGTCTGGGTCCAAGATCTCTGGATGATGGAGCAGATGCTCCTGGTGCTGGTGCTGCCGGCCCTGCTCCCCGAGGGGACCGTGGCGTCTCCCAAGTGGCGTCGGCCCTTCATGCTGACGCTGGCCGCATGGTTCAGTCTCACCGCCATCTTTGTCCTCGCAGAACGGCCGGCGACCAATTTCTTCATCGAGATGGCCGAGTTGGAGGTGGCCGCACCAACCAACCCCACCGGCTTCATCCCGGTCCCGGAGATGGTGTACCGCCTCGCGTGGTTCTTGATCGGACTCACTTCCGTGGCTGTGGGCGTGGGAAGCTTGGTGACGAGATGGCGTCACGCCGACTCCGAGATGCGGCAGCGACTGAAGTGGGTCGTACTTGCTCTCGCCATTGTGATCATCGGAGTCTTCACTCGTCTGATGTCGGCGCCCCTCTACGAAATGGGAATCGACATCGATGGCGCTGTCGACGGCTTGTTCAGCTTCGCCGGCGTGTTCTTCACCGTCGCCGTCGGCCTGGCCGTTCTCCGCTTTCGGCTCTACGACGTCGACCTTGTCATCAACCGAACCATCGTCTACTCCGTTCTCACGGCGATGATCGTTGCCACCTACGTGGGCGTCGTTGTTGGAATCGGCGCCCTGCTGCCGGTGGAACAAGCGGCGCTTGCGTTGGTCGCTACCGGCTTCGTGGCCGTTGGGTTTGCTCCACTTCGCGGTCTCGTCCAGGGCCGAGTCAACCGGATCATGTTCGGTCAGAGAGACGACCCCTATGCAGTGCTAACCAAAATGGGCGATCTGCTGTCCTCCTCGGGTACCCCCGAAGAGACCCTGCAGAAGGTCGTGGAGACGATTGCCGTGTCTCTGAAGCTGCCGGGTGCCGCTATAGAGCTGGAAGAGGATGGTGAGTTCGTCCAATGGGCCAGCTACGGGGAGATGGAGCCGACTGCCCGGGTTCTGCCGGTCGAGTATCAGGGTGAAGGGGTGGGCAGGATTCTCGTCGCTCGCCGATCCCCGAAGGAACCCCTCTCCTCCCAGGACATTGAGCTGTTGAAGAGCGTTGCCCAGCAGACAGGAGCCGTGGCTCGGTCTGTGCGTCTCACCATTGCGCTGCAGCGCTCCCGTGAGCGACTGGTGCTCGCCCAGGAGGAGGAGCGCCGCCGGATTCGGCACGACCTCCACGACGAGCTCGGTCCTTCACTCGCCAGTCAGACGTTTCAGTTGGACGCCATTGTCGACCGCCTGGAAAGTGATCCACCCGCTGCGAAGGAGCTCCTCACAGATCTCAAGAAGCAAAACAAAGAGCTAGTCGCAGACATACGCCGACTGGTTTACGAGCTTCGGCCCCCCGCTCTCGACGAGCTGGGTATAGCGGAGGCGTTGTCCATTCAGACCGCGCAGTTCGATCGATCGGGCTTAGTGGACCTCGAGTTGAGGACGAGGCCCGATCCTCTACCCGATCTCCCGGCTGCAATTGAGGTGGCCGCCTATCGCATCACGCGCGAAGCCATCATCAACTCAATCAAGCACGCCCACGCCGGGGAGTGCGTAGCGACACTGGAGGCGACCGCCACCGATCTTGTCGTCACGGTCAGTGACGACGGTGTTGGAATCGACTCCGGAACCGAACCGGGGGTCGGGATGACATCGATGCGTGACCGCACCGAAGAGCTCGGCGGGACGTTCGAAGTCGCCTCGGTTGGTCGGAGAGGCACATCGGTGCGTGCTTCGCTGCCTTTGATGATGGGCGGAAATATGAGGGGATCGGTGACTTCGGATGGATGAACAGCAGACGAAGGAGGTCACCAGCATCCTGGTCGTCGACGATCACAAACTGTTTCGTGATGGCCTCATCGCCCTTCTCGACGATGCTCCCGACACTGAAGTTATCGGTGACGCCGCCACCGGAGCCGAAGCCCTGGAGCATCTCGGGTCACTGGACCCGGATGTCGTGCTCATGGACATCATGATGCCGGACATGAACGGCATAGAAGCTACTCGCAGGATCCGAGCCGAAACGCCGGACACCCACGTGGTCATGCTCACCATGCTCGAGGACGACGACTCACTCTTCGCCGCAATGTGTGCCGGCGCCCACGGCTACATCCTCAAAGGTTCTGACAAAGCTGACGTTCTGCGAACAGTGCGCGCCGTGGCCACAGGTGGAGCACTGTTCGGTCCTGCCATCGCTGAGCGCCTGACGACCTTCTTCCAGCATGCCGAAGGAAAGGGAATGTCGGTCAGCCCGTTTCCCGAGCTGACCGATCGGGAACGCGAGGTACTCGACCTGATCGCTGAGGGGATGGACAACGCCGCGATCGCCCTTCAGCTCTACATCAGCGAGAAGACGGTGAGCAATCACATCACGAACATCTTCACCAAGCTCCACCTCTCCGATAGAGCCCAGGCGATCGTCGCAGCACGTGAGGCCGGCCTCGGCAAGGGTCTGTCGCCAACCTGAACTCAAAGTGCGAGACAGACGTCAACTTCGGACAAGGAGGCCACGGCCAGCCGAGAGTTCTGTCCCTGGTGGCTTCGGCCGGGTCGTTCCGAAGCTCGTCCCTGGTCAGGACTTGCCCGTTTCTCCCACCCAAGATGGGAGAGCCGCCTCATGACGACGGGAACGGGCGTTCTTACGCTTGCTACCAAGCGGCCCCAAGGGGACTCCGGTCAATGAAACAGGACACCTACGCGACACCAGGAGCCGACCATGGCTAGTCAGACAGACATTCAGCCGCTGATCGACAATTTCGAGGGCCGACGGCTGGGACACATGGCGGCCAGCGGCTTCGACTGTGAAGGCTTCCGACTGCCGACGCCTTTGGGAGACACATACGCCATGGTCGGAGGGGAGGGGAGTCCGCCACGGCTGCTAATTCACGGTGGCCTCGCCGACGGGTCGATCTGGGCTCCGATCGCCGGGGCGATCAGAGGTCGCGTCGTCGTTGCTGACAGACCAGGCCACGGACTCAGCTACCGGGTCGACTACCGGGAGGAAGACAGCTTCCGCGACGCAGCGGCCATCTGGGTTCGGGATGTGGCCGACGCTCTCGAAGAAGAGCACGTCGACGTCGTCGCCAACTCGATGGGTGGGTTCTTCGGCATCGCATTCGCCGCCGCCTATCCGGATCGGATACGACGGCTCGTCCTGGTCGGCTGTCCGGCCGGACTAGACATCGACATCCCGCTGTGGTTCCGTCTCTGGGGAAATCCCGTGACATCGCTGGCCGTTCGCCGCTTGAAGATCAAAGACGTCGACCAGTATCGGAAAGCGGTCCTCCCCGCAGCTGTCGCCCATCCCGAACGCGTGCCGTACGAACAGTCAGAGATCGAGTTCGCTGCCGGCAACCAGCCCAACTTCGACCTCGCCGCCCACACGATGTTCCGTTCGCTGACCACCCTCAGAGGATGGCGACGAGACCAACTTCTGGAGTCGGCGATCCGGAAGATGGCGACTCCCACGTTGTTCGTCTGGGGAGAGCATGACCAGAATGCTGCCCCCGAGAGAGGTGATGCCATCGCAGCCGACATGGCCGACGCACAGATGGTTGTTGTGCCCGACGCCGGCCATGTCCCCTGGGGAGATGAGCCGGCAATCGTCGCCCGAGCCATCAACGACTTCCTCGATGATGACCCAGAGCTTCATGCATGGTGAACAGCCCCCCGAGTCCGAAGACCGACTAGCGAGATGCACCACCCAACGGTGTGGCTTGGGTTGAGACTGCGCCTACCTACGCTTGGTAGCGGAGCTCTGAAGGAGTGATACCGAATGACGAGCCCCACCGAACACACCGTCCGTTCCCCCGATGGCACCGAGATCGGAGCTGTCAAGGTCGGGTCGGGCTCTCCACTCGTCTTTGTCCATGGCGCCTGGAACTGGCACCAGCATTGGATGGGCGTCGCCGAAGACCTAACCGATTCGCACACCTGCTGGGTGATGGATCGGAGAGGCAGAGGTCGCAGCGACGACGGCGACGATTACGCCTTCGATCGAGAGATCGAGGACATCACTGCACTTCTCGACGAAGCCGGTCCTGACGCTTCACTGATCGGCCATTCCTCCGGTGCGATCTACGCTCTCGAGACCGCCAACCCGGAATACGTAGACCGGCTCGTTCTATATGAGCCTCCGCTGCATTGGGCCGAGGGCGGGCATCCAGACGAGATGGTGAATCGCGTCCGAGTCCTGGTTGATGCCGGCGAGTCCGAAGAGGCGGCCGAGATGTTCTTCCGGGAGGAGGGTCCACTCGACGAGGACGACCTCGCAACCTTGAAGAGCCTGCCGGTGTGGCAGCCGATGGTGGACCTGGCGCCCGTGTGCATCCGGGAGTGGGATGCCATCCTCGACGCAGGGTTGGGCGTCGACCGATATCAGGAGATGTCGACGCCGACGCTTCTATTCGCCGGTGGCGACAACCTCGATCACGAGGGGATGGCGACTGAGGCGCTCTCCGCGACCCTGCCCGATGTTCAAGTTTCCATACTCGAGGGGCACCGCCACCGGGCCCATCTAACTGATCCGACCCTCGTAGCAGCCGAGATCCGAGCCTTCCTCAACTAGATCCCTCCCCATGATTGAAAGACGGGTGCGCGGAACCACCGCCACCTCAACATCAACCCTGCCAACTGCGCTCACCGCGGCACGCGACCGCCCGTTGGGGAGTGCCACCGATCGGGTAGAGCCTCAGATGGCGACGGATCCGTCGCAAGCACCGTCGC
>ERZ869936.1458-NODE-1458-length-16785-cov-4.752959_pt1 | contig 16785 bp, 27 predicted proteins | sample MGYA00520876_ERZ869936 | MGnify/ENA primary metagenome ERZ869936 (study PRJEB32218, sample SAMN09650985) | biofilter metagenome | isolation source: enrty point of leading RO module | place: Saudi Arabia: Thuwal, RO plant located on Red Sea | collected 2016-02-17 ...
ACGCCTATCTTTTTTCGGTCGGCGCGTTTCGCCGACCCCCGAGCCCTCGGCCCGGGAAACGACCCCTTGGTGAGGTCCGCTCTTTACGCGGCTGCTCCGCCGCCGTAGGTCGCCTCGGTGTAGGCGATCTTCTCCTCGGCGGTCATGTCCGCGTACCTCTTGCCCTGCCAGGAGGGACGGGCGCCGCCGCCTCCCGTGCCTCCATGGCCACCGCCACCCCCGCCGGTCTCCGGCGGCATGTACGGCGACGCTTCGTCACTGCCCGCCCACGCCTTCACGAAGTCGGCGATGGGCTTGTCTCCCTCGATCTCGTCGGGGAAGATCCCGTGAGGCAGGCCGTCGCCGTTCCAGTCGACCTTCGGGCCGCGCTCTCTGAGCAGCGCCTCGACGGCCCTGTGGTACTTCGGATCGACGCCCGCCTCCGCGATGGCGCTCCTCAGCTCGTTCTTCACGGTCAGCGTCTCGATGACGCTTTCCCGCTTCTGGAGTTCGGCCTTCAGGTCGGCCATCTCCTTGTCGTGCTTCTCGGCCAGCTTGGCGCGCAGCTCGTCGAAGCGGCCTTCTTCCTTGGCCTTCTTCTCCTCGCGTGCTGCCCGCTCGGCCCGAAGCTGCTCAAGTTCCTCCAGGTCCTCGGAACTGACCTGGCCGGCCTTCTCCTTCGCCGACCGCAGGTCCCGTTTCAGCTTGGCCAGCGCACTCTTCAGCCCGCTGACCTCGTCCTCGGACTCGACGCCGGTGACCGGAAGCCGGAAAGCGTCTCCGTCCTCGACGTAGAGCTCTCGTGCCGACTCGGGCACGTCATCCAGCGAGTCCACCCTGTAGGGAAGCTCCATTTCGCAGTGCGCTCCTCGAACGCAGAGAGGGCCGCCACCTAGCCCCTCGGCGCAGTCGCGGCCCTCTGGCCAATCCAGTTTCGAGGCGCCTCCTGGGCGCTCCCGTGTCAGACTGAAGCTACGCGACGCCCAAGCGCCGCGTCAACCCATTCTTTAGTCGGGACGCCAAATTGCCCCCGCGTCCACCCCGCCATAGAGCGCACCAGTGGGGCGAGGTGGTCGTGGAGATCGACCCATCGCTCACGGTAGGACTCGGCTTTCTCCCATACGCCCTCACGGTTGAAGTGCGGGCGCACGTCCATCGGTATCCCGCAGAGGATCGCGCGGTGGCCCGTCTCAATCGCCACCCCCACGGCCACGAGGCCCGACGAGCCGTTGTAGCCGCTGATGGTCCGGTCGCAGAGCTCCTCGCGGTTTTTCATGCCGGGCGGGTAGGGCCGCGTCCACGTCGTGTAGCCGTCCGGGTAGCCCATGGTGCGCCGGCGTTGGATCCGGTAGGGCAGCTCGTTGGGGTGCATCGTCACCCAGTGGTCGAGCCGGTGGGGCCAGTACACCCCCGCGTCGTTAGCGGCAACGATGGTGCAGCGATGGGGGTCTACCAGTTTCGCGGCCTCGTCGAGGTCGGCCTGGAGGCAGTCGGCGCCTCCGAGCACCAAGGCGATCATTCGCCCCTCTCGGTCCCGCCAGGGTCGCCGGCGAGCTGGTCCACCAGATCCTGCACGGTGATTCCTTGTCGCGCCGCGGCCTGGACCACTTCGTTGTGGGCCTGCCATTCAACCGTCGTTGGGCCAGAGCCCATCTTGCGCAGGAGCCTCGCAATATCGCCAGCCCTGAGGCCCCTCACCCGACGCCCTCCAACTCCAAGACCACCTCCAACTCGTCGCTCGCCACGATCCGGTACATCGCCCGAACCTCCCCGTCCTCAATGATGACCAGCTCGCGCTCGCGGTGAACCAGGCCCGCATCCTCCAGGCGCCGGAACTGCGACCAGGTCCCCGTCACGGTCTTAGGCAGGGACCCCGAGATCCGCGGCGGATCGGACCACTCGACCAGGAGTGACGTCACAACGGCCCCAGCTGAAGGTTGCCGCTCACCGACCTCGACGTCGGGCACTCGCCATCCACCGCCACGAAGAGCGTGGGCGACCCCCGGAAGAGCATGCCGGGAGCGTCTTCGGCATACCTGACCCAGAGCGACTGCCGGTCGCACATCTGCTGCGTCGTCACCTCGACGCGCCCGTCGCGCCAGACTCTGCCGCTCACGTCTCCGGTGAACGTCCGGACATAGGGGTCCGGGTTCTCCGTCCGGTCCTGCCCCGCGACGTAGAACGTGACGTCGAACGCCCACTCCCCGGAAAGCAGGCTGTCGTCCTGTGCCAGCATGAGCCGCACCTCGTGGTCCACCAGCGAGACATTGCTTGCTGAAGGGGTGCCGACGTACCCACCGACGTAGTCCCCCGACACGTCCGGGAACGGCTCGGGCTCGGGGCCCGTCGGATTTTCTCCGCAGGCGGTGACCAAGGTGGCCAGCAGGCAGACGGCAGCCGCGGGACCCCTCATCAGTCGACCGCGAACCACTTGCCGTCTCCGCGGGTGACCAGTGACTTCCCCGACGGGCAGCGGGCGGCGTTCGCCTCGGACGGGTTCTCGCGGAGCACATCCGCCGCGATCTCCGTCATCGGACAGAACTCTTGAGTCCATCGGTCCCGGACGCCGTCGCCCTCCACCACGTAGCGGGGGAGCAGCGCCTGCCACGCGATGAGCGCCACGACGGCCAGGATTGCGAGACCGATGCCCACTGCGGTACGGTTCTCCATGCGCTCATCGTACCACCGAAGCCGTGTCGCTTCCAGCACGTTCGGCGACATACGTGCGGTCAGTCAACCACTCAGCGGTCGGCTCACCTAGCTCGTTCCGGGTCCGACCACTCCAAGACCGTACCGGCCCGCGGAGTTCGTTCATGGCCTTCTGCCAGTCCGGCCAGTACCGCGTCACCTGGCCCCACTGCTTGCCGCTGAACCGGTTGCGCCGGTCGTCCATCGGGACGCCGCAGAGAATGACCGCGTCTGCTTCCAGGCGATGCAGCGCCACGTCGACGCAGAGCAGGCCACTGGAGCCGCCCCTCCATACGCGCTGGACCTCGTCGATGCTCTTCCTGACCACCACGCCCCACGTCGTCGGCTCCGATGTCCTGCCGGCGTCGGCGCGCGCCTGGGCCCACTTCGCCAGCTTCTCGTGGTGCAGCGTGCACCAGTGGTGCAGCGGATCGGGGTGCTCGATGGCGGCGTCGTTGCACGCCACGCGGACAATCTCGTCGTCGGGCCCCAGTGTCGCATCCAGCAGCTCCTCGGTGCGCTCGTACTCGTCCCACACCCCCTCGGCGCCCCCGCAGACCGTCGCGACGATCACGCGGCGTCCTCGTCCGAGGCGACCCAGGGCGGTGGACCGAACACCCGGCGCGTCCAGCCGGCCATGCTGAACACCCGGCCCTGGAAGTCGTCGTGTACCCGCTTCCATCCCCTGTCCCGGTAGAGGTGGCCCTTCTGCCAGCCCTTCTCGTCACGGTAGGCGTTGGGGTGGTGGTCCATGCGGATCCCGCAGAGCACGACCACGTCGCAGAGCTGGAGGCCGAGACCCGCGGCCATCAGACCGGACGCGCCGTCGCTGTACCCGTAGATGCGGCGGTCGGTGCGCGGCTCGCCCCCGTGGCTCCACGTTACGAAGTCCTGCGAGCGGCCGGCCTCCCTGCGCTGACGGACCCAGCACCAGTGCCGCGGGTGGTCCCGGTTCTCCCGCACCGGCTTCTCCGGATGCAGGCTGCACCAGTGGTCGGGGGGCTCGAGCTCCACGCCCGCGTCGTTGCAGCCGATCCAGTCCGCGGGCTCGCGACCGGCGGCCAGGAGCTCGGCGAGCTCGTCCTGCCAGCCCCGGGCGCCGCCGACGGCCACCGCGAAGCTCACCGGACGAATGTCCCGGTCCAGTGCCCCGCGTCCAGGGATCGCACCGCCCCGCTGTTCATGTACGCCATGACGGCCTGGGGCCCGCGGGGCATCATGTGGGCCGGTCGGGGCCGGTCCTCGGTGTACTCGGTCGGCAGGGCGTCGACGACGAGGAGCACGCCCCCGGGCCTCAGGCCCTCCCGGATGCGTCCCAGGGCGTCGGCGTACTCGCCCTCGTCGACGATGTGCTGGAGCACGTAGATCGCCACCGCGCAGTCGTAGCGGCCGGGCTCCACGACTCCGACGGTCCCGAGCCCGGGGATCAGGTCGAAGCCCTCGTAGACGAGCCCGCAGGCCTCCAGCGCCGGCCGGAACCGCTGCGGTCCACACCCGAAGTCGAGCACGCGGCCCTCGCGGGGGAGTTCGGCGGCGAAGAGGGGAGCGATGAGCTCGATCTGGGCGTCGTAGCTGTCCCGGCGCCCGCCCTTGGCGACGTAGGTCGGACCCTGGCGGGCGTAGCGTTCGGGCCAGTAGGTCGCGGGGTCGTAGGTCACGATGCCCTCCGTAGTAGCGCCTGGCGCTCGCGCCGGAAGACGAGTTCGTAGCCGTCCGCGAGCATGTTGGGGATAGCGAGCTCGCCCTTGACCCGGAAATCGCCCCCAAGGATGTCGTCGAAGAGCACGAGCCAGGGTCGGCAGCCCATAGCGCGCCACAGCCGGAGGTGGAAGTCCGCATCCGGGGGGCCGTCCATGTAGAGCAGGTCCGTGTCAGCAAGCTCGATCGACCCCGCAAGGTCGAGGGCGTCCCCCTCAACGAAGGCAACAGCGTCAGACCAGGGTCGGCAGATCCGCCGGGCGGTCTCTAGCGCATGAGCCCGCGTGTCGACCGTCGTGACACCTCCGCCTACTGTCGCCGCGTACCATGCGAACACCCGGGTTGCCCATCCGTCAGAGACCATGGCGGCATGATCGGGGTTGCGGCTCGTCCCGATCTCGACGATGCGAGCGGCCTTGCCGTCGAGTGCTTGCAGCGCCTCAATGAGTGTGGCGCGACGACCCGAGGCGGGGCATTCGCTCCAGTCAATCACGGGGGCCCCGTCGCACTCGTGATACGACCGCCGCCCTCGCGACCATATCGCGGGCCGCCTCAACGACTCTCGTGGGGTCTTCCCATCCGTCGACGTACTCGATGGGCGAGCCGGTGTGGTTCGCTGCCTCGAAGCGGTTGATGCGCCCCTGGGGATCGAAGCCCGCCCGCTGATACGAGGCCCGCGCCTTCCGGCCCGAGCTATCAATGACCGGGCCGGGCGCGACCAGGCCCCGGTAGGTGACGACGAGTAGTGGGGCTCCGCAGAGGACGGCCAGGTGGGCGAGGCCCGAGTCGGTGGCGATGACGAGGCGAGCCTGGCGCATGGCGGCGATGGAAGCATCGAGCGGGCGGGCACACACCCAGGCCTTCGGACAGTGGACCGGGGCCGATGACCCTGGAGCGCCCGCGGCGACCACATCGGCGCCGGACGCCATGAGGTTGCGGGTGAGGTCGGCCCAGCCGTCCCAATTCTTCAACCCACCGTAGTCCATGCGCCTGGGGCACACCACGACGTCCGGGTCCTGCCAATCGTGTGGCTCGTGAGGCTCCGGCACGAACCGACTCGGCTCCACGCCAAGGTCGTCGGGCCTGCCGCGTCCTCCCCGGGACACGTGGTCTTCGTCGGAGCCCACCACCCGCCACTCGGCCGCCGCGGGATACAGCGCCTCCTTGCCCTGGGTGATCTCGACGACGCACGGCTCGCGTTGGCAGATCGTGTGGACCTGGGGCACGCGGTAGTAGAGCTCGAGGCCGAGTTCGCCGGTGAAGCGCTGAATCACCCTCATGGCGACATCCGCCCGCGATGTGCAGCCGTGTAGTGGTTCGAGCCGCGTGAAGTACGCGCCTGAACTGCGCGAGTGGCCCACCGGCAGTTGTCGGGCTCGTAGTCGCCGTCATTGTCGATCCGGTCGATCGAGTGGCCTGAGGATGGGCGCGGCCCCATGTCTTCCATGAATGCCTCGAAACTCTCGCGCCAACGGTCGCATACGGTGACCCCACGACCTCCGTAGCGATGCCACAGCTTGACTTTCGGGTTCCCGCATCGCGACTTCATCGCCGCCCAGACGTAGTACTCGGGCAGGTAGCGACCGCCATGCTTGGTATTGGCATCCCTTGTCCGCTCAATATTGAGGCAGCCGCAGGAGGCGGTCCGCCCGTTGCGGAGATACGTCCCACGCGTAACGGTCTCGTCCCCGCAGTCACATCGGCACCTCCAAGTGGCCTTGCCGTGCGTCGATCCGGCTCGCTCCAACACCACCAAGCGTCCGAATCTCCTGCCCGTCAGCTCGATTGGGCTCATTGGGAGAACCTTTTCCATCTTTGATGCGCCCAGCCGGCCGCTGGGTCGCTGAATCTTGGCTGTCCGTGCCCGCATACCAGCCACGAACCATCAGGCGGCCCCCTTCTGGCGTCCCTCTTGAACGAGACGATGCGCCCCGGATACAGATCCTGAAGGCGATCCGCCTCGCCCATATGGTGGGCGTACCAATAGTCGGAGCGGGACCGGTGCCGGGCCATGACGCCGCCGGGGTTGGCGAGGAAGCGGCGGTAGATGGCTTCCGTGTGGTGGCCGGGCCGAAACAGCATCGCGCCCGATGCCATGATGCGCGGCTGGTAGAAGTCGGAGAGCACGGCCAGCGAGCCCGCGTATTCGGCCAGCGGGGAGAGGTCGTCGACCACCAGCGTGTCGAGGTCCAGATACAAAACGAGACCGTCGAAGAGGTCCGGCCGGAAGACTTCGACCTTTGCCCACCAGCCAGGCCAATCGTGCAGCAGCGGGATCGAGTGGCGCCCAAGGTCGACGTCCGACAGACACCGCAGCGTCCAGGTCCCGGGCTCCAGTTCGTGCATCGGGCTCCGGTACGGCGCATCCATGTGCCGGTTGAGGCCTCGCTTCAGGGCATGCACCCACTCGGGGCCGTAGTCGCCTCCGGAGCGGAGGACGCAGCAGACGGTCAGGCCTCGCACTCCGCCCCCCGATGCTCGATCCCGACGAACGTCACGTAAGGCTCGCCCGTCCGGAACACGTGAAGCACGTCGCCAGGGTGCGCCTCGCGGACCTCGCCGTTGCGGAGGCGCACCAGGCCCGGCTCCTCGAGGTCCCACTCGACGGGTTCGATGATGCCGCCGTAGCGCCAGGTGTTGGGGGCGGAGCGCTTCACGGCGATTCGTAGACCAGCGAAGCGGTGACTACGGCGTGCAGGTAGATTCGCATCCGGGCGGGATACCGAGCTTCGATGGACACCTCGTCGTAGTCTTGCCACGGCTCGGGTTCGGCGAATGACTCCCACTCCGTGTCGAGCTCGACCCAACCTCTAGCCAGCCAGTACGGGACCTGAGGGACCTCGATTCGGTCGCCCTTCGTGTTGAAGACGGTGGCCTCGGCTTTGATGGTGATCTGGGTGTGGTCGACCATGTCCAGCCGGCACTCGACAACCTTCGGAGAGGTGCGCCCAACGGATGGGAGTCGCGTGGCTCTGGCCGTCATCGGTCTCCTGCCAACTCGTTCAGGTTCACGACCCGCAGGTCTCCGGTGACCATCTGCTTCAGGCTCACCTCGCCGCTGCGGAACAGCTCGGCACGCCTCGGCCCCATGATCTCGTCCTGCACCCGCTCCGGCTGACCGCGGAGCCACTGGGTCGCCAGCGTGTTCGAGTTGATGCGCTCCACGTCACCGAACTCTCCCCGGGACCGGCGCGTGCTGATGGCGTGGTCGAATTGCTTTTCGGTGAGCCCCGACAGGTCGCGGGCGATGCGGTCGCCGGGGGGCGGGGCGTCGAAGCCGAGCTTGGCCCAGTCGACCACGGGCACCAGAATGCTGCGGCAGCCGAAGTGCGTGGCCTCTCCCGGGATGACGACCTCGGGGTCGTCGAGGTCCCACGTCTGGCCATCGAGGCTCAGGCAGATCAGGGTGGTCCGGTCGTCGAGCGTCGCCACGTAGCGCACCCCGGACAGGATCTCGGCGTTTTCGCGGAACGTGCCCATCATGCCCCGGTTCGCCGTGAACGTCACTGCGGTGCGCACCAGCGCCTCAGCCTCTCGTGTCGTGGTGCGCATGACGCCGCCTGTGAACCCTCGCCCGGCCCGTCGTCCACGGATGCGGCGCACCAGATCGTCCACGGGCTCCTCGCGCGCCATGCCGAGCCGGAGCTGCACGCCAATCCGGTCGACGACGTTGGCGCCCAGCTTCTCGGTGTGGCCTGCGAGCACTCTGCCCTCGAAGGGCTCGGTGTTCAGGATCGCGCGGAGCCGCTGCTGGGTGATCGGCGTGTGGCGGACCTTGTCGTCCAAGTCCACGGTCCCGAGCGTGGCGACCAACGATTTCTCGGCGACCACCGCCTGCTGACGCCCAAGGACGGCCAGGCGGTTGCGGATGAGCCGGTCGGCGCCCGGAAGCCACTCGCGGACCTTGTCGGCGACGCTGCCCAGGAACGCGGTCCGGCGCCCGACACGGTAGCGACGCTGCACGCCCGTCGGGTCGAACCGATAGAGCTCGTCAACAATCGCCTCAAAAAGCTCGTGGACCTCGTCGCGCAGCTCCTGGGACAGCAGGTTGCCGAACTGCTGCAGGAACAAGAGCCGCTCGAGGATCTCCTGCACGCTACGCCGCCTCGTCGCCCATCTCGTCTTCGGCGACCACGCCACGGAGCGCCTGCACCAACGGATCGGCCGTCATGCGGTTCGCCGATTCGACGCGGATCTGTTCGAGCTCCTCCTCCGGGTCGAAGTCCTCCGGCAGCAACTCGCCCTCGATGAGCAGGGCCCACATGGTCTGGAGACTCAGCTTCTCCTCGGCGACCATCGCGCTCAGGATCTCGACGAGCTTCGGGTCGATGAGCTGGTCGTGGAAGTCGCGGTTCAACGTGATCATCCCTACGGCCTCGGTTCGCCGGTAGGCGCCGTGCAACCGGAGAGCCTCGTTGGCGGCCATCTGCAGCGAGTTGGCGAAGAGCACCAGCGCCGCGTCGCCCTCGCTCTTATCGAGGATACGCTCGGTGGCGGTCGTCGGCTGCGTACCGGGCTGTGCGACCAGCATCTGGAGCCCGAGCGCGGCCATGCGGCCCTCGATCTCGTTGAGCTCCTCTTTCGTGGCATCGAGCCCGTAGCCGTGCGACTCAATGACGCCGGCCTTCGCGTTCGGGTCGTTGGACAGCATGATGCCGTCCGGGCTCCACATGACCTTCGCCTGGCCCTGGTCGTCGGTCATGTCCTGGCCGAAGGCGTAGGGCACCGCGATCGAACTGAACGTCAGCGACTTCTGGCGGTCGGACCGGACGCGGTAGTGCTCGATCTGCTCATACGCCAGATCCCGCAGCGGCGGCTCGGACGTGAACTCACCGGTGCGCCGGTCGGCGGGATCGGCGGGCACGAAGACGATGGGGATCTCGGTGACATCAATGGCGTAGGGCCCGTCGATCATCTCCCAGCGCGCTTCCTGCTTCTCGGTCTTCTCCTGCAGCTCCCAGAGCTCGCCCTGGATCTGGCCGACGCCTTCCTCGCGGACCTCACGGAGCACCCGGATCCGCTCCTTGCGCTTCTCACCGAACGGCCCGTCGGCCTCGACTGCGCCCTCGGTGTAGACGAAGAGCGTGAGCACCGGCCGACCCGCTCGGATCTCGTAGCGCCAGTTGATCGCCTGGGCTTTCGTGATCTGGATCCAGTAGGGGCGGATGCCGGCCTCGCGCTCGGCCTGGCGGTTCCGGATGCTCCCGTCACGCCGGGGCGCCTCGACGTGGATCCATGCGTGGCCGTCGCGCATCGCCAGGTCGCCGACGCCGCGCAGGAACGTCGCCAAGTCCCGGCCGCGCATGTCGACGTTGTCCAGGTGCTCGGCGATTGCGTCGTCCGCTTCTTCCGACACCACCGGGTCGCGCCGGAACACCATGCCGAGCAGGCCGTTGATCGTCCGGGCCAGGGCGTTGAACGCGACCGCGATCTTCAGCCGGTCCTGGTACTTCGGGCTCTTCTCCATCGGGTGCTGCGGCAGGTACTTGTCGCCCGCAGCCCGCATGGTCTTCGTGCCACCGGCGACCTCGCGCATCATGACGACGTCGTCGATCATCGACAGATACGCCGACGACTTGTAGGCCGGGGAATCGGGGTCCTGCTCTTCGACAGGCGCGGATACGACCGTCGCCTTGGTGCGCTCGGCCGCTTGGATGAGTCCGGGTGAGTACGGCATGGGTCAGCCCCAGGGTGAATCGGCGTAGGTGATGTGGACGGTGGCAGCTCCATGGAGCACCATGTAGCGCGTCTCGTCCGCGATGTGGTCCTCGGCTTCAGTGTCCACGTCGTCGGGGTCCTTGTCGCTGCGCGGCAGCGTCGGGATCGTGCGGATGAACTGGCGGCAGCGCTCCATGACCCACATGCCCGGATCCTCGGGCCGTGACTCCAGCGACCGGGTGAGCATGTCCCGCATCTTGGACCAGCCGCGCACCCGGGAGCCTGGAGACTTGTCGGAGGGCACGAACTTCAGGCCATGTTCCGCGAAAGCGTCGGCGGGAGACGTCTCGCCGGGGTTGTCGTCGAAGATCGAGGCGTCGGCCGGTCCAGGGTACACACGGCGGTTGCCGAAGAGCTCTTGCTCGAGGGCTGCGGCGCGGCGGCCCATCTCGCTGTTCGTGATCCGGAGCCCGACGTTGGGGTTGCGGCCGTCCCAGCCGTAGAGCTCGGCCACGCGGATGAGCGAGCCCCGCGGCGGGCAGAAGGTGCGACCATCGGGCAGCTCGGCGGCCTCGCCGTTGGCTCTCGCCCACCAGCCGAACGAGAAGGGCTTCGACTGCCCCCAGTCGTGCGCCCGATGGACGCGCCACCCCTGTGGGACCTCGAACACCGGCATGACGTGGCGCTCGCGACTCCAGACGTCGTCGAACATCCCGCCACTGACGATGTCCCAGTCGTCGGCCAGCCACGCCTTCGCCTGCTCCGGGTTCTCAGCCGACCGGGCGATGGTGCCTGGGTAATCAGGGTCGGCCTCCATCAGGGCAACGTTCTCGGAGTAGTGACCGTGCAGCGTCACGCACTTCCACGACTCCGCGCTCGACGTCGCCGCTCCCGTGTCGAGGTTGAGGCCGATCTCGCTCAACACCTCAGCGACCTCATCCGACGAGGGAACGAAAGGCACGCCAGCCGGCGCCGGGTCGATGAAGTACGCCTTGACCGCGTTATGGCCACGTCCGTAGGGGTTGCATGTCGCCCGGATCTTGAGCGGCACCCCCGGCGTCGTGCTCCGATTGATCGACTTGAGTAGGTGGTAGAGCTTGAGGTCTGGCCAGTTGGTGAGCTCCTCCCATCCGATCCAGGGGATCTCCCAGCCGTGGTACTTGTCGTAATCGCTGCGGCGCTTCGCGTGCCCAAAGAGCAATTCTTCGCCATCCGGGAAGACCCACATGTCCCGGGGAGGGCCGATGTATCGGGCCCCGGGAAAGATGCGCGGGAACCACCGCTGGGCCTTGGCCCGAACCTCCTTGAGCTGCGTCGACTCCTCGCGGAAAAGCAGCCCTCGCCACGCCGACTCGAGGCCGCGGCCAACATGCTGGGCGAAGTCCATGAGGAGGGCGTCGGTCTTGCCTGGGCCCCGCGTTCCAGTGTACAGGCATTCCCGGAACGGACACGAGAGGAAGAGGCTCTGCGAACCCGGATGCGGCGTCCAGACGACGTTCGCATCAGTGCTTGCCGTTGCCGTTGCCACCGTTCGGACTCACCGAGGCCTGTTGCCGCTTCGCAAGCGTCGCCCAGAGCTCGGGGTCCACGTCGCCCGACGAGACGGCCAGGACACCCGTGTCGACCCTGCCCGAATGCTCGAGGCGGTGCCGGTCCGCGTACTTGTCGGGCCTGGCGCCCTTGAGCAGGAAGATCAACAGCGTGTCCGAGTACTTTTGGACATAGGCACTCGGTGAGCCGCGGTAGAACCCGACTGGCTCCGTGACACCCTCGTAGGCTCTCCGGATCGCCTCGGCCTCGAGGTGGTCCGCCGCCATGCCTTCAGCCATCCGCAGGAGTTCCTGGAACTCGTCATCGTCCTGCCACTGGGCGGTGTAGGGCGTGGACCTGTCGATCCCCACCACCTCACAGGCACGGCTCACGTTGCCGCCGCACTCTACCACGGCCCGGAGGTACGCCCTCTTTTTCGGATGCTGAATCACGTCGAACGGCGACGCGGGCCCCGCTTGGTCCTTGTGGGCTGGGCATGGACTCCCCGATGACGCCCGTTGGCACGGCTCACCTTTCGCCGTCACGCCCCCGAAGTCGCCACAGACGCTCACGGTGCCAGATCCCCCACGACTTCCATCAACAGCTCCACCTCAGACGAACGAAGGCCGGCATCAACCAGCGAGCTCCGGACGTGGCGCCCATGAGCGCCCTGGATCGCGACAGTCGCCACATGGCCTGATCGACGGAAGACGAGGAGCACCCGCGTCCGGCACCGAGGACACCACCGCTCCAGTGCAGCGAGCGAGGTGGTCACGGTGATGTCGCGGAACTCCCAGTCGCCACACCGACATGGTGCCCCCATCGTAGAACGAGAAAGGGCCGCCTTGCCCCGTGAAGACGGAGCTGGGCGGCCCTCTGGCCAATCCGGATTGTCGTTCAAGGTTACAGCCCCTCCCGTCCAGCGGTCAACGCTCACTCCTCACGCCCCGTCGGTTCGATGCGGTGATACCGCCTCGCTGCCGCTACGGCCTCGAACGTGTCGGGGTGGTGGCAGAAGACGTGCATGCTGACGGTCGACCGACGCTCTGTGTACCGGCGATTGTCGTCGACCGAGAAGCCCGTCGACGTCGTGCACCCATGCCGCTCCCGTGGCTCGTGACAGATCGGGCAGATGAACCGCGGCTCGGCTTCGAGTTTCGATTCGCCCCAGCGGTCCTTGGTGAATCCGAACCGCCGCTCGATGGAGTCGATGATGTCGACGGCGCCCTGCTCCGCCTCCTCGACGTAGGTCGCCTGGGTGTCGTGGGCAGTGACATCGGCTTTCACGAAGCCTCCAGCCTCGCCTTGGCCTCGGCGAGCTTGCGGCGGGTGGTCATGCTGCCCCCGACGTGATCTGCCTCGCTGCCCTTCGCCCATCCGGAAGCCGTCGTACAGCAGCCTCCGCCTGGACCTCCTGCTCGTAGGCGTCGATCCAGCGCTCCCGCATCCGCCCGACGTCGCGGGCTTCACGAATCCCGGCCGTGCCCCCCAAGGCCTCTGTGGCCAGCTTCGCAGCGGTGGTCAGCTGCGCCCAGACGTCGCCGTTGAAGTTCGTGGCGAGCTCCAGCACGGTGCGCCACTCGTTGGCGGCTTGGACTCCGAGGAAGTCGGCTGGCCGAGGAAACCACTTCGCCGTCGCCCACACGGCTCGGGCGGCTTCATCGAACTCCTCGTCGCTCATTCGTGGCCCGAGGAAGTCCAGGTAGTCCTCGGCGTCTCGGAGGTTGCCGGCGTCGAACGTTCGGCCGAAGCGTCGGCAGATGCGTTGCCAGTGTCCCAGGAACAACTCCCGTGAGATCATCCGGCCCTCCGGAGGAATGCTTCGGCGAACGCTCGCTCCTGGATGTCCTCGGAGCTCGTGGCAGCGGCGTGCGCCTTGGTGAACTTCCGCTCGAGGTCCATGGGGTCCCACACCTCGCCGTTGGAGTGCGGGTACAGGTTGCCCATGCCGACCATGGCCATCGTGATCTGCCTGGGGCTGTTGGCGTCGGCGAGGCGCTTACAGGCTGCGCCGAGCTTTCCGCGCTGGGATTCGGGCGGTGGAGGCCACCCCCTGCGCTGGCAGTACTCGATGTAGGCGGCAAAGACCTGGGCACCCGACCATGCGCCGAGCTCCTCGGACTGCCAACCCGTCGGGTCGGCAATATCTTCCGCGTCGCCGACAGGCGGCGGATTTTCTCCGTCTTCCGTTCTCCGTCTTCCGTCTTCCGTCTTCCGTCTTCCGTTATCGGGTATACCATCGCGATACCCTTCCGATGGTATCAGCTCGGGAAACGGGGGGTCGAGTTCGTAGTACGCGGCGAAGTCGTTGACTACGGCCAACTTAGGGAGCCCCATGATATGGCTCTGGATGCTCTTTCGGTGGTTCTCGTTGCCGAGATTGCGGCTTGGTTCAAACTTCAAGGCGTTCCGGAGCCAGAAGACGTTGCGCTCACGCCTCAACCACCCCCTATCGGATAGTATCGCGATACCATCCCGAACCCCTTCCGGTGGTATCCCGGTGGCATCCGACAGGACGTACTCGGCGGCTGGGAGTGTGTCGATGCCGGCGGCCCCAAGGCGCAGCTTCAGGTGGAACCACAGGAGCTGCGGTTCGGGCCCGAGGTCCTGGAACTCCGGCGTGTCTGGAAGCACTGTGTAGATGCCGCGCCACTCACCTCGATCCTGGGTCACAGTGGCACCACCCCCGCCGCAGCCGGCCCCTTGGTCCCCTGGACGACCTCGAACTCGACGGACTGGCCCTCCTCGAGGGTGCGGAATCCGTCGGCCTGGATGGCGGTGAAGTGCACGAAGACGTCAGGGCCCCGGGTGGGCCGAATGAATCCGTACCCTTTCTCGGCGTTGAACCACTTCACGGTTCCCTTCATGGTGCGTCAATCCTCCTCGTAGTCATCGAAGTCCTCCACCTCCACCCGCCTTCCGAACGGCACGAGCGGGTCGATCCAGTCGGCTCCTCGCTGCTCCGCGTCCTCGAGACGTGTGCGGTAGGCGTCACGGGCGACCGGGTCGGTGATACGCTCGAGGATGGCCCTATCCGGGTGGCTCTCGACGTCCCCGAGCTCCACGGGCTGCAGCTGCGTGGCCACCGCGGGGGCGAGGTCGATCCGGAAGCGAGTGATGCCCCCATTCTCGGAGATCAGGCGGTCGAAGGTGGGGCGGGGGAGGTCAGGCATCGTGGCCTCCGAAGGCGGTGACGGTCAGCGTGACCATGCCCTTCGCGGGTCCGTCCTGCCGGTCGATGACGCGGCACCCTTTGGCTTCGAGCTTCTCGGTGTAGCGCTCCGGCTTGCCCGGCTCATCGTCCACGACAACGGCTGCAGTCAGCCCCCTGCGGGTGATCTGATCCGCCATCACTTCGATGCGCTCGTCCTCGGAGAGATCCGCGAGGTCGGCGTAGCCCTTGAGTCTCCTCTGGTCAGCCATCGTCTTCCTCCCCTCCGTCCACGATCGGGAGTAAGAGCATGGTGGCGGCCGCAAACCCGCAGCCGGCGCAGAGGAAACCCACCGCGACGACCAGGGCGAGGGCTGCGGCCACGAGGGTGCCCACGCTCACTTCAACCATCGCTGGCCTCCTCGTCTCCTATGGGAGGCGTAGCAACGGGCGCTCGGTTCATCGAATGCGGGGCAGCCGTAGCTACACGCTTCAGGGCTGCGATACGCTCGGCTTCGGGGTCGGCTTGATAGATCCGAACCTTGACCCACTCCTCGGCATCGTCCGGCTCCTGGGTGAAGCCGATGATCCAGCCAGGGTTCGGCCCCCACGTGTCAACGAAGTGCGAGGGCGCGAAGGCTTCGATGTAGCCCCCTGACTCCATACGATGCCCCGCCCGCATGATCTCCTCGTGCACGAGGATGTCGTAGGCGCGGTCAGGGTCGGATGGGTCGTGTACCTCCGCTTCGGCCCACAAGAGCCTTCGTGCTTCGGCTGCGCGGTTCTCGGGGGTGCGGCGTAGGCGGGCGGCGAGCCTGTACACGGCGGTGTCCACGCCGCAGGTCACGCAGAGGCCATCCCCGTCAACGGATACTCCCGCGATCTCGCAGTTGGGGCAGGCGAACACTTCCTCCTCCCCCACATCACCGGAGGGCTCGCCCAAGAGGTCGACAGGTCCTCCGGTCAGCGCCTCCAACTCTCGACGGGCGACTTCCATCCCCTCGCGTTGTCGTGGTCCGTCCGCCTGTCTCAGGTACTCACGAAGCTCACGGATGCGGGCCTCGTCACCGGAGGGCTCGGCGCGGATCTCTCGCAACGCTTCCTGAATCCGGTCCACGACGTAGACATCCTTCGACACCTTCGCCGCAGATTCGAGTAGGTGGACGGCTCGCGTGCGCCCCTCGTCTCGGTCAGTCCCCTCATCGCCCCCGAACGCAGGCTCCCCGCCCGCCGCGTTCCAGCCAGCACAGAACGCCGCCCATAGCTCGCCCTCGCCGTTCGACGGAGAGCCCTCCTTCCTGTTGAGCCACCGCAGGCAGTTGGTGTAGTCCTCGGTCTGCATGAACGCCTCCCACGCGACCATCAGCGGGGCGTCTTTCGGTACGGGTGCCTGGGTGCTCATAGAAGCCTCAACTGCTCTGCGGCCCTGTTGATCCACAGGACCTCGGTGCGCTTCTTCGCGGAATCCGCGACGACGCCCCGCTCGAGGCGTCGCCAGTCGGGGTACAACTCTTCGTCGTAGAGCTCGCAGCCGTAGCCGGACACCACGACCATCGCGTCTGTCGCCCGCAGCACCTCCGCCAGGACCCGGTGATCGTCGTCGGACATCTCGTGACTGTACTGACGGTCCGAGGGCCACCGGAGACCGGTGCGGGAGCTGTGCGGGTACGGAGGGTCGACGTAGAGGAGGGCGTCGTCTCGGGCGTGTTGCTCGATGACTTCCAGCGCCGGCCGGTTCTCGATGACCACGCCCTGCAACCGAGCGCAAAAGACAGGGACCAGGTCCGCGTAATGGCTCCAGTCACGCGCCGGCGTGGTGCCGGACCGGTGGGCGTTGGCGCGGAACCCGGTCGGTGCCCGCCATTGGGCGGCGCGGGTTCGCATCCCCCGGGGCCGGTGGTCGTGGATCGCGGCGGACCCGAAGCCCATGAAGCTCTTGACGAGGGTTCGGCGGGCGATCTCGAGAGGGTCGTCCGCCGGTTCGTACGCAGCCACGAACTCGTCGCGGGCGAACGGGGTGGACGCCAGGAGCTCATGGCGGCGGCCTCCGGATCCCGGAGCACCCGGAAGACGTTCACGAC
>ERZ869936.1459-NODE-1459-length-16784-cov-5.016080_pt1 | contig 16784 bp, 15 predicted proteins | sample MGYA00520876_ERZ869936 | MGnify/ENA primary metagenome ERZ869936 (study PRJEB32218, sample SAMN09650985) | biofilter metagenome | isolation source: enrty point of leading RO module | place: Saudi Arabia: Thuwal, RO plant located on Red Sea | collected 2016-02-17 ...
TTCAACCCGCACTTATTTCCCTCACGGCGGCGCGCCGGTCCATCCGAGTCGACGAAGGCCGGCATGTGCATGCGCCACGACCGGGAGAAAAGACAACGGCCCGCCGCAGCGGGCCGTTGTCTAGCGCATGCGCCCCACCCTCAGCGGATCAGCTCGCGCCAGCCGGTGCGCTTGCCGCTGGCTGAAGAGCCGCCAATGTTCACGCCGAAGGTGGTCTTGGTACCGCCGGCGTCGGTGGCAATGGCCTTGAGCTGGCCGGCCGGCAGGCGCACCACCACGATACCGACGGTGATCGCGTTGGAGAGCTTCTCCGCTACCGCCTGGTTCGGCGAGGTCGACAGATATTGGCCGGTCTCGTAGCTGAACTGATACTGCCAGCTATCGCCGCCGATGGTACAGGCGTCTGCGTTGGGCACGTTGGTGGCCACCAGCAGGGTACCCAGCAGCAGCTGCGGATCGATACTCACGCGCTCGCCCGGTGAGTCGTTGGCCGGGTTGAAGTCCGCGTACCAGCCATCGTAAGCGGTCCAGTCCACCGGGTTGGTAGAGGTGCTCCGCAGCGTTGGGGAGACCACCGAGATGGTCTGCTGGATCAGCGTGCCGCCGGCGCGGATGTTGCCGTAGGCGACGCTCTTGTCCTTGATCGCATAGATCGACTGCTGCCAGGCGTCGGTCGACGCCGGGACCCAGGTCGCGGGATCCTGCAGGTCGCTGGTCCCAAGGTAGCGGCCGGTGCCGACGAACACGGTGCGGTTGCCCTTGACAAGGCCAAGCTCCGGCTTGGTGGTGATCGACTGCGGCCGCCCGCTGCTATCCTTCAGCTCCGCAATCTTCAGCACGGCTGTCGGACTGACGGTCAGGTCGAAGCGCCACAGGTTGCCGCGCAAGTCGCCGGCGTATACAAATCGTCCGGTGTTGTTCACGTTGGCGCTGTCCGCCCATACCGCGATGCGGCCGAGCCCTGACGGCGTAGTGGTGTTTCCGGCGCCGGTATCGACCTTTTCCAGCACTGCCCCGGTCAGCGCGTCCAGCACGAACAGGTAGCCCCTGCCGGTACCCGGGCTGACATTGTTGTAGCCGGAGGTCACCAGCACCACCCACTTGCTATCGCTCGGACGCTTGGTGATTACCGGGTTGCTGTAGCTCAGACCCATGTCGGTGTCGGAAATCGCGCAGATGGTGCTGTCGTGGCAAAACTCCCATAGCGCTTTCGGGTTGAGCGGGTCAGTCACGTCGAGCGCGTAGTATCCCCTTGCGCCGCTGTTGAAGCCGCCGACGAGAATCGTCTTCCAGGCGCTGCCGTCGAAGACGTCCATCAGTTGCGGCGAACCGTCAACGAAGTACACGTGCTTGCTGGCATAGTTGACGTCGGCCAGCTTGTACAGGTTCGGCATCACCGGCTTGGGCACGTAAGCCCACATCTCCTGCCCGTTGTCCGCGTTCAGGGCGTGCAGCATGCCGTCGTTGGCGGCAATGAACAGCGTCGCCTGGCGCGAGGCATTCGCCGACTTGAAGGCGGCATAGTCGGGCGTGACCGCATCGGCGAAGGCAAAGCGCGGCTCGCGCATGTAGGCCGGGGTTGCATTGACCGTGTCGCCGAGGGCGTGAGTGCGGTCGCGGTAGACGATTGTTTCATGCTGTGTCTGACCACGCAGGAAGTTGACGAGGTTCTTGCCGCTGTTGGCGATCGCAAGCTGGGCCGCGGACAACGAGGCGCACTGGGAAAGGTTACTCGCCGGCACGCACTTGTTGGCGAAGTAGCCCTGCTCGGTTGCCGACATCGTGCCCGGGAACAGGAAGGGCTTGAGCTTGTTGCTGGCCGCCGCGTCGAACATGTGAATCGTGCGGGTGTCGGTCGCCGCGCCCACCTTGGCGTCGAGCAGCGCCTGCGCCGCCCATTTGATGGCGGGCACGACGTTACCCGAGACCGGGTCGATGTCCTGCGCGACCACTTCGCCCGCCCACTCCACCGTGGTGTAGGTCGAGCTGAAGATCGAGCGGTCGGTCGGCGTGATGTTCGGGCTGCTGGTGGCCGATGCCGCCGCCGCCGCCGTACGGATATTCAGGCCGGTCAGTGCGCCGCTCAGGCCGCTGGCCACCGAGTTGGGGTCGCTCGCCTGGTAGTAGGTGCCCCGGCCATTGACCGCCGCGTGCCACAAGTCGTCCAGCGCGGACTGCGCATCCTGCACCGGCACCGGCCAGTTGCAGGTGCCGCTGGTCCAGGCACAGCCGGCAGCTCCCGCCTTGATCCTGGCGAAGTCGCCGGTGGTGGCGCTCTCGTAATCGCTCTGGTAGGTCATCAGGCCGTCGACGATGCCCAGCGTGAAAGTGGTCATGTGCTGGTGCGGCGCGGAGTCCTTGGGCGAGGTCGGCACGTTGTTCTGGGTAACATTGGTGCCGAGCGCGCCGGTGGTCTTGGTGCCGGCGGCGCCGCGCAGGTCGGTCTTGTAGTAGTAGAGCGCGACGTCTGCCAGGGTACCCGAGGCACCGGTGAGGTTCCCCTCGATGGCTCCGGCCGACCGGGTCGTCCAGCCAGAATTGACGTTGTCCTCGTTGCCGATCGCGGTGCCGGCAATGTTATTGCCGGAGTTCCCGTTCCAGTAACCATCCGTTGTCAGGATGGTGAAGTTCTGCTGGCAGGAGTACTGCACCGGATCTTCGCTCATGCCGCTGTTGATATCGTCGGTCCTGCCGGCGTAGTGGCGCCCCACGCGCGACAGCGCCTCGCGCAGGGGCGTACCGCCGCCGGAGCCCTGCTGGTAGAACTTGGTGTACCACGCCTGTTTGTGGCTCGGGTCGAACTTGTCGATCTTCAGATACTCGCTGCTGCTGACCGGGTTGCCGGGGTTGATCGTGAGAAACCCGACGCGGTATCGGTTATCGATCGGCAGAAACGCACGGCCGGCCGCCGATTTCATCATCTGCATCCGGGTACGGTAGTACGCCCACCAGTTGGCGAAGTTGGTCATTTCCTCGGCGTAGGTGCAATCGGGACGGGACGCGCAGTCGACGCGGTTCGGGCGGTTTCCATAAATCGCCGTGGACGGAACAATGTTGGTGCGGGTGAAATTGCCGTAGCGCGGGTACGTGTAGGTCGTCGCCGATTGCGCGTCGTATTTCGCGCGGCAGCGCGGAGTGCCGGCTGAGTTGCCGCTGACCGGCGCGACCGCATCGGCGTCCGCGGTGGTCTTGCAGTAGCGCACATAGGCGGGGAAGGTGTGCGTGGCCGTCGGCGTGGTCGACGCCACGCAATTGGTCAGGTCCGCCGAGTTGCAGTACTCCTTGGGCGTGATGGTGTAGTAGTGCGGGTTGGTGCCGATGTTGCTGCCGACGTTGAACGCCGGCACGACCTTGCTGTAGGTGCAGTTCGACGGCCCCGCAGCGTTGTTGCTGTTGCCGTCGTACTGGAAGGTGTTGGCAGTCACGCCGTAGACCGGCTCATCCGGATCGTCCACTTCCAGGTGGGCCGGTTGACTGCCGCCGGTGCAGGTGCCGTTGGTATTGATCTGATCGCCGTTGACCAGGCCGTGGCCCGGCAGGGTCACCGTCACCGTGCGGGTACCGCCCCCCTTGCTGACCGATACCGTGCCCAGCGTCTGGTTGCCCGCCGGCGACGGATAGCCGTATAGCCGGCCGTCATCCGGCGACGCGCTCCGGTACTCGAATGTCGCAACGGTGTCGATGCCATTGCGCTTGCAGATCGTCCCGGACGCGTTGCAGTAGCGCCGCTCGGTGAAGCCCGTCACCAGGTTGGTGTTGCCCGAACTGGAACTGAAGGCATCGTTTTTGACATTGGTCCAGGGCGAGCCGTAGCTGCCCATGCTGGTGCCGTCGTAATTTATCGCCGGCGCATAGGTGATCTGCGGGTTGTAGAAGATGGTGTTGAACTGGGCCGAATAGTACGGCGGGTCGCCGACCCGGCAGCGGGTCGTGCCGGACCATCCACTCTCCGCCTTGCAGGTGTTGTTGTCGTTCACGAAATCCGGCAGGTAATCGCGGCCCATACTGCCCGAGTCGTCAAGCACGAACATCAGGTTCGGCAGCACCGACGCGCTGGACGAGGACGACAGCGGCGTATTCGAGATGTCGGTCGTCTGCGCGAACGGCGCGCCGTGCATCAGCAGCAGCGCGGCCGTCGCCGAACCGGCGAAGTGGCGTGCGAGAGAGTGGCTGTGGCGTTTCATGATGCCTCCAGAGGAGTACCGTGTAGCTCAGTTGGAAATGGCGACCAGGCTCTGCACATAGCTCTCGCTGTTGCGGGGCCCTTGTGCGCGAGCGGTAATCCGGTAATAGACCTGCGGCGTGCCCTGGAAAACCACGGCACCCACCGACATGCTGCCGCCAGTGGTGGCGCCGCCGCTTGGCATCGACAGCGCGCATTCGTTGGCGTTGCCGCTCGCGCCGGTGCCGTTATACGGCGTGTCCGCCTCGGAGCAGATGCGGTGGATGACGTACGAGACCACGTTGCCGCCGGCATCGGCGGCGCCGCCATCCAGCACCGCGGCGTTGACCCAGTTGTTGGGGTCGGTCCAGTCGATCTGCCCGGTCGTGGTGGACGAGAAGAAGCCCGCCGCCAGGTCGGTGTTGTTCAACGCGGTGGTGCCCGCGCGCGCCAGCAGCCACTGGAATCCAGCCTCGATACCGCGATCGGCGGAATTCAACGCGGCCTGTTTGAAGCCGAGATTACCGGCGACGACGTTGGCGGTGTCGATTGAGCGCGTCATGCCGATGGCGGCCAGGGTCATCGACACCAGCACGATCAGCGCGATGAGCAGTACCACGCCGCGCTGGGCGTGGCGGGGCCGGGTGCGGAAACCCCGGCGATTGCGGATGGGGTTCGTGGTGTTCATGTCAGTTGCTGCCAGATGATGTTGCGCAGGGGAACCGTGGTCTCGAACACCCGGTAGCGATAGCACTGCCAGTCGGGGTCGCCGGTCACGTCAAAGGTGCCGCCGGACCAGGCGGGCACCGCCGTGGTGGCGTCGCAGGCACCGCCGGCGGTGTTCGGCCGCTCCGGCTGGGCGCTCCGCGCCACCAGCGCCAGTCGCACAGTGATGACCTGCGCCCAATCGGCTGCGGTAGGGGTTACCGGCATCGTGGTCGTGTAGTTGTCGACATTGCCGTCGTCGGGGGCGTAGGCGGCGTTGTCGACAGTACCGTTGTCGACGCCATCGTCCTTGCCATACTGCGCCTTGAGCAGCAGCACATTGTCGGCAATCGGCAGCACAACAGTGGTTCCAAACGTCTGCGTCAGCACCAATTGATTGTTGACGATGCTGTACGTATTGCGCACCGGCCCGGAACCGAGGTTGTAAAGGAAACCGTTGGTCGTGTAGCTGACGCCCAGGCCTGCGGGCTTGTTCCAGCGGGCGGGCACGGTATTGCCGTAAGGATCGGTGTAGTTGCCGCTGTTGTGAATCACGGTGTCGGTCTGGCCGGGCGTGCCGGGAACACCCGTGACCTGTGCGAGCGTGCAGTCCTGACCCGGCTCGGCCGCGATTACCAGGTTGCCCGGTACGAAGCCGAACCTGTTATTGACCCTGAACACGGCGCTCGGCGAGGGCATGTTCTGGGAAAGCTGCACCGGGCTGGAGATCAACTCGGAGTCGCCGTACATCAGCGTGATCGTGTCCGGCGTGGCGTCGTCGGCGCCCACGGTGATCTGTACCGGCACCAGGGTAAAGTTGGGCAGATCGGGCGGCGTCGCGGTCTCGTCGTAGGCGCGCGTCGTACAACCGAGCAGGGCCGGGTTATTGATGCCGTAGCCCGCCATGCGCAGGTCGCGCTCCAGCGTATACAGCGCGAGCGCACCGAACTGCTGGGCATCACCGCCGCTGGTCGAGGTGCGCTTGATGTCTTCGGACACCGCGAACACCTGGAAGATGATGATGGTGCCGAGCAGCGCGATCACCATGGCCACCATGACCTCGACCAGGCTGAAGCCGCGCGAATGTGGAAGTGCGAATCGCATGGAGTGCATCCTCAGCAGCAGTTGATCGAAGCAACCGCCACGTACTGGTGTGGCGGCGGCGGGACGTCCAGAGCAGCTTCCTCCGGGTGCTGCCAGAAGATCGTGACGGTGACCTCGTTGCCAGCACCGACCACGATCGACGGCGGATTCGCGACCACCCCCGGCAGTGCGGCGTCGACCTTGTCGATCCAGCGGGTCAGCACCAGCGGCGGCGCGCCGCCGGCATAGTTATAGCTGCCCAGGTTGCTGCGGTTCGCCCACATCTCGCTGATGATCTCGTTGGCCAGAAAGCTGGCATCCATCCGATACTTCGATTCGGCGACCGATTTCACGGCAATGGCCTGCAGGCCAACAACCGCGAGAATGCCGATGGAAAAGATCAGCATGCCGAGCAGGGCTTCGAGCAGCGAGAGTCCGCGCTGTTTCGATGCAGAGTGCAGGGTTATCGTCTTCATGGTGGCTTGTACTGTGTGCGTCGTTCGCTAGCAGGCGCGCGGGTCGCCGGCCGCCAGGGCCGGGTCGCACATACGCATGGAACCGCCGGTGCCGAGCACCACCCGCAGCGCCCGAACTTCCGGCCCCGCCATCGTGGCCGAGGTGATGTCGACCTGGGTGATGCTCGGGCTCGCGTCGTCATTAGCAACGACCCAGCCCATACCGTTGAAAGTGATGCGATCGGCGCCCGCCGGAAGAATGGCCACCGCGACGCCGTCCGCGCCGTCAACGGCAGGCCGGGCCTGCACCTGCTCGCCAGTCAGCGGCAGCGACACCGTCCAGCTCGAATCCGCACCGATTACGGATTGCACGATGGTGTTTCGCTGGACCGCCTCGGCCTTGGCGATCTGCATGCCGTTGAGAATGCCCTCGGCGGCATTGCGGATGCGGGTGTTCACGATCCAGTGGTTGAACGCCGGCACCGCGATTACCATCAGCAACACCACGATCGCGATGCCGATCAGCATCTCGATCAGGGTGAAGCCACGGGTCCTGAGGGTAGTGGTCAGCATTCGCCGCTCTTCTTCTGCACCCAGCAGTTGCCCCCAGGCAGCGACCACTCGGCGGGCACAGCCACGGTCGAACGGGTATTACTCTGGTCGATGCGCAGCGTGAAGCCTTCCATCGGACTGCCCACCACGCCGGTCGCGTCGATGTCGTAGCTCTGGCCGTCGACCGCGATGTTGCAGGCGAAATTGAAGTTGCCGGTGTTCGGAATGGGTGGCGCCACCGTGCCCGCGGCGCAGGCGCCGGTATAGGTGCGGCTGTCCGGGAAGTACTTCTCCATCTTGACCCGCTGCCCGGCCAGCGCCGAGGTCGCCTCGACCAGGCGCGCGCGGGTGACATAGGCGGTGTAGGAGGGCAATGCGATCGCGGCAAGAATGCCCAGTATCGCCACGACGATCATCACTTCGATCAGCGTGAAGCCCGCATCTGAAGCGCCCTGGCGACTGCGGATTTGATTTCTGCGATGCATGAAGTTTCTCCCTGTTGGAGTCAATGCTAGTTGAGCAAACGGGCTATCCAAAGCGTTGTCCGACGGACGCCCGCAACCTCGGTAACGAACGGCAGCAACACCCGGTGCGGCTTCGACCGCACCTGTTTCCGATCCTGCCATCCAATCGATTTGTTCCTTGCGTTCAGTAGTTTATCGAGCGTCCGCAGGAGCGCTCGCGAGACCGACGAACGGCCGGAATCGCGGAACGAACGGTCAGGACTGCCTGCAGACCGCTGCGCAGGACGAGGATGGCGCCCCGCGCGTGAGCGCCGTCGGGCGCAGGCCTCTCGATTGCCGCGCGGGCGTCGAGACAGCTTGCTTTCCACGGCACGAACCAAAGCGTTTAGCCGCGACAAGCAGCCGGCAGATGCCCGAGCACAGACGGGCTCTTTAATCGGCGTGCCGGTAAGCCGGGCAAACGGATGGGACGACGCAGTACGCACGGCTACCCCCAAAAAAAAGCCCCCGCCAGTCGGCAGGGGCGAAGCCAGCGAATCGCTGGAACTAACAGGTGCCCGTATCTCGATCAATCGTCGTCGCGGCGCTCATGCCGCACGCGCATCCGTTCGCGATCCTGACGCGGGTTCAGGCGGTGACGCTCGTGCCAGCCTTCGCGCTTCTCCTTGGCCAGACGGAAGATCTTGAGCGCGGCAGAACCCTGGAAGGCCTCGCCTTTGACCGTGGTGCCGTTCAGGAAACCCTGCACATCGCCGACCTGGAAGCCGGTCAGCTCAGTCTTGAAGTAGCAGACCAGATCGCGCTTGCCGTCACGGTTGACGTCCTTGCCGCGCTTACGGCAGCGTGCCAGGCTGTCTTCGCTGCCGGTCGCGCCGAAGGCGAGACTGTTGCGGTCGATATCCATCGCGTTAAAGTCGGCGCTCGACAGAATCGCAACCGGGATCAGCTTCCGATAGCGGCGGTTCTCAGGCTCGTCGTCGTCGCGCGACCAGTGACGCACTTCAATGGTCACCACGGTGGCGTCCGCGGCCGGAGAATCCGGCACCGGCACCGGCGCCGGCACCGGCGCCGGCGGCGGCAGCTGGGACGACGGCGCCTCGCTGACCGGCGGCACGCTCGGCGTGACGCCCTGCAGCGTCAGATCGTAGGCCCCGCCGTAAGTCGACGACGTGTTGATGACGCTGTAGTTGGCACCCAGGTAGCGCGGGATCGGGGTTACCGCAACGTAGTACACGCCGTCCGCAGCAATGCGGTAGGTGTCGATACGCGAATCCATCGCGGACGAGCTGCCGGCATTCATCGGGTAGGCGTCGTCGTTCATCTCGAGCAGATTGCCGGCCGAGTCATACAGGCCGAGGAACGTGTCCCAGGTCCCGTCGGAAACGATCGCGATGTTCGGCACGTCGCCCGCCCTGGCCTCGAACGAATACAGATCGAGGTCGGTCGTCAGGCTGCCGGCGCCGGCGCCAATATAGCCGGACACCGTCGTGCCGCTGCTGGTGACCACCAGCGGATGGCTTTGGGCCTTGGTATCGTTCGGTTCCGTCTCCGACTGCGCGGCCGCGATGCCATGCACGCCGGTCAGACAGAGAAGCGACATACCGATCAGCGGCGCCTTGAATCGCTTCTTCAATCGGGTACTCATGATTACAGTCTCCACTTGTTGGGATCAATCGGGTCACGGCAAAGCAGCCGCCATGAACGCCCGATAGAGGCGCAACTACCGTACCAAGTGACAAACTGCGGCGCGCAATCTGGCACTGCACGTCACATGGCTTGGGATCAGCGAGTTGGCGAAGCGCCGGACTGACACGGCGCGACACTTTTGGGATCTTTTTTCCCCGCGGAGTTCCGGTCGCGCGAACAGGCAAATAAACCCTGACGAAATTCGCCCGGGAGTGTTTTGTTCTCGACGCCGCCACCAGATTGTCAGGTCTGGATAATCGCGCGCTCCGCGGTCGCGCAAAGCCATCCTCTGCATCGCCAACGCACAGCGCGCGCGTGAATACGATGCAAAAGACCTCACCGACGAACGTACGAACGACACACGCAAGGATCCGACAGGCGATTGCCAGCCGCGCGAAGGGCGCAGGCGCACGCGAAACGATGAGCCGTTCGAAGAGATCGAAACGGCATTACGCAGATATGGCACCGCGATTTGGAATTGCCGCTGAACGACGCGACAGCGGTTCGCGTTTCATCGGCGCGCCTCTCGGCCCGACGGCGACGACACGCGCCTGACGTTGCCGCAGGACCGCTGCGCCCGCGCCGGACCGCGGTCTCAGGCGCTATCGCTGCACGATTTCGCTGAGGAGGCTGCGGTCGGCGACGATTACCGACGCCCGGGTCGGACCGGCGAAGCGTTCGAGTCTCAGGCGCCGGTTGCCCTGTGACCAGAGGTGGACAATATTCGGGCTGTCAGTGGCAGTATCGGTGACTGGCGCGCCAAGCTCGCCGGCCAGGGCTTCGGCGATGCGATCGAACTCACCGGAATCGAAATCGGCGCGGATGCCGGAGAGGCGCTCGCCCATGAAGTAGAGCGTGAGATCGAGAATCGCAGCACCGCGAAAACTGCCGGCCGCGGCGCCTTTGAACGCGCACACCGAGTACAGAAAGCAGGCCGCGGTGTCGTCGCACTCGAAGCGGTCGTCCTGCAGCACCTGGTTCAGCGGGTCGCCGAGCGCATGGCCGCCGACTGCAAGCGGCGCGGCTGCCGTGCCGGCCGCGCACAGCGCCCAGAGTCCGATGATGAACATCGATGTCCTGATCATGTCTGACTTTCTCCCGGCCAAACTGCCCGCCCGCGCCTTCGCGCCGAACCGCCCTCCGGCGGCGCCAGCCGGGCCCGATCGAGGCCACACGGGTTTGCAGATAATGAACACGCCTGGCGATGCTAGCACCCGCTGCGGGTACCTGCGTTTAGAATGACCACGAATGACCGATTACGTTTGCCGCGTGGACGGTAAATGGCGGCAACAGTGCGCCGGGCCTGACCGGCGGCCCGCACCAACCCGGAGAAGCAGGTTCGACAGAACGATGCGTGTCCGTCTTGTGTTGCTTCGCTCCCTTGCTGCAGCCGCCGCCCTGTGCCTTCACGGCACTGGATACGCGCAGTCCTGGGAGCCGGTCGCTGACAGCGACACCGCGCTGTATCTCATCGATCGCAGCAGCCTGGTGCCGGCCGGCGGCAGGGTGAGCGGCTGGGTGCTGGTAACCGGGCCGCAGGGCACCCGGCTGCCGGACTACGGGTCGCGCACGCAACTGATGGTGTTCGACTGCGGGGCGCGCGCGCTCGCGCTGAAAGCCTACGAGGTTTATGCCCGCCCGGGGGGCCAGGGCGCCCTGCTCCATACCGAGACCTACGACGAGGCGGCGCTGGAATTCACCCCCACCAGCGCGGAATCGGTCGGCGAGAAGCTGCTCGAGGCCGCGTGCAGCCGTTAGTAGCCACCCGTTGCACGACCGCCGGGTGCGAGATTCGGCGCGGGAATTGCACCGGCGACCGTTGAACGCGGGACCATCGCCACTGACGAAAGAGGCGGCATGAGAATCTCACAGTTCTGCACTGTACTCGGCTTCGCACTGTGCGCGTGGCTGCCAGCAGTCGCTCTCGGCACCAACGAAGCGCCGGCCGGTATCACGGAGCGTTTTCTGAGTGCCGTCGACGAGGATCTTTCGCAGCTTGCCGGCACGCTGCCCCAGCTGCGCTACTGGAATACCGAGCGCCGCGGCGGATGGGACGCGCCCGGCAAAGCCAGGAGCCACTGGCGCCTCGAATACAGCACCGGTTTCAACAGCCACGGCGGTTTTCACCATCGCGACCGGCTGCTCGGCGACAACGCCTGCCAGATCTACATCCGCGTCTACGGCATCAAGGAGTTCGATCGCTTGCCGGATGATGGACCGAACAACACGCTCTACGGTCTCGATCTGGGCGACCACAAGGTGGTGGCGACCATTTTGACTGCACGTCCCGACTCGGAAGAATTCGTTGCGCGGATCGCCGAAGTGATCCGCGCCAACGTGGCGGAACTCGATCGCGTCGCCAACTGAGCAGGCCGCCTCCGCCAGGCTCAAGTGCCCTGCCGGCAGACGCCGATGCCGCGTTGCAGCACAGCTGGTCGGCTCGGGCGCGTTAACTCAGCCTGTTCAAGCCAATATCAAAGTGATACTTTGGCATCACTCTAGAGAGCGAGGACTGCGCAACACACACTTCAGTCCGGCAGAAGAATACGGCCCTTGGGTCGATATGAGCCAAGGGAGGAGATTGCGACGCTGTTCCAGGTCGGCCCGGCCGCGCTTGCGGAACGTCATCGACCGTCCCCTGCCCCCGTCTTGTCGGATCGAAAAGGCTGCACGCACGATGCTGTGCGCAGCGGCTGCTCAGGCTGGCTTTCAGCGAGGATCCGGGGTGCCTTGCCGCGCGTATGTATTCGGAGCGGCCAGGGATGCTGACGGGGGCGCAAAGCCTCCGACCCTGCGCACCTCACGCAGAATCCGGGGCCCCGAGTGGCAACGCCTCTCCCGGAGGCGGGCAACGCGGGAAGCTTCTTTCTGCAGCAGTCGGCCGGTGCACCGCCCGTAAATCACAACAATCGGGCGGCGACAGGCAGTTCGCGGCAGCACGCGAATAGCGTTTCCATCAACTACTGGGGGAGTAGCAGTCATGGCAATTTCCTTGAAAGTAAACGGCAAGTCCCAGAGCGTGGACGTGCCCGCGGAGATGCCCTTGCTTTGGGTACTCCGGGACGTCCTTGGGATGACCGGTACGAAGTACGGGTGCGGCGTCGCACAATGCGGGGCCTGTACCGTGCACGTCGGCGGTCAGGCGGTGCGGTCGTGCGTACTGCCGGTGAGCGCGGTGAAAGAGCCGGTCACCACGATCGAAGGGCTCAGCAAGCAGGGCGACCATGCGGTGCAGAAAGCCTGGCTAAAGCACAACGTCGCGCAGTGTGGCTACTGCCAGACCGGCCAGATCATGCAGGCGGCCGCGTTCCTGAAGAGCAATCCCAAGCCTTCGGATGAGGAAATCGACGCCGCCATGCAGGGCAACATCTGCCGTTGCGGCACCTACACCCGCATCCGTGCGGCCATCAAAGACGCAGCGGGGGTGTGATCATGAAACACTGGATACAGAACCTCAGCAATCAGGGCGTAACCCGCCGCGGTTTCCTCAAGGGCGCAGCCGCCGGTGGTTTCGTGATGGGCGTGCAGTTCTCGCCGGCCGGCAAGATCCATCCCTTCTCCGGGCTGGGCAAGGCGCACGCGGCCGAAGGCGTCGAGTTGCCGACCGATGCGTTCACGCCGAACGTGTTCGTCGCCATCGATCAGAAGGGTGTGGTCACCGTCGTATGCCACCGCTCGGAAATGGGCCAGGGCATCCGCACCGGCATTCCGCAGATCGTGGCCGACGAGTTGGAAGCCGACTGGAAAATGGTTCGCGTCGTGCAGGCCGAAGGCGACTCGAAGAAGTACGGCAACCAGTACACCGACGGTTCCCGCTCGATCCGGCATAACCTGCAGCGCATGCGCGAGTTCGGCGCAACCGCCCGCAGCATGCTCGAGCAGGCGGCGGCGCAGAAGATGAACGTAAAGGTGTCCGACTGCAAGGCGGTCAACCACCGCGTCGTGCACGTGCCGTCGGGCCGGTCGATGGGTTACGGCGAGCTGGCCAGCGCCGCTTCGCAGCTGAAGATTCCGAGCGTCAAGGACGTCACGCTCAAGAGCCCGTCGAACTTCCGTTATATCGGCAAGCCGGTGGACACTATCGACGGTCCGGACATCGTTACCGGCCGCGCGATGTACGGCATCGACAAACGGCTGCCGAACATGCTGTACGCAGTCATCGAGCACTGCCCGGTGACCTACGGCAAGGTCAAGTCGTTCGACGCGAAGGAAGCGATGAAGGTGCCGGGCGTGGTGAAAGTGATCGAGCTGCCGCAGACGCAGCCGCCGATCGTGTTCAACACGCTGGGCGGCATTGCCGTCATTGCCAAGAACACCTGGGCCGCTGACCAGGGCCGCAAGAAGCTCAAGATCGACTGGGACTATGGCCCGAACGTCGTTTACGACTCGGACAAGTTCAAGAACGACATGGCCCAGACCGCCCGCAACGAGGCCAAGGTGGTGCGCAACGAAGGCGATGCGGTATCCGCCATGGGGCGCGCGTCGAAGGTCGTCAAGGCGGACTTCTACATTCCGCACTATGCCCACGCGACCATGGAGCCGCCGGCGGCCATCGCCAATGTAAAAGGCGGCAAGTGCGAAGTGTGGTCGGCCTGCCAGGACGGCCAGGCGGCACGCTCGACAGTGGCCGGCGCACTGGGCATGGACGAGAAGGACGTCACCTCCTACGTCACCCTGCTGGGCGGCGCGTTCGGGCGCAAGTCGAAGCCCGACTTCGCGGCTGAAGCAGCGCTGCTGTCGCGCGAAATGGGCGCGCCGGTGCGCGTGACATGGACCCGCGAGGACGACCTGCAGCACGCCTACTACCACACGGTGTGCGCGCAGCATGTCGAAGCGGGCCTGGACAGCAACGGCAAGTGCGTTGCCTGGCATCACCGCAACGTGTTCCCGACCATCTGGTCGACGTTCGAGCAGAGCGACCCCGAGCACGGGCACAAGATCGAGCTGAGCCTCGGCTACATCGACATGCCCTACCAGATCCCGAACCTGCGCCTGGAGAACGGCAAGGCCAAGGCGCATGTGCGGATCGGCTGGCTGCGCTCGGTCAACAACATTCCGAACGCCTTCGTGCAGAACACCGTCGCCAACATGATCGCGCATGAGACCGGGCGCGATCCGTACGACGTGCTGCTCGAGCTGATCGGGGAAGACCGGGTGCTGGATCTCTCGTCGACGGACTACTGGAACTACGACCAGACCTACGACGAGTACCCGATCATGACCTCGCGGCTGAAGAACGTGCTGCGGGTCGCCGCGGGCAACGCCGGTTACGGCCGGCCGATGCCCGAGCGCGAGGCGATCGGGCTGGCAGTGCATCGCAGCTTCACCACTTACGTGGCGGCCGCCGTGCATGTGAAGGTCTCGAAGGACGGCAAGGTCACCATCCCGCGCGTGGATATCGCCTACGACGGCGGGCTGGTGGTCAACCCCGACCGGGCCAAGGCGCAGATGGAAGGCGCCTGCATCTACGGCATGTCCGCAGCCTGGGACTGCCAGATCACGGCCAAGGGCGGCGTGGTGCAGCAGAAGAACTTCCCCGACTATCGGGTGGTTCGCATCATGGACGCCCCGCGCGAGATCAACGTGCACCAGGTCGATGCCGGCGGCAGCTATCCGCCGGGCGGTATCGGCGAGCCGGGCGTTCCGCCGTTCATCCCCGCGCTGACCAATGCGATCTTCGCGGCGACCGGCAAGCGCATCACCGAACTGCCGATCTCGAACTACGATCTGTCGGCCTGACGGTGCGGGACGGCCGCGGCGGCACCACCGCCGCGGCGCCCGTGGCATTCAATCCGCGGCGATTGCTGTTTCCCGAAGGGGCAGCGGCAATCGCCGCTTTCTTGTCTAGTGCCGCTCGCGCAATGACATCGATTCATCCGCAGGAATCGCTGAACAATCTGCCGGGGCTTGCCGCCCCGCCCTTCGATATCGTGCCGCTGACGCCGGCGCTGGGTGCCGAAATCCGCCGGCTCGATCTGGCGGCAGGTGTCGATGACGCAGTGTTCGCCGGGGTGTACGCGGCTTTCCTGCGCTACCAGGTGCTGCTGTTCCGCGGTCAGGATCTTCCGCCCGCCCGCCAGGTCGAATTCGGCCGGCGCTTCGGCGAACTGCAGATCCATGTGATGAACCAGTACCACGCCGACGGCTTTCCCGAGCTGTATCGCCTGACGAACCTGGACGCCGATGGTCGCCCGACCGGACGTCACCCCGACCGCGGCACGCTCGCCTGGCATACCGACGGCTCCTGGCAGCAGCGCACCGGCCAGGCAACGATCATCTACGGCGAGATCGTGCCCGACGTCGGCGGAGAAACCAGCTTCTGCGACATGTATGGGGCGTGGGAGCGCCTGAGCGAGGAATGGAAGGCGCGCCTCACCGGCCTGCGCGCCGTGCACAATCTCGACTTCTCCCGCAACCGCCGTCATCCGGAAGAGCCGATGACCGCGGCACAGCGCGCGGCGCGCCCGCCGGTCGACCATCCGGTGGTACGCACCCATCCCGAGACCGGACGCCGATGCCTGTTTCTCGGCGATCATGCCGAATACATTCTCGGCATGGATTACGAAGCTGGCCGGGCGCTGATCGATCGCGTCAATGCGCTCGCCATTCATCCCGACCTGACCTACGAGCACCGCTGGATGGCCGGCGACCTGCTGGTATGGGATAACCGCTGCGTGATGCACCGCGCGGCCGGCTACGACGCCGCGACCCAGCGGCGGGTGATTCGCCGCTGCACGGTGCTCGGCGAAACGCCGGCCTGACCGGCGGCCCGCCCGAGGGAAGGCCGGGTCGCGCCCGGGCTTGAAGCCCGCAAGCAGCCAACCGAGCGCCGATTACACTACGGCGGGTTCGCCTTCGCGCGACGCCCGCACACGAAAGGAAGCCATGGACGCCAAGGCCCTGTTTGCCGAACTGCAGCGCTTCGACACGCCCACCATCTGCAATGCGCTGGAGATCGCCCGCGGCGCGCGCAGCGTGACCGGCTTTACCCGCCGGACGCTGATCGCCTCCGCGCCGAAGCTGCCGCCGGCGGTCGGCTTCGCCCGCACCGCGACTATCCGCTGTTCGGTGGCCTTCGATCCGGCCGAGCGCCGGCGGCGGCAGCTCGCCTACTACGAGTACCTGGCGCAGGAGTCCTGGCCCACGATTGCGATCATTCAGGATGCGGACAGCCAGCCCGGCCTGGGCGCCTTCTGGGGCGAGGTCAATACCCATGTGCATTGGGGGCTGGGCTGTGTCGGCGCCGTCACCAACGGCTCGATGCGCGACCTCGATGCGATGCATCCGCAGTTTCGCTGCCTGGCGGCATCGCTCAGCCCGAGCCACGCCTGGGTGCAGGTCGTCGAGACCGGGTCGCCGGTCGACGTGCTCGGCATGCACGTACGCCATGACGACGTTGTGCATGCCGACCGGCACGGCGCGGTGGTGATTCCGCTGGAATTGCTGGAGAAGTTGCCGGCCGCGATCGACCTGATGGCGCGCCGGGAAAAGCCGCTGATCGATGCGTCGAAACACCCGGGCTTCGACATCGAACGGCTCAGGCAGGAGTTCGCCGAAGCCGATCGGGTGAAGTAATCGGGGCGCGGAGCGCGACTGGGCGTCGCGCTCCGGTCGAAAAAGGAAAAACTCTGCGGGCCGGGCCTAGTGCCGATAGCCCCGCAACAGGAAGTAGATCTC
>ERZ869936.1460-NODE-1460-length-16779-cov-5.276608_pt1 | contig 16779 bp, 14 predicted proteins | sample MGYA00520876_ERZ869936 | MGnify/ENA primary metagenome ERZ869936 (study PRJEB32218, sample SAMN09650985) | biofilter metagenome | isolation source: enrty point of leading RO module | place: Saudi Arabia: Thuwal, RO plant located on Red Sea | collected 2016-02-17 ...
TTTCGGGCTGAGTCCTTTCGGATCATTGTGACATCCGCGGCAGCTTTCTTCCATGTGCCGCGCAGTGAAGTACGTCAGCACACGCCCCTCGTCCGCTTCTTCAAAGTGCGAATACTCTGCCGGCGGGTCGGCCAGCCGGCCGTCGCGATTCAGCCGTGACAGCGCCGAGTCCGCCCGGTGCAGGCTGAAAACGTGCTCGAGCCGCTGCACCTCGACAAAGCAGGCGTCGATCGCGGCGCGCGCAAAACCGGCGTCGGGGTGATAGAGCTGAATCTCGGCGTCCGCACCGAGCAGCACGCCGGTGCGCCTGTGCGGTGTTGCGCGCGGCATGCCCAGGGCGGGCAGGGCGAGTCCGCCAGTGGCGGCCGCCGCGATGCGCAGGAAGCGCCGCCGCCCGGGTTGCCGCGGTTGCGCGCGCGCGAGGCTCATCGCGGGTTTCTCCAGTCGTCGTCGATGCGCAGATAGGCGCGCACCCGCCGTCGCCGCTTCCACCAGAAGACGATGCCGGTGACCGCCATTGCGATGAAAGCCAGCGCGGCGGCATCCATCAGCCACGGTCCCCAGGCACCGAGCAGTCTGCCGCTGTGCAGGTCGAGCAGCACCCGCTCGGCAGTCAGCCCCGGTCCACGTTCGGCGCGGGCGAGCGCTTCGCCGAGCTCGGCAGGCGCAGCCTGCGGCTGCGACCATTGCGCGGCAGCCGGCCCCGCCCGCCAGCCGAGCAGATCGCGGTCGGCGACGAATTCGCCGGCGCCGGTGGTCACCGCCAGCCGGCCGTCGCCGGTGTGCCCGACGCGCAGCAGCGTGCCGGGCAGCGATTCGCTTCCAATGCGCTCGACAACCTCGCCCTGCGGCGACAGCAGCAGCAGCGCATCCGCGAAGGCGACCGCCATCAGGCCATCGGACAGCACGGCGGTACCGGCGGGCGCGGCGTCGGTCGGTATCACCGGCTGAGCGTCGAGGTAAAGGCGCGTGCCGCTCCAGGCCACCCAGTGCTCGCCGGCGCGGAAGGCGAGCGGCGCCTGCACCGGCGGATAGCCGTACCAGCGCAGCAGCCAGTTGGCGGAAACCTCGGTCTGGTCGAGGCCCAGGCGATTGGCGTGGTTCAGCAGCAGGCCGGTCACCGCGAGCAGCAGCACCAGAAGTGCTGCGGCGATGCCCAGGCGGCGATGCCAGACGATCAGGCGCTGCAGTCCCGCGCGCGGCCGGCGCAGCCGTGTGTCGGCATCGAGCATCGGCGGCAGGCGTCCGTCGTTCATCGTGCGGCCCTTTTCTCGCTCGCGACCTTGTCGTGCAGCAGCAGCGCGACCTGCGAAAGTTTGGTGAGCGCGCGCACCGACAGCGTGGCGCCGGAGATGCCGTTGATGTTGCGGTCGAGCTGATTGAGCTCGGTGAGGGTGGCGCCGCGAAACTGGTCGGTGAAGAACGGGTAGCGCACTTCCCAGCCGCGGCTCTCGCGGTAGATCAGCACGTCGATTCGGGCAATCGCGCCGTTGTCGACGACAATGCCGGTGGTGATCGGCTCGGTCTTGCCGATCTCCTCGAGAATCCAGGCGGTTCGTGGGCCACGCGCCCAGTAGCGCAACCGCAGCGACCCGGCCGAGTGGCCGAGAATGCTTTCCACCTGCTTGCGGGTGTCGCCGGTGATCCAGAGCACCGCGGGTTCCGGCACCTTGCCTTCGAAGTTCTGGGCGAGGAATTTCTCCGGCGCAAGGTACACGTCGGCCGCCGGCGCCGGCATGCAGGCCAGCGACAAGAGCACGGCGAACAATGTGGACAGCGGTTTCATTCCGGCGTTGAACGTCCAAAAAACCGGGAGAGGGCGCCCGCCCCCTCCCGGAGTTCGCGATTAGAACATGAAGCCGACGCCCAGATTGACGCGGTTGTCCTCGGTCTGGTTGGAGGGCCGCTCCTCGAACTGGTAGTCCGCCTTCAGCACCACGCTCGGGTGCGGCAGGTAATTCAAGCCGACGGTGGTCTGCTTGTACTTGGAATCGACCGAATCGCCGGCAGTGTTGTCCACCTCGGCGTAGCGCCCGAACACACCCAGCTCGCCCTCGCCCAGCGGGAAGAAATAGCCGGGCTCGATGTAGTAGCCGTACTGCTCGTCGCGGCCAAGGGCCTTGGGGCCGGCGCCGCCCAGATCCCAGCGCGCATACAACGCACGCAGCGACCACGGTCCGCGCCGGATATTGGCGTGCGCTTCCAGCAGCGTGGCGTTGACGTTCTCCGCGTTCTGGGTGATGTCGTCCTGGTACTGCGCCGACACGGCCAGTTCCACGCCCGGCATGCCGGTCCACTTGAGGCGGCCGGTCACTGCGCCGTCCTCGGCGATCGCTTCGGCGACCTTCTGGCGTCCGCCGCGGATGGTGTAAGTGGTGGGGTCGACATTAAGACCGGAGTGAACCGCGAGGTCGGCGCTGAAGCCGCGGCCGAAGGTGGCATGGCCTGATACGCCGCCCTCCCACCAGGTGGTGGGAATAATGGCGTTCTCGACGATATTGCGCTCGACACCGAAGAATGTATTCGGCTCGTGGGTTTCGTTAAGAATGCCGATCGGCAGCAGGAACAGACCGGCACGGGCGCGGGTGCGCTCGGTCAGGTCGAACTCGATGTAGGCCTGTTCCAGCTCGACCTCGCCGGGGGCGCCATCGCCGGCCAGCGAGTGCTCCAGTTCGATCTCGCTTTGCAGCCGGATGCGGTCGCTGAACTGATGGCCGATGTAGAGCACGAAGCGGTGATAGTCGATCTCGTCGGCATTGCCGCCGTTGTAGTGCATCTCGCCGTAGCCGCCGAGCGAAGTACGCTTCCACCAGCCCTCGACCATGCCGCCCTCGGCGCCCTTGGCGGCGACCTCCTCGACCCGCTCGCCGGTCGCCTCCACCTTCTCGTCGGTCTCGGAAAGCTTCGACTTGAGGCTTTCGATTTCCTTTTGCTGCTGCTGGATGATGCGCCACATCTCCTGCGCGCTGGGTTGCGTTTCCTGTGCGGCTGCGCTGGCGGCCGCCAGAAGGGCGGCCGCCAGCGCGGTGAGACGCCATGGCGCCCGTCCATTGATCGGTTTCATCAGATATCCCCTTTTGTTGGTTTGCACCTGCCTTGGGCGAGCGCGCTGCCCGCCAAGGACCGGGCAGCGACGTTTGCCGCGGGAAAGAGTATATCGCTATTAATAATGCGGATGAGAAGAGTTCGTATTTGAGAAAGGGGCGAGGAACAGGGCGCAGCGCCATGGATGCCCCTGGAAGCGGCGCTCCGGGCCACCGCTCTGACCCAGAGCAATGAGACAAGCCGGACTACGAGAGATCGCTAAATCAGAATGTTACGAGTATGCAGGCACTCGCTTTAGGGTTTGCGCCCAGCCTGCCTAACGGTTGCAGACCAGTCTCTGGCCTTCGCCGCCGGTGTTGAGCACCAGTTTGCGTCCGCTCAATTCCTCGATCCGAAGGCGGCTGGTCTTCTCCGCATCGATCACGGTCACTGCGTCCGGCCCCGCGGTGTACTTCAGCTCGCGCGAGGGGCTGCCGGTCATGTCGATGGCCAGCGAGCCGTCGGCCTGAAAGCCGTAATGGCTGGTGCGCCCCGAGACCGGATCGAAGCACGACCAGTCGCCCACAATCGGATGCGCCTGCGCCGGTTCCGCCGCGGTCGCGGGGTCGGCATCCGGGCTTGCATCGAGCGGAGTGTCGGAGATGTCGGCGTCGGGCCCCGGGGCGGGCGATTCGACCACGTCCGGCGGCAGCTCCGGCGGCTGCCGCCCCCACCAAAGCGCCAGCACGACCAGCACCACTGCCGCGGCGATCCACCTGCCCCAGGTATGCACGAAGGACGGCGCGGTCTCGCGTGACTGCGGCTCGCCCGGCGCTGCGCCGCCTGTCAGAGAGGCGTCATAGGCCGCCCGTTGCTGGGTATCGGACAGGACGTCGCGCGCCTGGCGCAGGATGGCTTTCTGGTTCAGGTCGGCGTTCTCGCCAAGGGCCTGCAGGTGCCGCTCGTACGCCGAGGTGATTTCCTGCGTCGAGGCGCCCGGCTCGAGCCCGAGAATCTGATACAGCGTCTGCTTCATCGCGGCCCTCGCACGGTCGCACGGCAGTCGATTTCAATCTGCCATCGCCGCCGGCCTGCGTCAACGCATATCCCCGACGCCGGCGCAGCGCTAGAACACCCGGTGGACCAGGTACAGGCTCAGTGCAGGCAGCAGGAACAGCAGCGCGATGCGCACCGCGTCGGAGAGCAGGAACGGCACGATGCCGCGATAGGTTTCCACCAGCGGCACGTCCCTGGCGAGGCTGTTGATGACATAAACGTTGAGTCCCACCGGCGGCGAGATCAGGCCGATCTCCACCACGGTGAGCATGAGTATTCCGAACCAGATCGCCTTGTCGGTCGCCTCCAGGCCCCACAGATCCAGCCCCATCACCGTCGGAAAGATCACCGGGATGGTCAAGATGATCAGCGACAGCTCGTCCATGAAGAAGCCCATGACGATGTAGAAGCCGAGAATGCAGGTCAGGATCAGCAGCGGCGGCCAGCCGAGCCCGCCCACCGATTCGGCGAGCTGGGCCGGCATCTGCGACAGGGCGAGCGCCGAGTTCAGCATGTCGGCCCCGAGGAAGATGAAGAAGATCATGCCGGTGGTGATTGCGGTGCCCAGCAGGCTGCGGCCGATGCCTGCCCAGCCGAGTTCACGCTTGGCCAGCGCCGCGACGAAGGTGGCACCGGCGCCCACCGCCGCGCCCTCGGTTGGAGTGAAGATGCCGGCATAGATGCCACCGAGCACGATCACGAAGATCGCCACGATCGGCCAGATATCCGCCACCGCGCGCAGCCGCTCGCGCGCGGTGGTACGGGAATGTTCCGGCCCTTCCCGCGGATTGAGCCGAGTGTAGATCGCGACCGCCGCGCAGTAGCCCGCGGTGGCGATCAGGCCGGGAATCAGCGCGGCGAGGAACAGCTTGGCGATGTTCTGCTCGGCGAGAATCGCGTATACCACCAGCGGCACGGAAGGCGGGATGAGAATGCCGAGCGTGCCGCCGGCGGCAAGCGTGCCCGTGGTAAGCCGTCCCGAATAGCCGAAACGCCGCATTTCCGGCATTGCCACCTGCGCCATTGTCGCCGCCGTGGCCACCGACGAGCCGCACACCGAGCCGAACATCGCGCAGGCGATCACCGAGGCCATCGCCATGCCGCCGCGCAGATGCCCGACCAGCGAATTTGCCGCGCGAAACAGCGCGCGCGACAACCCGCCCTGGGTGGCGAACTGCCCCATCAGAATGAACAGCGGGATCACCGACAGGTCGTAGACCGAGAAGCGCGCGAACGCATGGCCTTTCAGATGGCTGAGCAGCGCGTCCTCGCCGGCCATCAGCCAGAACGCCACCGCGCCGGGCAGAAACATCGCCACCGAGATCGGCACGCGCAGCGCCATCAGCGCGATCATCGCGGCAAACAGCGTCAACCCGATCTGGATGCTGCTCATGCGCGCCCACCCTGCCAGGCCTGCCACGCGCCATGCAAGGCCACTAGCGCGGTCATCGCGAGTCCGGGCGTCATCAGGGCATAGCTCCACCAGATCGGGAAACCGAGAATCATGGTTTCTTCGCCGGTGTCGAACGCCGAAGCCGCGCCGGCGGCGGTGCGCCACGCCACCAATCCCATCACGGCGGCGACCAGCAGGCAACCGAGCGCGTCCAGCCGTTTGCGGGTGCGCGCCGCGGTGCGCGCGGTAAAGAAATCGACGATGATGTTGCCGCCGTGCAGCTGGCACCAGGGCAGGAACGCGGCCACGCACACCGCCAGTCCCACCTGCACCAGCTCGAAATCGCCGAGAATCGGCTCATGGCCGAGCGCGCGGGCGGCGATGCTCCAGCAGGTCATGCCTGCCATCGCCACCAGCACCAACCCACCGAACAGCGCCGACAGCATCGCCAGCCGGTCGACGACGCGCGCGAGCGTGCCGGGTGCGATGTGTGGCGGATTCGAATTGGCAGGTTCCATCAGTCGAGCTTCGAGAGCACCGGGTCGGGCGCCAGGATAAGGTTGGCGTTGCCGCTGCCGGAAGATTGCGCATACCCGCCGAACTGGCGCCCGCGCAGCGCGGCGCCGTCGGCGATCAGGGCGCCGGCTGCGCCGAGCATGGTGGCGAGCGCTCGCCCGCCCATTTCCACCACCGCGCTGCGCGCGTAAGCGGGCAGGCCGGACTGCATGCCCGCCACGTCGCCGGCCAGCAGGCGTTCAATCACGCGGGCATCCGATTGCTGGCGCTCGGGCGTCGGCGGGTTTTCCCTCCCGCGCACCAGGGCGTGCGACAGCGCGCTGCTCGCCAGCACTACTGCCGTGCGGCCGAGGCGCTTCGCCACCGCATGGATCGCCTCGCCAGCGCGCCGGCATTCGTCGAGATCCGCCATCAGCACCACCGGCACGCCGACCACCGCCACCTCGGCCCGCGGATCGAGATGCGACAGCGGCACAAAGGTGCCGTAGTCCCAGGTGTAGTGCGGCGACGCGTTACGCGCGGCCGGCAATCCTGCCGCCTGCCAGGCGGCCACCAGCGCCTCGCCGAAACCGGCGTCGCCGTCGTAGCGGTAGGGCATGCCGGGAATCAGGTCGGGCGCCTCGTCGGCGACGCACACGCCTTCATGCTGCGCCTGGCAGGTGGCGAACCAGTTGAAGGTCGACACCCAATGGGTCGAGATCACCACCCAAAGGTCGGGCTTCAGGCGGCGCAGCCGCTGGCCGAGCGCCTGTTCGCCCTCGACCAGGGTGTGCTGGAACGCCGGCGTGATTTCCGCGCGCGCCAGCGTGGGCACATGGGCGACGATGCCGGCGGCGAGCACGCCAGTCATCGCGCGTACTCCTCGCTGAGCGCGCGCGCCGCGACGAGCAGCGCTGCGCCGTCGTGCCCGCGCGCGTTCATCTCCGATACCCAGGCGTCGATCACCGGCCGGGTGAGCGCCTGCCAGCGGTCGATCTCGCCGGCGTCGATGAGAGTGATCGACGCCGGCGCCACGCTCATGCGGCCGAGCGCATCCGCGGCCTGCATCACCCGCCCGAAGCGGGCGGAAAGCTCGAGCCCGCTGTTCGCATCCAGCACCGCGCGCTGCGCCGCGGGCAAAGCCTCGTAGCGGGCGCGGTTCATCGCAAACACGAATGCGGTGGTGTAGATCGCCGGCCGCGATGGCGGCGTTTCGCTGTGGTGCCGGGTCAACTCGTCGGCCTTGATCGCAGGCACGATTTCCCAGGGCACGATCAGGCCGTCGATCACGCCCCTGGACAATGCTTCAGGAACCTGCGGCAGCGGCATGCCGACCGGCGTTGCGCCGAGCGCGGCGAGCAGCTTGCTCGACTGCCGCGTCGGCGCCCGCATCGACAGCCCCGCGAGATCGGCGCGGGTGCGGATCGGTCGGTCGACGGTGTGAAACAGGCCCGGCCCGTGCACGTTGAAAGCAAGCGGACGCACGTCGGCGAATTCCTCCGAAGCGTGCCGCTCGACGTACCGCCACAGCGCGCGGCTGCTCGCTTCGGCGTCGCGCATCATGAACGGCAGTTCGAACACCTCGATGCGCGGAAACCGGCCGGCGGTGAAACCGGGCACCGCGAACGCGATATCGACGACGCCTTCGCGCGCCTGGTCGTAGAGCTGGGTGGCATTGCCGCCGAGCTGCATCGCCGGAAATATCTGGCAGCGCAGCGCGCCGTCCGACTCCAGCGCGAGCTTCTCGCACCAGGGCGCAATCATGTCCTTGTGAATGGTCGAGCCCAGCGGCACGAAGTGGTGCACCTTGAGTACCGTCGCCGTGCCCGCATCCTCGCCGCAGCCTGCCAGCGACAGCATGGCCGCGGCGGCGGCGATCAGTCCCTGCATCCCGCGCGCCCGCCGCGTCGACGGGCGCGCGATCGTCACTTCGCATGCTCCGCGATCAGGCGCCGCGCGCTTTCCAGCAGCAGGCGACCGTCGTAGCCCTTGCCGGCCACTTCCTTGACCCAGCCGTCGACCACCCGCTGGGTGGCTTTCTGCCAGCGCTCGACCTCCGGCAGCGGAATCTGGTTGATCTTCGATGCCGGAATCCTGCCGCGGCCGATGGCGTCGTTGTCCGCGAATACCCGGCCGGCCAGCGCCGACAGCTCCAGGCCGCTGTTGGCGTCGATGACCGCTTTGAGGTCCGGCGGCAGTCCGCTGTAGCTGGCGGGATTCATCGCCAGCACGAACACCGTGGTGTAGATGGCCGGCGCCTTCGGATCGATCTCGCTGTGATAGCGCGTCAGTTCGTCGGCCTTGAGCGCGGAAACCACTTCGTAGGGCAGTAGCGCGCCGTCGACCACGCCCTTGGACAGCGCTTCTGGGATCTGCGAGGCAGGCATGCCCACCGGCGTGGCGCCCAGCATCGCCAGCATGCGGTTGGTCTGGCGGGTGGGCGCGCGAATCTTCAGGCGCCGCAGGTCGCTGCGCTTCTCGATGCGCTTGTCGACCATGTGAAACACGCCGCCGCCATGGGTGTGGAACGCGAGCGGATGCACCTCCCTGAATTCCTCCGCAGCATGCGCCTGCACGTACCGCCACAGCGCGCGGCTGGAGCCTTCGGCGCCGCGCGTCATGAAAGGAAGTTCGAACACCTCGACAAGCGGAAAGCGCCCGGCGGTATAGCTTGGAATGGTCCACACCACGTCGACCACGCCGTCCTTTGCCTGGTCGTAGAGCTGCGCCGGCGTGCCGCCAAGCTGCATGGCCGGATAGATCTGGCAGCGCATACGCTGCTTCGACTGCTTCGCGATGCGATCGCACCACGGCTCGATCAGCTTCTTGTGCGCCGGCGAGGTTGCCGGCAGGAAGTGATGCACCTTCAGCGTGACCTCCTGCGCCAGTGCGCCGCCAACGGGCAGCGTGGCCATCGCAAGCGCAGCGAAAATTGCGCCTCTCTTCATCGACTCCCCCTCCTCAACAACTGCCAGGTCCGCGTTCCGAGCGTGGCCGGCCTGCGGCCGGCATTAAAAGCATTCACCACAGAGGCACAGAGGACACAGAGGAAAACCAATCCCGGCTCGAACCACAAACACCAGAGAACAGGGCGCCAAGCTCGAGGCTCTAGGCTCCAGGAAGATCAAGAGCGCGACGCCGGGCACAACGCCTGATTCGCCTATTGCCTTTCCTCTGTGCCTCTGTGGTGAAATCTGCTATTCGCCTTTTCTGAGCACTGAGCACTGAGCACTGAGCACTGAGCACCGAGCACCGAGCACTGTCACTTGCCTTCCTCTTCCCGCTTAGCAATGTTGGCCAGCACTTCGGCGCCGCGGTTGGCGGCGGACAGGCCGCGAAACAAAAAGCACAGGTTGATGACCGCCTGCAGCTCTTCCCAGCTCGCGCCGGCCTTGCGCGCGGCGATGGCGTGCAGGGTCGCCGCGTCGTTCAGATCCATCAGCAGCATGCCGAACAGCATGAGCTGCGCGGTCTTCACATCAAAGCACTTCGGATACATGCCGTGGGAGCGGATTTTTTCCTGCAGGTCGAGCATGGCCGGATCCAGCGCGCCGGTCACGTGCAGGCGGGCTTCGATGCGCGGCGGCACGAAACCCAGAAGCTCCCGGTAGGGTTCGCCGCGGGCTTCGATGGTGCTGTCACGGTCGGCGTACGGGCCGATGCTCTTCCGCACCGCAGCCTGATCGATTCTCGGCGGCAGCATGAGTCTCCCCCTGTCTGGTTGTGTTCTAGGGCGTACGATAACCGATAAGACGCTTATGATGGACAGTCGGCGACGTCGTGGCCGGAAACTAGGAGTTCAGAGCACAGTGAGCGCACTTGCAATGGTCGTCGATGGGCGTCCCCGCGATCTGGGCGGATTCCAGGTCCGCCGAATCCTGCCGTGGGGCGGCGGGCGCATGGTCGGCCCCTTCATTTTTCTCGACCAGATGGGGCCGGCGGACTTCGCGCCCGGGCAGGGCGTGGACGTGCGCCCGCATCCGCACATCGGGCTGGCGACCGTGACCTATCTTTATGAGGGCGAACTGATGCACCGCGACAGCTTGGGCGCGGTGCAGACGATTCGCCCGGGCGACGTGAACTGGATGACCGCCGGGCGCGGCATCGTGCACTCCGAGCGCACCGGGGACGCTCTGCGTGCCGCCGGCCACCGGCTCTCCGGCCTGCAGTCCTGGGTAGCGCTGCCGCGCAGCCATGAGGAAACCGCGCCCGCTTTTTTCCATCACGCCGCCGTCTCGCTGCCGCAGATAGACGACCAGGGCGTGAGACTGCGCCTGATTGCCGGCGAGGCGTTCGGACTGAAGTCGCCGGTCGAGATCTTTTCTCCGCTGTTTTATGCCGACGTCGAGATGGCCGCGCGCGCGCGGCTTGAAATCGGCGCTCGTTATCCGCAGCGTGCGGTGTACGTCGCGGGCGGGCGGGTCACGATCGACGGCAAGCCTGTGGAGCAGGGCAGGCTGGCCCTGCTGGAAGAAGGCAAGCCGTCGATGATCGTGGCGGATGTCAAAAGCCGGCTGGCGCTGCTCGGCGGCGAGCCGCTGGACGAACCGCGCCATATCTGGTGGAACTTCGTGTCCAGCTCGCGCAGCCGCATCGAGCAGGCGAAGGACGACTGGGCCGCGCAGCGCTTCGCCGCGGTGCTCGGCGAAACCGAGTTCATCCCGCTGCCGCCACGCTGAGCCCGCCTGTCGGGCGGCTTACTCGTCTCCGGCGTGCCGGGGGCTCATCAGCGATTCTTTCCCGCTGGTGTAGAGCTGCTTCTCTTGACCGGCCGCGATGTCCTGCCCCGGTTTGATCGATGTGGTCTTGGTGACCTCCGACTGGCGGCCGTAGTCGGTGATATCGCCGAGTCCGTTGAATTCCACATAGCCGCCCGCCTTGCCGGAAACCCCGCCGGCACCAGCGTGCACGCCGGCATAGATAGTGAGCTTTCCGTCGAAGGCCGCGCCATAGTCGGGCAGATGCAGCTTGAGGCGAGGGTCGAGGCCGGCCTGCTGCTGCAGAAAGCGCTCCTTGCCGGCCTTGACGTATTCGTAGCGCTTGGACTGCTCGTAGCTCACCTTCGCGAACAGCCCGAGCTTGCCGGGAGTCGACGCGGTCACCGACACCTCCTCGCAATTGGCGCCCACCTCGATCGCGCTGACGCTGAAGCTGCCGCTCTTGCCGCCCGACTTGCAGGCTGCCGCTTCCAGCCCTTTCAGATACTCGAATAGCAAATCGACCATGCGTTTATCAGAGGCCCGGCATTCTGCAGCGCCCATCGCCTGCGCGGCGCGGTGGCCGTTCACCTGGACGGCCAGCAGATTGGTAGCGTAGTTTGCGAACCAGTTCATCCGCGCCCTGGCTTCTTCATGGTGGGCGGGATCGGAGAAGTGCGCCGCCACCGCCGACAGGCGGCGCGACGCCTCGCCGTACAGATCCCGGAAGGCGGCATTGAAAGCGACCATCGAGCCCATGCGCTGCTGGGCAGCTTCCTTGGCGGCGGTGCAGATCGCGGTGTCGCGGCGCAGTTGCGCGGCGGCAATGCAAAGGCCGGGATCGCGCAGCTTGTTGCAGGCGTCGCGCTCCTTGTTGAAGGCGTTCACGATCATTTCCCGCCGGCTGTCGAAGTTCTCGCTTGCGCGCTCGCGCCGGGCGATCATTTCGAGGGTTGCCTGCAGGGCGCCATGCACGCGCGGCTGAAGCTCGGGGTCGGGGTGGCGCGTTTCCTCCGCCAACACGCCAGCGCCCATCGTCACCGCGTCATAGGACGGGCCGGATTGGTCGGGAACGCCGGCCAGCTGCAGCAGCACCGACACTTGCTCCGCATACTCGCTGCTCAGTACCTGCAGCCACTCAGCCCGATCGGCGCTGAGCACACCGATCGCGTCGCGCTTGGCCCAGGCGCTGCGCTGCTTGCGTGCCTGCTCGGCGAACTTCAGCTGGCGTTTCTGGGCGTCGCGGGCCTCGCGCGTGTCCATCAGCTTTTTCAGATGCGCTTTCAGGCCTTCGTTGTCCGCGTCCACCGGGGAAGTGGCGAGGTGCATCGCGGGCAGCAGGCCGGCGCGTCCGCGCGACAGATCGAGCGCATCTGAGACCGGCAGGCGGGCGGGCAGCGGCGCCGCGCTATCGTCGCCGGCGGCGCTTTCCCGCTGGCTGCCGGCCAGCACCTGCGCCGGTCTGCGCGTCTTTCCGGCGCGCAGATAATACGCCGCCGATTCGCATTGCTCCTGCTCGCCGAGCGCGAAGGCCAGATTGGTGTAGGCCTCGGCCAGGTTCGGATCGAGCCTGATGGCCTCGCGCAGCGCGGCCTCGGCCTGTTTCGGGCGCCCGGTGGCGGTGAGCGCATAGCCCTTGTTGCTGAGCAGAACTGCGCGCAGGCGCATGCCGCCAATACGCGCATCGGCAATCTTCTTCCTTTCCGCTTCTCCGGCCATCGCCAGCGCCTCGCGGTGCAGGCCGAGGTGGTTCGACAGCCCGGCGAGGTTGACGAGGTGCAGCGGTTCATCCGGAGCGCCCGCATGCGCCTGCAGCAGCAGGGCCAGCGCGGCGAGCGGCTTGCGATGAAACAGCGCGGCGCCAGCCAGTTCCGAAGCGGCCATCGGATCGTGCAGCGCTGAATCGGACTGGAGCGCGTCGAGAGCCTTGCTGGTGACACCGCCTTCCAGCAGCGCCCACAGATTGTTGAGCGCCTGCGTGTAATTGAGCGTGGCCCCGCCGATCAGGCCCTTGACCGGGTGGGGCGCGTTCGGGGCGAGCGGTTCCGCGCCGAGCGCCGGGCACTCGTCGTCCAGTGGCGGAATCGGCGCAAGGTCGATGTGCGAGATGAACTGCGCATGCGCCGCGCCCGACGCCATCAGCGTCGCCGCAAGCACTGCGCAGAAGCGGGCGCGAACCGTCATCGATCTGTCCTCGTCAGTCGCGCACCAGCACGCGGCCGTTGATCACCAGCCGCTTCGGCCGCGGCGCGGATTCGCCGGCGGGAACGTAGGCGTTGATCTGCCAGATGCGGCCGTCGCTGGCACGCAGCGTCAGGGTGAAGTTGTCGAACGAATAGGTGCCGGCGCTGGGTGACATCGCGGCCAGGAACTGGTTGTCGTTCCAATGGCCGATCATGGCGTCGGCGTCCGGCTCCACCAGGTGCCAGGCCGAGCCCACCATGCGCAGAAAGCGGTCGTGTTCGCGATAGGTGCCGTCCGCGCGCAGTGTCAGACGCGGTGCATCGGCGTCGCGAAAATCCGCGCGCGCCCAGGTACCGTCCAGCCGCAGATTGGTGTGCAGGGGCAGCTTGACCCAGATATTGCCTCGCCCGGACGTGAGCGCCTCGCCGTCCACCGTGTAACGGGCGGTGTAGTTGCCGCGCTGAACCACGATCTGGTTGCCTTCCTGCCGCCAGGTGCCCCACAGATTCTTGATCTGCGTACGCTCCCAGTTGAGGTCGGACATCAGCCCGCGAATGGGCAGGCGGCGGCGGTAGGTGCCGTCCGGGTAGAAGACGTCGACTTCGAGGTAGTCGCCGATCTGCGCGCCGGGCTGCGGTGCGGTGCCGGTGGCCGAGGTCTCGTACTGTCCGGTCGACGGGTTGAACACCTGTTGCGTGCCTGCGCCGACGCTGGCGCTGGCCGACAGCCCGCGCTCGACGCCGACGTACACGCCGGACAGGCCCTTGCCGAAGCCTGCGGGCAGCTTGCCGGCGTCCGTGGTCGGGGTTGCGCGCGCAACCTGCTGGGCAGGCTGCGGCGGCGTGGCGGGCGCGGCGGCAGGCGCCTGGGTGATGTCCTGCACGCTGGAGAGCGCGGTGCCGATGGCGGACTTGTAACGGTTGTAGGTGACATCGCTGTCCGCCAGCGCCCACAGGCGCACCATGCGGCCGCCGTGTCGCGCGACAATGGTGTGGCCGATGTATTCCACGCCGTTCAGCGTGACCACGCCCACCCCCTGGCGAAACGTCCAGCCGCCGGACTTCTGGGTATCGGGTGTGCCGATCGGCTCCCACGGCCCGAGGTCGCGCACGGCCTTGTCGTAGGCGGCGTTCGGCGAATCGCTCGAGGCCGTCTCCGGTTCCACCATCAGCAGCAGGGTGCGGCCTGGCGGCAGGTCGTTCGGCATCAGCGACACGATGCCGTTTTCCACCACCCGGCTCCAGCTCGCGGGCACGTCGAGCCAGGGTACGAGCCGCCCGGCGTTGTCGGCGCCTGCGGTCAGCGATGACCACAGGCCGCAGGCCAGGGCGGCGATCGTGAGGACGGCTCGGCGCATGATGATCAAGGGGATGCGCTCCAGCGTAAGCGGAAATGTGCCTGCGCTGCGTGCCTGCGCCCGACCCCTGGGATTGCGACAGCACGGCTCAAGGCAGCCGCTCCACCTTGAGGTAGAGGGTGTAGTCACTGCCACCGTGAGCGCCGGTATCGGTAAAGTTCAGGGGAATGACACCCGCCGGCAGCGCGCCGGAGGGTCCATGCGCCAGTTCGCCGTCAGCGATCTCGCGCGTCACGAGCACAAGTCGCTCGGCGAATACGTGGGTTTTCGTGGTGCCTCTGCGCAATCCAATCGGACGGTCGCCGGTAATGTGCTCGTCGTCGCGAAGGGTCACTCCGGGGTTCACAACCGTGAGCGGCGACAGGCGCGCGCTGGTGGAAGCAGCCCGCGCGGCGCCGAATTGTTGAGTCATGAATGCGCGGATGTTGTCTCTCCATAATCCGAAGGATCCACGCCCGTCGTCCCACTCCCAGATGGACGGCGCAATAAGCAGCGCGTTGCCTCCGCTGGCAAGCTCGCCCTCCCACACCAGCAGCGGCAGATCGTTGCGTGTCGCGGGCCTCTGGCTGATGGCCGGATCGGGTTCGGGGTAGACGTCGCCCGCCCGCAGCCCGCCGCTCGACCCTATGCTGCCGGCCAGCACCCGCGTCGCCTGCGGAAAGCCTGCCTTGTCGCCAAAGACCGGGCTGCGGAAAATTTCGTGTCGCACGAGCGTTGCCGTATCACGCTCGAAATGCGCAACGGCGGCCACGACGTACACTTCATCGCCTTTGCCGTCGATTTGAAGCGGGTCGTCGAGGCTGGCCCGGTCGACTCGAAATCCAGTGATCGAGATTCGGTAGCGAGCTCTTGCATCGACGGCGCCGGACGACAAATCACCACTGCTCGGGCTGCCCGATGCGCCCAGGGCAAGTCTTGCCACGGCCGGCTGCAGATCGTTGTAGACGCCCTTCGCATACACGGCGATGACTCGCCACTCGTGGCTGCCCGCCGGTAGATTGGGGATGGTGACGAGCGGATCCGGCGTTTGCAGCCGCTGAAGCCCGCTGCCTTCGGCGATGTAATGGGTGGCGCCGTCGATCGCGGTCCATTTGAGCTGGACCGCGTTTGGCGCGACCTGCGTCGCGGTGAGATCTTTCGGGTTGACCGGGTTGTGCGTGATCGCCCGCCTGATTTCGCTGCGACCGGTGCGCTTGTCCGGATAACGCGCCTCGACCCATACCTCATGCGCAAATCCGGGCGTCAGTCCGGCGATTTCGCCGCTCATCGGCGTGGCTGCGGTGCTGCTTGGGATCTCCCGTGATTTCGCCGGCACCGTTTGTCCCTGCTCGAGCGCGTGAATCACGTAGCCGGCCGCGCCGTCTGCCTTTTGCCACTCGACCTTGATGGCAAAGACCGAAACCGCGTTGCCCGCCCTGATGACCGGCCCGGGTGCATTGAGTCTCGAATCGTCGACCGGGGTGTCGCGTTTGCGGCCGGGCGCGGACGGCAGCGGCGCTGCGTCCACAGCAGCGGTCGACGTGGATTGGCCGGGTTGCTGGCCGCTGCCGATGGTGAATCGTCCTGCCAGTACCGGTTGCAGCTGCTGCGGCATGAACACGTACACCCGTACCACCGCGCCGTCGCTGCCGCCGGCGTTCCGCGGCATCTCGATCTCGATCTGGTCGGTACCGACGCGTTTGCGCACGGTTGCGGATAGCGCGCCGGCCTGGCTCTGCGAATCGTCGTCGTTCGGGTACCAGACCACTGACACCCGCTCGGCCTTGCCGAACCCCGGGCCGCTGACGGTGACCAGGCTGTTCCATCTGCCTGACTCGGGCACCAGCTTGCCGGCCGCGGCCGCCGGCTGCCTGCCGGGACGCGCCGGTCGATCGGCAACCCCCGACTTCTTCGCGTCGGCCACCCCGTAGCACTGGAACTGCAGATCGACCAGCGTGACTTCGCCCTGCTTGTGCCGGCGTTCGCCGGTTTTCTCGCCGGGCTCGCAGCCGGCGGGACAGGGATTGGTCTTCGGGTCCAGGATGTCTGACCATCCGGTCCAGAAGGTGCCGCAGTTGGTCATCTTGATGGCGCGAGCCGCGGCAGGGGGTTGCGCGGCTCCGCTGGTGCCGGTCTGGTTCGCCGGCCTGTTGCCGACGTAAAGATCGTCCTCGGTTTCCGGCACTGCGCTGCCGGTGGCCGGTTTCGCGCGGTCCGCCGCGCGGCGCTCGCGCTGGATGATCAGGTCGTCGATATCGTCGTCATCGCCGGTCTGTGCCGCCAGCTGGATGTGCGAAGCTGGAATCGCGCCGACCCCTTCCGCGCCGGGCGGCGCCTCGGCCAGCGCGGCGAATGGCACTGCCGCCAGCGGCAACAGCAGAATCAGGGCGGCTGCTGCCATGAATGTCGCGGGCGCAGCATCATTCCTCGCGCCGGCCGCCGGTCCCCGCGGCGGAGAATCTGTCGCCTGTCGTCCTCGTCGCATGACATGCCTCCCTTACCCGTGCCGCGACGGCTGAAGACGTCTGCGCGCCCAATCCCCGCCCGCGCGCCGCGCCGGGTCTCCACCGACACACGGTGGGCCAGCGGCACGC
>ERZ869936.1461-NODE-1461-length-16750-cov-6.547409_pt1 | contig 16750 bp, 18 predicted proteins | sample MGYA00520876_ERZ869936 | MGnify/ENA primary metagenome ERZ869936 (study PRJEB32218, sample SAMN09650985) | biofilter metagenome | isolation source: enrty point of leading RO module | place: Saudi Arabia: Thuwal, RO plant located on Red Sea | collected 2016-02-17 ...
GTGGCCCGACCGGACAAAGGGCCCACGCCGCGGTGCTTCGGCCCCCGGCCCCCTTTCGCCTGTTGCTTTTGTCGATGACCCACCATCCACCTTCTGAGAGCCGCTTTCCCGGTGTTTTGTCGGTTCCCGACGCGAGAATCCAACAATTGGGTCCGGGCGCTGAAGCGCCCGGCTGGGATGCATGGTCCCTCCGGGACCAGCCCGAAGCTGTGCTCATAAGGCTACGGAGCAGCGGCCAGGGCCCCCACCAATTGGCCAAGCCGCCCGGTGGCGGCCGCATGCACCGCGGGATCCGGCAAACGCTCGTTGGAAGCCCTCTCCGCCAAACCGCCCTGGGATGCAACCCGCACAAGCGGGGCTCCCATTTCGAAAAGCGGGCCGAACGGGTCGGCACCAGAGTCCTCGACCTCGGCAATGGCAACGCGGCCCTCGAAGGGAGCGAGCAACTCGCGATCGTGAGCGGAGGCGATCAACCGCTCCGAACCCCCGGTCGCCTCGACCAGCACCACGGTTCCGACCTCGCCGAGATGATCGACCAAACGCCGGGCCGTCTCCTCAAGCGGTGCCTTCTCATCGTAGGCATGGGGCACGAACGCGAAGGCCACCGGCCTGCCGGGTGATTCACCGGCCATCGCCTGGGCGACGGCCAGCAGAGAGGCGACTCCGGTGCCGTTGAATTCGACGCCGACACGATCCGCGGGAGCATCATAGCCCGCGACAACGGCCAGGGGCGGGCCTTCTCCGGGAAGCCGGGCGATCACGATCGGCCACGATCCCCGCTCGGTCGGCGGACCGGGATGGACCTCGAGAAGGTATCCGGCGTTTTCGGGCCCGAGCGTCCCCCGGATCATCGCGGAGATCCGCCGCAGGCCGATGGCGCCGCGGTCCGAACCGACATGACGCGGCCCGGCGATCTCGACGATCTTCTTCAGGTCGGACTCGAGCCCCTCCACCGAGACCGGCGTCCGGAGCTTCGCCGGTTCGGGCTGACCCTCGCCACCCTTGTGCCAGAGCCAGAGCCCGATCGCCGTCGAGGCGACGAGCCACACCGGCAGGATGGTGAGAAAGATCACCACCCCTCGCCTGCTTCTCCGGCCTGTCGCCGTGTCGCTTCCGCTCACGGCCTTTCAGTCACCGCACGGACCGTCCCGCGCAAGAACCTTTGTGCCGAATGATGCCGGGACCCGAATGACAGGTGTGGGGATCGCCTCCCCGCACCCTTCGCTTCGAAATGAACGGCAGGCTTGGCCTAGCTCGAAACCCCCGCCAAGGCGCTGGCCGCGGGTTTCGCGCTGTCGGCACGGGTCGCGAGGTCGCCGAGGGCGACAATGCCCGTCATCTGCTTGTCGCGGTCCAGGACGATCAGCCGACGGATCTGGTGGCTTTCCATCGTCTTCACCGCTTCCTCGATGTCCTGATCCTCGAAAACGTAGACGATCTCCGGAGTCATCACTTCGGACACCGTGGTCTTGTCGGGATCGTGTCCCTGCGCGGTGACCCGCAGCGCGATGTCGCGATCGGTCAGCATGCCGTTCAGCCGGGTTCCGTCGCCGACCGGCAGCAGGCCGACATCCAGCTCGCCCATCTTCCGGGCAGCCTCGGCAACCGTCGTGTCCGGGGCGAGGTACTCGGGATTCTTCGTCATCACTTGTTCAATCTTCATCACATCAGTGGTGTTGTGGTTTCCTCATTTCACGGATGCGGCCCCGGTCGGACCGCGATCCTGCTTCTGTCCCATGATCCCACGAATGGCTTCGAGAGCCTCCTCGTGCGGATCGGTGAATTTTCGGATGCCCTCGTCCTCAAGCCGGGACGCCACATCGGCGAGATCGACTCCCACCGCCGCCAACTCCTCAAGGACCACGTCCGGATTGGCGACCTTGCGGAAGATCGCGTCGGCCTCCGGCGATCCCGACTCCCGGAAGGCGGCAATCGTCTTTTCAGGCATGGTGCTCACGGTGTCCCGGGCGACCAGGGCATCGACGCAGCTCGTTTCGGATCAGTCCGGATTCTTCTGCCCCGTGCTCGCCCACAGCAACCGCTGCGGACGCGCTCCGGCCTCCGCCAGACGCTCCCACTCGGGATCGGTGAGCGATTTTATGAATCGTCCGTAGGCGCGCCGCGCCAAGGCGATCGCGACCTGACCCCGGAGTGCTTCGGCCAGATCTCCGCCTTCCTTGGCGAGGAGTTCGTCCACCATGACGTCGATCCGGCTGAGGAAGAAACTCGCCACCGACGTCACCGGCTGAAGCGGCTGGTTCCGCGCGGCGCGATCCTTGAGGGCGGCGAGGTAGGCGGACAGCACCTGCCCGTAGCGGTCCGGGGAAAACAGGAGCGTGATGTTGACGCGGATGCCTTCCCGCAAGGCCGACTCGATCGCTGGCAGTCCACCGCCCGTGCCGCGTATCTCGATCATGCAGTTCGGTCGATCGACCTCGTGCCACAACAGGCGGGCGGCTTCCAGGGATTGGTCCTCCTTGCGTGCCAGCCGGGGATCGACCTCGATGCTGACGTAGCCGTCCCCGCCATCGGAGCGGTCGAAGACCGGACGAAGCACGTCGCAGGCACGTGTCACGTCATCGACCATCAGCTTCCGGTGAATCGTGTCGGCGTCGTGTCCCTCCGCAGCGAGGCGCCGGATGTCGTCGTGATAATCGTCACCGCCGGTCAGCGCCGTGGCGAATGTCTTCGGGTTGCTGGTGACCCCGCGGATGCCTTCCCCGCTCACGAGGCGCGCGAGCTTTCCGGAGTCGAGCATTTCCCGGGAGAGATCATCCAGCCAGCAGCTCTGGCCGTGTTCGAGCAGTTGTTCAATCTTGTCCATGAGTTCAGGCAACGAGTGCGAGTGCTTCGTTTTCAATGTGGCGGCTTGAGATTCCGTGGCGGTCGAGCAGTTCCTCGGGCTTCCCGGATCGTGAGATGTTGCGCACGGCGAGGTGCCGGATGCGGCAGGAGGTGTCCCCCATCGCGCTCATCACGGCTTCGCCCAGGCCCCCGGCGGCGTAGTGGTCCTCGATGACGACCAGGTTGCGGGTTTCGCTCGCGCAGCGCCGGAGGGTGGCCGAGTCGATCGGCTTCACGCTGAAGCAGTCCACGACCCGCGCCGAAACGCCCTGTTCCGCCAAGCGGCTTCGGGCCTTGAGACACTCGTGAAGCGAGACGCCGGCGCCGACGAGCGTGACGCGGTCGTCCGCGGATTCGTCGTGAACCTGACTTCCGCCCGCCTCGAACTCCGCATCGGCCGTGTAGAGTCCGGGCAGGGAGTTGCGGGTCAGCCGGAGGTAGGCGATCCCGTCGTGGTTCGCCGCCAGTTCCACCGCGCGATGGGTGCTGACCGCGTCGGACGGATGCAGCACCAGCGCGCCGGGAAGCGTGCGCATCATGGCGAGGTCCTCAAGCCCCATCTGGCTCGGACCGTCCTCGCCGATCGCCACACCGCAGTGGGATCCGGCGACCATCAGACGGGCGCGGGAAATCGCCGCCATGCGGAGCTGGTCGAAGGCCCGGGTGAGAAACGCCGAGAAGGTCGCGACACAGGGTTTCAAGCCGGCCGCGTCGAGGCCGATCGCCATGCCGACCATGTTCTGCTCGGCGATGAAGCACTGGATCGATCGGGATTCGTGCGCCTCGAAGAAGGCCTCGAGCTTTGTCGAGTTCTTCACGTCACCGTCGAGCGCGATGACATCCTCGCTGCGGCCGCCAAGCCGCACCATGGCGTCGCCGAAGGCCTCCCGGGTGGAAACCTCGGCACCGACCTGGTCCTGCGGGTCCGGGAGTTTCACCGGCTCCCGGGTTTCGGGTCCGGGATCCGGATGGCGGGGCTTCGTCAGCTCACCGGCGGGATCCTTGGTCAGCGCGTCGAGGTCCAGTTGGGCCAGCGATTCGCCCACCGATTCGACCGGCTTCCCGTGTTTCCCCTCCTCCGCCTCGATCTCCTCGACGCCCTTGCCCTTCTCGGTTCGCGCGAGGATCACCGTCGGCGCGCCGTCCTCCTTCCGGGCCTCGTCGAGGGCCTCCGAAATCGCCGCGACATCATGCCCGTCGATCTCGATCGCACGCCAGCCGAAGGCTTCGAAGCGCCGCCGATACACCGCGCTGTCGCCCTCCAGCATCGTCGGGCCGGTCTGGCCGAAGCGGTTGATGTCGATGATGGCCGTGAGATCGGAAAGTTCCTGGTGCGCGGCGAGCGCCGCCGCTTCCCACACCGAACCTTCCGCCGTCTCTCCATCGCCCAGCAGGGCGAAGGTGTGGCTGCCCGATCCCCGATGGCGGGCCGCCCAAGCCAGTCCGTTCGCCATCGAAAGCCCCTGCCCCAGCGAACCGGTGGCTACCAGGACCCATGGATTGCGGGGGGTCGGATGGCCCTCCAGATCGCTGTCGATCTTGCGGAGCTGCAGCAGATCCTCGTCGGCCAGCAAGCCGGCCTCGTGCTGCACGCTCCACAGGATCGGGGCGGCGTGACCCTTCGAGAGCACGAACTGGTCGTTGTCAGGATGCTCCGGGTGGCCCGGGTCGAAGCGCAGGTGATCGAAGAACAGCACGCTCAGGATCTCGGCGCAGGAAAGACAGGAGGTCGGGTGACCCGAACCCGCGGCGCTCGTGGCGAGCAGGCTGTCGCGCCGGAGTCGTTCCGACATTTCATGAAGCTGGTGGAGGTCAGGATGGTGGGTGGGTGTCGTTGTCGTCATGGGGTGGATCATCGGTTTCGCAACCGGCCGGACCCGGCATCCGCGACCGCGTGCCGATTCATGATGCGACAATCCGCAGCCGGGTCCGCCTCGCTCGGGAGGCCCCTGGTCGGCCGGAGAAGTTGGATGGCCGTCCCGGTTTCATCGGTGGCACCGCCCTGCTCCGGGACGCTCGTTTTTCGCGGTGTCCAATCCGCAACAGGCGCGTGCCCGGCCGGGGATGCAAACGGTTTTTCCGTGAGGAATCCCGGGACGACCACTTTTCATCCGCTGCATTGCCCTTACGTTGGACCACCGGACCCGCTCGAGCCGTGATTTCTAACAACATACCTTGCGCCTCGATGACGCGAACCTGAGAGGCGCCCCACCGGAGCTGGTCCCGCTCTGAAGCATGCTGTCCGTTCCCCTCGCCGCTCCTGTCTTCATCGCCTCGGCGGCGGTGATCGGGGTCGCCGGCATCCGCATGACACGGGTGGCGGACCATCTCGCCGACCGCACCGGCCTCGGCGAGGCGTTGGTGGGAGCACTCTTCGTCGGCGGCGCGACCTCCCTACCCGGCCTGATGACCACGGTCTTCGCCGCCCGCGACGGTCTGCCCACCCTGTCGGTCAGCAACGCCGTCGGAGGCATCGCGGTCCAGACGCTGTGGCTCGTGATCGGCGACCTGATCTGGCGGCGTGCGAATCTCGAGCACGCCGCCGCATCGCCGGAGAATCTTCTGCAGGGCGCGCTGCTCATCTCGCTGCTGTCACTGCCGCTGCTGGCGATGAACGCGCCTCCCATCGCCATCGGCGGGGTGCTCCATCCGGTTTCGCCGCTGCTTGTCGCCACATGGATTCTCGGCATGCGAATGGTCCGCTCCGTCGGCCGTTCGCCGATGTGGAAGGCGGCTCCCACGTCCGACACGGTCGCCGATGATCCAGAGGTGGTCGACCGGTCGATTCCGATCCGAAACCTCTGGATCCGGTTTCTCGGTCTGTCGGCCCTTCTCGGTGGAGCGGGATACACCCTCGCCCGATCGGCCTCGGCACTCACCCGGCAAACCATCCTGTCCGAGTCGGTGATGGGAGGCGTCTTCACCGCGGCGGCGTCCTCCCTGCCCGAACTGGTGGTGGTCGTCACGGCCGTCCGCACCGGCGCCCACACGATGGCGGTCAGCAACATCATCGGCGGCAACGCCCTCGACACTTTGTTTCTCTCGGCCGCCGACGTCTCCTTCGCCCGTGGCTCGATCTATCACGCGATTTCGCCGAACCAGGAACTGTTCCTGATTCTCACCATCCTGATGACCAGCATCCTGCTCGCCGGGCAGGTGCGGCGTCAGCGGAGCGGATGGTGGCGGATCGGCTTTGGAAGCGTGCTGATCTTGGCAATCTGCATCAGGCGGATTGTCCCCCGCGTGCCGACGCACGACCGCTCCGGACCGAAGCTTGCCGATGGCGACGGATCTTTCACCCACCGCACACCCGACGCTGGATCAGATCGATGTCAATGACCGCCCGCTACTCCGCGGCTTCGGCCAGGCTCGCAAGACTCGCGCGATAGGCCCGCAAGTCCTCGGTCGGCTCCAGCGCCAGCGCGCGGTCGACCGCCTCCAGCGCCTTGCCGTAGCGCTCCTGGGAAACCCGCAGCCGGGCAAGTTCGATCCACGCCTCGAGGGCGGCGAACTCATCCACCGTCGCCCGTTCGAAGAGCAACTCGGCCTCGTCGGGATGGCTCTGTGAAACCTCATGTTTCCCGAGCGCAAGAAGCGACGCCCCGTCGGTGGGATTCGACTTCAGCAAGTCACGGAGAATGTTCGCGCCCTCCTCCGGTGCCTCGCCGGAATCGATCATCAGGCGGGCGGACAGGCGTGTCAGCGCGACCGGAACCTGTCCTTCCGCGGGCGTCGCCGCGTCGATCACCTGCCTCGCCAATTTCCACTCGGAACGACCCATCGCCACGGCCGCCAGACTCAGGGAGCGGTCGAGGGTGGGCTTCACCTCCCTGGCGAAGCCGGCCTCTACGGCCTCCGTCGCCCGAGCGATCCGGCCCGCCCGCAGATCCAGTTCTCCGAGCAGGAGCAAACCGTCGGCATCCAGCGTGCCGAGCCGGCGCGGAAGTTCGAGCGCCTTCACCGCCTCGTCGGATCGGTCCAGCTCCAGCAGCAGGGAAGCCAGCAGCACGGCATACGACGCTTCCCCGGGACGCTGGCGGATGACCTCGTCCAGCAACGCCACGGCCTCGTCGCGCGCGTTGAGATTCTGCAGGCACTGGGCGACGCCGGCCTTCCACTCGGTCGATTCCGGCTGGCTCAACTGCGCCATGCGATAGGCCTGCAACGCGCTCGCATACTCACCGCGCTGCAGGCGGCAGAAGCCGACCATGCCGTAGGTCGTGCCGTCCGAGTCGCCGAGGCGCAGCGCTTCCAGCAGCGACTCCAGCGCCTTGTCGATCTCCCCCTCCCGGGTCCGCACGACGCCCAGGTTGCGATGGGCGCGACGGAACGACGGATACTTCCCGATCGCCTCGGCGTAGGCTTCGGCGGCCTCCTCCATCTCGCCCTCCTCGAAATACAGGTTGCCGAGATTGAACTGCAGCGCCGCCGAATCGGCGGTCAGTTTGCTGTCCTTCACCTTCCCGAGCGCCGCCTCGCGCCTGCCGTCCTCCATGAGCTTCTGCACTTCGACCAGGAGCCCGCGCTCCTCGCTCGACACCACCGGCTCGATCCGCGCCTCGATCCGGTAACTGCCGTTGAAGGACTCCACGAAAGCCTCGTCCTGCCAGAACGACTTCGAGATCGGCAGCGGCTCGGCCGCATTTGCCGCGACGCAGCATGCGAAGAGCGGAACTTGGAACTTGGAACTTGGAACTTTCATTTCCGGATCGTGATCGGCCAGCGCATGATCGCCTTGACCGGCTGGCCGCGGCGGGTCGGTGCGGTGAAGCGCGCCGAGCGCGCGATGCGGGTCGCCGGCGAGACCAGTTCGCGGTGCGTCGCCGACACCACCCGCCGGACGCTGACCCCGCCGCTGGTGCTCAGCTCGACCTCGAAGGTGACGGTGCCGCTGGTCACGCCCCGTCGCGCGAGTTCGGAAGGAAAGGCGGCCGAGCCGTGGCGCAGAAGCCGCGGCTTCGAGTCGAGTTCGCCGATCGAATAGTGCGACTTCGCCGGAGCCGGCGGAGGCGCGGGACGCGGATTCGTCGCGCGTGGCGCGGGTCGCGGTTGCGGTGGAGTCCGGCGGACGACCGGCTGCGGCAACGGGGCCGGCACCACGTCGCTGTAGAACGTGTCCACCGGCGTCTTCAGGTCGAGCGGCACGTCCACCTTCGGGATCGGCACGCGGGTCGGATCGGGCACGTCACTCACCTCGGCCAGGGCCGGCGGAGGCGGCGGCTGATCGGGTGGTGGCTCATCCGGGGGCGGCGGCGGTGGCTCGGGAAGAGCCGCGATCTCGATCTCGCGGATCTCGATCTCCGCATCGGGTGCCTCGACCACCAGCAGACGGGTCAGGCCCAGCAGCGCCAGCAGTGCCGCCGCCATCGCGATTCCGATTCCCGTGCTCAGCCAGTTCATTTCTCCGTCGCCAGCGAAACCGATCCCGCACCGGCCAGTTTGGCGGCATCGACCGCCGCCACCGTGTCCTCGGTGTCCGCCGCGGCATCGGCCCGGATGACCACCGGCAGTTCCGGGTCTTCCTCCAGCAGGGCGGACACCACCGCCCGCACGCCGTCCATGCCGATCTCCCGACCACCATGCCAGACGCGGCCCTCGTCGGTCACCGCCAGCAGGATCGCCCGTTTCTGCAGATCCTCCGAACTCGCCGCCCGCGGCTTCGAGACTTCGATGCCGGTCTCCTTCACGAACACGGTCGTGACGATGAAGAAGATCAACAGCAGGAACACCACGTCGATCAACGGCGAGATATCGACGGTGGTCGTCGTACTTTCCGAGGTGCTGTGCCGATAGCGTCTCATGCCGTGCCGCGGTCCTCCGCCAGTCCGCGGTGGAGCCGTTCGTGAAGTTCGAGATGCGTCGATTGCGCCTGACGCTTCAACAACGCGAGAAGGAACGCCGCCGGCACGGCGATGACCAGGCCCGCCTGGGTGGTCACGAGCGCCTTGGAAATGCCCGCGGAGATGGTGTCGATCGGTTTGCCCCCCGTGCTTCCGGCGAGCCCGTCGAAGCTGATCAGCATCCCCGCCACGGTTCCCAGCAGGCCGAGCAGTGGCGCGGCGGTGATGAGCACGCCGAGGAAAGGCAGCCGCCGTTCGACCCAGGCGATGCGGTCGAGCTCGAAGGCGGCCACCCGCCGCTGCAACTCGCGAGGATCCCGGTCGTCGAGATCGAGCGCCAGCAGCTCGCGCCGGATCCCCCGCCCCCGCCACCACACGGCGAAGACCAGCGAGTAGATCATCACCGCGACCACCAGCAGCGCCCACAGGGTGAGTCCGCCTTCGTCGAGGGTGGTGAGGATCGCGTTCTTCACGACGACTTTCGCAGGGAGTTGATGAAGGAAAGCCCGAGCCGCTCGGTGGTCTGCACGATCCCCTGGCTACGGCGCGCGAGGAAGGCGTGCAGGATGAGTGCCGGGATCGCGACGATCAGGCCGAAGAGCGTGGTGATCAAGGCCTCGGAAATCCCGCCGGCCAGCGGCTTCGGATCTCCGGAGCCGAAAAGGGTGATCAGGTTGAACGTGCGGATCATTCCCGAGACCGTGCCGAGCAGCCCCAACAGCGGCGCGGTGGCGGCCGTGACGGCGATCACCGGCAGCAGCGAGCCCGCCTTCTGCTGCACGCCCATCAGCTTCTCGTAGAGCGTTTCCTCGATCACCTCCACCGGTGCCGACGCGCGCTCGACGAGCTTCGCCATCACCGAGGACGCCGGATGCCTCATCCCCGCCGCCAGTTCCTCCGCCTTCTGCCGGTCTCCGCCACGCAGGGCGCCGCTGATCGCGTTCACCCACGCCTCGCCGGGCTCGCGGTAGCCGGCGAAGCCGATCAACTTGATCACCCCGAAGACGAAGCTCAGCAGCGCCAGGAAGAGGATCGGCCAGATCCACAGGCCACCTTTTCGGATGAGCGCCAACGGTCCGCCGCCGACCTCCTCCAGCGCACGTGCCTTGCCACCGGTGATATCGAGGCCGACCAGCACCTCCTCGCCGGCGATCAACCGCTTCACCGCATCCTCCTCGTCGGCGAGCACCTTCGGGGCGGCGCCACCCTTTTCCCACACCACCGGGCCTGCGATACCGTCGCCGGAAAACCAGACGGAGGGCCCCGCCGCCGCGAACGTCCCGGAAACGACCTCGCCTCCCGGCGTGGCCGCCTGACCTCCCGCAACGGATCCGCCAAGCAGTTCCTCAAGCCGGTCGAGCGACGCGTCCAGCACCACCAACCGCTCCTCCGCCGCCCGCGCCGCGTCGTCGGCCTCCGCCGCGACGACCTCCGGCGACACCTCCAGCTCCGGTTCGCCCGGACCCGAGACGGTCTGGATTCTCAGCGCATGATCCTTGAGCAACCCGGCGAGGTAGCCGGCATCGCGCTCGCGCACCAGGCGGTCACGCTCCAGTTCGCGCATTTCCATCTCGCGGTCCTCGCGGCTCGTTCGCGCGATCCGCACGAGGCGGCGCTGCTGCCGCAGCTCAAGCTCCACCGCCTCGAACTCCTTCGCCAGCGGCGGCTTCTCCTGCGCGATTTCCTCTCGAACTTCGGCTAGTCTCTCCAGCGAGACCGCCAGATCCTTGCGAGCCGTGGCGAGCGCTTCGTCGATCGTCGTTTCGGCCTGCACCAGCCCCACCGCCACCAGGGTCACGAGCCACCTCATCGCGTGCCTCCTTCCGTCCCGATCTTCACCGGAAGCTCGACAAGTTCCGGCGGACGCTTGCGGTCGAGCTGGTCGAACGCACTGGCGACCTCTTCGGCAAGTCCGGGATTCGACTGCCACGTCCACCCCGCCGCTCCCGGAACCCCGACTCCGGCCCCGCCGTTGTGATCCCAGTAGTAGGCGCGCGCCAGCCCGAGGTAGAGCACCTCGACCTCACGACCGTCGCGAATCTCCGTCGAGCGCGTCACCCTGCGGTTGAACTGCTCGGCAGCCCCGATCATGGAAAGGATCGACTGCAGGGCCGGACGCGGTTCCTCGTCGTCGCGCCAGCCCTCGAGATTCAGCCGGTCCGCTTCCACCTCCCTCGCCAGCGGCTCCGGAAAGCGCGCCGCGATCGCGAGCATCCGCGGACGCGCCACGGCCACCGCCTTCTTCACCACCTCGCGGGCCTCCTTCAGCCGGGAAATCGCATCGGTCAGCTCGTCCTTTTTCTCCGCAAACTCGTCCGCCGAGCCGCCGGCCTTCTCCAACTCCTCGGCAAGCAGGCCGAGTTCCCGGCGATGCAGCTCGAGCAGCTCCGCCATCGACGCCTTGCGCGCCTGCCAGTCCGCTCGCTCGCCGGAGATCAGGGCCTCGGTCTCGACGATCTTCGAAATCGTCTCCCGCAACTCGACCACCGCCGCATCCTCGACGGCCCGGGCGGAGCCAAGTCCGAAAGTCGCGACCCCGATCCATGCAAAGATCACCCTCACGGCCGGACGCTAGCTAATTGAGATTCCGGCGCAATAAGCAATACGGTCGCTCACCGGCGCTCCGCCACCGCAGGTCCCGGACCCCTGTGGTGATCGACATCCGCGCCCCGGCGCCGTCGCCACCAGGTCGTCAGAACGCCTTCGGACGGTCCGAAAAGCCAGGCGACTCCGAAGAGCAATCCGGCGGCGACGGCCATCATGCCGCTCGAGTTGGTCGCCTCCGCGCCGAACCACGAGGGCACCTCCACCGCCAGCCAATGGCCGATGGCCGAAGATGCGGCGGCCACACCGCAGGCGATCAGCAGCATCGGCACCAGCCGCCGCGTCACCAGCAGGGCCGCGCCGGCCGGCACAATCAGCATGGCGATCACGATGATGCTGCCCACCGCCTCGAAGGCCGCCACCGTTGTCACCGCGACCACGGTCATCAGCAGGTAATGCAGCAGCCGTGAGGAGAAGCCCAGCGTGTCGGAGAGGCCGGGATCGAACGCACTGAGGCGAAGCTCTTTGAAAAGAAGCCCCACCATCGCCAGGTTGAGGATCAGCACCACGCCCATGACCACCACCACCCGCGGCAGGTCGAGCGGACCGATTGTAAGCGTGTCCAGCGGCGTCAGCTCGATCGCGCCATAGAGCACGCAGCCCGGATCGAGGTCCACGCGTCCGGCCGCGCGACGGATCATCAGCAGTCCGATCGCGAACAGCGTCGTGAACACGATCCCCATCGCCGCCCCGCGATCGACGTTGCCGAAGCGGCTGATCCACTCGGTGAAGATCGCGGTCAGCACGCCGACCGCCGCCGCGCCGACGAACATCGCCAGGCTGGTCCGCGATCCGGTGATCAAGAAGGCCGCCGCCAGTCCCGGAAGCACGGCATGGCTGATCGCATCGCCCATCATGCTCATCCGCCGCAGCACGAGAAAACAACCAGGGAGCGCACAGGCCACCGCACACAGCGCGCCCGCCGCCACGATCCAGAGGTCGAAGGAGGTCCAGTTCATCGCGTCAGATCCGGTGCGGACTTCGGGGTTGCGGCACCCATGCGCCCTGTTTCCGCAGCGCCGCCTCCAGACGCTGCACCAGATCCGCCTCGAGCACGTGTTCGACCATGTCGGCGTCGCGATCGACGTGACTCGGCGCGATGTCGGCGTGGGTCACCAGGTACATTTCCCACAGCCGGTGGTTGCGGGTGATCCGCGCCGCCTCACCGAAACCTTCCTCGGTCAGCCGCAGCCGGCCGTCCGCAAGCTCCTCGATGTGACCCCGACGTGCCTCGCGACGCAGGATGCGGCCGAGTTCGCGAGGCGTCCAGGTGCGCTTGCCCTGCAGTTCGCCACGGGGAAAGGCATGGTTGTCGGGGGCGCCGGATCTTGACTGGTCCACTTCGAGGATTTCATACGCACCCCGCAGCAGGTGCTGACGGCCGATCTTTTGGCGCAGCCGCGCATGCCGCAGCCAGCGTCCGATCACGCCACGCGCCGGCGCGAGGAACATGCTCAGCAGAAACACCGCGGCCGCCACCACCACGATCACGCCGCCGGCGGGCAGGTCGGGGGTCAGTGCGCTGATCGAAGCTCCGAGCCAGCCGCTGATCCCGCCGATCACCGCCGAAAGAAGGGCCATCGTCGGCAGGTGGTCGGTCCAGAAGCGTGCCGCCGCAGGCGGGGTGATGAGAAAGGCGATGATCAGGATCAGCCCGACCGCCTGCAGGCCGATCACGGTCACCGCCGTGACCATTCCCAGGAGCAGCACGTCGAGCACCAGCACCGGCCACCCCTGCGAGGAGGCGAATCCGTCGTCGAAGCAGAGCAGCTTGAATTCCTTGAACAGCAGGACGGAAACCACCGTCACGATCCCCGCCAGGGAGACGATCCAGTGAAAGTCCGCCAGCACGATGGACGCCGGCTTTCCATAGATGAAACTCTCGAGCCCGGCGGCGTCGGGGAGCCGCTGGACCATTCCCAGCACCGCCACGCCGAGCCCGAAGAACACGCTCAGCACCAGGCCCATCGCGACGTCGTCGCGCAGCCGCGTGGTGCGCCCGATGCCGAGCATCACCAGCAGCCCCAGCACGCCGGACACCGTCGCGCCGAGCAGCAGCCCCGGCAGGCATTTCGCATCCCCACCCGCCACGCTCATGACCGCGAAGGCGATGCCGATCCCCGGCAGGGTCGCGTGCGAGAGCGCATCGCCCATCAGCGACCGCTTGCGCAGCAGCAGGAAGGAACCGACCATGCCCGCCGCCACCCCCAGCGCCGCGGTGGAAAGCACGACGACCCAGGTGTTGTGCGTCCGCAGAAAGAGCACATCGGTCCAGTCGAAGCCCTCCTCCGAAGCCGCACACGGCATCGTGAGAAGCGCCAGCAGCAGCGGCACCGATGACCTATTCCACCACATTCCTCAGCGCCCGCAGGGCGTCGTCGATCAGGCTCAGGTGACCACCGTAGGTCTTCTCGAGATTGGCGGCGGTGAACACCTCCTTGGTCGGGCCGCTCGCCACGACCCGCATGTTGAGCAGCACCAGCCAGTCGAAGTAGCTCGAGACCGTCGCCAGGTCGTGGTGTACCACGAGGCAGGTCTTGCCGCGCTCGTTCAGCGTCCGCAGCAGGCGGACGATGGCCTCCTCGGTCGCGGCATCGACCGCCGCGAAGGGCTCGTCCATGAAATACACCTTCGCATCCTGTGCGAGCGCCCGCGCGAGGAAGACCCGCTGCTGCTGGCCGCCGGAGAGTTGGCGGATCTGCCGCTTCGCCAGGTGGCCGATCCCGACCTGCTCCAGCGCCTCCATCGCCTGCCGCTTCTGCTTCCTGCCCACCGGGCGGAGCCAGCCGAGCTGGCGGTAGGTTCCCATCGCGACCACGTCGAGCGCGCTCACCGGGAAGTCCCAATCCACGCTTTCGCGCTGCGGCACGTAGCCGACCATCCGACGCTGCGAGCGGTAGCTCTTGCCGTAGATCGCCACCTCGCCCGAGGTCTTCGGAATCAGGTCGAGGCAGGCCTTCATCAGCGTGCTCTTGCCCGCGCCGTTGGGACCGACGATCCCGACCAGCTTGCCCTCGGGGATGTCGAGATCGACGTCCCAGATCACCGGCTTGCGATGGTAGGCCACGGTCAGGTCGTGCACCGCCAGCGGGATGTCCGACGGATGCCCTGAAAGGTCCTCGTCCGCGGCATCGCCGCGCGGCGACATGTTGCGGATCAGCGTCTTCATGGGATCAGTCCGATAGCTTTCCGTTCAGCCCCTTCTCCGGCGCCTCGCCGCCGAGGGCGCGGGTGATGGTGGTCACGTTGTGGTCGATCATCCCGAGATAAGTGCCTTCATAGCTCCCCGCCGGCCCCATCGCATCGGAAAAGAGCTCGCCGCCGATCCTCAGCTCGTGCCCCTGCGCCCGCGCTCCCTCCAGCAGGGCGCGCACGTTCTTGTCGGACACCGAGGTGTCGACGAAGGCCTCCCGCATCCCGCTCCGCACCAGGAACGCATCCAGCTCCTCGATTTCGCGAACCCCCGCCTCGCTCTCCGTGCTGAGCCCCTGGATGCCCCTCACCTCCAGGCCGTAGGCCCGCGCCATGTAGCCGAAGGCATCGTGGGCCGTCACCAGCACCCGCCGCCCCTCGGGAATCGAGGCGATGCACCGGCGCGCGTAGTCATCCAGCTTCCCGAGTTCCTCCAGATACGCCGCCGCCCGCTCCTGGTACTCCTGCGCGTTCGCCGGATCGAATTCCGCCAGCGAATCCGCCACCACCTCGACCGCCGCCATCCAGCCGCCCACATCCATCCACACGTGGGGATCGTGATGGCTCTCGCTGTCGACGATCACGTAGTCGCCCCGCTCCGCGATCCTTTCGGTCACGGCAAACACCGGCTGGCCCTTTCGCGCCAGCCGCACCAGCACGTCGGCCATCTTTCCCTCCAACAGGAGGCCGTTGTAGAACACCACATCCGCCGACTGGAGGCGTTTCACGTCGGTGCTGGTCGGCTTGTAGAGGTGCGGATCAACCCCCTCGCCGATGATCCCGGTCACCTCGGCCCGCGGACCCGCCACCACCCGCACGATGTCCGCCACCATGCCCACGGTCGCGGTGACTTCGTACGGATACCCGGCCGGGCCACTTCCCACCGACTGCTCCTGCTGCTCCGAGCAGCCGCCGAGCAGAGACAGGAAGATCGCCACCACAAAGCCTCGGCGGCACCGGTCTCCTGATCGATTCCGTTTCTTAGTCATGACTAAGTTCCGTAGGACGGACGACATGTACTAGCAATCAAAAATCTTTGCAGAAGAATAAAGACTTTGCCCTCAACCGCATCCAGCTTCAATCTTGCGCGCATGACGCAGGCCCAGACAGCCAGTTCGGCGGTGGAGGACTACCTCGAGCAGATCCACCAGCTCATCGAGAGCAAGGGCTACGCCCGGGCGGTGGAAATCGCGGAGAACCTCGGGGTCGCCCAGGCCAGCGTCTCGAACATGCTGCAGAAGCTCGACCAGGACGGCTTCGTGGTGCGCGAGAAGTACCGCGGCGTGACCCTCACCGACCACGGACGCGAGGTCGCCAAGCGCATCGTCGCGCGGCACGAACTGCTCACCCGTCTGCTGCGGGCCTTCGAGCTCGACGAGGACATCATCTACCACGACGTCGAGGGCATGGAGCACCACATCAGCCGCCCCACCCTGCAGGTCCTCACCGCGATCTGCGAGGAACTCGAGAACGACCCGGCCCTCCTCCGCAAGCTGCGCCGACGGGTGAAGCACGCGTGATTCAACGGCAGGCCATCAGCGCGTCGTAGATCGCCCGCGCCGCCGTCTGCTGGTACCACTGGGTCGAGCAACGGAGCCGCTCGCGCGAGTTGCTGATGAACCCGCATTCCACCAGCACCGCCGGACACCGCGTCTGCACCAGCACGGTGAAGCCGTGACGGCGCACGCCGCGGTTGCGCACCTGACAGCGGGCCGGCAACCGGCGCTGGATCGCCCCGGCGATCATCCGGCCGGTCGAACCCCAGTAGTAGGTTTCGGCACCCTTGATCGCCGTGTTCGTCGAGGCGTTGAAATGGATGCTCACGAAAACCGCATGCCGATATCCGTTGGCGATCTGGGCGCGCCTCGACAGGGAAACGAACACGTCGCTGCGCCGGGTCATCACCGTCCGGATGCCGCGCCGCTTCAGCAGCGTTTCCAGTTCCTTGGCGACCTTCAGGTTCAAATGCGACTCGCGCACCCCGCCCCAGTAGGCCCCCTTGTCCTTGCCGCCGTGGCCGGGATCAATGATCACCGTCGAGAATCGCGCGGCCTGCGCGGGCACGACCGACACCAGTCCCACGACCAGCGCCACGCACAACCACCGGAGTCCAGATCGTCCCGTCACGATCCCCACCCTAGATGATTAACAAAACTTGATCAAAAACTTTTTGAAACTTTATCAGGAGCCGGAATCCTCCTCCTCCGCCGGGGCTGGCGTCGGCTCCTCGAGTCCCTGACGCAGGCCCTTCGGCAGAACCGGAGGCAACA